>WNFQ01008520.1_pt1 | contig 13278 bp, 14 predicted proteins | sample 5400171 | NCBI WGS metagenome assembly WNFQ01 (sample SAMN13153356, study PRJNA577476) | soil metagenome | isolation source: 20 cm soil under Madrone tree | place: USA:California | collected 2016-06-14
CAGACATGCGCACGACCGCAATCGCCGGCGCAATGGCGTCGCGCCTGTCATGTGTCCTCCGCAGGATCTCGATGTTGCCGAACTGGTTGAGCCGCTCGGCTAGCGCTTGACCGCTTACACCAAGTCCCGCTGGCGCGATAATGTACTGACTGGTACGGGCAGGTCTGCGTCGATCGCCGCCCGGGGCTGGGCGCGGATCACGCGCGGATTTGCGCCGGTCCCTGCTCGAGGTGGAGCGCGGATCATCTCGACTTGCTGCCATGGCGTCGCCTCCCATTTTTCAGTGGAGTGAGGATTGAGTCTGATCGGTCGAACCCTGCCGCAGCAACGGAAGGCGGGGATCGGCTGCGCGGATGGTTTCGATGGTGCGATAGGTCAGCCAGATCAGGTTGAAGGCTTGCGCATAATCCCGCGCGGCAAACCTGTGCGCGGCTTGGGTAACGATCGGGACACAGTTTTCCAGGCCGGCATGCTGCGCAGCGTTGGCTTCGAGAAAGGCGGAAAGTGCGCGCAGCGATTCCCCAATCATATCTCCGATCATGTTTTCCGCGGCCTGACGATCGAGTACCGGGTTCGGTATCGGCAGGCTACCGGGCATGGTCTGGAACGGTTGCTCGAAAGCCTGCGACTGCAGGCGCATGAGAAGCGGCATCAAATTACCGAGCAGGCCAACGAGCTGCTGAATGTCTGACGGGCGGGGCTGTGATGCGGTTGCGGCAGAAGGATTCGAATCTGACATGGGTCTTCTCCTCCGGAGGGAAGCGTGCGTTGGCGGCAGTCAGCGCGACCGCCGCTTTTGGCGGCGGCCGCTGGTTGCCGTGCGGACCGGCTCTGAATTGCGGTCAGATCATCCGCTGCTGGTTATAGGCCTGAAGGTTACCGATGACCTGAGGGATTATGCCGACCAGCTGGCGGGTGATGTCAGCGACGTCCTGTTGTGTTAGTTGCCGCTGCTGGCCAAAAGCTAAAGGAGCGCCGAACGCCGACTGGAATTGCGGCGCGCCGAACTGCGTACCCCAAGTCTGCGCAGGATGGCCGAGGCCGAATTGGCCGAGACCTCCGAATTGGCCCAAGCCGGGGCCGCCCTGCATGGCGGCATAGTTAGGTTGCTGCTGGCTCTGCAGCATTCCCACGATCTGGGGAACGATGGGCAGGATCTGCCGCACGACTTCATTCACGTCCTGCGGGCTTAGCTGCCGTGGCGCTTGGCCGTAGGCCGCGTAGCCCATTCCTGCGAACGGAGTTTGTGCTTGCGCGAGGATTTGAGGCAGCGCCGGTATTAGTTGACGCACGACCTCGTTCACATCCTGTTGCGACAGCTGGCGCTGTTGGCCGCCCCACTGCGGCTGACCCGAACCCATCGGTTGTCCGCCCCAGCCGGGATTATATCCAAATGCGCCAAAAGGCTGCTGACCGCCGTATTGCCCGTGTTGCTGGCCGTAGGCCGCTTGTCCGAACCCTCCTCCGTACGGTTGGCCGGCTTGCGATCCGAACGCTCCCCATTGTTGCGGACCGAACTGCCCAAACTGCGAATTGTGCCCGAGGTTCTGTTGCAGGGTGTCATAGTATGTCATCACTCGTTCTCCTTGCGATGGTTGGTGCCCTCAGCCCAAAACCCTACGAAGACGGTCCGCCTTCGAGGTCCTTCGGTGGCGACGGCGGTTCGTCACGCCGGTGTGACGGCGTTCCATTTTTCAAATTCAAATGCTCAACGCGAAATCGAAGCGATAAGCGATGCCTCCCCGTTTGATGCGCGCGGTTTGCGTTCCTCAGGGGCAACAAGCGAACGGCAAAACATGAGGCGGCAAAGAAAAGCCGTTGAGAGGTGCGGGAGCGGGTTGTCGTTTCTTGCTGGCCACATCCCAAGAGGCCAGCCACCATAGTTTCGCGAAGGCGCTGCGATATTTTCGTGGCAACTATGTGCAAATTCCAAGTCGTGTTTGTCAGCACTCTTTACCTAGCCAGCGCTCTTGCCGAGGTGCTCCGCTTTGCTTACGCGAATGCTAGAGGTTGAGCAAAGTACCGACGCGCCCGAGCCCGCTTGTCTCGATTGCCGGACATCTATGTGCCTCCCGGCTCCGGGCGATATGAATGCCTAAGCGCTGGGCGGTCCGGAAGGCGCCGCGATCGTACTGACCGAGGGGTTGCTGTGCCGCATGGCGTGGGATGAGATCGCCGCCATCTTGGTCCATGAGGTCGCCCACATCCGCAACAATGATATCTGGACAATGAGTTGGGCGGCCGCGCTCCATCGAACGATTGAATGGACGTCGTTGATTGGCCTCGTGTCGCTCCGCGCGGAACATAACGTGGCGGCCAATCGGCCGTTGGCCGCACTGCTGCGTGCCGCGCCTTCGATCGCTCAGTTGCTTCGTTTGGCCCTATCCCGTACCCGCGAGTTGGACGCGGATGCCACCGCGCTCGAATTGACTGGAGACTCGCGAGCGCTGATCGCTGCGCTCGACAAGCTGGAACGTCACCACGCCGGTTTTCCGGCGCTGCCCGTAACTTCACGCGAGGATGGTACAATGCGTTTGCTTCGCAGCCATCCCGCGACCTCGGAACGTGTCGGCGCCCTGCTCAGCCTTGCCTACTGACATTTAAGTCGAATTACGTAGCTGACATCTAAGCCTGCGATGCATTCGCCGTTACGCGGGAAAGACCACGGCGATTTTGGAACCGCACACATAATTTCCATAAAAATAACGTTGAACCTTCGCAAAAACATCGCTCGCGCGATACATTGTCGAGTGAGAATTTGCATAACGAAAAAATATTCGGGAGCGAACATCCAAACGCAGATTGCTCGCAACGGGACGAACTCCGGTGCGGCAAGAAACAACCGGTATTCGCAATGTCCCTCACCGCTTACCCACTCCCACTGCCATTCATAAATCGCCTGGGAAATGCATCTCTCGCCCGAGAAACGGCAGACGCAGACGTTGACGGATATGCGCAGACCTGTCGGGCAGACGTGATCCAGATTGAGTGAGTGTGAGTGATTTCGTCATACCAGTGTGACAGGAGGTTTGCTCTCATCGAACAACTTCGAATGCGAGGGCCGATGGTCTTCGTTCGTTGTGGGCTGAGGGGCTCCAACCATCGCAAGGAGAATAAGCGATGACTTACTACGAAACCCAGCAACAAAATCCCATGCACAATTCGCAGTTCAACCCGCAGCAATGGGCAGCGTTCAATTCTCAAGCCGCCCAGCCATATTCGGGGTGGCCCAGCGCGCCATGGATGCAAGCGATTGGTGGTTATGGACTCGGTGGTTATGGATTAGGACAGGCAGCTTCTGGTCAGCAATACGGCCAATATGGCGGTCAGCCGTTCACCGGTGCTTTTGGATACAACGCAGGATGGGGCGTGCAACCTCAGGGGTGGGGCCTACAGCAGCAACCCCAGTGGGGCGGCCAGCAACAGCGCCAGCTTTCGCAACAGGACGTGAGCGAGGTGGTACGGCAGTTGGTGCCAGCGCTACCTCAGATCCTGGCTCAGGCACAGCCACAGCACGCGGCAATCGGATACGCTGCTTACGGCCAAGCGCCGCGCACGCTGAGCCAGCAGGATGTCAACGAAGTGGTGCGGCAGATCCTCCCAATCGTGCCACAGATCGTCGGAATGCTGCAGAACCAGCCGCTACAGTATGCCGCCATGCAAGGCGGCCAGGGCTTGGGTCAGCAAGGCTTGGGTCAATTCGGGCAGGGTAATCCTGTGCAGAACTTCGGGGCGCAATTTGGCGTGCCGCAATTCCAGTCGGCATTTGGCGCTCCGGCCGCCTGGGGACAACAGCGGCAACTGACCCAACAGGATGTCGCGGACGTCACCCGCCAGCTGATCGGAGTAATCCCCCAAATGATCGGGAATCTTCAGGCTTTCAACCAGCAGCGCATGTTCTGATCGCAACAGATCGCGCTTCCTTCCGAGTGGCAAAAGGTGACCGCCGCCTACCGAAGCGGCGGTCGCCGCGCCACTGTTGTGAACGCGTCCCGATGAATCCGAAGAAGGAGAATAACAATGTTCGTTCCCGATCCTTCTGCCACAACCGCTTCGCAACCGCAGCCGTCAGAGATTGCGCAACTCGTTGGGTTGCTGAGCAACTTGATGCCACTTCTGCTGCGCTTCCAGTCGCAAGCCTTGGAGCAGCCATTCCAGGCCGGACCCGGTAACGTCGAGATTCCGAATCCCGCACTTGACCATCAGGCGGCGGAAAATCTCATCGCACACATTACCGCCGGATCGCTGCGCAGGCTTTCCGCCTATCTCGAGGCCAATGCCGGGCGACACGCTGGCCTGGAGAGTTGCGTTCCCATCGTCACGCAAGCGGCGCACCGATTTGCCGCGCGGGACTATGCCGAAGCCTTCAACCTGATTTGGTTTGCTTACCGTGCGATTGAGGCTATTCGGGCAACCGATCCGCAGATTCCGCGACTGCGGGCGGACGGTTGGGCTTCGGCCGACCAGACTTCGTCGTCAATTCATTGAATTGAGAGGTACATCATGACCGCAAGTTCAGATGATACGAGCTTCGCCTCGCGGGACATGGCGTGAGCAGGCAGACGCTGATCGATCGGCTCAACCGGGTGGCCGATGTCGAAGTCGTGCAAACCTGCGCCGAGCGTGGCACCATTTCCCCGCCCATTGCCGTGGTGCGTACCTCCGACGAAAACGCGGCCGCACTGCGCCGATCCACAGGCGGAGCGCTGATCATCGAGCCGGACCGATACTTGCGAGCGGCGTCGTTCATGGGCTCGTCCTTCATGGGCTCATCGCCGCCATCCCCGGCGATTGCGGCGATGAACGCGCTCGGCCCGGGCTTTGCCGTAACGATCCAGGTCCTGACAGAGAGCGGCCAACCCGTGGAGCACGCCGAGGTTCAACTCGTCGGGGAACAAGGGGCAGTTCAAGGACTGACCGATAAGGATGGCAAAGTAGATCTGACCCTCTATGGCGAACTGCCCGATACAGTCACCGAGCTGTTCGTCAAACCGCGCTCCGGTTACTGGGGTCTGTGGCGGCATCGGCCGAACCTTCAGGCCGACGCGGTGAATACCTTTACCCTGCTGGAATCCTTGTCGCTGCCTAATGCGCTGGATTGGGGCGGTAAAGCGATGCGGTTCGACCAACTCCCAATTGAATGTCGCGGGACCGGAATCAAGATCGCCCTAATCGACAGCGGCATCGCCATCAGCCACAAACAATTAGCGAAGATCGATCACGGCATCGATATCAGGGGCGCCGGTGAAGGACGATCCTGGTCGCAAGATGTCTTCGGCCACGGTACGCAATGCGCGGGCATCATCAGCGCCATTCCAGAGGAGGCCCACGGCATACGCGGCTACGCACCGGAAAGCGAACTGCACGTTTGCAGGCTTCCTCGCGACGCGCGTTGCAGCGACCTCGTGGCGGCGCTCGACTATTGCCTCCAAACCGGTATCGACATTGCATTCTTGGGATTCGGTTGCAATCGGGGTTCGGCTATCGTCGAGCAGCGTATCGCCGCGGCAAAACAGCAAGGCGTCGGCATCATCGCCGCGGCCGGTAACTCTGCCGGAGCGGTGCTGTTCCCCGCCTGCTCTCCGCACATCCTGGCTGTTGGAGCGATCGGACAAATAGGAAGCTATCCGGAAGACAGCCCGCAAGCGCTTCAAGCTGCAGCGGCCGTACCGGTCGCGGGCGGGCTGTTTGTGCCGCCGTTCTCTTGTCGTGGGCCCGAACTCGACCTCAGCGCACCTGGCGTCGCGATCATTGCGTGTCAGTCGCCGGACGGCTACGCGATTTGCGACGGCAGCTCGCTGGCCGCGGCCCATGTGACGGCCCTTGCGGCGCTGATCCTCGCGCACCATAGCGATTTCAAGGGCAGTTTCGCCCGGCGGGATTTTCAACGGGTCGAGCGGCTGTTCCAAATACTCAAGGACACGGCGCAGTCGATCGGCCATCCCTGGCAAACGGGCGCCGGACTGCCCGATGCGACACGCGCGCTTGGCGTCTGGTCCGGGCGGCGGCCGCTGGCCGCGCCGCTCGATGCCGGGTTGGCAGAGATGCGCAACGCAATCCGGCACCTAGACCGCGTTTACTCTGGCGCGAGCGAGGCGAACATATTCGAGCCGCCACGGGGTCCAGCCAATGTCACGCACTTGCCACTGAACCCAAGTCCATTGACGTTCTTGGCTGCGAACGCTGCGGAGGCGGGTGTGCATGAGCTCAAAGAAGCGATGATGCTGGCGGGTCTGTCCGACGGCCGCTAGTTGTTTTGCGCTTGACACGTTTTCTGCGGCGAACGGATTCTCAGGCTCGGCCGTTAGGCGCCGTGCTCCGAGCGAGTGACGCGGTTCGCAGAAATGTCGCATATGGGTCAAAACTGAGAAACACTCAGCGCGAGCAGATGTCTTCCGCTCCAGAGTGCATGGAAAGCGACGGGCTCTAGTTAAGGAAATCTCAATTTTATCTGATCCTCGTCGGCTCTAACGTATTGACCACACAACCACTCACGAAGGTTCCAATGGCACAGGCAGTCAAACCGACGGCGTTAGTCGTCGAAAACGATGAAATGCAGCGAACGCTCGTAAGCATGCTACTCGAAGAGGGCGAAATGTACGTGATTCAATGCGACAGCGCCGAGGCGGCAGTTCATGTGCTGGACCAGTCGGGCGGGCGCCTATCGATAATGCTCACCGACGTGGAACTCGCCGGCGCTATGGACGGCATCGAACTCGCTTGCATCGTCCGACAGAGGTTTCCCGACTTGCATATCATCCTGACATCGGACACGCCCCGCATCAGACGCCTTCCCGATGGGACAACTTTCATTGCAAAGCCGTGGAGCGCGGCCGATGTTCTGCTCGAGGCGCGGAAATCGCTTCACTAGCAGTATTACTTGTCCCGGCCGTTCGATCACAGGAACTATGTGGAACGGCGAAGAGTGGCTCGCCGCGGATCCGACGTCGACAGCATCGGCGACGGGGGCCCCACAAGATTTACATGGATGAAAAGCGAGCGCACCGACCATGGCGTCTTTGCTAACGCGGATGAGGCCGTAGCCGGATGCAAAGAGATCGTTGACGACGAGCTAAATACGATGTGGAAGCCGGGCACGACCGCGAAGGAGCTTTATAAGCTCTACATTGCATTTGGGCCGGACCCGTTTGTCGTGCCTCTCAATCCCAAAGATGCTGCCGTAGAATTCTCGGCTTGGACGTACGCCAAGGAGCAATGCGAGCATCTTGCAAGCATGCGCGGCTAACCTTCACCTCAGGACGACGGATCAAGCTGATACTGCTCTACGTCGTCATGCTCTGGCCCTGCCGCACGGCGAAGGTGACGACGTCACGCGTGTTGAGCTTGCAGGATAGCGAGGCACGCAACCTCACCGGGTAGTCATTGCGTCGTCCGTTGCGGGGTAACGACAGGGCGGGCTTCGGGGAGTCATCCGGAATTGACATAGCAATTCGCAGAGCCATCCTGGTGGATAACTTGGTCATGCCTTCTCGTCGTCATAAAATGTTCGTACGCCTTTCCGACGGATTACCGTTGAACGCCCGGCAGCCAATCGTGAACGATTCCGGCAGCGCAATTGCTAATAAGCGGCCAGGCCGCTGCTACGCTAATCCCCCGCGATGAACTCTCGCCGCCTCAAACCGTTCCCCCTCGGAAGCCCGACACGCACTACAAGCTACCTCAATCAACTCTATCTCGTCATGACAGCGGATTGTTGAAAAAGTGCGCTTAATAAGCTGCTCACTCTGGCAGAGCGGCTGGTAAATGTCCGAGTTGGGTTAAAAGCGCCGTTTTGCCTGGGTACCGATCACTTCCGGTCTACCCTGATAAACAGACATTCTCAGCGGGCGTCGCCATGTCTCAAACGTGCCAATACCGGAATTAGGACGGTTTGCGTTTCCGACTGGCTTCGTCCACGAGGCCATCAGCTGGGATGGTATCACAACGCCGCGCGGGGACGATGTCCTTCCTGCTGTACGTTCTCAGGCACGTTATTTATTAGCATTTATCCGCACATTCCGTCGTTGATTTTTTGGACGGACGCCGGGTCCCCGATTCCCGAAAATGCTTGCGCCGAACGCCGCAAAGCCGATTTCGGGGGATATCCAGTTGCGTTTGCGACTTTTTGTGTCGATGGCATGAAATTCGCTTTACGCTGTTAAGCAAAGCTTATCCCGCTGGTTGATGGCGGTTTGGGGGACTTTGGGGTGTTCAACGTCGGCGCTGGCGGCGAGGCGTGGCGTGGCGGTCGGACCGGACAACGCATGGTCACGGGCATCGTCACGGCGGCGGCTCCCCGCGTTTCATTTGCGTTGGTGAATTCTGCGCCGCGCACGGAAGCGCTGCAGCTTTCGCGATACGGCGCGACCATAGTCCTGGACCTGCATTTGCCGACGGATCAGCCAGGTCTCTTCCTGCGCTGCCGCATCGACATATGTTCCCAAGACCTGTCGCGTCATCGGCGGTCTGTTCATCAGATTGCGAACCATCGTTCGTCCGCTTTGGCGATCGCCGGAATGACGTTGTTGCTTGCGGTATGCGGCTGGATCGTTGGTGGAACCGAGGGGGTCCACCAGGCGCTGACGGGAGGCGCGCCACGGCCAAACGGTCCGGCCATCGCGCACGAAACCATCTTTCGGTGGTTCGGCGCCCGCCTGCTGCGTCCTGCCGAACTGCCGGGATTGTATAACATCCTGGCGGACGTTTGCAGCCGAGCCCGCTTGTCTCGATTACCGAATATCTATTGCCTCCCGGCTCCGGATGATATGAACGCCTACGCGCTCGGTGGTCCGGAAGGCGCCGCGATCATATTGACCGAGGGATTGCTGCGCCGCATGACGCGCGATGAGATCGCCGGTATCCTGGCCCATGAGGTCGCCCACATCCGTAACAATGATATCTGGACCATGGGCTGGGCGGCCGCGCTGCATCGTTCGATCGAATGGACGTCGTTGACCGGTCTCGCGTTGTTGCGAGCGCAACATGGTGGCATGGAACTAAGCCGACCGCTGGCGGCGCTGCTGCGCGCGGCTCCCTCGATCGCGCAGTTGCTTCGTTTGGCACTGTCCCGCACCCGCGAGCTGGATGCCGATGCCACCGCGCTCGAATTGACTGGAGACTGGCAAGCGCTGATCGCTGCGCTCGACAAGCTGGAACGTCACCACGCTGGTCTTCCGGTCCTGTCGGTAGCGGCGGCACGCGAGAATGGTCCAATGCGTCTGCTTCGCAGCCATCCCGCGACCTCGGAACGGGTCGGCGCCCTGCTCAGCCTTGCCCACTGACGTTCAAGTCGAACGACCCAGCTGACCTTCATGCCGAATTAGGTAAATGCATTTGCCGGGGTACTGTGGCGAAGATCGCTGCGATTTGGAACCGTGCACAGAGTTTCCACAAAAATAACGCCCAACTTTCGCAAAATCATCACGCATGCGTTGCATTGTGGCGTCAAGACTCGAAGATGAGATATTCCCGACTACGAAGAAGATGAGATATTCCCGACTACGAAAACGAATCTTCGGGAGCGAACGGAATACCCAACAGAACTAAGGTTAGCTCGCAACCGAGTTGAACGCCGGCACGACGAGCATCAGCCGCATTTGCATTTACCTTTTTGTTGCCATTCATTGTCGCCGTTCATCACCCTCTTGAGGTGCGGCGGCGACCTTATTGGTCATTGGAAGACAGTCGAGAGTGGGCGTGAGTGATCGCGTCACACGAAATGTGACGCAGGTTTGCCCGTACCCCGGATAGCGCGGGGTGCGAACGCAGACGTCTTTGTTCGTTATGGGCTGCGGGGCGCCAACCGTCGCAAGGAGAGTTAGCGATGACCTACTACGATACCCAGCAACAATACCTCAACAACCCGCAATTCAATCCGCAGCAATGGGCGCCGTTCAGTTCGCACGCCGCCTGGCTCAATACGCCATCGATGCAAGCGATTGGCGGTTATGGACTTGGTGGCTATGGACTCGGTGGTTACGGATTAGGGCAGGCAGCCTATGGCCAGCAATACGGCCAATATGGCGGTCAGCCGCCCACCGGTGCCTTTGGATACAACCCAGGATGGGCCGCGCAACCTCAATGGGGCGGCTTGCAGCAGCGTCAGCTTTCGCAACAAGACGTGAGCGAGGTGGTACGGCAATTGGTGCCAGCCCTGCCGCAGATCCTGGCGCAGGCACAGGCACAGTCGCCGTACGCGGCAATCGGATATGCCGCTTACGGCCAAGCCCCGCGCACGCTGAGCCAGCAGGATGTCAACGAAGTGGTGAGGCAGATCCTGCCGATCGTGCCACAGATCGTCGGAATGCTGCAGAACCAGCCGCAGCTACAATATGCGGCCATGCAGGGCGGCCTCGGCTTGGGTCAATTCGGGCAAGGAAATCCTCTGCAGAACTTCGGCGCGCAATTTGGAGGGCCGCAATTCCAGTCGGCGTTCGGCGCTCCGACCGCTGGGGGACAACAACGGCAATTGACCCAACAGGATGTCGCGGATGTCACGCGTCAGCTTATCGGGGTGATCCCCCAGGTGATCGGGAACCTGCAGGCTTTCAACCAGCAGCGCATGATCTGATCGCAACGGCCTGTGCTTCCCTCCGAGTGCCAACCGGTGACTGCCGCCTGCCGAAGGCGGCGGTCGCCGCGCCACCGTCATCAACATGTCCCGATGAAGGAGAATAGCAATGTTCGTTTCCGATCCTTCTGCCACAACGCAGCCGCAGCCGTCAGACATTCAGCAACTCGTCGGGCTGCTCGGCAACTTGATGCCGCTTCTGCTGCGCTTCCAGTCGCAGGCGTTCCAGCCGCAAGCCTTCGAGCAGCCGTTCCAGGGCGGACCCGGCAATGTCGCTATCCCGAACCCGGCACTTGATCATCAGGCGGCGGAAAATCTCGTCAGAGACATTATCGCCGGGTCGCTGCGCACTCTCTCCGCCTATCTCGAGACCAATGCCGGGCGGCACGCCGGCCTGGAGAATTGTGTTCCCATCGTCACGCAGGCGGCGCAGCGGTTTGCCGCGCGGGATTATACCGAGGCCTTCAACCTGATTTGGCTCGCCTACCATACGATTGAAACGATCCGGGCAACCGATCCGCAGATTCCGCCGCTGCGGGGGAGCGGGCAGGCCCCGGCGGACCAGACGTCATCGTCAGTTCATTGAATTGGGAGGCATATCATGACCGCAAGTTCGGATAATACGAGTTCCGCCTCGCCTAGCAATCGACGCAAGGCCGCGAGCGCACGCCACAGCTATTACATGATCGCGCCCGCAGGACCGGGCGAGACCACGCAGACACTGATCGATCGGCTGAAACGGGTGGCCGATGTCGAAATCCTGCAAACCTACGCGGAGCGTGGCACCATTTCCCCGCCGGTTGCGGTGGTGCGTATGTCGGACGAAAACGCGGCCGCACTGCGCAGGTCCGCGGGCGGCGCGTTGGTCATCGAGCCGGACCGATATTTGCGAGCCGCATCGTTCATGGGCTCATCGTATGTGGGCGCATCGCCGCCATCCCAAATCATTGCAGCGATGAACGCGCTCGGCCCGGGCTTTGCTGTGACGATCCGGGCACTGAGCGAACGGGACAAGCCTGTAGAGCATGTCGAGGTTCAACTCGTCGGGGAACGAGGCGTAGTAGCGCAAGGGCTGACCGACAAAGACGGCAAAGCCGAACTGACTCTGTTTGGCGAGCTCCCCGGAACCGTCACCGAGCTATTCGTGAAGCCGCGCTCCGGCTACTGGAGTCTGTGGCGGCACCGGCCGAACCTTCAGGCCGACGCGGTGAACACCCGAATGTCGTGGGGCCGAAATCAAGATCGCTCTCATCGACAGCGGCATCGCCATCAGCCACAAGCAATTGGCAAGGATCGATCACGGCATCGATATCAGGGACGGCGGTGCAGGACGATCCTGGTCGCGGGATGTGCTGGGCCACGGTACGTCGTGCGCCGGCATCATCAGCGCCATTCCGGATGCGGCCCACGGCATATGCGGCTACGCACCGGAAAGCGAACTGCACGTTTGCAGGCTTCCTCTCGATCCGCGTTGCAGCGATCTGGTGGCGGCGCTCGACTATTGCCTGCAGATCGGTATCGACCTTGCGTGCCTGGGGTTCGGTTGCGAGCGGGGTTCGGCCATCGTCGAGCAGCGTATCGCCGCGGCAAAACAGCACGGCGTCGGCATTGTCGCTGCGGCCGGTAACTCTGCCGGAGCGGTGCTGTTCCCCGCCTGCTCTCCGCACGTGCTGGCCGTTGGAGCGATCGGACAGATCGGGAGCTATCCGGAAGACAGCCCGCAGGCGCTGCAAGCCGCGGCGGCCGTACCGGTCGCGGGCGGGCTGTTTGTGCCGCCGTTCTCTTGTCGCGGGCCGGAACTCGATCTGTGTGCACCTGGCGTCACCATCGTTGCGTGTCAGTCGCCGGATGGCTACGCGATATGCGACGGCACCTCGCTCGCCGCGGCGCATGTGACGGCGCTCGCGGCGCTGATCCTCGCGCATCATGGCGATTTCAGGGGCAACTTCGTGCGGCGGGATTTTCAACGGGTCGAGCGGCTGTTCCAGATTCTCAAAGCTACCGCCCAGCCGATCGGCCATCCCTGGCAGACCGGCGCCGGACTGCCCGACGCCGCGCGCGCGCTTGGCGTCCGGTCACAGCCATGGCCGTTCGCGATGCCGGTCGATGCCCGGTTGGCAGAGATGCGCAACGCAATTCGGCAGCTCGACCTTGTTTACTCCGACGCACGCGAGGCCAATATATTCGAGCCGCCACGCGGTCCAGCCAATGTCACGCACTTGCCGTTGAACCCAACTCCATCGGCATTCCCAGCCGCGCGCGGCGCGGAGGCTGGTGTGCACGAGCTCAAGGCAGCGATGGTGCTGGCGGGCCTTTCCGACGCCCGCTAGCCTCGTCGCGCGTGACGTTTCTAGAGCGTTTTCAAGCGAAGTGGACACCGGTTCGCGTGAAGAAAACGTGTCAAAACAAAAACATAGAGCCCCGGTTTTGATTCCATCAAAACCGAAAAGGGTGGCTTCGTACTTTCATCAAATCTGGCAGGTTAGTCCCTGCGGCCAATGGGATAGCATTGCCTGCCGCGTACCATACCGTGGTCGGAGCTACCTCCCAACCACCCCGGCGTGTGCCGCTCGCCGAACACAACAACATGGTCAAGGCACTCCCGTCGGATCGAACCGATGAGTCGCTCAGCAATCCGTTTTGCCATGGGGAACGTGGCGACGTCGGTCGATCGCGAATGCCCATTGATCGAAGTCTTCGGACGAAGA
>WNFQ01018667.1_pt1 | contig 13271 bp, 16 predicted proteins | sample 5400171 | NCBI WGS metagenome assembly WNFQ01 (sample SAMN13153356, study PRJNA577476) | soil metagenome | isolation source: 20 cm soil under Madrone tree | place: USA:California | collected 2016-06-14
TTTTTGGGAAAATGGGATGCGTGTGAGTTATTGAAGAGGAGAGACCGAGGGAAAGAGAAAGACTTACAAAGAGCGCCATGCATATTGTATAAAGTACAAGGATAAGCAGGAATTTGAAGTAATTGGCGGCATGTGGAGCTAGGCCCCCCATCCAGTACGCACTGATGAAAAGAGACAGAAAGTCGTCAGGAACGTTGCCTCGCGGGACGGGACGGCGCACTTACATTGTTGACACGATAATGGTGGGTATCACGCGTAGTGGGATGATATCGAAGAGGACACGGACGAACAACCATGCCGTCGGACTACACAAAGGAAGAGCGTGTCAGATGTAAGTTATCATCGCGCACGAACGAATACCAAAAATTGTAGAAACACGAACCTATAATACGCGTTTGAGCGTTCACGCACAAACAGTGGGCGCGTCGCCAACACGTTATGGAGCGCGCTCAAAGACGAAAACGCTATTAAGGAACCCTGTTCAAAGCCATTTTTACCAAAAATCACAGATCATTCAACAATTCGAATGACGCCGGTTCGGAGACGCACGAGGAAGAAAAGGATTCCAACCCGCGATTGGAATCCTGCGATGCTGTCGTCTGTCTTGAAGTACAGCCCACCGACGAATACGCCGAGAAATACGGATACCATGATATGCGCAAGGAAGAACGTCTTGTCTCTAAACCCAAACCGGTCAATATCACAACCAAAGCCAGCGCCGCGCCCGAACGAGCGGACGAGCAAAGGAGTTTCGCACGAACCGTCGCAGTATTTTCCACTCTCTACCCGCAAGCACCTCCAGCTGCGTCAGAAACGCAGCGGCGCTCTTCAGGCTCGCGAATTTCTTCAAGGCGCTTCCACGTTCATTTGGGGTAGCGCTGACGACGACGGCTCTAAATTCTTTATCAAAGCTTGGACTCTCTTGTTCTTGCTGTTGTTCTTGCGCCTGGGCCAGTGCCTGTGGTGGCATGTGCGCCAGGTCGAGGAGATGATCCGCGACGTTATACCCGGGGGCACAAGGCGACCCCTGCGTCGCAAAATATTCTGCTGGCGCGAATCCTCCTGACCCTCCGTATAGGCATCGCCCATCGGAAAGAAGAACGATGCGATCGAAGACGCGATAGATCTGTGAGCTCGGTTGGTGGATGGTCGCGATCACCGCGGTTGGGTTGTCCACGTCGTGCGCGAGGGCATGGAGGACTGAGACAACTTTTGAGGCAGAGACTGAATCAAGGCCTGACAGAAAGGTTACAACATTATGAGATGGGCCAACGGTCAAAGAAACATACCAGATGTGGGTTCATCGAGTATGAGCACGTCTGGACCCGAGACAAGCTCGAGACCGATGCTGACCCGTCGCATCTCTCCGCCGCTAAGCCCGTGGGAATGAGTAGTCCGTCCTCCAATACGCGAATCTTGCACGTGTGTGAGGCTAAGCTGTTCGATTACATCATCGACACGTTGACGCTTCTCCGCATCGGTCACGTATTCCGGCAAACGTAGGCGGGCAGCGAAGAGTATCGCCTCTCTCACGGTGAGCATAGCCGGTAAGACGTCTTGCTGAGGAACAAACCCGATGCGAGGCGTTCGTGTCTCACGCGACGGGAACCGTACACTCCCGGACGTGTAGCCTGTTTTGTTCTTATTTGCGAGGACCTCGATGAGTGTTGTCTTTCCAGCACCTGTGAAGAGAATTGTTCAGCGCGACCTACTTTCGATAGAAAAACGGAGACGCACCACTTGGCCCCAGTACACCCAATAGCTGTCCAGGCTCCACGCGGCCACTAATTCCGTCCAGAATAATCTTATCATCGGCGGAACCTCTTGAGCCTCCTCTTCGCAGCCATCCCTTGCTCCCGTACGATCGCGGCACGACGTAGGTCACGGCAGACCATTCGACAGCGAAACCCCCATGTTGCCCCTTGCCATCAGCGAGGTATCCTGCGCCTTGTCGACGCTGCTTCCTCTGGATCAACCATCCAATAAAGAACCCTAACAACGCTAGAGCGATGAATGTTCCCACAACTGCGAGGCCTGCTATAACTCCCCCACTTAGAGAGCCACCACCTCCACCATTAGACCTGGATGTGTCACTTCGAGAATCGATGACACCCTGTCTAACGCATTCACCAAAGGCACAATTGCTGAGCAATAACCCCGAGGAGCCGAATACGCTTTGCAACACGTTCTGTCGGAAGCTACATGAAGCAGTCCCGTTTGCGGCAAGTGGATCGCAGGAAATTGTTAGCTCTCCGCTGAGTCCATTAATAGTGCTGGTCAGGCAGAAAGTTGTACCCGGACGACAGGTGCATTGAAGGCCTGAACACGACCACGTTGCACCATTTGACTTTGCGACGCTCTGCGAGCATCCACCAGCCGTGCAATAGAACTGCTCAACGCCATCGTACCACAGCTGGACATAGACAGAGCCTGAGCTACCGAAGGAGGTGGAGTTGGGCTGAGGCGTCAAGGAGGTGTTGAGCGTGCGGAGAATAGTCAAAGCCGATGAGAGGGGATACACGGCTTGGAGGGTAGGGTTCTGTTCTATAATAAGATGGGATTCTTCACTGTAAGGCGGTCCACGTACGATGACCGCGCAACTCATTTCCCCCGCGGCGAATACCCGTGGCGTGGTACTACACGTCAGTGTGTTGTTGAGACCACTCTGCTGTGGGTTAACGTCGGTAGAATTACTACCCGCCGCATTAAACGCGCTCTGGCACACCGCCGAGCCCTGGCAAACGTTACATCCCGTCCCTGTCCACCCTGCGGGACATGCGCATGTAGAGGAAGAGACATTTCCGAATGATGATGAAGACGCGCCGGAAACCAGCGGGCGTTGGTCAGCTTGGAAGATGTTGCCCCCGCATGCGGGCGCAGAACATGTTGGACCGCCGAAACCTGGAGGACATGTGCATGCGGATGAATTGAGAGGTGATCCGTAGTTCTCGCAGGTGACTTGGGCGCGGACAGAACCAGCTGATACAAGGCCGGCGATGACCCAGAGGGCTCCTGACATTATTTGACAGGATGGTATCGCGGAGAGGGGAAAGATGGGGGGTGTTGTAAGGGCAATTAAAAGTTAAAGAAAATGTCGCATTGAAGAATGAAAACGTTGACCGTGGGACTTTCAGTCATTCAACCGGGCCTGCCCCTTGCCCTCGGCCTGATCTCGCTCATCTGTGATCCAACCTAGTTGTTTGGTTGGCAGTGATGTCTGTCTAGAAGATGTAGGCTCATCTACTGCATTAGGGAGCGGAGACTTGGAGGCGGATGAGTGGCGTGGCGAATGCGTGACATGCAGCCAGAAACCGTATCATCACTTCCCCAGCAGCTATTATGCACTCTCAATTACCACTATTTATGCAGAAAACGGCTGTACTTTTCAGGCAGGAAAGACCGAGGTGAAAAATAGCGAAATGAAGGCCGCGAACGACCCCTTTTGTACTCTTACTCGTTATGGATCTCGTTTGCTGGCACAACACACAAGAGGGGATCCTTCTGCGCTGCGTGTCACTGCCACGTTGGATATTTCCTCAGAAGTGATATACAAATGAACGAGCAAGCAAATCCCCGTGCCGTGCTATCGTAAATAGCACCTTTCCGCTCAACCGGCAGATGCCGTCTCCCTTTGCGTCGAGACAGCTATTATCGCGACCTCGATTCGGGGTCGGAAAGCCGTCTTCCCAACCATTTGACAGCCCTGCCATCCCCAAAACACCATTTTCCCTACGTTCATGAACTTAAACTACATAGTATAAAAGACGTGTTCAATATTCGGGCAGGTACGGTATCTCCCGCGACAACTCGGCAACCTACTGTCAAGCTTGAGGACACACCCACTGGATCAAAGCCGTTATTATGAACTTCATAATGGCGGCTTTGATCCAGTGGGCAGCTCATTCCGTTCACTCCGCTCCTCATGGCCTCATAGCCGTCTTTCCTTCAGCGTCTTCAACCCAGTTCTAGCTGGATATAACCCCAGCTATGACGACTGTGAACGCCCGTTAATCACGGCTACATGTCCTCCATTACTCGCTCGATACCCTACCTCATTGGCACTTTATATGCCGCGTGTGACTCATGCTGGGAGACATCATGCTTGACGAGCGACGAGACGACCAATGAGACCTATGCCACCACGATCGATAGCACCCTCGAAGGGTTCGTTTTGTCGAGGAAGCCATGAAAGACCCGGGAGGTCAGGAGGCAGTGGATAAGAGGCGGATTTCTGCCGATGCAAGGGAGGTCGAGAGACACTTTCTGTCATCCTCATTCGTAAACCGTGGAAGATAAGGTTAGTCTACCACGTGAGTTTAGATTCACAAGCCATTAACATTTTCACCCTTCAGCGTCGGGAAGACCCGCCAGACTTCTTAGGGTCAAGTTGGTACAGTATTCAATTACGGGCTACGTACATCGCGATTCTTCTATTGGAGCGGCGGCTGCAAACCATGAAAATTTGCTGGCACGATGTCTGCAACCATATTAATTACCTCGCGAATATTTCAGAAGCGATATACGATGAATGAGCAAGCGAAGCCCGGTACCGCGACACAGGGGATATAGTGGTTCGCATGCAATCATCGCTAGTCTCAACAGTACTGGTGAAGTGTTGCGATCTGCTATAGCAAGCCCCGTTTCTCCCCCAACAATGCAATTAGACCGGACAACTGAAGTGGACCTCCGCGGGCATGACGAAGAACGGAACCTATAACGTACAGTAGCGGCACAGATCGAAGCCTATGCTAAAACACTACGATTCCTTTATTCTCGCCTCTCCCTCTAGTTCCGAACGCGATGCAGCGGCTAGCGTTCTACCCATGCTTCGTTAACGGCTGCAACGTATTTGCCTTCGGCCTCATCGTCTTCTTGGCGGGGAGTCGTTGCCGCAAGTGCAACAAACCCGTCGTTTTGACTACAGTAGGCCTACCTTCTGGATGCGAAGCCATCATAATGATGAGTTGAACTACCGTCTTGAGCCATCGTGGCGGCATGCATTCGGGGTCGGAAGGCCGGCTTGGTGACCGTTCGAGGGCCAGTCCCCCAAACTACCTATCAATTTTCCTAGTCGGAGCTCACATTCCCCACTGCTGCCGTACGTTCACGAACATCACCTCTCGCTGCATAGTATAAAAGAGCTCAAGATTCAAGCGGGTACCGTATCTTCCCCAACAAGACTCTCAAAGCTTGCAGACACACCTACTTCAAGTACCACCATTATGAAGCTCTTTTCATTCCTTATCCCTCTCACGACCCTCTTCACATCAGCATCGTCAGTCCTTGTTCAATATGACCCCATCTATGACGACTCTGTAACCTTGATGGACGCCGTTGCATGTTCCGACGGCAAGTACGGGTTAATGACCAAAGGGTACAAGACCTTCGGCTCTCTTCCCTCATTTCCCCACATTGGCGCCGCAAGTGCGGTCGAAGGATGGGACTCCACTTCGTGTGGTTCATGCTGGGAGCTGTCTTACACGAAGAGTGACAAGACGACCAATAAGATCTACGTCACTGCCATCGATCACACCGCTGATGGATTCCTCATATCGCCAACAGCCTTGACGCACCTGGCAGGTCAGCAGGCGGTGGGTGTGGGGAAGATCGATGCTAAGGCAAGGCGTGTCGCAAGGAGCTACTGCGGTTTCAAATCATGAACCCCTGGAAGGTAGGCCAATTGATGTGAGTTCGGTTCTTATGCGCCATTTATATTTCCGCTCTTCAGGATTGAGAAGGCCCGCCAGACTTCTTGCAGTAAAAGTTGATGCTCAACTATGGACCTCTTGTAAAATTCACACGCCGTGTTGATATATGAACATTGCAATTCTTCTGTTGGGGAGGGGCGGGACACACCCTGACAGCGCGGTGCAAAAAAGACATAAGATAAGCAATGTCACGTGTCAAGCCTCTACGTCGAATGATTATGCATTATGGGTCCCCGTTGTGACGATGAAAAGCGGCGCCATTTCGCTATTTATTCATAGTGAATTGTTTGTTATAGATTGCTCTGTAAGACCGCTCAGAGATGGCCTGCACTGATCGCACAAACGGACGTGGGAATCGCTGATATAGACAGAAAATAAGGTAACACGTACACGTAATATAAGGAATATGGGAACAACTTGAATAAAGAGGAGGGAAAGACCAACCCGTCCGCTCTGTCTACACCACCGCCTCCGCCGCCCATCCCATCTGTGTCACCACGTCTGATGCCTGGTTCGTCCTCCTCAGATTCGTCCCCAGAACCATTTGCAAAGGTCACACGATCAAGGATGCCTAACCAAAACTTTTGGTGTGTGAGGTGACCGCTTCCTTGAAGGAATTCGTCACCCCACGCACCAAATGAAAGAACCCGCCCACCATGTCCAACGGCGAGATTGCCCCTTGCGTCGTGAAAGAATTCGAAACGCTTTGTGAAAATTTCTTCTTACATACTGGAAAGACTATCCTCGAGGCCGAGCGTGTACCCGCCCTTTTTGCTAGCTTCGAGAGCCCGATTGTTTTAGACTGGCTGACTTCCGAGCTCAGAGACTGGTTCCACTGCCTTCTCAGACTTCATGACCGAGTTTCGAAATGAGTGCCAGACAATCCTCCTCCCAGTCTTCCGTGGCTCCCGGAAGACTGGGAGGAGGATTGTCGCAAACGGATTCACGATGCCCGCCTTGATCCGAGAAAAAGATTTCTCCATCCTGCCAAGGAAGATTCTTTTTCTTGGATGGCCAATATTAAGTGTCATAACGCTGCCTTGCGCGGATAACTCTCGTACCTTGAAGCCAAAGAACTACGGCGATGTCGCATCGGACATCATCCAGTCCGGACTCGAGGCGGCCCTAGAGTCCGGACTAGATGATGACCTGAAAAGCCGGGCCCATCTTGAACGTGCAAACGACATCGCTGACCTGTCAAAATGGATACAGAAAATCCGAGACATTAACAGTCGGAACGCAAAGGCTTCCTGACTGACATTGAAGAACATATTGGCCGTCTCCGAGCGGTCTTACTTGTAAGACTGCTCGGAGACGGCCTGCACTGATCGCACAACGGATGTGGGAATCGCTGATATAGACGATATAGACAGAAAATAAGGTAACACGTAAGGAATAAGGAAACAATAAAGGAGGAGGGAAAGATATCTCTGCGGTCTTGGTACGAAATGGCGGCTCTATATACTCGTCGTGCTGATAGGTATCCATGACTGGTCCTGACATGTGATAAATAAGGTGGCTCGATGGATGACATATCTGGAGCAAGAAGAGAAGTCGGGAATGCTAGTACTGACATGTGCCAAACGGGAAGATGCGTGATCGGAACGGGAAGCTGTCGCAAGTACTGTAGTTGTAGTCTCGTTCCCAGACGTTTATAGAAATTGGGTCGGAGTCATGTCGGAGTGTGGAAATTCGAAACATGTATGAGTTTTTTTAACTCCGCAAGTCTGAGTTTGAACGTCTGGTCACGAGACTACTGTAGTTGGAATAACACCAGTGCGAAGGTCGCTCCTCGCTGCATTTCATTTCCCCCGTGAATATTTCAGAGGCGATATACAAATGAATGAGCAAGCGAAGCCCGATACTGTGCCACAGTAAATGAAAATGCATAAATCGGTTCACGTGCGATCACCGCAAGGCCCGTCAGTATTGGCAGCACCGCCGCGCATGCAAGTGCCCGTCTCGCTCTACGCCCAGCTAACTTCATCTTCGCCCTCGGGACCCAAGTGGTACAAATGATCCCAAGCCCATCTGCGGCATGCAATGCGACGCCGAGCGCGAGCGCGGCATAGAGTACAGTGCTCCGGATGGGCCAGCCACGAAGCGCAGTCTTGACATACTCGAAGTCGAGCTCGGACGGTGACGGGATACTGCTAAGTGGCGCGAGACGGTGGGTGATCACGTGGATGGGGAGGAGGAGGAGAGCGGAGGCGTAGCCGGTCACGGAAAGCGCACTGGAGAGTGGTCGTGGAGGCCGTGGAGAGGAGAAGAGGCGATTGAGGAGGGCGCTCGTGGTGTGTATGAGTAGGGGCCCAAAGACGAGGTACCGTTCGCCGAATACGGTCTGGTAGTACTCGCGCCCGAGCATCTGATCGTCGGTCAAAGTGGCGCATGGTGGATCCCGTGCGCGAATGTGAAGGGTTAGCTAAGATCAGGGACAGGATCATGGTAGGGAGGATGGACAGACCATAACTCGAGAAGAGCCCGCGGAACCATCGATATTAGCTGCGACGGGTGCAGTGAGATGGACGAAGAGAAAAGTTGTGATGAACGGGGCTGATCCGTGCGCGAGTGCAGTTAGCACCGAGGATGCTCGCGTGCGCCAGGCCGAAGGGGGGGCGGGCCGATCTGCAGGGCTTGATGCCATACTGTAGTAAGGCCGTGATGAGAGGGCGCCGGTCGTACCACAGCTGCCGGTGTCTAACCCAGAGGCAGAGACAACGTAGAGTATAAGGCAATGGTATTGGCCTGTAAAGGCAAACACAAGCTGGTGTCCCCAAGAAACGCAATGCCTTCCTCTCCCAAGTCACCTGTAAACACACGTAGTGCTCGAGTACTGGCTTTGTGGGGGGGTATGGAATATGGAACCCTCAGCCTCGTGTAGAATGGTTGAAAGCACTCAGCGGCGGATAGTCGGCGGATACGGGCCGACATAACACGACGAGAATTCCCCTTTAACTCCGAGCGCGAAGCAATGGTTGCCATTCTGGCCTGCTTGGTCAAACGGCTACAACTGATTGCCTTACGCGTCATTTCCCTTTTGGCGAGGCGTGTAAAGACCCCGTCTCTGGAACTACAGTGGGCCTGCCGTTTGAATGTGAAGCCATCATAACGGTGAGTGAACTACCGTCTTAAGCTTGTGCAACGGTCTTGATTTGGGTTCGTAAGGCCGACCTAGTAAACGTTTCAAAACTACCATTATGAAGCTTATTTCCTTCATCACCCCGATCGCGGCCATTTTACCAGCATATTCAGTCCTTGTCCATTATGACACCGTCTATGATAACTCTGCAACGTCGATGGGCGCTGTTGCGTGTTCCGACGGCAAGAATGGGTTAATCACTAAAGGATACAAAACCTTCGGCTCCCTTCCCTCATTTCCTCACATTGGCGCCGCAAGTGCCGTCGAAGGATATAACTCTACCTCGTGTGGTTCTTGCTGGCAGTTATCATACACGAACCAGAAGACGACCACTTCGATCTACGTCACCGCAATCGATCGCACCGTTCAGGGTTTCGTTATCGCGGAAACGGCCTTGGAACACCTAGGAGGTCAGCAGGCGGTGGATGCGGGGCAGATCAATGCCACGGCAACGCGTGTCGGAGGGAGCTTCTGCGGTTTCAAATCGTGAACCCTAACTGCTTTCTTTCCCACTTCACGGCTTTTCGAAGGCTAGATTTCTCCGCCTTACTGTACCTGCTTCTCCCCCTCGGCCTCTATCTCCATTCCGCTGGTGCCCATCGCAATAACCTCGTCCTGATGACCCTTACATTAGTGCCAAAGTCAAACTGTAGCATGTGTCTACTTACATCGACTCCGTCTGTGGGTTCCAACTCATCGGAGGTGAGCGTTAATATAGAAACGTCGAGGAGACCAAAATATTCATGTCCTCAGCGACCTCATATCTGTGTTTCTCCAACCTAGTCACAAAGCGCGATCCGTAACGAAGACGTGGCACCATCATGTCTTCATTACGGATCGCGCCATTTCCGAGCTTTTTGAAATTTCTTCGGGAAATTGTCTCATTTCTTCGAAACCAATTGGATTCATGGAATGCTTGCCGTCGACAGTCACTTGAATGGTAACAATGCGATCATGCGTGAAAATAATGGCGTCGAAGGAAGCCTGCGTTCCTGAACTTGGGACCCAGGTAAATGAAGTTGCAGAGTAGCTGTTCACCCGCAGAAAAGCGAATTTTATGCTGGATACAGTTACGTTGTCCTTCCCGACTCGAGTCGGACTCGGGAAGGATAACGTAGCTGTATCCCGACTGGCCGGAGACTAAGCGAGTCGGCTCTGGACCTTTTAGACTTGGCCTGAAACTCTTCATAATGAAAAGACCTGCATGACACTCCTTACGCCACCCTTTCCATCGACCTTGTGCCGGAGAGCTGGCTTGGACAACCCATGCTCATCGTTTCGTCCTACTCAATACCAGAAATAACAGACAAGGACTTCTGCACATTTCGGTGGAATCCGAAAGTGCCCAAAATTGACCCTTGAAACCAGAGCGCCGCACAGAAACTTCGGCGTCGTGCATTTCGACGCCATTTAGATGGAAGAGGAAGACCACCTCAAAGCATTGTAGAGCAACGGGCTGCCTGATGCTTAGGAGTCTTAGAACCATGTAGAAAACAATTCTATGCGCTTCTCAGACTCCTAAGCATCAGGCTTTATAGTATAAAGACCGATTTCCCTGCACGTTGGGAGTCCGTTAGCAAAGGTACTTATACCCTTCTGTAACAAATTCGTACCAATCCCCGATCCACCCGTTACTACCATCCCCCCAGATTTGGCCGGGTATTTTCTCAGTGTTTCAAAGGTCGAACCATATTCGTCACGGATAAGGATAGCCGATAGCCTCCTTTTCCGTGAGGAATATGGTTCCACCTCCCCCGTTACCCCGAGGGCGCGCGTCCTACCCAATCACTCGATCTCCACTTGAATGAAGCAGCATAGGACCTGCGCTCCCGACCATACTCTCTCTGCTAGGCCCCAAACATCGAGTGCACGGAAAAACTCTGTCGACAGTCCGAATGGGAAGGTCATGCCGACCAAACATGCCGTTTACAAGAGCCTACATGAAAGGTGATTCCTCCACATCCTTTTACTCCCTTCGCGACTGTCTAGCTGGCTTTCGAGGGTGAGCCTCGTCACCACTTTGCCCTCCCGGATCGCTTTTGAGATATAAATCTTCAAACAATACCCCGTTATCCCGATTACTTATGCACGCATCAAGCCAGCTGAGGAATACACATCTTGACTTCTTGGAAAATATGAAGACCTTGTCCATGACATGTCTTTTGATAATCGCCGTGTCATTGTCCTCTTATTTCCCCACACCAAGCTATACCACCTCTTCCAGCCCGTCTCCATCTCATCACCACACGCGTGCTTCGTCTCAGTACCAGCGAACCTGCCTGCTCCTGCTCCCGCGAGTCGCCTGCGCATACACACTTAGAATATACTTTTAGTAGTTCCTACTTGACATCACTCCATCTTCCTCCGATCGCCACCAGGAAGCAGTGCATATGGCAGCACGTGTACAGGAACTCGAGGTGTGGACACCGGGCGAGCGGGAACTCATGCTCCTCTGCGCGTATCCCTCTGTTCATACGTTTTTTGTGGATGCTGTGGAATGTGGGGAACTGGGTCACGATGGCTGCGGTCATGGCCGGTGTCAGCTTGCGGGTTCGCACATTATCCTCTCCCGTCACCGTTTCCCGCCGCCGCCTGATTCATCCGTTGTCAAATCCATTTGTTCTTCTAGGTATGTGCCTTAACGACGACTCATGGGATATTGCTCAAAGACCGAACGATTTATTGCTGCCGATGTTTTACATAAATACGATGAGGAAGCGCGATGGTTAATCCTATCTATGGTTCAGAATGTTAATTAACCCCCCTTTTATCACCAGTATGTTTTCCCACAGGTACATCCAGTGAGAAGGGATGCATTTGTGATGACCAACACACCCTTGAGTACGGACAACTATGTATGTCACGTGCCGAGCTCCAACTGGGCCATTGATGATGATGATTAACAAATGTTTTGAAGCTCACCCAGATACCCGAGTTCCTCTTGAAAAGAGACATGGCAAATGGTTGTCATCACTGGTCACAATTTCCCAAGGAATGAACGTCAATCATACTCTATCGTTACTCATCGCTGCGACTCGGATCAGTTCCAGTAAGCTATGTAGACCCTCTTCTGCAGTGGTGATACCGGTGACACCGCTGGTTGACAGTACTGTATGGCAGCGCAATCGTCGCCCGCGCTCACTTGAGCTCACAGCTGCACACAGCCTTATTTTGAAGTGTTCGATCCTGAAAATCATCGTATATATTTACGGCGGGCATCAACATCAACATCAACTTGAAACGTGTTGTCCTAGTAGTAATGCATTGCTCGTAGCGTGTTCACGAAACTACTCGGAGAAATCACCCGTCTCGACCCGGTCCAGTAAGAGACGTGCATGAAATAGAAAAATGTCAATTGGGGGTTCTGATTGGCGATTGGCTGTGTCTCAAATCATCCGATTAGACGCTTTCTTGCATTTGGTCCTTGGAATCCCAGCCCGAGCTCGACTGTACTGGAACTAAACAGTGGAACCAAAAGTAAGCCTGATGACAAAAAGTTAATCATCATCAGCTTCCGAAGTGAGCTAGGACACCAAAAGTGAGGCCTAGCCCCGCCCCCTTGACTAAGCCACCGTAACTTGCGCTCTCGAGACGAGACGCGACCGCACGACCCACCACACATAAGTTACTGTTGCTGTGATAGGGGCGGTGGATGTGGGCAGCCTCAGTCAGGCTCGGATCTTTCGGGGATGGGGACCTCGTGCCTGGCGGACCGCCGATACCGATAACCGTGACGTCGAACTTGTGCACCTCTTTTTGAGCGCATATTGTAGACCATAAAATAAAATTCGCCTTGGATAGGATTGGGTGTTAATATACAGTAAGCACGGGCAAATGCGGTGGGTCGAAAGTGACGGCACAGAACCTTTCAATGTTCGACTGAGAGCTTGCAATCCCAAAGCAGGTACATTGCATCACGCTCGAAGCGCTCGAGCGCCAATTCGTGGCGGAGCCGTAGCCTACGGCCGTGTGCTTAGGGCGATTCTGCTCAGCGCTCCGTCCCCATCTTCCATCGATGGTATTATTAAAGTGTGAGGATTAGCTCACAAATACAGTAATTACCGTAAAAATTCCGGACACATTCTGGAATTCCCATGTCACGGACTGGGGGCCACGATGTCACGGAATGGAATAGGAGTTTGAGCTCTCCTCCTCCTTGTGTGAGCGACTTGGATTTGTGATGATGCTGATGCTGGTTATACCGCCGGCCAAGGCTTGCCGCGAGGCTACGGAATGGGACGTGTCGGCGGAAGACAGGGGATTGTGAATGTGGCCCGTCCGTCGGCGAGAGGTTCGAGACCGGATGGACCGAATGGGCAACTGTCCTGAAAGGCAGGCTCCGCGACGGGGGAATTGGGGTGGAATTTGTGGTGGGCCATGGGGAGGGAAGCTTTTGTCCAAGTAGGACGTTGACAGATGGG
>WNFQ01004008.1_pt1 | contig 13266 bp, 10 predicted proteins | sample 5400171 | NCBI WGS metagenome assembly WNFQ01 (sample SAMN13153356, study PRJNA577476) | soil metagenome | isolation source: 20 cm soil under Madrone tree | place: USA:California | collected 2016-06-14
GTGTGCCGCACTTTAGAGATCGTGATCCAGTTGGAGACACCGTCGCTTACGAACGTCCTCGATCCGTGCTTGCCTATGTGGACGGGATGCATGTCCCCGTCGATCGTGTCGCCCGGATGCGGGCGAACCTTCAGCTTTGATCCCCCAACTACCTCCGCGACAACCACCTCCTGACCGCCTGAATAAAGGCTTACGGTGGTGGTCCCGATCATGAATCCACCGGCAATCGCTGGAAGGTCCTGGGTGAAACCAGGAGGAGTGCCATTGCATCGAATCAGAACGTTCGGCTTGTCGAAAGCCTGACTCACAGTTGCTGGCAGTGCTGGGGGGCGGGGGATCACGCGGCGTTGAATTCGACCCTGGGGTCCAAAATCAAAAGTGCCCCCATTATCCGAAATTTTCTTCTGATCTAGTGCGACTTGAGCCGCACTGCTGAGGGCGCCGAAGAGGACCGAGGCGCCTGCTTCGCTCAACACCACGTTCGGGCCCGTCTGGTTCTGCCCCAACAGGTTAAGTGTGAGCACGCTCTTCTCGCCTTTATGTCGGATCAACGGGAATGTCGAGGTTGGCATCCCGAAGAGGCAGTTCTGCACGAAAAACAACGCCGGCTTGATTCCGAGGTTGAACAACGCAACTTCGCCTTGGTTCACAATCTGAGTGTTCCCGCAATCGTCTCGAAGCCCGATTTGTACGTGGTCGGGGGGGTCGCCGAAATCTGAGACTGGCGAGGGGGCGGAGTTCATCACCTTGTTCACGATCGTGATCTGGCCGCCGATCATGCGGAGGTCCGTGAACTCGGCGCCACTCAGGATGACAACCGTGGTGCGGGGGAAGCCCGGCCGCGGCCCAAATCCGGCCCACATCACGTCCTTCATTGGCCACTTTCCATCCGGGATCTCGCAGTGCGCTGCTGGCGCGACAAGAGAGTCGTCGAACTCGAGCATCTTGCGCCCATCCACGCCGGACATGGCGCTGATGAGCAACTGCCAATTGTTGAAGACGTTCTCATGCGGGACTCCCCCCGGGCGAAACACGAAGACGTTTCCATTCATAGTGGTCTCCTATTTGAACTGCTAATTCTGCACAGAAGTAGCTGATTAGTTGTGAATCGCACTCCAGGAACATAAGATTAGGCCGCACAAACAATGGAGTCTTCCTTGATGATGCGACAGTTTACACCTATCTTCCAGACACCCATGCCAGTCACCGCTGTCCTGGTCATGACCCATTTTCGCTACTAAACCCGCCATCACAGAAATGGTCATCACCAGCAAGCGCCCTCAAAAGCGCAGTTTTGTAATGGTTGATACCGTAAACCCTCTCACACACTCCAGCTTGCCTGGAGAGTTCGGCTTTCACTAGAGCAGAACCGCGCGTCCCACAAAGGTCCGGGAATTGACCATCCCTCGGCTCTCCTCTCACTCACCTGCCGTAGAGAGTCACCTTGCCATCAACCACGTTCGCGAGGTAGCGTCCCTCGCTCAGGCCGCGCTGCTCAAGAAGTACGGCAAGAGCGACGTTTGCGACTTCTTCGCGGAAATCGACTTTCGGCATGGGAGCCGATTTCGCAGATAATCGCCCAATTGTTGGTACGGAGTTGGGACAACGGTTGGGACAATCGAAGGGGTTCCACACGCGACCGGATCGCGCTTAAACGACGCCAGAGAAACGACTTAGTGGGATTTGAGCTTTTTCTTCGTAGCCAGACGCTCTATCCAACTGAGCTACGGGCGCACGGTACACTATTTACCATCAGCAGTTTACAGTAGTCTCTTCTTCGATTTCAACCTCGCGTGTTTTCACATTCGGAATTTGAGAGATATTTTTTGCGCACAAAACACAGTGCCAAGTTATCGACAGCAGCGGCTGAGAGCTGCGTCGAACGGTTGGGGGCCGACTGGTGACGCGCGGACTATGTAACGCTGCGGGGAGCGCGGACCGCGTCCGAAGGGGTAACAGGTTACGAGTGTCAGCGCATCATCGGACGTGGGCGCTAGCAGGCTTACATCTTCGGGGGCAACCACACGGATAACGTTGACAGTGTATGTACGCTGTCGCAAGCGGCCGTGGCGGGCGTCATACCATTCGACCTCGATGGTGTCGCCCAGAGCCACATCCTGAAGCGGCTCGAACCAACTCGTGCGGTGGCCGGCGAGTTCCAGATTGCCAGGCTCTCCCAAGCCGGCGCCGCTGAGGAGCCGCGATGGACCGAACGCCAGCGTACGCGGAGTTGCGCCCTCCAAAACAATCTCGTCGTAACCCAGCCGCGGAATGCGCAAGCGCGCTACCGGATGGGTGTCCGCCCACGGCCACGGCGAACGGAACTCGCCCGAGCGTGCGGTCTCTTGCCAAGCCCGGCGGATCAGGACGCCGGCAAGCTCGGCTTTCGCATGCAGGTAGAGGGCGCGGCTCGTGAGGCACGCTCCTGCGACCAGCGTGAGCGCGACGAAAAACCGCAGGGGCTTCACGAGAGCGCTCCTACCCTGCGAGTTAGACGCCACAGCACGAGGCTCAGGAGGAGAAGCGCAACGCCGAAAGCTTCGAGAAAGGCGTCGGCACTGCCGGTGGCCGGCGCTCCGAAGACTTTGTCCATTTGCATGCCGGCCGGCAACTCTGTAGGCACAGGAACCTGGGTGGATGCGCCGCTCGCGTTCGCTACGATTTCCTCAACGGCAACGAGCGAAGTGAAGCGGGTGACAAGCCGGTAGCGGATGGCGTGCGCGATCAGTGTTGCGCGGATCCCTGACCTGGCGTCCTCGTCGGACAGGCGCCAGCGGTCCACGAGATCTTCGACGCGCTGCCGGGCCCAGACCAGGAAAAGATCGGGTGGACGCTGCGGGTAGATTTCCGCGACTTCGACTCCTTCGAAGGATAGCTTCACATCGGTGAGGACAGGACTCTCGATGGTTTCGAGGAGGCGGCCCATCTGCTCGCGAATTTCACCGATATCGGCAATATGCGTGAAAGTGCCGCGGCCGAATTGCGCCATTTTGGTGGCGAGGAAGAAGTTGGGAGCGCTGCCAATGGCAACAGTGTAAAGGCGTGCGCCGCCCAATTTGAGTCGCAGCGCGGCGAAGATTTGCTCTTCGTTGCCGAGGTCGCCGTCCGTAAGCAGGATGATGTGGCGCAGGTAGCCGGAAGTTTCTGGCTTCCGCATCAGGTGGAGGAGCGCTGGAAGCATCTCGGTGCCGCCACCTGCTTCAAGGTGTTGAACGAAACGACGTGCGGCGGCGAGATTTTCCGTGGTGGCGGTCAGTGGCTCGGAGGCAAATTCATAATAGGCGTGGTTGAAGGCGAGGATGCCGAAGCGATCGTTGGGGCCGAGACGGTCGAGGGCCTGGAGCAGCGCTTCGCGAGCCTGTGTGATGGAAGTGCCGCCCATCGAGCCGGAGACGTCAATCATATAGAGCATTTCCACGGGCATGCGCTTGACGGGCTGCACGGTGGGAGGAAAGGCAGACAGGAGGAAATAGGTCTCGCCGGTGCCGGGTTCGGGGGAAAGGAAAAGAGCGGTCTTGGGTTGTGTGCTTTCGGCCTGCTGCACTTCCAGGACAAAATCTTTGTTTGGAATGGTTGCGCCAGAGGCGAGTTCTACGTGCCGGCGGCCGTCCGGCAGACGACGGACGGTAATCGCGTGAGAGACAGAGTTGATCGAGCCGAACTCGAAGCCAGAGTCGAGATCGACGGAGAGGGAGATGTCGTGGCCGGGACGGCTGTCCGGATTGCGGACAGGAGGAGTGATTCGGGAGGCGTCAGGCACGGCGTCGGTGTCGACAGCCCAGCCGGTGCCGGTGTGGCCGACGGCTTGCGTGCCGGGAATGTAGCGCGGCCCCACAACCATCGGGAAAACCAGGCGGATGCGCCCATCTTCCCAGCGCAGGGGCTCCACGTAGCGCAGGCGGACTTCGATGTGGTCGCCAGGCATAAGGTTCGCTACCGAAGCAGTGAAGATGTTGGGGCGCTCTTCTTCCACGAGAGCGGCGCGCTTGCCTTCGGACTTGGCGGACTCGTAGACGCGTTTGGCCTCTTCGCGCTCGCGAATCACGCTTCGGATCAGCCGATTGCCAATGCGGATTTCCATGTCGTAGACAGCACTGTCGTGAGGTAGAGGAAAAACATACACGGCTTCGATGGGCTCCGTGCCGGAGTTCACGTATTGCTGCGTGACCGTCGCTGCAGCTGCGAGACCGCGCACGTCGAGGGTGACGTCGGTATGGACCAGCGGCACGGATTCGTAGCGGCCGGAGATAGGCGAGCGGTAGAGGAGCGATCCCTCATAGACGGGAGGCGGAGCGTTGTCCGACTGTCCGCCCTGCCCGCCGGACACCCATCCGGCAAAGACGGTAGTAACTGCTAGAAGGGTTAATGCGAAGCGCGTATACGTTTTACTATGGAGCCAGGTTCCCGCGAATTGTGGCATTGTTTCCTCCCGCACTCGATGTATCGCGTGTATCGGAGTGCAAGAGGCACGCCAGGAGGACTTCGTGCAAAAAGACCGGCTCAAGTGTAGGTCGATGAGTCATTTAGCATGAGTGCGGATTCCGAACCGAATTGTGTACGTGTGTTGCGGCACCCACGACTGTGTGAGCCCGGAAACAAGCAAGGCCGGATCACGCCGAGGAATTGTCCGGACGCGCTTGCGCGCGTCGCACGAAACTTCGGCTATGCGCTTCGGAGCCACGCCACAGCAGGACCGCCAGCGTCAGAATCGTCGCCACTTCGAATCCGGCAATGGCCCGCTGATAGCCGAAATGAACATGAAGGGCATACTGAATCGAATTTGTCGGCGAGGCCAGCAAAATCCCCAGTTGATAAGCGAGGCCGGGCATCAAGCCCCGAGCGGCGTCGGCGGAAAGCTCATTCAGGTGCACCGGGATCACGCCCCAGGCTCCTTGCACTCCCGCCTGCATCAGAAATGTCGCCACGAGAATTGCGGGGAGGCCCCTGCCAAACGCCCACAGCGGAATCATCAAGAGCGACAATCCCAAAGCCGCGATCATGCCTTTGCGGCGCCCGGCCACTTGCGAGAGGTGTCCAAATACGATCGCGCCCACGACCGCTCCGACGTTATAAATCATCGCGATATTGGCTACCATCGCGGAGGAAATCTTATGCACTTCTTTCAAGAAGTCCGGATAAAGATCCTGCGTTCCATGCGAGAGAAACATCATGAACGTCATGAGCACGACGAGATAGCTGAAGCGCTTCCACTCTCCCGCAACGATGCGCAGGACCTGCCCCGTGCTCGCCGCGCGATGCTGCTTCCACGCCTCCGATTCCGGCACTTTCGTCCGGATATAAAGCGCGAGTAGCGCGGGCAGCGCGCCGATCCAGAACATGGGGCGCCATCCCCACACGGGCAAGAGAAACCTTGCGGCAATCGCCGCCAGCAGATATCCGATCGAATAACCGCTCTGCAAGATTCCGCTGAGGATGCCCCGCCAACGCACCGGCGCTGCTTCCATCGCGAGCGACGCGCCGACGCCCCATTCGCCACCCATGCCGATGCCGAAAAGCGCGCGCAGGATGATGAACACCGTGAAGTTGGGCGAAAAGCCGCACATCAACTCGATCACCGAAAAGTAGATCACGTTGGCCATGAGCGGGATGCGGCGCCCGTAGCGGTCCGCAAGCAGCCCGAAGAGCAGCGCTCCGATAGGCCGCATGGCCAGCGTCGCCGTGGTTGTCAGAACGATTTCTTTTTTGCTGACGCCGAACTGGTGCGCCAGCGTATCGAAGAGAAAAACGACGATGAAGAAATCGAAAGCGTCGAGCGTCCAGCCGAGGAATCCAGCAAGAACCGCATGATGGGTGCCGGAGCGGGCCGGCTGCGGGGTGTCCGGCATTTCAGCTTGCTCGCCACTCCGCCGGCTTGGGCATCAGCCGCGAGATCGCAAGCCCACAGACAATCGCCACGACGGCAAGCAGGAATCCTGTCTGGTATCGGCCAAAGCACAACTCACCGATGCAGAAGAGCGCCGAATAAATAAGGACACAGCCAAGCATCCAGCTCATGAGGTTCTTGCCCAGATCGCGCGTGACGGGCTCGTCTTCCGCCAGTTTCGCCATCGGCTGCCATCCGGTGATTTGCGGGCGAACCTTGCGGTAGAACTTCACGAGCGTATCCGTCGGTTCCGCTGGCGTCAAAAACGTGACCGCGATCCAGGCCAGCGTCGTGATGCCCGTCGTGCAAAGTGTCGTCTTGGCAAAAATGACAGGGTCTGAGCCGCTGAATGGTTGTGGCCTTCCGGCAATTGTGGTCCACAGGGCGCCGGAATGCAGCGTGAGCGTCGTCACAATCGCCGCGACCATGGCGGAGATTTCACTCCACGCGTTTACGCGCCACCAGTACCAGCGCAGCAAATAGACGCCGCCGGTTCCTGCTCCCAGCTCCAGCACGATCTTCCAGCCCGCGGAGACGGATGTCAGCTGCCATGCGACCGCGGCAGCCGCCAACACAAGAAACGCCGTCGCTAGCCGTGAAACGTTCACATAATGCGATTCGCTTCCCTTCCGTTTCAGGAAACGGCGGTAAAAATCTTCCACTAAATAGGAGCTTCCCCAATTCAATTGCGTGGCCACCGTAGACATGAATGCGGCCATGAATCCTGCGAGCAAGATTCCCAGGAGCGCGTGCGGGGTCTGACGCGTCGCCACCAACATGTAACCGCGCTCAGGCTGAGCAAGCCCCGGGTAAAGGACGACTGCCGCAAGCGCCGTCAAAATCCACGGCCAGGGCCGCAGCGCGTAGTGCGCGAGATTAAACCACAGTACCGATAACAACCCGTTTCTTTCATCCTTCGCGCTGAAGATCCGTTGCGCGATATATCCCCCTCCGCCCGGTTCCGCGCCGGGATACCAGAAGGCCCACCACTGCACCGCCAGATGCACGACGAAGGTGATCACCGGCAACGTCCACAGAGCTTCGCCGGTGAAACCGCGGGAAAAATCAGGCAGAAGAGCCGTGATGTCGCTTGCTCCGGGTCCGGCCGCAGCGCGCTTCGCCGCAAGCGTACTGAGCATTTGTTGCATGCCTCCTGCGGCATGCACGCCGTACCAAGCCACACCAATCACGATCGCCATCTTCAGCACGAATTGAAATAGATCCGTCCAAAGCACGCCCCACAATCCGCCCAGCGAAACGTAGATCCCTGTGAACGGCATCAGGAAGAAAACGCAGATCGCCAGCGCCTTTCCATCGCTCACCCCCAGCGACGTACTGATGATGTTCACCATGGCCTTCGTCACCCAGCCAAGGATCAAACAGTTCATCAACAGTCCGAGGTAGACAGCGCGGAAACCGCGGAGGAACGCGGCGGGCTTGCCGGCGTAGCGCATCTCCGCGAATTGCACGTCGGTGATGAGTCCCGAACGGCGCCACAAACGTGCGAACAAGAACACCGTCATCATTCCCGACGGCAGAAAACTCCACCACAGCCAGTTCCCTGCGACTCCGTTCGCGTAAACGAGTCCGGTAACCGCAAGGGGCGTGTCCGCAGCGAAGGTGGTCGCGACCATGGAAGTTCCCGCGAGCCACCAGGAAACATTCCTTCCCGACACGAAATAGTCTTCGGTGCTCTTGCCGGAGCGGCCGCGGAAGTACAAGCCGAGAAATAAGGTGATCAGCAGATAACCAACGATGGCGGCCCAATCCGAGGCGGCGAGTGTCAAAGTGAGTCCTTTCGCAGCAAGGCGTTTGCGCGCAGTACTATATAGCACTTCCGGGCGGTTGGCATCACGGTCTTTTCCGATTCCTTCGCAGCGTCAAGCGAGTGCGGAGCGGGATTCAGCCAGGTCACTGCGAAACCGGCGCTCGCGCGGCCCGGCCGGGAAAAACTGCGTCAACAAGCCGCCCATCCTTGACGACGGGAACTCCGTTGACAAACACAAACTGAATCCCCTCTGAGTATTGCAACGGCTTTTCGTAGGTTGCTTTATCAATCACGCGATTCGCGTCGAACACCGTAATATCCGCATCCGCCCCCACGCGAATCCGTCCTTTATCCTTGAACACCGGCGCGCGCTTTTCCAGCCGCTGCGCGGGCATCAGGGTCATCTTCCTCAGCGCCGTCATCAAATCCAGCGCCTTTTCTTCCCGCACGTAGCGTCCCAACACCAGCGCGTAGGTGCCCGCGGTTCGCGGGTGTCCCTGCCCTTTCGCAAGATATCCATCGCTCGCGATCATCGTAAGCGGACTCACCACCGCTGCACGAACATTCTCCGGCGTATTCCCAGGAAGAATCACCATTCCGCCCTGTTTGCGGTAGCGCAAGAACGATTCCTTCGTCAAATGCTCCCCGGTAGCCGGCCACAAGAGCGCAGCGAAGTAGGTCGCCGGTTCTTCCTCCTTGTGATCGAACAAGGCGGATTGGATGCTGGTCATCCCCATAGTGTAAGGATAGCTTTCCGTGGTCACGTCCATTCCGCGAGATCGCGCCTCCGCGATCATCTGCAGCTCTTGCGTCACGTTTGGTCCGCCGGTGCTTTGTATGTGTACGATATGGAGCGGAGCACCCGTGATCGCTGCATCCGCCATCACTTCCTCAAATCCGCTGAAATTCCCTTCGATCGGCGGTCCTGACCCGCGAATGTGCACGTGGCAGGACGCGTGATACTTCGCCGCCACGCGAAACACGTCCAGGATTTCCAGATTTGTCGCGGCTTCGGTGTAGGCGGGCCCAAGTCCCACGGAAAGCGCGCCGCGCTTCAAACCTTTCTCCATCAGAGCGCTGATCTCTTCCATCTCTGCCGTTGTTGCGACTCGGTGAGCGGCATCTCCGCTGGGCAGTAATCCGCCAGGGTCGTGCATCACAGCCATGCGCACCGGAATGTGCCCAACGCTTGCTCCGTAGTTGATGCGCGCCTTCCCTTCCCGCTCGCCGTACCATCCATCGACATCCGCAACCCCAACTTCGAGTTCCAGCGCGGTGGTCACGCCGTCCGCAGCTTTCACCGCGTAGTTCTCCGCGTCCTGCCCATGCTGGTGCAGATCGATGAATCCCGGCACGACAACCAGGCCCCGCGCATCAATCGTCTGCTTCCCTTCAAGAGGACCGCTCGAAATCACCGCGATTTTCCCGCTGCGAATTCCAACGTTCCGCACCGCATCCAGCCCCGATTCCGGATCCATTACTCGCCCGTTGGCGATGACCACGTCATAGGTTTCGGTTCCATTGCTTGCGCCGCTTCCTGCGTGCATTCCGGCTGCGCCCGCGAGTAACAGCGCCGCCGCTGCCCGCTTCCACCATCCACGAACTCTAGATCGTGACATTTGACCGACGCCCCTCCCGTGCGGCGCTAAGTCTCTTCGCGCGGACTCCGTCTGTCAAAGGTTTTCTAAACCAATTCAACGAACGCGAATCGCTCGCTTGGGATCTTCAGCGAAAAGAAAAACCCCGGATCGCTGGGGGGAGCGACCCGGGGTGGGGGTACTGCTGAGGGGGGCCGGAGGAAACTCGTTTTTGTCTAGTGCACCTGCTGTACAGCCAACAGGCAGATTTGTCGCAGCTCTTCGTAGGTGAAATACGTCTCTTCCTGGCCCTCTGCGACTTCTTTGTGTCCGAATCCCGATTCGCTCGAGATGCGGCTCAATTCCATTTCCGATAGACCCAAGAGCACCGCCGCGCGGCGCCGGGTTACGTATTTGAGCTCTTGCGTTTTCATGGCGTTATCCCTCACGCAGGAAGCATAACCATGGAATCTGCTTCGACAGCCAGGATCATGGCCTTATAGATGTCCACGTCCCAACCTTCACCGATCCGCATCCGTATGGTATCGCTGCCATCTTTCAGCAGTTTCCCCCGCAGCGGCACCTTGACATTTCCAAGCGCCACCTGCAGGACCACCGGCTGCCCGATCCAAGCTTTGAACTCTGCGTCCATTGTTCTTGGCCCTCTCAGTGATTCAGCCTGACGGGATAGAGAATCGCGCAGCGCGTTGCCGTTCACAATGGTACAGAGAGGGCACCGGACTAGTAAGAAGGTACTGCCAAGGATTCGAGCAGCGATCTACGCTCGATTTCCATCGCAGTACAGAAGTACTGTTCTTTCAGGACGCCTGAACCATAGGACAAAGACGTTCTCGCTGCGATCATGCCGGTATGACGAGGCACGCGCACACTTCGCGCAAAGTCCTGAACGAAAGTCCAGCCGCCATGTCCAACCGGGCAGGCGCAAGCCTCGCCCTCGGCGGAGGTTTCGCGCGCGGCTTCGCGCATCTCGGCGTTCTGCAAGTCCTCGAACAGAACCACATCCCCATCTCTCACATCGCGGGAACCAGCGTGGGCAGCATTCTCGGCGCTGCCTATGCCAGCGGCGCGCCTCTTGCGCGCATCATTGAGACCTGCCGTACGCTCCGCTTTCGGGACATCGCTCGATGGCGCGTCTCCCGGCTCGGCTTGGCAAGCAACCAGCGTCTTGGGAATTTAATCGAACGCGTTTTCGAATCGCGCCGGTTTGAAGATCTCCGCATTCCTCTTGCCGTGGTGGCCACGGACCTGAACTCTGGCGAACCCGTGGTGTTCACGCAAGGCAATCTTGTGGACGCCATCCGCGCGAGTTGCGCTTTCCCGGGCTTGTTCGAACCGGTGGAGATCGGCACGCGGTGTCTTGCGGACGGCGGGCTCGTCGCCCCTGTTCCAACGCGCGCCGCTCGCGACCTCGGCGCTGCCACGGTAATCGGTGTCTCCGTCGGCATGCAGGACGGCCACCGCGGCGCCCCCACGAACATTTTTCAGGTCGTGAGCCGGGCGGTGAGCGCAGCGCAAAAGCACCAGCTCGAAATATGGGAACGCCACGCCGACCTCGTCCTCCGCCCCGACGTGCAATCCCTGGCTTGGGACGACTTTGACCGCGCTGATGAAGCTATCGCTGCGGGCGCCGCTGCCGCGCTCCGTGCTCTCCCGCGTATTGAAAAAATGCTGGGGCAGAAGCAAGACGCCGCGCGGGGTCTCCAAGCCCGGCTCGACGCTGAAGATAAAGGTTACCTATGGCTCGCGGAGGCGCTCCGATGACTCGCATCAGCATTTGGCTTGCAGCTCTTACCATTCCACTCCTTCTCTGGCATGAATGTGGAGAGGATATTGGCGTTTTCTGCTACCGTATAGGACTGGGTGCTTTCACGAGCCTGCGCTCGCGCGCGCTCGTTCCCGTGCCTGTAAGAGATGCACTTCATCCATTCGCCGCGAGGAACAACACCGAGTGCTCGACGCCATCCTTCACTTCTTCCACTCACTCTTTGACCCCGACGGACTCCGGGAACTAATCCGCGCGGGGGGCGCTCCGCTCATTTGCACAATCGTTTTTATTGAGACTGGTTTCTTCGTTGGCTTTTTCCTTCCCGGAGATTCCCTCCTGGTCACCGCAGGCATTCTTTCCGCGGGCAGCGTCATCCCCCTTAGATGGCTGCTTATCCCCGTGATGCTCTGCGCGATCGTGGGAGACCAGATCGGCTACTGGATCGGCCGGTCCGCAGGCGCGGCATTGTATCGCCGCAAAGATTCGCTCTTCTTCCGGAGAAGCCATCTCCAGCGCGCCCATGATTTTTACGAAAAGTATGGCGGGCGCGCGGTGATTCTCGCGCGCTTCATTCCCATTGTCCGAACGTTCTGCCCTCCGGTAGCCGGCGCCGCCAGAATGCCCTACACCCGTTTCCTCGCTTTCGATATCTTCGGCGGCATCTTCTGGGTGGGCACCATGATCCTGGGCAGCTATTCTCTTGGGCATTTAATCCCCAACATCGCCCAGCGCATCCACTACGTGATTGCTGTGGTGATTCTGCTTTCCATGCTTCCAGTGATAGTCAGTCTGTTGCGCGCCAGGGGCACCGCGGCTGCACCGACGGCCGAGGAAAAATAGGTCGTGCCTAAGGCCAAGTTCCGCGCCATCATCTTCGATATCGGCCGCGTCCTGATCCGCGTTGACGTTTCCCGCGCCATGGACGGCTTGGCTTCCGGCCTCTCGCTCACACCTCAAGAGGCCTGGTCGGCTATCGAAAAGGACCCTCGCTGGCTCGACTGGCAGGAGGGGCGCATTTCTCCCCGCGACTGGCATCTTCATCTTTCCAAACGTCTTGGCAGCTCGCTTACTTTCGAGCAATTCAGCGAAGTCTGGAATCGCGCCCTCGACCCCAGCCCGATCCATGCGGAATCGTTTTTCGAGAATCTCTCGAAGAACTACCGCCTCGCCTTACTTTCGAATACCGACCCTATCCACATGTCCAATGAAGAGGCCCGTTTCTCCTTCTTCCGCTTCTTTCCCATCCGCATCTATTCCTACCGCGTCGGCGCCAGCAAGCCCGATCCGCTCATCTACCGTGAAGCCCTTCAAGCCTGCAAGGTCCGGGCCGAGGAAGCCGTTTATATTGACGATATTGCTGCGTATGCGGAGGCCGCGCGGCGCCTCGGGATGACCGGGATCGTCTTCCAATCGCCCGAACAGCTCCAATCCGACTTCCGGGATCTCGGCATCCGCTTCGACTGATCCCTCGCCAAGCAAAAAATCCGCTGTTCTCTCTCTCTTCGCGTAAACTTTGCTAGGACTAGTACTGCCCCCTCCTTTCCCCGCCCTCACAACCGCCCATCCTTCTATCACTTACCGCAACCCTCGCTTTTCCCCTTTTGGCTCCGTGCATGCAGTCATTCCGTTACAGGCCGATTAAGGCGGCATTGCCCCCAGGTGGGGTGAGGAGAAAGATTGACTATGTCGGACGAAAGATTTGTGGAAACCCGTACGGAATCACCAGCTTGGATGTTACCCGCGATCATTGTTCTGGGATTAATCGCCATTGGTGGACTGGCATTTGGCTGGAATGCATCTTCGAAGCTCGATGCCACCCAGCAGTCGGTTGCTGCGCAATTGAAAACCACGCAACAGGCTGTACAGCAAGACATGTCCTCCTTGAAGGACCGTCTCGCTCAAGACGAAAAGGCCAACACTGATCTTCAGGGCGACCTGAAGGTTGTCACAGGTAAGCTGAAGATCACACAGGGGCAGCTCAAGAAGGCTCGCGATGAAGCTGCGAAGCTCAACTACGCCACTACCGAAAAGCTGACCGCGCTTGACACCTCGGTTCATTCGGAACTCGCTACCAAGGCCACCAGCGATGACGTCAAGGTCGTGGACACCAAAGTTGTCGGCGTCAAGACCGATCTCGACGCCACCCGCGAAGACTTGAAAATGGCTCGCAGCGAGATGGGCACGCTCATCGCGCGCAACCATGACGAAATCGACCAGCTCCGCCGCCTCGGCGAACGCGACTACATTGAAT
>WNFQ01002510.1_pt1 | contig 13263 bp, 8 predicted proteins | sample 5400171 | NCBI WGS metagenome assembly WNFQ01 (sample SAMN13153356, study PRJNA577476) | soil metagenome | isolation source: 20 cm soil under Madrone tree | place: USA:California | collected 2016-06-14
CTTCGCTCCGCAGGAAACTTTTCAGCGGAATCTGGAATTCCGCTACGACGGCAGCCGCACGATGGGGGATCATTCGTTCCGCTTCGGAGGCAGCGTGAACCGAGTTAACGGCGGAGGCTATGCCAATGCCTACGGCATCGCTCCGCAGGTGACCACTGCCTGGGCGGGTGGGATTGACGCAAATGCTCTGGACTACCCAGTATTATTTGCAACCCTCAGCAACGGGCAGGGCTTTGCGACGGAGAGATCCGGATTCGGATTTCCCCGAGGTGGGCAGGAAGATACGCGTCTCCAAGGTTACGTCGGCGATTCCTATCGGTTCCGCCCGAACCTGACGTTCACTCTTGGGCTGCATTACGTGCGCGACACTGGCCGTGTCGACAGCGATCTCGGACGGATTCCATGTTCGGCAGCGAATCCGGGGATCCTCACAGCATTCTTGCCGTGCACCGGTAACAATGCGCTGCTCGATCAGTTCGCTCCGGCTGCAGGGCACGGGTTGGCGGTAAGCCAGCCGAATTCGAATTTCGGACCTCAATTTGGTTTTGCGTGGGATCCATTCCGCAACGGCAGAACGATCTTTCGCGGCGGCGGAGGCGTCTTCTACGACAATTCGCTCTTCACGAACGTGCGACTCGATCGGCCCGCGCGACTGAGCCAGGGGCTTTACTCGGCCACGAACGTGTTGACGTGCGCTCCGGGAGCAGCGGCCGGTTCGGTCGCAGTGTACTTCCCAACGGCGGGTGGGTTGCCGGCGCCGATCCGGGCAATCGACGGACTCGACTTGGCTACACAGGTATGTGGCCAGCCTGTGGGTACTGTCGGCGCCGCAGTCGCGGATTTGCAGGCCGCTTATCAAGCGGCAGTAGGAGCGGCTGGGGCGTCGGGAAATCCCAACTTTGTGGGGAATACGCTCGCGCTAAGCGTCCCCGCCAATGGTCTGGCTGCATTTGCTCCCGACTATCGGACGCCCCGCTCGTACCAGATCAACCTGGGACTGCAGCGAGAGATGTGGGGCGGCGGCGTATTCAGCCTCGATTACGTGCGCAACGTAAGCCAACGTTTCGGACTCATCGTTGACACAAATCGCGTAGGCGATGCCAGTTATCTTTATAAGGACAGCAATGGAGTCGCGACCGCTGCGCTCAACGCGATCACAAACACCATCCTGCAAAAGGCTCCCAGTTGCATGCCGGCAGGAAACACGCCGATTTCCGCAGGCGCACTCTCGCAGAACGCAATTTCCTGCTACATCTCCACCGTTCCCAATGCAAGAATCGACGACTTCGCCGCCAATGGATTGGACTCGGGCGTGGCCTTCCTCGGAGGGTTGCCCGCAACCGTGGGGGTGCAAGTCGCAGCGGGGGAGGATCCCAGGAATTTTGGAGCGGCGTTCCCCGGCATCAATGCGTTAATGGGGCAGGGGGAATTCCAGTCGTCGATCGGACAGAGTGTTTACAACGGCGTTCAGCTTTCGTTGAAGCAGAATGTTGCCCGTGAGTTCTTTGTATTTCGGGGTGGTGACCTGCAGTTTTCGTATACGTTTTCGAAGTTCATCACGAATGGTGGCGATAACCCGACGCAGAGCACGGTCGCTCACGATTTTCGGAACCCGGCGTTGTATCAAGGACCGTCGCCTTTGGATCGCAGGCACCAGATCACGGCCGGTTGGACGCTTGAGTCCAGATGGGGCGCGCGGCTGTCGTTCATCGGACGCTATGCATCGCCGGCAGCGCTGCTGCCTTCGATGCTGGTGACGTCGGGGAATCCACAAGCGACACCAGGAGAGATCTTTCGAACAGACTTTACCGGGGACGGCACTCCGGGAGACCTGTTTCCGATTCAGAATCCCGGGCCCTTCAAGGGGGTTACGAGCAGCAGCCTGGCGAGCGACATCAGTTCCTATAACAGCACGGTCGCGGGCGCGCTGACACCGGCCGGTCAAGCGCTGGTCACTGCCAACCTCTTTACGAAGTCGCAACTCGCCAGCTTACGCGGAACCACGCCGTACATCGTTGTGCCACCAGCGGGACAATTCGCCAATGAGTCCTTCAAGTCGCTGGACGCGGCGATCAGTTGGCCCCTGAAACTTGGTGAGCGCCTCAGGATCGAGCCGAGCGCGCGGTTCTTCAACGCATGCAACTTCGCGAATTTCAATCCGGTGGCGGGGCAACTCGCTTACTACTTCCCGGGTCCGGGCCAACCGGTGGCGGCGGGCGCGGGGTCGGCCAATGGCACGCCTTCAGGTGCTGCGCGGGATGTGCTGCGCATCGGTTCGGGTTCGGGAGTCTACAACTATGGCGCGCCTCGGCACATGGAGTTCGGGGTGAAAATCAGCTTCTAGTCTTTGACGACTGAGAGCGAGGGTTGAGCCACTGCTCGGCAGATCAGCGGCATTTCCTTGCGATGCATCGTCGAAGCACGGCGCGAGAAGTCTGTCCGATAGCCGCATCGCGTGTGCGGCGGGCGCTTCGGCGTGTAGAATAACCGCTATGCCTTTCAATGCCGGTGCCCAAGGATCGGTCCGCCGAGGCGGCAAGACCCCGCCGCCCGATGAAACTTTTGAAGAAGCTGCTTACCTAAAATTATTGGGAGAGAAGCAAAAGGCGGTCAGCATCAAGCTGACTGACGGGGAAGTGGTACGCGGCTGGATCGAATACTACGACAAGAACATGGTGCGCTTGACGCGAGAGGGTGCCCCGAACCTGTTCATTTTTAAACACGACATCATGTACATCGCGGAAGAAGCCGGGAAGCGAAAGTAGTCAGTTCACCAGTCAATCGTTGTCTTGCGTCGTCCGACGTAGAGAGGAGTTAGCCTGTCCGTCGTGGATGCAAGTTCACCCTCAAGTCTAGTGTCAGATCCCACTGCCAGCTTCGAGTTTGTTCCGCTGATGTCGGAGATTGCCCGTGAAGCGGGAAGTCTGCTGATGGGTTATTTCCATCGGCGCGTGCAGATCGAATATAAGGGCGAAGCCGACCTGGTTACCGAGGCAGACCGCGCTTCAGAGAAGCTCATCCTGGAACGGATCCGCGCCCACTGGCCTACTCATGATGTGATCGGAGAGGAAGGCGCCAAAATCGAGACCGGCGGCGATTACCGATGGTACGTCGATCCCCTGGACGGGACCACCAACTTTGCCCACAGTTTTCCTGTGTTCTGTGTTTCCCTGGGCTTGGCCTTTCAGGGAAATCGGAAGGCTGCTGTTCTCTACGATCCCACGCGGGACGAGTTATTTGCGGCCGAACGCGGCAAAGGCGCGTTCCTGAACGGGCAGAAGATTGCGGTTTCGAAGATCGCCAAGCTCGGTCAGAGCCTGGTCTCGACGGGCTTTCCAAGCCATAAGCGGCACAAGAATCCCAATATTTATTTTTACCATCAGCTGACGTTGCGAAGCCATGGCGTGCGGCGAGCTGGATCGGCCGCGCTCGACCTCGCCTCGGTAGCTTGCGGAAGGTATGAGGGTTTCTGGGAGTTCAATCTGAATGCGTGGGATACCGCGGCGGGAATCCTGATCGTCGAAGAGGCAGGCGGCAAGGTTACGGGGTTTCAAGGACTGCCGTTGGCGATTACAGATCGCGACGTCATCGCATCGAATGGCTTGATCCATGCGGAACTGCTGCATGAGTTTGACGAGGTTTTTGCAGGTCGTGGGCTGGAGCCTTTGCCGGACCCCCGCGAGTACAAGAAGTAGCGTACGTGGCTTGGTGTTTCCTTTCGGGGTCCAAATCCGTCCGAATTGACATGAACGTGCTATCGCTCCTGCGGTCGGCTCTCCTGATTTCGCTGGCTCTGAGTGCGGGTTTTGAGGCAACTGCGCAAGTCCCGACGGTTGCCGCTTTGGACGCTGGTTATCAGCGGTCGTTTGAGAAGTGGAAAGCCGAACTGATTGAAGACCGCAAGCAGAACTGGCTCCCCCTTGTGGGACTATTCTGGTTAAAGCAGGGAGGAAATACCTTCGGGTCGGACCCGGCGAATGCGGTGGTTCTGCCCAGGAGCACCGCCCCCGCGCACGCTGGAACCTTCCTGTTACAGGGGAGAGATGTCACGGTGACCTTCCTGCCGGGCGTCCGTGCCTCGGTCAGTGGAACAACGGTGACCACGGCAAAACTGGATCCGGATGTATCCGGCCATGCGAGTGTTGTGGAACTGGGAAGCCTGCGCATGCACGTCATTCTGCGCGGCGAGCGGCCGGGAATTCGCGCAAAGGACCGCAAGAATCGGGCGGTTGAGAAATATTGCGGACCGACGTTCTATCCGCTGGGCGCGGAATATGTGGTCGAGGCCACCTGGGTGCCGTCCGACGGGAAGACCATGGTGCAGGTACCCAACGTTCTGGGCGATGTGACCGCGACCCCCGTGGTGGGAGAGGCCCACTTCAGCCTCGCCGGTCAGCAATTGCGACTGACAGCGGTCGGTGGGGATGCTGAGCATGGGCTGTTCATCATTTTCAATGACCCGACCCGGAAGACCGATACCTACCCGGCAGGGCGTTTCCTGGATACAGAAGCGGTGAAGAATGGCAAAGTTCTGCTCGATTTCAATCGGGCCTACAATCCGCCTTGCGCGTTGACCCCGTACGCGACCTGCCCTCTGCCGCCGAAGGAAAACCAGTTGGCAGGGGAGATACGGGCAGGCGAAAAATACGACCATAACCGCGCCTCGCACTAGGCGCGGGGCGCCCCGCTACCTCCGCCAGGCGTAGAATATGGATGTGGGGCCGGTATACGGCAGTTCTGCCCGTTCTTTCTAGAGGTTTCCGAAGCTACATTTTGCGGATTTCATTGCAATGCAGTCACTACTTGAGCGCGAAATTGCCAAGCGTCCTGACCGGGTGCGCCTATCGGGACGAATTCTGTTTCTCACCGAAGATCCAGAACTGATTCGGCGGCAGCTGGCCGGAGAAGAGTTGGCGTGGGATACGCGGAATCCCGCGAACAATCCCAAGCTGCGTGACGACATCTCAACTGACGAAATTACACCCGCGCACTACTGTTTCTATTTCGATCAGACCTTGGGCGAGATCCCTTACATGGGACTCAAGTGCGGCAGCACGCTTCCTATAGGGCGTGGGGACGTAAAGAAGGGTGGATTCGTCTGCTCGGTGAGCGGCAAGCGGAGAGGGAAGGGGTCGAGCCGCGAACAGTCTCCCTACGCGGAGATGGCGGCGGGCCTCCAGGTGGTGGTCGCAGAGAATATCGAACGCATCTACAAGCAGAACTGTCAGAACCTGGGCCTGTTGACGTCGACGAATTTCTCCCTGATCGACAAGATTCGCGCGGGCGAGGAAATTGCTCTCAGCGAGTTCACAGCTGGCGAAGACGACATCACGAAGCAGGTGATTGAGTACGGAGGATTGTTCCCCTTCAACGTTGCACGACTGCAGAAGAAGGTGTTCTTGCCGTCGCTTCGGAATGCGGCTGGCGCCCGCCCCACCCGCCCGATGACTTTGGCGGAGAAGATTTTTGCGAAGCATATGGTCGCGCCCGACGGGACGGTCGGGGTGGGATCGGTGAAGCCGGGGGATACCGGTTTCACTCGCGTGGATCTGCGCTTCAGCCACGAGTACGTCACGCCCATGGCGGCGATTTTCTACGAGCACTATGTAGGCAAAGACGTGCCGGTAAACGACGCGTCGAGCATCCGTTTTTTCCGAGACCATCTGACATTTCTCGACGAGGTGATTTCCGAGGAGAAGAAGAAGATTGGTTTGCTCGACCTGGCAACCCAACTCAAGCTCAAGCAGGAAGACTTCGCCAAGGCCCAGGGCATCAAACTGCACGGGGAATTGAAAGATCGAAAAGGGTCGGAGGGAATCTGCCACGCAGTCATGCTGGAGTCCTATGCGCTCCCGGGGCAGGTGAACGTCGGCTCTGACTCGCATACGCCGCACGTGGGGGCGATCGGGTGCATCGCATTCGGGATCGGGACGACTGACGTCTTCAATAGCTGGTTCACCAAAGACGTTCGCGTGAAGGTTCCGGAGTCGGTCAAGATCGCGATCGGTGGCCGGAAGCAGGCGAACGTTACGGCGAAGGATTTCATCCTGAAGATCCTGAGTCTTGATTACGTTCGCAGCGGGAAAGCGCTGGCGAAAGTGATGGAGTATGCGGGTGAGGCTGTCGAAGCACTTAGCGTCGACGAGCGTGCCACCATGACCAACATGGCTGCGGAAATTGGCGGGTTTACCGGAATCGTCGCGCCGGACGATAAGGTCGTGGATTTCCTGGTGGAGCGGCGAGGGACCAGTCGGGTTGAGGCCGAGGCCATGATTCGGGGTCTCCAGAGCGATCCCGACACGGAGTATGCCCAGGTGATCGAATTGGACGCGGCAGACATCTTACCGATGGTAGCCACGCCGGGCGATCCCGGAAACGGCAAATTCATTCGGGAGCTGCATACTCCGGTTCCGATCGAACTGGCCTACGGGGGCACCTGCACCGCTGGCAAAAACGAAGACATGGACATGTATGCGGAGGTGCTTGCCGATGCCCTGAAACACGGGAAACGGGTGGCGCCGTCCGTGGAGTTCTATATCCAGTTCGGATCGCAAGAGACCCGCGACTACTGTGTGCGAAAGGGATACCTCGAGACCTTTCAGAAGGCGGGGGCGCACGTCCTCGAACCGAGCTGTGGGGCGTGCATCAACGCGGGACCCGGGGTATCGACGCGTCCCGACCAGGTTGTGATCAGCGCGCAGAACCGGAACTTTCCGGGCCGCAGCGGGCCGGGCCAAATGTACCTGGCCTCGCCCTTGACGGTGGCCGCCAGTGCCGTGGCCGGATACATTGTCGAGTACCAGCCCAGAGAAACGAAAGAACTGGTAGAAACCTAGTGGCACGAGTGCGCTGGGGCGAGAAATTGAAAGCAGGGCGAAAACTGGGCCGCAAGCGGATGCGAAGGCCGCAGATTCCTGCTAGAATGTGCGGTTTCATAAAGACTCGCACACCGTTTCAGGAGAACGAGACACCATGACCTATGTAATTGCAGAACCCTGCATCGGGACGAAGGACACCGCTTGCGTGGACGCGTGCCCGGTGGATTGTATCCACCCGAAAAAAGACGACCCGAAGCACGCGACTGAAGAGATGCTCTATATCGACCCGGTGGAGTGCATTGACTGCGGCGCTTGTGTGCCGGTCTGCCCTGTCTCGGCGATCTTCGCACTCGATGATTTACCGGAGAAGTGGAGCGCTTTTACCGAGCGGAACGCGAAGTATTTCGGGCGGTGATTGGCCGCTTGCAGCTGTGAGCTGTCGGGAACCAAAGCAAGATCGAGTTGAGGTGGGACTCAAGAGGCGCATGGTCCGGGGTGCGGACATGTGCCTTTCGCCTTTTGAGGTCGCAGATTGCGACCACCGTCCGTGCAATCCATGTCTGGCCGTACTTGCCGAGAAACTGAGAGCTGGCCGCTAATAGCTGACAGCTATTGGGGGACGGCTGACGTCCACCGCCTCCTTCCATTACAATCAGAGATTACCCGTTGGGCTCCTATGGCACTGAAGGAGTCGGAAGCAATCGTCTTGCGGACCTACCCGTTGCGCGAGGCCGATCTGCTGGTCACCTTGTTCACTCGAATCGAAGGCAAAGTGCGTGGAGTGGCGCGCTCGGCCAAGCGATCGAGGAAACGGTTCGGTGGAGCGCTCGAACCTCTGACATTTGTGCGGGCGTTCTACGAGGACCGTGAGCGGCAGGAACTCGCACGGTTGGATGCCTGCGAGGTGCTGGAATCACCGCTAGCCAGCGAGGTTAGCTATCCCAGGGCCGCGGCTCTGGCTCACATCGCGGAGTTGCTGGACGAATTGCTGCCCGACCGCGAGGCCAACGATGCGGTCTTCCGCTTGACGCTTTCGGTGCTCGGCAGCCTGCGCGGGCGGGAGATCTGGTTGCCGGTCACGTATTTCGAGCTGTGGATGACGAGACTGGTGGGTTTTCTGCCGGATTTTTCCGAGTGCATGGCGTGCGGAAGGGCGCTGAACGGGAGCCGGGCTTATTTTCACGCGTTGGCCGATGGGCTGATGTGTCCGGATGACAAGCGGCTGGCCTCGTCGGAAATGTCGAACGAGTCGCGGGCCCTAGCCGCGCAGATGTTTCGAGCGCCAGTGGAAAGCTTTACCGGGGCAGGCTGGCCCAAGGCGAAAGCATCCGATCTGCGGAAGTTTCTGATGCAGACGCTCGAGCGGCAGATCGAGAAGAAGCTGGTGACCGCAGGGATGCTGGAGAGACTTTAGCACTTGGCGCTCAGCAATCAGCTTTCAGCCAAGCGAGAGCGATTGGAGAGCACCGGAGCAACGGACTGAATGCTGAGTGCCCGATGCAGAGTACATGAGTTCACCTAACCTCAACCCGTCGACCTTCCAGGAACTCATCCTGAAGCTCCAGACTTTCTGGGCGGATCGCGGATGCGTGCTGCAGCAGCCCTACGACGTTGAGGTCGGTGCGGGAACCATGGCGCCGGAAACGTTTCTGCGGGTTCTTGGGCCAAAACCCTACAAGGTCGCCTACCTGCAGCCCTCGCGGCGTCCGGCTGATGGGCGGTACGGTGAGAATCCGAATCGTCTGTTCAAGCACACCCAACTGCAGGTGATCCTTAAGCCTCCGCCGGAGAACGTGCAGGAGTTGTACCTCGAATCACTGGGCGCGATCGGGATCGACCTGCACCAGCACGACATCAAGTTCGAGGAAGACAACTGGGAGTCCCCAACGCTAGGGGCCTGGGGTATTGGCTGGCAGGTGATGCTCGACGGGCTCGAAATCACGCAGTTCACGTACTTCCAGCAATGCGGGGGAGTGGACCTGCTGCCCATCTCGGCCGAATTGACTTACGGGCTGGAGCGCATCGCTGCCTTTCTGCAGGATGTCGACTCGATCTACGACATTGTGTGGGCGCGCGATCCGGAGAGTGGCGCCCCGACTACCTATGGTGATGTGCGACTTGCGGACGAGTTGCAGTTCTCGGTTTACAACTTTGAAGCTGCAGATGTTGAGAAAACATGGAAACACTTCGAACTGTACGAGGCCGAGTGCCGGGCGCTGCTTGATCGCTACGCCGCGCTTACCAAGCGCGATGACTCGAAATCGGGCGGGATTGCCAGCGATAAGAAACGATTTCCCCTGCTGGGCGCCTACGACCTCTGCCTGAAGTGCTCCCATCTCTTTAATATTCTGGATGCCCGAGGTGCAATCTCGGTTACGGAGCGGGTGGGAGTGATTGCCCGCGTGCGGGCGCTGGCCGTGGGGATCGCCAAGGCGTACCTGGAACAGCAGTCGAGTGATGACTCGAAGTCCACGGAAGGAGAACCTGCTGCCGCAGCCACGCAGGGTAAGAAGGCCAGGAAAGCTCCTCGGTCCGAGGAAACGGCTCCGGTAGCCTGATTTTTCGCGTGTTGGTCGGAGACGTCCTCCGGACAGCCGCCGGGGCGGCGGCGGCATTGTGTGTGACCCTGGTCGCATTCACAACTTTGGAATTAATTTTGGAATGAATGAAAGATAGAAAGATAGATGGATTGATTGCCCAATGCCTGACTTTCTGCTCGAGATCGGCTGCGAAGAAGTTCCGGCGAGAATGCTTGACGCCGGTGCACAGGATTTGCGCGAACGGGTCTCAAAGCTACTGGACAGGGAACGTCTAGCGCCGCAGCTCGCGGTGGCACAGTTTGACACTCCGCGCCGTCTGGCGGTGCTGGCCACCGGCATTCCGCCCGCTCAACCCGATGTAACGGAACAGATTACCGGACCATCCCTCAGCGTTGCCTTTAAAAACGGGCAGCCCACTCCCGCCGCCCATGCTTTCGCGAAGAAAGCCGGGGTGGACGTCTCCCAACTGGAAAAGGCGGCCACTGCGAAGGGCGATTACCTGTCTGCGAAGGTCACCAAGAAGGGACGAGCGGCAACTGAGATTCTGGCCGAACTGCTTCCCAAAGAGATCAACGCGATTTACTGGCCGAAGAGCATGTATTGGCGAAAGCCAGGTGAGCGTTTCGTACGGCCGGTGCGCTGGATCGTCGCTCTGCTGGACGGGGAAGTGATCCCGCTGGAGTTCGACGGAATCCAGGCTGGGAATCTTTCGCGTGGACATCGGATTCTTGCCGATCGAAGCGTCGCAATTGCTGCCGCAGGATCACCGTATGTGGAAGCGTTGGCGTCCGCGAAGGTTCTGGGCCGTGGGGAGCGTGAGAAGCAGATCCGAAAAGCGCTGGATGCGGCTACCCGCACGATTCCTGGCGCGCGCTGGAGGGAAGACAAGGAACTTCTCGATACGGTGGTGAACCTAACCGAATTCCCATCGGCGATCCTGGGAAACTTCGATCCTCAATTTCTTGAACTGCCCGAGGAAGTGTTGGTCACGGTTATGCGCGACCATCAGAAGTACTTCGCGGTGGATGATGCAAGTGGCCAGCTGGCGCCGCACTTTCTGGCCGTGCTGAACACCGATGGAGATCGTGACGGAACAATTCAGCATGGGAATGAGCGGGTACTGCGCGCTCGCTTCAACGATGCGCGCTTTTTCTGGCAAATCGATCAGAAACAGTCTCTGCGCGACCGGCTGGAGCTACTGAAGCACGTGACGTTTCAGAAAGACCTGGGCAGCTACTACGAGAAAACGATCCGAATGCAGCGTCTCGCCAGCTGGTTGTCGGAGATTGTGAAGCAGGCGGGGATGGGAATTCGCCCGGGCATCGTGCACAAGGCAGCCTGTCTGGCGAAGACCGATCTCACCACGGAACTAGTGAAGGAGTTCACCGAACTGCAGGGCATTGTGGGTGGACTATACGCGCGTGTGCAGGTTCTGGACGAACACCTGAACGATGATGTTCGCCAGGGGATCTCGACCGCGATCTACGATCACTACAAGCCGGAATCGATGGATGACTCTGTGCCGCGGACGATTGAGGGCGCGGTGCTTTCGATAGCGGACAAGGCAGACAGCGTTGCTGGGATGTTTGCCCTGGGCCTGATCCCCAGCGGGTCCAAAGATCCTTTTGGCCTGCGGCGGCAGGCCAACGGGATCGTTAAGACGATCGCAGAGCACAAACTTCCGCTGAAGCTTGGCCAACTGATGCGGGATGCCCGGGCACGCTACCACGGCTCAGATGCGGAGAAAAAGTTCTCCGCTGACACCGGCTTTGGAGAAGCAACGCGCCTGTTCTTCCGCGAGCGTCTCGAATTCTATCTGCGGGATGTTCATGGCTTCACGTATGACGTGGTGAATGCGGTCCTGGCAGCAGATGCGGAAGACGTCGTGGACGCGCAGGCGCGGGCCGCTGCGGTAGGCAAAGTCCGGCCCTCGGCAGACTTCGAATCAATCTCAGTGGCGTTTAAGCGGATGAAGAACATTCTCCGGCAGGCGAGCGAGGCGGGCAGGGAAGTGGGTCCTGCTGTTGACCCCTCCGTTCTACAGGACGAGGCGGAAAAGGACCTGGGGGCACAACTCCCGCGGACAGCGGCTCAGGTGGAGACGCTGCGTGCTGCCCGCAAGTACGAGCAGGCATTGCTCGAAGTCGCGAAGCTTCGTCCTGCGGTCGATAAGTTCTTCGACAAGGTTATGGTCATGGTCGAAGATGCGCGCCTGCGTGCCAACCGCCTCGCGTTGCTGCAGACATTGCTTAAGGAATTTTCCACGATCGCGGATTTCTCCGAGATCGTGACTGAAGGCAAAGAATCCAAAGAATCTCTGAAACAGTAAAGGACTCATTATGGCGACGACAACTCTCCCCGAAAGCGCAGTGGAAGTGAAGACCAGCACTAAGCCCGACGTCAAATTTGTCTACTTCTTCGGTGGTGGCAAGGCCGACGGCAACGGCAAGATGAAAGACGTTCTGGGCGGCAAAGGCGCCGGCCTGGCTGAGATGACCAATGCAGGCCTGCCTGTCCCTCCGGGCTTCACGATCCAGACCGAGGCCTGTCGCGAGTACATGCGGCACAACGCCGTTTCCAAGGAAGTAGATCGCCAGATGGAGGCGGCGCTGAATCAACTGCAGGAGTTGCAAGGGCAAAAGCTTGGCCAGGGTGAGAACCCCTTGCTGGTCAGTGTGCGCTCGGGAGCGAAGTTCTCCATGCCGGGAATGATGGACACGATTCTCAATCTCGGTTTGAACGACAAGAGCGTGGAAGCACTGGCCAAGCGGTCCCATAGTCAGCGCTTTGCCTACGACTCGTACCGTCGCCTGATTCAGATGTTCGGCAACGTCGTGCTCGACATCGAGAAATCGGCATTTGACGAAGTCTTCGATGCCAAGAAGAAGCAAAAGAAAGCCAAGCTGGATACTGATCTCGATGCCAAGGCGCTGAAGGAAGTGATTGAAGAGTACAAGAAGGTAGTCAAAAAGCACGCCCAACGCGACTTTCCGCAGGATCCACAAGAACAGTTGGTGATGGCACGGGACGCGGTGTTCCGCTCATGGCAGAACGACCGTGCGAAGCACTATCGCCGCATTAACAACATTGACGACATGCTCGGGACCGCCGTCAACGTGCAGGCAATGGTGTTCGGGAACCTGGGTGAGACCAGCGGCACCGGCGTCGGCTTTACGCGCAATCCCGCTATCGGCAACAAGGAGTTCTACGGCGAATTCCTTCTGAATGCGCAGGGCGAGGACGTTGTCTCCGGCGTACGCACACCGGTACACATCCTCGAACTCGAGAAGATCATGCCGGAGGTTTACAACCAGTTGCGGGATATCACGACCCGGCTGGAAACGCATTACAAAGACATGCAGGACTTCGAGTTCACCATCCAGGATGGCACGCTCTACATGCTGCAGACCCGCAACGGCAAGCGCACGGGCCTGGCAGCCGTGCGGATCGCGCTGCAAATGGTGGACGAGGGACTGATCACCAAAGAAGAGGCGATCTTCCGGGTTGAGCCCAACCAGTTGTACGACTTCCTGGTTCCGCGTTTGGATGAAAAGGGAGTGAAAATCGAAGTGCTCGCCAAGGGGCTTCCGGCCTCTCCGGGCGCGGCGGTCGGGCAGATTGTCTTTACAGCTGATGAAGCGGTGGAGAAGGCCGGCCTGGGCAAGAAGGCTTCCGTGATCCTGGTGCGTGCGGAAACGACGCCCGAAGACATTCATGGCATGGAGGTCGCGTCGGGAATTCTGACGTCGCGCGGCGGAATGACCAGCCACGCCGCGGTCGTGACGCGCGGCATGGGCAAATGTTGCGTGGCCGGCGCCGGTGATATCGAGGTCAATGAGAAGGCCGGCGAGATGCGCGTGAAGGGGCAAGTATTCAAGTCGGGAGACTGGATCTCGCTCGACGGG
>WNFQ01016432.1_pt1 | contig 13261 bp, 14 predicted proteins | sample 5400171 | NCBI WGS metagenome assembly WNFQ01 (sample SAMN13153356, study PRJNA577476) | soil metagenome | isolation source: 20 cm soil under Madrone tree | place: USA:California | collected 2016-06-14
GCCCTATGAGTAGCGGTTGCGCCATGCGCTTTGTCGTTCACACTACCGCGCTCGCGCTGTGTGTCGCGCTGATCGGTTGTGTCAGCAGTCGCGGATTGCACACCACCGGCACGCTGACCGATCCGCGCAGCCTCAAGGCTGAACAAAGCTTGGCCGACGTGCCGCTGAGTCCGACGGCATGGCCCGCAGAGGATTGGTGGATCGGTTTTGGCGATACGCAACTGACCGCTCTGATCAACGAAGCGCTGCGGAATAATCCCAGCCTGGACGAAGTTGAGGCCAGGGCCAGACAGGCGCAGGCGGTGGCCGATGGTGCCGATGCTAACCGCAGGCCGCGGGTCGATCTCCACAGCGAGATCGCCGGGGCAGAGCTTTCCAAGAAGGATCCGCTCTATCCCGAATACGTATTGGGCCAGTTCGGCTGGCTCAAGTCGGCAACCATGAATTTTTCATGGGATCTGGATCTGTGGGGAGGCAAACGTCAGGCGTGGGAAGCCGCGCTCGGTCGCAGCCGCGCGGCGCAGATCGACGCCTATGGGACACGCATCCAGTTATCGGTGAACGTGGCACGTGCCTATGTGCGGTTGGGCTATGCCTTCTCACAGCAAGACGTAGCCGAAGCAGAACTAGAACGCGCCGGCAAAACGCTCGCGTTGGTTCATCGTATGGTCGCGGGCGGTCTGGGCGCTCGCCAACAGGAGAGTCTGGCGGATTCGCAGGTGGCGAGTGCCGAACAGCAGAAATCGCAGGCTGACCGCGCCATCGACGCGGCTCGCAGCAGCCTCTCGGTGCTGGTCGGGCAGGGCCCGGACCGCGGTCTGGCCATCACTCGTCCGCACTTGCTCGATCCCGTCGGGATCGCGCTGCCCGACAACCTGTCCGTGGACTTGATTGGTCGCCGCGCCGATCTGGTCGCGGCTCGTTGGCAGGTCGAGGCCGCCTCTAGAAACATCAAAGCGACCAAGACCGAATTCCTGCCCAATGTCAGCCTTGGCGCGATGGGCGGCCTCATCGCCCTTGGCAAGACCGTTAGCGTCGGGAATCTCTTTCAAACGGCGGCCGGCACCTACAGCGCAGGTCCGGCACTGACCCTGCCGATTTTCGACGGCGGCCGCCTGCGTGCCAAACTGGGTTCCGACGATGCCGCCTACGACCAAATGGTCGCACGCTACAATGGCCTGCTCATCGCTGCTTTGAATGACGCGTCCGACACACTGTCCGCGCTGGCGTCGGTGCGAAAGCAAATCGCGCTCGAGAAACGTGCTCAACAGGATGCACTCAAGAGCTGGGAAGATGCGATGAGCGAATACAAAGGCGGTGTGAGCGGGCCACTGACTCCGTTGATCTCCCGTCAGCAATTGCTGATTGCCGATCAACGCACGGCGCTGCTCGAAAGCGAGGAGGCGGACATTTCCGTTCGGCTCATCGAAGCCCTGGGCGGAGGTTTCGGTGCCGCCAGCAATGCGAACAGCCTGTCTCGCGGAGGAGATTGCTGTGGTGCAGGCGGGTAAGGCGTCGGCACGACGCCAAAGCGGACGCAATCCGCCTCGCGGCGATCCCGTGGAAATACATACGGCGTTTGCGTCAATGCGGATATGAAAACTACGCTTCTCGTAGACGACGGCGCCTTCATTACGGGATCTCGCTGGGTTGCGGCGCCAAGGTGTCGATGATCAGGCGCTGTGCGGCGTTTTCATCGAGGGCGTAGTGTCCAACAATTGAAACGAACCCGGTGGAGATGCGCCGCAGGCATCAGATAGCGCATGGCGATGAGTCGCCGATATAATCACACGATGTCCCCCTCGTTTGCGCCGCTCAAACTGCTGCTCATGATGTTCGTAAAGGCCTTACAGATGGTGCGGGGCGTCCATCCGTTCACGAAGGACACGAATGATCGCAATACCATAGTCCGTGATTCGAAAGTAAATCATGTGCCGCTCAACATTGCGTCGGCGGTATCCCTGACGAATATGGTCGCAGGCGGGTGCCGACTTCGGTGATTCAGCCAACACCTGGAACGCCGCCGTCAGCAAGTCCGTGTAGCGCTCGGCCTGGTCAAGCCCCCACTCTCGGCGCGTGTACTTCCAAATGCCTTCCAGGTCGCGCTCGGCGGCCGGGGAGAGTCGGTATTCAGCCATGTGCGCGGCGGAGCTTACGCTTGAAGGCGTTTGCATCGAGGCGCTTTGGCTTCCCGCTCTTTTCACCTTCAATCAATGCCGCGCGAACCGCCTCGATCTCCGCACCGCGCTCTTGCTCTCGTCGAATGAGATCACGGATGTATTCGCTATCGTTGGTGTAGTGGCCACCTTCGACCTGCGCCTTGATCCAGTCATCTTGCTGGTCCGTCAACGTAATGGTCTTGCGTACAGTCGCCATGGGAGCCTCGCAATTTGCACCAATAGTGTGACTAAATCATACCATTGGTGCGAGCAAGGTCACGCAGCCCGGTAGCGAGAGCGCTCAGATTTGTGCGCCGCAGTCCCGCAAATTCCCGCAAGATGCCACGCTTGGGCAGTTGCAAATCATTGATTTTGGTGGTGAGAGAGGGACTCGAACCCTCGACCTCGGCATTATGAGTGCACCACGAAGCATAACGAAGCACTACTGGGTCACGCAAAACTCACGCAAGGAAATCGACCACCGATGCGGACTCAAGAACGATAGCGGCGCGGATCAAATTACCAAAGAGACCATCGATTAGCCAGAGGACGTAGTCACCGTTGTCGCCATTACCCGTCCTTCGACCGGTCGGGCGAGGTGAGGCAAGCGGCTCATTTAGGGCATCCGCTCCTTTGCTGTAATATCGCAGAATCGCCAGACCCGGAGACCCTGCATGGAAACGCTGGATCGCATCACACAACGCCCCGAAATGATGGGCGGCAAGGCTTGCATTCGCGGGATTCGCGTCACCGTAGGCATGATCGTCGGACAGATCGGAGCCGGACGCAGCGTTGATGAACTCCTGGTGGAGTATCCCTATCTCGAAAGGGAAGACATTCTGCAAGCGCTACGATATGCCGCGTGGCGAGCCGAGGAACGTGAGGTCGTATTGGCAGACGCGTGAAGCTACTCGTCGATATGAACCTGTCACCGCACTGGGTAGATCGGCTCAATGCGGCGGGTCTGCCTGCGGTTCATTGGTCACGCGTAGGCCGTATGGACGCGGCCGATATCGAGATCATGGCCTACGCCGCTAAACACGATTATGTCGTACTGACGCATGACTTGGATTTCAGCGCCATCCTGGCTGCAACCCAAGGAGCTAAGCCCAGCGTCGTACAAATTCGCTCGGACAACCTCAGCCCAGCGGCCATCGGGGAACCGCTCATCGCGGCTTTGCAACAGATGTCCCCAGAGCTGGCGGCAGGCGCGCTGCTTACGGTTGATCCGGGTCGCACCCGACTCCACCTGCTACCACTGCGCTCCAAACAGTCATGAGACGTTAGGATCGATTCCGTTGCTGGACCGCTAGCGTGCGATTGTGCCAGGGACAAAAGTCCACTCCTTCAGTGACCCGGTCGCCGAGACACCCGTCGCGACAACTGCCTGTCGGTCAGCGCCTTAGCGCGAATGTCGTGAAATGAAAACTGGTTGGTTGGCGACGCCGCCCAACGCCGCATGTATAACCCCCAAATCAAATTGAATTCCTTGACTGACAGCCGCTTGCCATCGGCCTCGAAGCGGATCACATATTTGATGTGGCCAATTGGGCTCCATCACTCGGCATTTTCTAAGAGCCGATTCGATTTGCTGCGTTATGGCAATCTTGCGTTTTGCACCACTTACCCCGGCAGTCACCATTTCCCACCGATCTCGCCGAACCCCCACTGTATGAACATCCTTCCACGTAAGAGACAAAATTGCGGCGAGTCCGCAGCCCGGATGTAGAGACAGTTCCATTGCGTATTTCAAAAGCTCGGGCGCGAAGTCTCTGAAGCTTCGATAGTCGTCATCAGTAACGTAACGCCCTGCCTTCACGAATAGACTACTTCCACCATGCATCGAAGAAGGATTTCGTCCCCGGTGGCAAAACGCGCCCAAACTCTTCAATCAGCCGCCGTGCTGGCCGGTCTTCCTTCAAGCCGTGCGTGACGGGATCTAAGTTGTCGCATCGCATCCCCACGTGTTCTAAGCATTCCTCACCCACGACAAGAAACGCGTCCATAAGGACAAGCAGGAGTCGCATGCTCTCGGTCGCGGCCATCGGCGCCTTAATCCGAATCATCATTCCATCGTCGCCCCCGATCATGAATCGCGTGTGCGTAGCAGGAGCGACGTGCGCCAATTCACTCAGGCGGCCGTATATGGGCCCGGCCCCGGGAAATATGGATTTCAGTTTTGTGACATGACCAGTTCCGTTAACCTTCGCCACATCCTCACTCTCGGTCAGGTGACGAACGGCGATGCACCACGCGACTTGTTCAAAACCCAGTCGAATGACCGCCTCCGATTCGAATGCAAACCCAAGCTGCGCCAAGTGAGAGGCAGCCCGAAAAGTAGAATCCAAGCGAATCAGCACATTCGCTGCTGCGACCAATCCCGCTGATGGACTGTCACCGAGATCAAGGTTAGATATGACTTCGCATCGAGGCGACACGAATCGCAATACCGCCCTCCTCAAACCGACCAAGCTTCGCGTATCCGCTTCCGCTTGCAGCTCGAACTGCTCCACCCATTTGGCGCAATGCTTCCGAAGTGTGTTGTCGACGGAGCGGTTTCCGCGTGCATAAGTAGAACCTGCAGCCAGTATGAACGCCTTAAACTCCGGATCGGCGTCGGCGGCAACGCCGACAGTAAATATACGGTTGCCGATCAATTCCATTTCGTCTAGATCACCATTCGAGATTAGCTTGAGTACTCCTTCCGAGGTTGTGGTCATACTTTGGTCCCTTCCATTGGAATTGCGCGCGCTATTCAACTATCACGCACATTACCTCACCCGCCCCCACACGGAAAGTTGACTCACCGAAGCAATCAGGTCCCAGACGACTTTAGGTACTTGCCGCCTCTGTTATCGAACGCAACCTTTGTCCCCTCAAGCACGTTAACAACATGCCGGTTGATATTCGGACTTTCAATGGACCCCGAAACATAGGTGACGCGAGATTGATTCTTGCGGTCAAACGACGAATGGATAACCTGCTCGGCATCACACACGACGGCAAGATTCGGATTGTGCGTAACCATGAGAATCTGCCGCCGCTTTTTTGCTTCCGTCACGACCGGAACTAACAGGCTAACGACAGTCTCGTTGTCCAAGTTCTCCTCGGGCTGGTCCAAGATTATCGGATTGTGTCCTTTATCCACCAAGAGGTAGAAAATTAGTAGCAACGCGCCACGCTGCCCGGGGGACAGCTGAGCGATTTGCGCGTCCTGGAACAGCAATGTGTATCGGGGCTCAAGGAAGCTGAGTCCAAAAAGAAGATCATACACTTCGGCTGCGGAGTGTCCCTTTCGCAGTAGCGACGCCACTCCATACTTGTCAGACGCGGCGGCCGTATTGCGCACTTTGCCGTAAAGGTCTTCAACAAACTGGAGCGCACCGTCAGGCGCGTTCAAATCATATTTTTCCGCGACACGACGCACTGTAGCCAACGCTTCGTCGCCTCGTAACTCACCAGATTGTTGCTTTATTAGTTCAAACAATCTCGCCGAGAGTGTGTCGGGGTGTCCACTCAAGCTCGCCTGAAACTGCAATTTATATTCTTCGCGAATAAGGGTGTTCATGCTTATTAAGTCTTGAACGGGAGCAAATAGTGCTTCGCGTGCGCCGCGCTGCTCAGCCAAAACGTCGAAAATCTCCCGGGTATGGAGCAGTCGGCTCGCCTCCTTCTCGTTCAGCGTAGTCGGCAAGCCATTGAGTTGCGCGATGCGAGCATTGATGCCTTCTTGGGTCTCGGGTTGGTCAGGCGCGCCGACTAGGGCTTTGCGTTGTGCCCGCCATTGCTCCATCGCTTGTAGGTCTTTCCATCCCGTTCGCAATCTCATCCAGGGCGGTATTTGTTGTCTCGACCGAAACAACTTGCTTGATTGACAGCCCCAACAACTGAAGGTCAGCGGCGGTATCTTTCTTTAGTTGGTCGTACTGTCTTTCGAACAGCCGCACGCGATCACGTACTGACTGTACAGCCTTCAGTTTTACAGCGAGTGCTGAGCCGACGGCTGCCGATGCTCGGCTTTCCTCGGCAATCATCTTCAAGCGTTCAGTGAGTACAGCTAGGGCAGCCGTAGCGGCTTGCTGTTCAGTGCTTAGCTCGTCCGTAAGCGGAACCGGCTCAGGGGGCTTTATCTTATCGTGCTCCTCGATCTGCTTCTCTTTAAGCGCTTTGAATTCAAGGAGCTGCTTCAAGACTTCAGGTTTGAGCTGAATCTCTATAGATTCGATTTCTTGATTCAGCTTCCCAAGGTATTTTCGATATTCCGTGAGACGGTCGCGAAAACCGCTTTCCTGCTGATCGACTAGCTGAGTGAAGTCGTGCGCCCCCTGGCGCATTGCCGCGTCAGCGTGGGAGAAGATCACGAATCGGAGTTCTTGCTCGAATACGTCCGACTCACCGGAGACGTGGTCGTTACACAGCTTCTCGAAATGAGCCTGTGGGATGTACTTGATGAGTTCGATTGCCTCCGGCCCAGGATTCTCTGATAGGAGGCGATCTAGGGATGTACCATCGAGCCATTTGATCGTCCCGCGGAAATGCTTTGCGAGGTCCTTCGGCTTCGCGCGAAACCGCTTGTCCGTCAGGAAAGAGAAGTGCTTCCCTTGCTCTGAATTGCCTAGAAGAGCGATTACGTCTGCGAGTGCGCTCTTGCCGCTGCCTTTGTTGCCTATGATTGCGATCAGGTCGTGATTCAAAGGAATCTCGCATTTGTCGAGCCAGTGATCAGTCAATTGACTTGCCGGCTCTTTGGAAATGGCTATCGAGTCAACAAAGAATGTCTTATTTGCTTTGACTTCGGCAACCTTGTCAGGTGGCTCGCCGATGAACGAGCGTTTGGCTGGTTCCTTGATGGTCTGTTGAAGTCCAAGAAATGTCGGATCTGCCTTGATCCACGTGGCCTTGCCGCTGGGAAACTGCCCATACTTTGAAAACGAATGGGCGTCGCTGCCAGACACGGCTAGTCTTGGCGTCTTCTGGAGTGCCGCTTGAAACGGATAGAACCACTTCTTGTTTCCTTCAGTTTTGACGCCCGCAAAAGCAGCCCACAGGTCAAGATTTCGGGTTTCGAAAATCGGCGAGGAGCGCATCAAGCCGAGCACGAATGCGTAGTGCGTACTCCAATCCGCGTCAGCCAGACCATCGTGAGTGTCCCACGGCATAAAACCGATCGATTTGCCGTCTGGAACCTTTTCAATCGCGCGAGAATACGACTCGGCGGTAACCTCGGCAGCTCTTGCCCCCGCTTGTAATGCCACGCCCGCGTTATCCATTACGTCAGCGGTCTTAAATCCGAGCTTATTCAGTTGATCGGCGTTGATGTGCTGCTGCGCGAGACGAATCAGGCAATCGCTCGACAACGGCTGATTTACTAGGGCGACGGTTAAGTGCGCTTTGAAATCGAGTAGGTCTTGCCGAGAAATGTCGTCGGCGAAAATGACGTGGGCGTTTAGTCGGTAGGGCGTTGGTGACATCAGGCGAAGCTCGATGCCCGGGAATACAGTCTTTTGGAGCTTGGGGGCTCCAGCCTCTTTGAGACGGTCCTGAAGTGCGAACCAGCCGTCGAAGGTCCAGTAGTCCATCAAGGCAAATACGCGGGGCGTGGCGGCGTTCATGGCATCGACCATCGCGTCCATCGCTACTCGCGTTTCATCGGGTGTCATGTGTGCGAGACGCTTTCCGCCGCTCCACTCAAATGACGCTGGCGTATGGACGTGCAAATCCCACTGCCGCCACTCGGCTCCTCTTGGGAATTGAGTTTTGTTCATTTTGTTGCCTCCCTGGCTGACCCAGTATAGCGCAGAGGAACCATTGTCCCGCTTACAGCACCGACTGGGAGGAGATTACCGTGCAAACCTTTATCGGAGCGAAGCTCCTGTCGAGCAAACTCGCTCAACCCACGCAAAGACCCTTTGAGATTTATGACAGCCGCCTCGCCGGCTTCACGCTGCGCGTGCAACCCACGGGCGTGCGATCCTACTATGCGCGCTTCGGGCGCAATCGCCGGTATGCACTGGGTAAGGCGGGCGCTCTGCGCCCAGACGAGGCGCGGGAAAGGTGTCAGAAGGTGCTCGGCAACGTGGCCCACGGCCGTCACCCTCTGCACGGTCTCAACGGCGAGGGTCTGACACTCGGCCAATTTATTGATAATACGTACGTACCCTGGGTGAAGGCTAACCGCCCCCGCACCGCCGCCAACACGGTCGACAAGCTGAAGCGACACTTTGGGACCTGGTTTGCCGAACCCCTCTCGACCATTACCGTGGAGCGTATTGAGTCGTGGAAAATCCGGCGCGTGAACACCGGTCGTGCCGCCACCACCGTGATGCGAGACATTTTCACGCTGTCCAGCGTACTGAGGCGTGCGGTGAGACTGGGCAAACTGGCTGACAACCCCATTCGCTGGGTAGACAAGCCCCGGATTGATCGCCGACCCAAGATACGTTATCTGGATCAGCAGGAGGAGTCTCGGCTAAGAGCAGCGCTGAATGCACGCGACACCGAAATGCGCGAGGCTCGCGACTCCGCCAACGGGTGGCGTCAAGAGCGTCAGAGAGAATTGCTTCCTTCCCGGCCCCACTTTGGGGACCACCTGACGCCGGCAGTACTTCTCTCCATGAATACAGGACTCCGACGCGGCGAGCTTCTGAAACTACGATGGGAATCCATCGACTTCAGCGGCCGGATCCTAACCGTCGAAGGTGGAACTGCCAAGAATCGCCAGACTCGTCACGTCCCCCTAAATGACGAGGCGATAGGTCTGCTCAATCGTTGGCGCGAACAGACGAACGGGGGACGACGCATGTTTGAAGTCAGCACTGGATTCAGAACCGCCTGGGCGAAGCTTCTCAAGCGCGCGAACGTCACAAAATTTCGTTGGCACGACCTACGCCACCACTTTGCCTCGCGCCTAGTTCAGCTCGGTGTACCGCTCAATACGGTGCGGGATCTGCTCGGCCACAGCTCGATAGCGATGTCCTTGCGATACGCCCATTTGGCACCCGACCAGAGGCGCGAGGCGGTCGCCAAGCTCAATGTGAAGCCACTCCTTGCGCTTACCCTGCGCTTACAGCCGGGATCGCCATCCAGCTGCGCTGCTCTATCCTGCTGATTGTATTGGTGGTGAGAGAGGGACTCGAACCCTCGACCTCGGCATTATGAGTGCGTCAGCAGTTAGTCTAGTCTTTTCAACAACTTACCGCGTGGCGCCCGTTGCATTTGGCACCACGAAGCATAACGGAGCAGCACCGAGTCACGCGAAACTCACGCAAGGTCCAATGCCCGCGAAGCGAAATGCCGCGGGGGATCTAGCACGGACGCAGACTCAAGAAGTGCAATTGGACGCAAATCAAATCGTACGAAGAATCCATCGACTAACCACCAGGGTGCCGTCACCGATCTGGTCGTCGTCCTACCCCCTCCCTCGACCGGTCGGTTGAGGTGACAAGTAGCTCATTTAGGATTTAGGATGCCGGCTCCTTTACTGTAATATTGCTGCATCACCGGACCCGGAGACCCCGCATGGAAAAGCTGGATCGGATCACACAACGGCCCGAAATCATGGGCGGCAAGGCTTGCATTCGTGGGATACGCGTTACCGTGGGCATGATCGTCGGGCAGATCGGAGCTGGACGCAGTGTTGATGAACTTCTGACGGAGTATCCGTATCTGGAACGGGAAGATATTCTGCAAGCGCTACGATATGCCGCGTGGCGAGCCGAGGAACGTGAGGTCGTGCTGGCCGACGCGTGAAGCTTCTCGTCGATATGAACCTATCGCCGCAGTGGGTGGATCGGCTGAATGTGGCGGGTCTGCCTGCGGTTCATTGGTCAGGCATTGGCCGGATGGACGCGCCCGATGTCGAGATCATGGCCTACGCCGCCAGATACGACTACGTCGTATTGACGCACGACTTGGATTTCAGCGCCATCCTGGCAGCAACCCAGGGGACGAAGCCCAGCGTTGTGCAAATTCGCTCGGACAACCTCAGTGCAGCAGTCATCGGGGACGCACTCATCGCGGCTTTAAAACAGATGGCTCCGGAGTTGGCGACAGGCGCGCTGCTCACGGTTGATCCGGGTCGCACCCGACTCCATCTGCTGCCACTGCACTCCAACAAATAGTGAATCGCTCTTTCTGGAGCCGGACCCTTTGAGGCCGCCGAATTGCATCTGCGCTTCATCGTGGACCGTTGGCGCATTGATATGACACATGCCGGAATTAATTTGTCTCGCGACTCGCAATCCGCGCGCAGTCTGTCCACCGCGAACGGTCCGGAGCCCCCAGAACGAGAGTGGCCAACATGCAAGATACAACAGGTCGGTTTCATAGCCGGGCTGACCGAATTGCGTCCCGGCCGCCGTGATCGTTTGAAGTTTGATTGAGCTGAACCCGTAAGGAAGATGCACTGTAAACGCGGCGACGAGCAAAACCGCGGCCATGGGCACGCTGACCCACGGCACGAAGGCGCCAACCAGCACCGCCAATCCGCCGGCGAGCTCAACCAGAATCGTCGCCCAACCCATGAGCTCGGGCGCAGGCACGCCGATGGCATGCAGTAAGGCGACAAAATGTTCGGGGCCCTTCAAGATCTTGGCATAGCCATGCTCCATGAACCCATATCCGACGATCAAGCGTAGGGGGATCGCTGCCCAGCTCTCGAGCTTTGCGATGATGCGACCGCACGCATGTGTCGCTCGGTCGAGATCACTGTTCATCAGGTTTATATGGACGCCTCCCGATTGCAAGGTCTCTTCGGTGTGATGGCCGACAGAATGAGGCTGCAGGTTTGTATCCGGCCTGTTCTTGCAGGCCAAAGCCTGCGGGCCCTGATGGATTTCGCTGACCCGTGCCTCATTTCTCCTAAGAGCTCGAAGCTCTGAGCACCATGCAGGCCGACTCACGTACCCAGATTGGTAGGCCCGTTCGCGGAAGACGCACTCTTCATTTGTGAAGAATTTGAAGTCGTTACCCGCTATTTCGGGCGGGGCATCGGCGGCGCCTTCGTCCCACGGTACCGTGCCGCGAACTGTCTGAGGCGCGCGCCTAGCTCACCATCATGAATCATCGCGAAAGCATCCGGCGCCGTCGCTACTGTGGCCCCGCTACGAGCAAGCGACGTCGACTTAAATTGACTTTGACCATATAGGAGATCTCCGCCCTCTCACGGTGCACATTGAAAACGATTCGGCCAACCGAACGACCGCTGCGAGACGAGCCCTCAATGATGCGCTTCCAACGTGAAAACATGCGAGGGGGCGACCTGCACCCTGATGTTTGCCGACCGCACGCGAGGCCGTTCGCGTCGATGGTGCAGCATGGAGATCTGTGGCAATCGCGCGAAGCAGATTGCCCACCGACATCGGTTGAAGGAGTCGCGCTAAGCGCAAGCGGAGGATGGCACCACCAGAATCTCTGCATTGCTTCGATCTCCGGACCATCATCGCAACGCTTTGATCGCCCTCACTCCTCAACGCCACCCTCAATTTGCATCTGCAGGGCCTCGTTGCCCTCCGCCAGGACTGCAAGGGCTCCCTCCTCAAGTGCATCCCTGTTCTCAGATGAGAAGAGAAGCAGCGGCACTTGTACGCCATACAACTCGGCCGCCACCAAGGATCCAATTACGAGCACGGGATCGGCGGCACCCAGAATGATGGCAGCCGGCGAATGTGCCGCGCCTCGCGGCCTCAACCAGCGCGCTCGAAGACGAGGATGAGTCACGCGCACGGCGCATGACGATCAGCCGCCCGGATGTCAGAAGGTGCTGGGTAATGTGGCGCACGGCCGTCACCCCCTGCACGGCCTCGGCGGCGACGGTCTGAGGCTCGGGCAATTCATCGCTGAAACCTATGCGTTCTGGGTGAGAGCCAGCCGTCCCCGCACTGCCGCCAACACGCTCGAAAAGCTTAATCGACTCTTTGGGACCTGGTTTGCCGAACCGCTCTCGACAATTGCCGTAGAGCGTATCGAGTCATGGAGAATCAGGCGCGTGAACACCGGTCGTGCTGCCACCACCGTTATGCGTGACATTTTCACACTGTCCAGCGTGCTGCGCCGTGCAGTCAGACTCGGCAAACTGGCTGACAATCCCATTCGCTGGGTAGACAAGCCACGGATTGATCGCAGACCCAAGATACGTTTTCTTGACGAACTGGAAGAGGCACGGCTCCGCGCCGCACTCAATGCGCGCGATGCCGAGATACGCGAGGCTCGCGGCACGGCCAACGCGTGGCACCAAGAGCGTGAGAGAGAATTACTTCCTTCCCTGACCCACTTTGGCGACCACCTGACGCCGGCAGTACTTCTCTCCATGAACACCGGACTCGCCGCGGTGAGCTTCTGGCACTCCGGTGGGAATCCGTCGACTTCAAACGCCGGATCCTGACGGTCGAAGGCGGCACGGCGAAGAATCGCCAGACACGCCACGTTCCCTTAAATGACGAAGCAATCGGCCTGCTCAATCGTTGGCGCGAACAAATGATAGGCGGGCGACGCATCTTTGAAGTGAAAACCGGATTCAAGACCGCGTGGGCTCATCTGCTTAAACGCGCCCATATCACGAAATTCCGCTGGCACGACCTACGTCATCACTTTGCCTCGCGCCTGGTCCAGGCCGGTGTCCCCCTCAACACCGTGCGGGATCTTCTCGGCCATAACTCGGTGGCAATGTCATTGCGATACGCACACTTGGCGCCCGACCAACGGCGCGAGGCGGTCGCCAAGCTCAACGGGAAGCCGCTTCTTGCGCTTACCCTGCGCTTACAGGCGGGATCGCCATCGAACTGCGCAGTTCTATCCTGTTGATTTGACTGGTCGTGAGAGAGGGACTCGAACCCTCCCCGCAAGAAATTAGCTGTTCTCGACGATGAGCCTGATAACCGCATTCTCGAGTGCGCTGCGACGGGGAATGCGGATGTTATCGTAACGGGCGATCGGGCGATGCTGAATCTCAAAAAGTATCAAGAGATCCGCATACTCTCACTCCGGCAATTCCTAGACGAAACATCCATAGCCGACTCGTAAGCGGCATGTTGAGCGGAAGATCGGCATAATGCGAGAACGGAGCATGCCGAAGATTCTCTTGTTTCGTGTCGCTCACGATTTGA
>WNFQ01002514.1_pt1 | contig 13258 bp, 11 predicted proteins | sample 5400171 | NCBI WGS metagenome assembly WNFQ01 (sample SAMN13153356, study PRJNA577476) | soil metagenome | isolation source: 20 cm soil under Madrone tree | place: USA:California | collected 2016-06-14
TACAAGGCCGAAGGCCTCAACGTGAACATTCTTCGCGGCCAGGGCTCGATCGACGCGGTCAAGAAGGTCGCATCGGGAGCTGCGGATATCGGCTTTGCGGACGCCGGTGCTTTGGTGCTCGCCCGGGGCAATGATGCCATCCCCGTGAAGTTGCTCGCCATCGTTTACGCTTCGCCGCCGCACGCGATTTTCTCCACGGCGGATCGAGGCATCAAGGCCGCCAAGGATCTGGAAGGCAAGACGGTCGCCGACTCGGCGTTCAGCGCAATACCCGTGATCTTCAAAGCCTACGCGCAAGTCGCCGGCGTCGATGCCGGCAAAGTGAAATGGATTTCCGCCGAAAGCGCGGCGTTGCCTTCTTTGCTCGCGACCGGCCGCGTTGACGCGATCGGGCAATTCACGGTCGGCGAACCGCTGCTGGCGGACACGGTCAAGCCCAAAACCATCGTCCGGCTCGCCTACAAGGATGCCGGCCTCGACTATTACGGCAACGGCATCGTCGCCACCGAGGCGATGATCAAGGAAAACCCCGCCGTCGTGAAGGCATTCGTGCGCGCGACCCTGAAAGGCATGCGGGACGCCTTCGCCAATCCAGCTGAAGCTGGTGCGATCTTGAACAAGTACCACAAGCAGATCTCGCCGGAGGTGGCGCAGGGCGAAACCGAGCTGGTGCGTGAGCTGGCCATCGCTCCCGGACAGCGGACGGGTGCGATCGATCAAGCGCGGGTCAAGAGCACGATCGACATTATGGCGAAGTCGTTTCCCGTAAAAACAGCCGTTTCGCCGGAAGAGATGTTCGTCTCGGGCTTCGTGGAATGAGCTCTGAGGGTGTGTCCGCTCGCGATGCATTGAGGGGAGCGAACGACACCGGGACCGACGCGCGCCTTCAAGACACGCCCGCCGTCGAGCTCGTCGGCATAACCAAAACTTTCGGCACTGGTCAGGATTTTGTGCGCGCGCTAGGTCCGATCGATCTCGCCGTCGCAACGGGTACGTTCGTGTCCGTGGTCGGTCCCTCCGGTTGCGGAAAATCAACCTTGTTGCGGCTGATCGCCGGGCTGGACGTTCCGACAGAAGGCAAGATTTGGCGATACGGCGCCGCATTGGACGGCCCATCGCAAGATGTCGCAATCGTCTTCCAAGAACATGTCCTGTTTCCCTGGGCAAGCGTGCTGGAGAACGTCATGCTCCCCGCCGATGTCCTCGGCCTGCCCAAGGCACCAGCACGCGAGCGAGCATTTCGCTTGCTCGAAATGACCGGGCTGAAAGAGTTTGCGGGACATAAGCCGCACATGCTCTCCGGCGGAATGAAGCAACGCGCCGCGTTTTGCCGGGCCCTGTTGTCGGACCCGCAGTTGCTGCTCCTTGACGAGCCGTTCGGTGCGTTGGATGCGCTCACGCGAGAGGAGCTCTCGCTCGAACTGTCGCGCTTATGGCAGGATCTCGGTCGCACCGCACTCCTCATCACCCACGACATCGAAGAGGCAATTCTGCTGGGCGATCGCGTGATCGTCATGTCGAACCGGCCCGGCCGGCCGCGTCTGGATATTTCCGTCGACTTGCCGCGACCACGCGACGTCAACACCGCAAAACATCCGAGATTCGTGGAAATCAAGCAGATGGCGCGCGGCTTGCTCTTCACCCGTGAGCAAGACTGATGCGCCGTGCAGGCACGATGTGGCAAGCGATCGTTGGACGCTCTATGACTCCGCTGACCTATCTGGCGCTCGTCCTCGTCTGGGAAGCCTTCGTTCGCGCCTTCAGCATTCCCGGCTGGATATTGCCGTCGCCGTCCGCGATCGCTGCGACGGCGGTCACCTGGGCGCCGGAACTTTTCTTCCACAGCTTGGTCACGGTTCGTGAAACGCTCATTGGGTTTCTTTTGGCGCTCGTATTCTCGTTGCCGCTCGCTGTCGTCATTGCTTTCACCACGACGCTTCGGCGCCTGCTTTATCCGATTCTGTTGGGCCTACAATCGATTCCCAAGGTGGCGCTCGCTCCGCTCGTAATCCTGTGGCTCGGGGTCGGGGAATTGCCGAAGATCGTGATCGTGGTTCTGGTCTGCTTTTTCCCGATTTTGGTCAATGTCGTCGCTGGATTCGAGGCTGTTCCCAAGGCGATGCTGGATCTGATGCATTCGCTTCGCGCCTCCGAAATGTCGATCTTCCGTCGTTTGCGCATTCCAATTGCGACTCCGTATTTGTTCACCGGGTGCAAGGTTGCCATCACCTTTGCCGTGATCGGCGCTGTGATCGGGGAATTCGTCGCGGCGCAGGAGGGACTGGGCTACCTCATTTTGATTTCCAGTGCGCAATCGCAAACCGCGCTGGCATTCGCCGCCATCCTCCTGCTGACGGTTATCAGCGTCGTCCTTTTTTATGGGATCGAGTTTCTGGAGAAGCGGCTCGTCACATGGTCGCCGTAGTGGCTGCGTCGGCAAGCGGCACGGTCGTCGCGAAATCTGCGGGCGGAGCGTTTGGCTTGCTATTTAATTCCAGGCGAGTTACCCATTAATTGGGATGCATGAGCCATCTGTTCTGATATCTGAGACATGATAACTGACGCTCAGATGCGAGCCGCCCGAGCGCTGCTCGAGATCGACCAACGCCAGCTCGCCGAACGCTCGGGTCTCTCGCTGCCGACGATTCAGCGCATGGAAGCGAGCAACGGCGTCATCCGGGGAAATGTGGATTCGTTGATGAAACTCGTTGATGCACTGGCGGCTGCGGGCATCGAGCTGATCGGTGAGGGAGCGGTCAGCCAGGGCGGCGGGCGCGGCGTGCGGCTGAAAAGGTAAGGCACGAGCTTGCGGGGTGACCATGCATCCGCCGCTGCGATCGCGCGCCGAAGGGGGTGTCGTTAATGGTGCTCGTCGCCCTTGGCGGGACCGCCGCGCTGATGGCGACTGCGGCTCTTGCTCTCACCTTTGCCCAGGCTGCGCGTGCGCGCCACCTCGTCTACGGAGTTTGTTTGGCCACGTCGCTGGTGCTTCTCGCGATTGGACTGATCGCTCTTTTGGGCATCCACGCTAATCCGTCCGTCACAACTCTTCCGCTCGGAATTCCGTGGCTTGGGGCGCATTTCCGTCTCGATGCGCTTTCGGCCTTTTTCCTCGTCGTGGTCAATCTCGGCGGGGCCGCTGCCAGTCTGTTTGCCCTGGGATATGGTCGGCACGAGCATGCACCACGCCGGGTCCTGCCGTTCTATCCAGCATTCCTCGCCGGCATGAACATCGTCGTGCTCGCCGACGATGCATTCACATTTCTGGTGTCGTGGGAATTCATGTCGCTGTCGTCCTGGGCGCTGGTCATGGCGCATCACCGCATCGCCGACAACGTGCGTGCAGGGTACCTCTACCTGATCATGGCTAGCTTTGGGACCATTACCCTGCTGCTTACCTTCGGGTTGCTGGCGGGACCAGACGGTGGCTATGCCTTTGACGATATCCGTGCTGCCCATCCCTCGACCACGCTCGCGGCCTCCGTTCTGATCCTGGCGCTGATCGGCGCCGGCTCCAAGGCAGGCCTGGTGCCGCTGCACGTCTGGTTGCCGCTCGCGCATCCGGCGGCCCCCAGCCATGTTTCGGCGCTGATGAGCGGGGTCATGACGAAGGTCGCCGTCTACGGTCTCGTGCGCATCGTATTCGATCTCATCGGCACCCCTGCCTGGTGGTGGAGCATGGTCGTACTCGCGCTCGGTGGTGTCACGGCGGTGATGGGGGTGCTTTACGCGCTGATGCAACACGATCTCAAGCGCCTGCTTGCGTACCATACGGTGGAGAACATCGGGATCATTTTCATCGGGCTCGGCCTTGCACTTGCCTTCAAAGCGTATGGCATGGCGTGGGCGGCGGCGCTTGCGCTCACGGCCGGCCTGCTGCACGTCTTCAACCATTCGGTGTTCAAGAGCCTTCTGTTTTTCGGCGCAGGTGCGGTGCTCACCAGCACCGGCGAGCGCGACATGGAACACCTCGGCGGGCTTATCCACCGCATGCCGCAGACGGCTTTCGTTTTTCTCGTCGGCTGCGCGGCGATTTCGGCGCTGCCGCCGCTCAACGGTTTCGTATCCGAGTGGCTGACCTTCCAAGCGATCCTCCTTAGCCCGCAGCTTCCCTCTTGGGGGCTCAAGCTCTTGGTGCCGGCCGTGGGCGCACTTCTTGCACTATCGGCGACTCTAGCCGCAGCGTGCTTCGTCAAGGCATTCGGTGTGACCTTTCTCGGTCGCGTCCGCACGTCGGCGGCCGAAAACGCGCACGAAACCGACCGGTTCTCCCTCGCCGCAATGTTTTTTCTCGCGGCGCTCTGCCTCGTTGCAGGCATCCTGCCCGGCGCGTTCATCGATGCGCTGGCGCCCGTGGCGCAGGGGCTGGTGGGTGACCGTATGCCGGTGCAAAGCAACGTCGACTGGCTCTCGATAGTGCCGATCGCCGAAAGCCGAAGCTCCTACAACGGTCTCTTGGTCTTTGTGTTCATGGTGCTATCGGGCGTGCTCGCGGCCTGGGCGATCCACCGGCTGGCCTCGGACAAGTTGCGCCGAGCGCCGCCGTGGGACTGCGGCTATCCCGAAGCAAGTCCAGCAACTCAATACACGGCTTCGAGCTTCGCGCAGCCCATCCGCCGGGTGTTCGGCAGCGTCGTGTTTCGCGCCCGTGAGCATGTCGAGATGCCATCGCCGGGCGATACACGGCCGGCGCGGTTTACCGTGGAATTGCATGATCTCGTCTGGGATACGCTCTATGCGCCGATCGCAGGCGGCATTGGCTTCGCCGCTGATAAACTCAATCACCTGCAGTTCTTGACCATTCGGCAATTCCTCAGCCTGGTCTTTGCCGCGCTCGTACTCTTGTTGCTGGTGCTTGCGATATGGCCGTGATTTTCGATTTTGCCGTCCAGGGGGCGCAGATGCTGCTGGTCTTGCTATTGGCGCCATTGCTCACGGGCTTCACGCGCAAGGTGAAGGCACGCCTGCTCCTGCGGCGCGGACCGGCCGTCATTCAGCCTTACCGCGACCTCGTGCGCCTCATGCGCAAGGAGGTGGTCCTTGCGGAGAATGCCTCGTGGCTGTTTCGGGTAAGTCCCTATCTCATTTTTGCCGCCACTTGGGTCGCGGCATCTTTGGTGCCGACGTTCCGCACGGGTCTCTTGTTTTCGTGGTCCGCCGATCTCATCGCCATCGTCGCGCTTCTCGGCAGCGCCCGTTTCTTCCTGGCGTTGGCCGGACTCGATGTCGGGACGAGCTTTGGCGGCATCGGCTCGAGTCGAGAGGTGATGATTGCCTCGCTGGCGGAGCCGGCGATGATAATGATCATCTTCACGCTTGCGCTGATTGCCGGTTCGACGCAGCTGTCGACCATGGCTGGCTTCCTCGTTTCGCCCGAGGTGGGGCTGCGGGTTTCGCTGGGGCTTGCGCTCCTCGCTTTGATCATGGTGGCAATCGCGGAAAATGCCCGCATTCCTGTCGACAATCCGGCAACCCACCTCGAGTTGACCATGGTGCATGAGGCCATGGTGCTCGAATATTCAGGGCGTCACCTGGCGCTCATCGAGCTCTCCGCCTCGTTGAAGCTCCTGCTCTACGTTTCATTGATCTCTTGTCTGTTCGTTCCCTGGGGCTTGGTGCCGCCGGGAGCGCCCAATGGGCTGCTGGTGATCGGTCTTCTGGCGTATATCGCCAAGCTCGCAATCGGCGGTCTCTTGCTTGCGCTGTTCGAGACATCGATTGCCAAGATGCGCGTGTTCCGCGTGCCGGAATTCCTGGGCGCCGCGCTGATGCTCGGGCTGCTGGCGACGCTTCTGCGGTTCGTATCGCGGAGCATGTGATGCGCGGGCTGACTTTCGACATCGCTCACCTGCTTGCGGGCACGCTGGTGCTGGTGAGCTTCCTCGAGCTCTATCAGGATCGACTCTATGCGCTGCTCAACACCTTCGCGCTGCATGCCTTCGTGCTGGCGCTCTCGGTGGCCTGGCAGGCCTACATCCAAAATGCGCCGCATCTTTACGTGACTGCTGCGATCGCTCTCGTTTTCAAGGCGATTATCATTCCCGTTGCGCTTCATCGCATCATCGTCCGCCTCGGCATCCACCGCGAGATCGAAAAGGTCGTCGGCGTCGGCTCCGCGATGCTGCTGGGCATGGGCCTGGTTGCACTTTCGATGGTGGTGATGTTGCGCGTGACGGCTGAGGCCGACCCGCTCGCCCGCGAAGATCTCGCTTTCGCGCTCTCGGTCGTGTTGCTTGGCCTTCTGATGATGGTGACGCGGCGCAATGCCGTGAGCCAGATCGTCGGCTTCATGTCGCTTGAGAACGGCCTCGTGCTTGCCGCGACCGGTGCCAAGGGTATGCCGCTGGTCGTCGAGATCAGCATCGCCTTCTCGATCCTCATCGCTTTCATCGTCATCGGCATTTTCCTGTTCCGCATTCGCGAGCGCTTCGACACGGTCGACCTGCAGGCTCTCGACCGCTTCCGCGGAGAGCGCGGATGACGGGACTGTTCGAGCCCGTCACCGCCGTTCTCGTCATTCCCGCGCTGGCGGCGGCGCTGTTCGTACTGCTGCCGGGATACCGCCTGACGGCGACGCTCAACGTGCTTGCGGCTTTACTGACTTTCCTCGCCGCGGTCTCGCTGTTTTTCGGCCGCCCGCAGCCGACCTCGTATCTGCTCGTGGACGATCTCAACAACGTATTCATCGTGTTGACCACATTCGTCGGTCTCACGACAAGCGTCTTCAGCGCCAGCTATATCGGCCACGAGCTCGAAATCGGGCGACTCGCGCCGCGGTTCCTGCGCTTCTATCACGCGATGTATCAACTGCTGATGTTTGCAATGAATCTCGCGCTCCTTGCCAACAATATCGGCGTGATGTGGGTGGCAATCGAGATCGCGACACTGACCACTGTGCTGATGGTCGGCATCTATCGCACCCACGAGGCGCTCGAAGCGGCGTGGAAGTATTTCATTCTCGGCAGCGTCGGCATCGCGCTCGCGCTGTTCGGAACTATCCTGGTCTATATGGCGGCACTCCCTGTGGTCGGTGAGGGATTCGATGCCATGATATGGACCGTGCTGATCACGCGGGCGTCCGCGTTCGATCCGGCGCTGCTCAATGTCGCGTTCGTGTTCCTGCTGCTCGGCTACGGCACCAAAGTCGGGCTTGCGCCGCTCCATGCCTGGCTGCCCGATGCCCATGCTGAGGGGCCTACCCCGATCTCCGCAGTGCTTTCAGGGCTCCTGCTCAATGTCGCGCTCTACGCCCTGTTGCGCTTCAAAATGCTGCTCGCCGTCAATCCGGCCGCGCTCGCACCAGGCCCGCTGATGGTGACCATGGGGCTCATCTCGCTCGTTTTTGCGGCGTTCATGCTGTACCGCCGGCGCGACATCAAGCGCATGTTCGCCTATTCCTCGATCGAGCACATGGGCATCATCACCTTTGCCTTCGGAATGGGCGGACCGCTGGCGAATTTCGCCGGCCTTCTGCACATGACCATGCATTCGCTGACGAAGTCAGCGATCTTTTTCGCGGTTGGTCACATTGCGCAGGTCAAGGGGACACAGCGCATCGCCGACATGGGCGGGCTTACCGAAACTAATCCGGTACTCGGCTGGGGGCTCGTGCTCGGAGTCGTCGCCATTGCCGGCTTTCCTCCCCTCGGCATCTTCATGAGCGAGTTCCTCGTCGTGACGTCGACGTTTGCGCGTGCCCCGTGGCTCGCAATCGTCCTCGTATCCGGCATCCTGATCGGGGTTGCCGCGCTCTTTTTGCGATTGAACGCAATCGCGTTCGGTAATCCCCGCGGTAGCACCGCGAAGGCGGAGGCCTCCTACGCACCTATGTTTACGCACCTCGCTCTCGTGTTCGTTGCCGGCATCTACATGCCGCCAGCACTCGTCACTTGGTTTCAGAACGTGGCGAAGCTCCTGGGATGAAACCATGCCGGGGCTGATCGAGACGATCAAAGGCCAAAAAGTCGCGGAACACCGACCGTGGCCGCGGCTGGTCGTGAACGAGGACAGCTGGCGCTTCGCCACAAGCCAATTGTCGGCCGGACAATGGACGCTGCTAGGCCTCTGGGGCGATGCCGGCGCGGTACACATGGCGGTTCTCGACGCAGCTGTGCGCGAAATCGCGGTCGTTACCATGCCATGCCCGGACGGGCATTTTCCTTCCGTCGGCGCACTCCATCCCCCGGCTATTCGTCTGGAGCGCGCGCTGCGCGACCTCTATGGGCTCGAACCGGTCGGCTTACCCGACATGCGGCCGTGGCTCGATCTCGGCTTTTGGGATGTGCAATGCCCGCTCGGGCATAGCCGTGACGCGCTGCAGCCCCGCGCGCCTTAGGCATTCCTGCCCGTGGCGGGCGAAAGTCTGCACCAGATTCCCGTCGGCCCGGTTCATGCCGGCATCATCGAACCCGGGCATTTCCGTTTTACGGCCAACGGCGAGACGGTGGTTCGATTGGAGCAGCGCCTTGGCTACGTGCACAAGGGCATCGAGGCGTTGATGGCGGGCGCCAGCGTCGATACGGCGGCACGCCTGGCCGGTCGGACCTCGGGCGACAGCACAGTCGCTTATGCGCTCGCCTTTGCCCATGCGGTCGAGGCAGCGATGGATGTCGAGATTCCACCGCGTGCGGTTTATCTGCGGGCGTTGATGGCGGAGCTCGAGCGTCTCGCCAACCATTTCGGTGATATCGGGGCCATTTGCAACGATGCCTCGTTCTCGCTCATGCACGCCCACTGCGGCATCCTGCGCGAGAAGACCCTGCGGACCGCGCACGCATGCTTTGGGCATCGGCTGATGATGGATGTCGTCGTGCCGGGCGGCGTCGCGCGTGATCTCGCTGCAAACTGCGCGGGGCAGATCGCGGCGACGTTGGACGAAATTCGCCGGCTGTTCCCGCAACTCGTCGAGCTTTACGACAATACCGCCTCGCTGCAGGACCGCACCGCCAGCACCGGGGTTCTGCGCGGCGAGCTGGCGCGGCAGTTCGGGGCCGGCGGGTATGTCGGGCGTGCCAGCGGCCGCGCTTTCGACGCCCGCAAGACAATCGGCTATCCGCCCTATCATCGTCTCGATTTCGACGTTCCCGTGCTCGAGACGGGTGATGTCAACGCTCGGGTATGGGTGCGTATTCGCGAGGTGGAGCAGAGCCTCCGGTTGATTGATCAGATCCTGCAGCACCTGCCTACGGGCCCGATCCGGACTACGCTCGATCCGGCTGGTGAGGTGCGCGAAGGTCTCGGACTGGCGGAAGCATTTCGCGGCGAGGTGCTGGTTTGGGCGCGCTTGGAAGATGGCCGCCTCGCACGCTGTCATCTGCGCGACCCATCCTGGTTCCAATGGCCGCTGCTGGAAGCGGCGATCGAGGGCAACATCGTCGCGGACTTCCCGCTCTGCAACAAATCCTTCAACTGCTCTTATTCCGGTCACGACCTCTAGGGTCACCCATGCGCAAAGTTTTATTCGAGAGCCTCATGCGCCGCCCCCTGACTGAAGCGGCGCCAGCTACGGACGAAGAGATGTTGGCCGAGTTAGGCGGCAGCGTTGAGCGTGCTGCCCGACGGCGTTTGGGCCGCAGCCTCTCGATTCGGGAGGTTGATGCCGGCTCGTGCAACGGATGCGAACTCGAGATCCACGCGCTGAACAACGCCTTTTATGATCTCGAGCGTTTCGGCCTGCACTTCGTGGCGTCCCCGCGCCACGCGGACGTGCTGCTCGTGACAGGGCCGGTCACCAGAAACATGCGCGAGGCACTCGAGCGCACGTATCATGCGACGCCGGATCCGAAATGGGTCGTCGCGGTCGGGGATTGCGCGGTGGGCGGCGGCATTTTTTCCGGCAGCTACGCGGTCATCGGCGGCGTCTCTGGCGTCGTGCCCGTCGACCTACATATTCGCGGTTGCCCACCGGATCCGATACAATTGCTCAAGGGCCTACTGGCATTGCTCGAACCGACCTAACCAGGTCACTGCAAGCCCCGGACGCCTAAAGGGCGTAGGTGCAGCGGCGGGGGTCTCATTCCACGGCAAGGTCCCGATAAACGATCCGAAGCATTTGCGTGAGCGCGCCGAAGAAGCGCGCACGGTCGCTGACGCCATCACCGATCCTGACTCGAAACGCAGAATGCTTCGCATCGCTGACGACTACGAGAAGCTGGCCAAGCGCGCCGAGCAACGGTTGCGAGCAGCGGACAAAAGTTGAAAGTGAAGTGCGGCGTCGGCAGTGGCTCGACAATTTCTCGGGCTTTGAACCTTGGCGCTGTCGAGCGCGACGGGCCGACCTGGCAAAGGGAGTTGGCCATGAAAGCGAAATTGCGCCTATCGCTCGTTCGGCAAAGCCGGACGGGGAAGCCCGACGCATGAGGCGCCCTGCCAGCAGTATGAATATGTCTGCCGCAAGTACGGATAATTCGAGCCCTCAGCGATCGGCGCTTTGCCGCCTCGCTGGATCGAATCAATGTGCGTTGCGAACGGCCGACCCGGTCTCCTTCAGAAAGAGCGTGAGGATCGCAGCGACAATAATCGCGGCGACATAGACGCTGCCGGCCGCGACGAAGACATCCAGCGTTAGCGCCGCGCCGCCCGCGAGCTTTTGCATCCACCAGCCGATCGCAGGCGCTGCCAATGCGGTCATCACAAAAACCAGGAAGTTCATCGCACCCGTGGCGCTGCCCTTCGCATGATCCGGATTGACCTCCTTGATGATCGAATAGGGGATCATCGCGGCGCCCGACCCGACGCCGAGCAGGAAGCCGAGCACGTATGGAGGAAACGTCTCAGGCGGCAGATAATAGAGTGCCACAGTCGCCGCCAGCATCAACGCCGCTCCCGCGAGTATTACCGGCTTGCGGAGTCCGATATGGTCCGCGATGTATCCCAGGATCGGGCACCCGAATACCCAGCCCATCGCTACTGCCGCGGCGCGATCGACCGCTGGCGCATAACCCACATGCCAGCCCTCCTGCAGGAACGATACGCCCCAGGTCATGGCGCCGACCGTCGTGGGGAGGAAAAGCAAGCCGCCGACGAGCCCGCAGAGGTAGGACTGCGGGTTCGTCAAGACCGTCTTGTAGGGCTCAAACGTGGTCCAGATGCCCGCGTTTGAGTCGTGGGATAGTTGTTCGCGCGGCGTAGCGATGAACATCGCGACGCCGATAAGCAACGTCACGACGCCCGCATAAACCCAGAATTGGTGCCACTCGAGTGCTCCGTGAATCAGGGGAGCGACGACGAATTGGCCCGCGGACCCGCCGAGCATGCCGACGCATTGGGTAATTCCGATTGCGGTGGCGAGATAGCGCGCTGGAAGACCACGCGACGCGAGATAAACCGCTGCGATGAACGCGAACGCGGCACCGGCGCCCTGCAGGAACCGTCCCACGCCCGCGATCCAGCTCACGTTCACGCCGAAAATCGCGGTACCCAGGGCAAGGATCAACACGCCGGCCGATATCGTGTATTTCGCGCCCCAGCGGTCGACCGCGGCGCCGGCGATAATCGCGAAGGCCGCGTAGGAATAATAGTAAAGCCCGATCAACGAGCTTAGGCCCGCCGTGTTCAGGCCGAAGGCGGTCCTGAGCTCGGGCAGCATGACGCTGGGCGCCGAGCGCACCGCGTACTCCATGAAGTAGAACAACAGGCAGAAAAGCCAGGCGACGATGAAAGCGGTCTTGAATGCACTTGCCGCCGCCGGCTTGCCTGGGGTGATAGGCATCGCTTGTGTAGACATGGATAGCCTCTCAATATCGATGAGGAGTGTTCGGGCTAGAAGAGGGCGAGCTCACCCCAATGCCGAGTCGGACAAAGGGCGCTCTGAGCTTCATCTCACGTCTCCTTATCAGCGCCAGAGGTTCGTCTTCGCGAGGTCGATGACCTCGTCGGTGCGGCCGCCGATCACGGCCTTCACCATGTAGAGCGTGAAGCCCTTCGCCATCTCGAGCGTGATGGACGGCGGCATCGCGAGCTCCGTCCGGTTCACCACCGCATCGACGAGAACGGGGCCGTCATGGGCGAAGGCGTCGGCAATGCCCTTCTTCACCTCGGCTGGATCTTCGAGCCGGATCCCGCGTATGCCGATGGCCTCGGCCATGGCTGCGAAATTCGGGTTCTGGAGGTCCACTCCGAAATCGAGGAAGCCGGTGGACTTTTGCTCCAGCTCGACGAAGCCGAGCGTGCCGTTGTTGAACACCACGATCTTCACCGGAAGCTTGTGTTGGGTGAGCGTGAGGAAATCGCCCATCAGCATGGTGAAGCCTCCGTCGCCCGAGAGCGAGATCACCTGGCGGCCAGGAAAGGCTGCCTGGGCGCCGATCCCTTGAGCCATCGCGTTGGCCATCGACCCGTGCCAGAACGAGCCCAAGAGCCGCCGCTTGCCGTTCATCGCCAGATACCGTGCCGCCCACACCGTCGGCAGGCCTACATCGCAGGTGAAGACGGCGTCCTCTGCCGCGACATCGCTGATCGCCTTCGCCACTTGCTGCGGGTGGATCAGCCGCTTTCCGGCCGTACCCGCGGCGAGCTCGTCCAGGGACTTGCGCGCGTTGGCATAATGCCGCTGCGCCTGGGCCAGACGCGACCCGTCGCGCTTCTCTTTGAGCAAAGGCAGCAGCGCAGCGAGCGTGGAGCGCACGTCGCCGACGACGCCGAGGTCGACGGGGGCGCGGCGGCCGATGTTCTCCGGCCTGATATCGACCTGCGCAATCCGCACGCCGTGTCCCTCCGGATAGAACTGGCGATAGGGGAAGTCGGTCCCGAGCATCAGCAGGACGTCGCAGTCGTGCATGGCGTAATAGCCGGACGAGAAGCCGATGAGCCCGGTCATGCCCACGTCATAGGGATTGTCCCACTCGACGTGCTCCTTGCCGCGCATCGCGTGCACCATGGGCGCCTTGAGGCGCTCGCCCAGCGCGATGAGCTCGTCGTGCGCGCCCTGGCATCCCGAGCCGCACAGGATGGTGACGTGATCATTGTCGTTGAGCAGCGCGGCAAGCCGGTCCAGATCGTCGTGCGACGGCGTGACGACCGGCGGCTTTGGCAGGAGTCCCTCGATCTTGGGCGGTGGCGCGGCCGATGCCGGCTGCAAAGCGACGTCGCCCGGGATTACGATGACCGACACGCCACGCTTGCCGACCGCTTCGCGGATCGCGACCTCGAGGACACGCGGCATCTGGCTGGCGGTCGACACGAACTCGCAATAGTGGCTGCATTCCTGGAAGAGCGACTGGGGATGCGTCTCCTGGAAAAACCCGCTGCCGATCTCGGC
>WNFQ01004340.1_pt1 | contig 13257 bp, 8 predicted proteins | sample 5400171 | NCBI WGS metagenome assembly WNFQ01 (sample SAMN13153356, study PRJNA577476) | soil metagenome | isolation source: 20 cm soil under Madrone tree | place: USA:California | collected 2016-06-14
CTATTCTCGAAACCTACGGTGAGGCTGCGGCGCTGCGCAGGAGTTGTGCAACTTCGTCTTGCACGGCTTCGAGCTCGTCGAGCCGCAACTGGGGATCTTGCACGATGAAAACATCGCCGGTGGCGGCGTGTTCGTAAATCAAGACGAGGCCGTTTTTAGATTGTTCGCTTTTGACCTGCTTTAAGATCTTTTTTCGCTCGAGCATGGCGGCGAGCACATAACAGGCGTTGCGCGGCGCGTTCTTCGATGAAAGCAACCGCCGAAAAAGTTGTTCGGCACTTTCTTTCCCGAGAGGATCGGCCGGCGCGGGCGGGGCCGGTTCGTAGCGCGCTTTCCAGAATGAAAACGGCCGGATATTCTCGTTTCGATTTTGCCAGGCTTCCTCGCTCAAGTCTTCACGGCGAAAACCTTCCGCATCGCGAAAAAGCAGCGTGTAAAAGTATTCGCCGGGCGCGAAAGGCCGATTGGTTAGCGCGCACGCGTCCGCGCGATGTTTGATCGCCCATTCATTGGCCAGCGGGTTCATCGCGAAAGTATACGACGAGGAGCGAAAACCCGAAAGTTCCACGCTTCGCGGTTAGTGGCGCGAAGGTAAAGCAGATAGAGACCGATGAGGGCGAAAAGGAGATTGGGGGTCCAGGCCGCCAGCCATGCCGGAATTCGGTATCCCTCGCCCAAGGCGAGAAAAAGGTGATTCAGAAAATTCATCGAAAATATGAGGACGATCGCGATGGCCACACTGGAGAAAATACCGCGACGGGAAAAGCCGACACCGAGCGGCGCGGCAATAAGTACCACGACGAAACAGGTCCACGGCAAGGCGAGCCGGTACTGTAGATGGGTTTTGAATGGAGCGAGCAAAGTGACTGGAAAGTCGGCGTTAAATCGAATGTATTCCCGCAGCTCGGGCAAACTTAAGTATTCGGCCCGCACATTGGCGCTGCTCAAACGAAATGGCGTTTCGCTCCAATGCGTGATCGTAGCCGAAGGTAAAATCTCGCTGCGAATAATGTTTCCGGCTTCATCGTAGTTGACGACTTTGACGGACTCGAGCTGCCACCATTTTGTCTCGGGATGGTAAAGGGCGCGCGTGGCGACGTAGTTCGTGACAATATTGTCGTGCGCGTCCTGTTGTAGAATTTGCACGTTATTAAAGGTATTGTCGCCGATCCGAAAACCCTGGATAAACCAAGTGCGCGCGTCCGTCCGGTTGCGGAATATTTGCCCGTTGACCCGGTTACCTTCGATTGATCCGCTGCTGGACATGTAATTGCGCCGTGCGATCTCGGCGTGAGGGGCAGCCGAGTAATTCAACGCCATCGTGCCCAGTGTCATCAGTATTCCCACGGCCAGCAGCGGCAGAAGCATGCGCGGCAGACTTACGCCGGCGGTCAACATCGAGACGACCTCATTCGTGCGCGACATGCGCCCAAGGGAAAAAAGCAGCGCGAGCAGCAGAGAAACAGGCAGAAGAACGACCAGGACCTGTGGCAATTGCGTGAGATAGAATTCCGCCGTGCGAATAAGTCCAAGGTCGTGGTCGATCAGGTCCGAGATATTGCTGCTAATATCCCAAATCAACCAGATGGAGAGAAAGCCAGCCACGCAGTAAAGATAAACCTGCAAAAAACTGCGTATGACGTAGCGATCGAGGAGTCTCAAAGCGATTTCGAATTTCGGATTAGAATAGCATTTTCGCGAACCGAATATAGCCCAGCGTTTAACGCCGGGTTTTTGGGCAGAGACAAAACGAGTCCCGTCTGGGACGAAAGAGGGCTTCTGCCGTCCCTTTCGGGAGTTGCAAAATGGCGTTATTTATCGCCGAGCGTTAAAACGCTGGGCTATTCTCAATAGAAAATGATCGGTCACTTTCTAGTAACACCGGCGCTTCAGCCCGGTGCTCTCGACAACGACGCGTCGATAAGCTGTTTTAACAACCTTATGTCTTGTCCCGCGGAAACAAAGTCGTTGAAACGGCTCCTTGCTGAGGCTGTCCTGGCCCACCTGGCTGAAGCCAGGTGTTAATGATAACGTCGCAGCGCGCGCAATGATCGCCCTGAAAGATTCCCTCGGAACAGATTTCGTCGAACGGGTCCGCACAATCTTTTCGGAAAACGGCCTGCTCTCGAAAGCGAAGAATTTCGAATATCGGCCTGAGCAACAGGAAATGGCGATGGCCGTGGCCCAAACGCTGGAGGAAAACCGACATCTCGTGGTCGAAGCGGGCACGGGCGTGGGAAAATCGCTCGCTTATCTCGTCCCGGCGATTCTCTTCGCGCTCGAGCAACACAAGAAAGCGATCGTTTCCACGCACACGATCAATTTGCAGGAACAACTTCTCTATAAAGATATCCCGATCTTGAAAAAAGTGCTGCCGGTGGAATTCGAGGCTGCACTGCTTAAGGGCCGTCAGAATTATCTTTGCCCGCGGCGCCTGGAGCGCGCGCTGCAGCAATCGGGCGAACTGTTCACCGGACCGGAGCAGACCGAGTTGACGCGTTTGGCGGAGTGGGCGCGCTCGACCAAGGACGGATCGTTAAGTGATTTGACGATTGAGCCCGATCCAAAAGTTTGGGGACAGGTTTGCAGCGAGGCCCATATTTGCACGACCAAAACCTGCGGACAACGCGCTGATTGTTTCTATCAGCAGGCCCGCAAGCGTGTTCTAGCGGCGGACGTGATCGTAATGAATCACACCCTGCTTTTCATGTTGCTCGGCAGTCCGGACGAACAGGAGGAGCGCGAAAGCGGTTTCCTTTTTCCCAACGACTTTATCATTTTCGATGAAGCGCACACGGTTGAGCAGGTGGCATCGCGGCAAATCGGCATCGGCGTTTCTGAATACGGCCTACGATCGACAATCAACCGTCTCTACAACGCGCGGACAAAGAAGGGTCTCTTTACCGTGATGCGCGACGCGACCGGCGTGAAAATGGCCGCATCCCTCGTTGACGATGTCGAGTTATTTTTCCGAAGCGTGGAAGGCCGTTGCGATTTTCGGAAGGGCCGGGAGTTTCGCGTGCGTGAGCCGGAGCTCGTTGCCGGCACGATTGCCGGCCGCCTTGTCGCATTGCAGGCCCGGATCGCCGAAGTTGTAAAGCGAACTGACGACGAGTTTCTCAAGTCGGAATTGCAGGACCTTGGCCGACGAATCCGAGATGCGCGCGACGGAATTGAGATATTCCTCGCCCAGAGCGCCCACGAACACGTCTATTGGGTCGAGCGCACGGGCAAGACCGCACAGTTTTTGTCGTTGAACGCTGCGCCTATCGACATCGCGCCGGTTTTGCGTCGCATGCTCTTCCGCGATGATTGCACGTCCGTTATGACCAGCGCGACGCTGGCGGTCGGTCGGCCCGATCTCGCTTACTTTCGAGAGCGCATCGGCGCCCTTGACGCGCAGCCATTACTCCTTGGCAGTCCCTTCAATTTTGCGACGCAGATGAAGATATTCATCGTGCAAAAAATGCCCGATCCGCGCCACGCCTCCTATGAAGAGGCATTGGAACACTGGGTCGCGCATTTTGTCGAAGAAACCGAGGGGCGCGCCTTTGTTCTCTTCACCAGTTATCGCGGCATGTTGGAACTGGCGGGGCGGATGCGGAAATTTTTTGCGAAGAACGGAATGAATTTGCTCGTGCAAGGAGCAGGATTGCCGCGCACTCTTTTGCTCGAGCAATTCAAGACTACGCCGCGCAGCGTGCTTTTTGGGACGGACAGTTTTTGGATGGGCGTGGACGTTCCGGGAGAGGCGCTCTCTAATGTCATGATCACGCGGCTGCCGTTTGCGGTTCCTGATCATCCGCTGATCGAAGCGAAGCTGGAACTGGTGGAAGCACGTGGCGGCGACCCATTTACCGAGTACTCATTGCCGGAAGCGATCTTAAAAATGCGACAAGGCGTGGGGCGTTTGATCCGAACGAAGACGGACAAGGGGATCATTGTCATTCTCGATAATCGGATCGTGACCAAGCCTTACGGCCGCGCCTTTCTGGGGGCGCTGCCGAAATGCCCGGTGAAAATCATTTAGGTTTATTTGGCAATCTTGCACGGGGCGCGGCGGCGAGCCGCGATAAGGTTAGGTATGGGTTTGCCGATGCGATGAAGCACACCATTCGCGATAAACTGATCCCGTTCGGCACGCATTGGGAAATGCTCGCTATCCCTGTGGTGTTGTTCGTCCTGGTGGCCGTGTTTGTCGATCTCAGGCCGGTCGTGGATGAGAATTTTTTCTTTGCCACCAGCGATCCCGGGGTTCGCCAGTCCAAAAAAATTGAGCAGCATTTCCCTTCGCCATCGCAGGTGATCCTGACGGTATCGTCGAGCGATATCTCTTCGCCGCGGTATCTCAGTAGAATCCAAAAACTCACGCAGGAGGTGGAGAACATCGATGGAGTGAGCTCGGTCAAGAGCGTGACGGCCGGGCCAAAAAGTTTTGCCGATGCGGTGGCGAGCCCGTTCTGGAGCCGACTGCTGATCGCGAAGGATCGCAAGGCCAGCAATGTCATTGTCTTCATCGACGGCAAAGATACAGAGAAGCTGATCAAGCGCATCGAGCGCATCATGCACTAGCTCGATGACAAAGATTTTCGAATTCACATCGCCGGCCCGCCCTATGTGGTGGAAATGATCCGGCGCAGCCTAGAGCACGATTTCTGGTACTTCAGTCTCACCGCAGTGGTTTTGTTTGGCCTGACTATGGCGGCAATGTTTCGCTCCGCGCGCGTGTTTCTGGGAATGCTCGCCACTTGCACGAGCGCGGTTCTGTTGACGCTGCTGTTGCAGTCAATGTTCGGCAAAAAGATCGGCATTCTGACGGTAAACCTTGGCACGATCGTGTTTATTGTGGCGCTGTCGCACCTCGTCTACATGACCTTCAACTGGCAGACGCTTGCCGATCGAAAGGGCAAATTGGGGAAGGACGCTCCAAATCTGGCAACCGCCGCGCTGCGCATGACGTTTCCGCCGTCGTTTTGGTCAATGGTCTGCGCGTCGTTAGGCTTCGGCAGCTTGCTGATTGTTCAGGCCAAGCCGTTGCGCGAACTCGGATTCGGCGGCGTGCTTGGAACAATCGTGGCATTCGTCTGCGCGTACGTCATGTATCCGGCATTCTTGCGTTGGGCGGTGCCGCGCGAAAGCAAGATCGTACAGGCGGAACCGCCACATTGGTTTTGGTCGCGCCGATTCGGATTGCTTTCGTTGAGCGTCATTCTTGTCAGCATCGGGTTGGGATTTGGCCTAAGGAAAATAAACACCGACCCGAGTTTGCTTGATTATTTCAAGCCGCACACGGAACTACGCGACGGGCTCGAATACGTCGATCGCACCGGGGGCTCAAACCCGCTCACCTTTGTCGTCTCCGCCGCCGACGGCAGCAAACTAAACACCGACGCTGCCTACGAGAAGCTCTGGAGGCTGCATGGCGCGCTCGAAAATGACAAGAACATCGGCACGGTCGTTTCGCTTCCGACGTTGCTGGCCGAGGGCGACCGCACGCCGTTCTCCTTCCTGATCAGTTACGAAAAGATGATGGAGATGTTGGAGCAACCGAAATACGCGCGCGTCGGCAAGAGTTTTATTAATAAGGACCGCACTCAGGCGGTATTCCTCATTCGCATGCTCGAAAGCAGCCATCAAAAGCACCGGCTCGAGATTGTTGACGATTTGCGCGCGCTTTGCCGCAAGTACGGATTCAAGGCGGAGCTTGTCGGCGGCATTTATTATCTGCAGGGCCGGCTGGCGAAACTTGTCGCGTCGAGTCTGGTCACGGGTCTCTTCTGGTTGAATCTAGCGTTCATCGTCATCGCGTGGATCGTCGCGCGTTCTGTCCGCGGAGCCGTCGCAATGATCGTAAGCCTGACCCTTGTGCCGCTGTGCATGCTCGGGGGCATCGGTTGGTTCCACGTCCCGATGGATGTTATTTCGGCGCCGGCCAGCAATGTCTGCATCGGCATCGCGATCGATTCCATGATTCATCTCGTCTTTGGCGTGCGCCGCGCGCAACGCGACGGAAAGAAAGGCTGGGCCGCGTGGGTGGCCGGGCGCGAAGAACAATGGCGCGGAATTGTCTATTCGGATGTCATCTTCGCCGCTGGCTTCGCCATTTTTGTGCTCTCGGATTTTCCGCCGACGCAGCGTTTCGGTCTCGTCGTGCTCGCCGGCTGTATCATCGACATTCTCGCAAACCTGTTCGTTCTACCGCTGCTCGGGGGGGCCCAGTGGAAAAAGAAATAATTACGAAATTCTCTAGAAATGTTCACTTGAACATATTCTGTCTTTGATCTTAATTTGAGTGCATGGAGCGGTCTAAGGCGAAGTCGCAGGCGGAAAACGCCCAACGCTCAACGTCCAACGCTCAACGTTCAATTGGAGAGAAGTCAGATCAGGAGATTTTCACGATCCTGCACAAATGGGGGATTCACACCCTCGGGCAGTTCGCCGGCCTGGATAAGGAAGACCTCAACGCGCGTCTCGGGCTCGAAGCGGTCCGGCTTTGGGAACGCGCCAATGGGAAATCGACTCGACTGCTCAAGCTCGTGCAGCCTCCGGAATCGTTTGTCGAGAGTTTCGAGTTCGAACACGAAGTCGAAACAGTCGAACCGCTTCTCTTTATGCTACGCCGTTTTTTGCAGCAACTCGCTCTGCGACTCAGTGTAATCTATCTGGTCGCAAAAGAACTGACTCTTCGGATTACTTTTGCGGATCCGCCACAGGTCCGCCACGGGACGGATTCGTCCGACTGGCGAAACGGATTCACCGTGGCGAATAAAAAACAATACGAGCGCTGCTTCAAAATTCCGCAGCCGACCAATGATGTCGATCTTCTCTTTCGGATGCTGCACACGCATCTGGAGAATTTTACATCGGATCAACCAATCATCGCCGTCTCGCTCGAGGCCCGACCAATCAAGCCGGCCCGGCAGCAGTTTGGCCTTTTTCAAACCGCCTTGCGCGATCCCAACCAGCTCTACGAAACGCTCGCGCGCCTGACAGCCTTGCTCGGGACAGACCGAGTCGGCACACCTGTCTTGGAAGAAACCTATCGGCCGGATGCTTTTCATCTCGAACCATTCATCTGGAAATTAAACGACGATCATCTTCACCGCCTCGCCGCGGCGAGCGCGTCTCTCCCATCTTCTCCCGCTGGGAGAAGAACTAAAGATGAGGGCAATGGAGTGGGTTTGGGAGAGGGTAGGGTAAGGGTCGCTCCTTGTGCTGCATTGCCACAGGTTGCGCTGCGCCGTTTTCGCTCAAATGTTTCCGCTGCGGTTTTGTTAAACGAAAATAAGCCTGCGCACATTCGAAGTGCACATGTCGAAGGCGAAATTTTCTCGCACAAAGGGCCTTACGCGACTTCCGGCAATTGGTGGGACGAAAAATCGTGGACGCGCGCCGAGTGGGACGTGCAATTGGAGAATGGCATTGTCGCGCGCTGTCATCAAAACGAGAGCGGTTGGGCGCTCGATGGCATTTACGACTGATCGACGCTTCAACGCTTTAACGCTTCAACACACCGTATGCCCTACGTCGAACTCCATGCTTGCAGCGCGTTTAGTTTTCTGCGCGGCGCTTCATTTCCTGAGCAACTAGCTGAAACCGCGGCCGAGCTTGAAATGCCGGCGCTGGCTCTGCTCGATCGCAATGGAGTTTACGGCGCGCAACGATTTTCGGTGGCGGCACGAGAAAACAAGGTGCGTCCAATTGTTGGCTGCGAATTGAGCATGGAGGACGACGGTATTCTCCCGGTGCTGGTCGAGAATCGCACCGGTTATAAAAACTTATGTGAGTTGCTCACACAGACGCATCTACGCAGCGAAAAAGGGAAATGCGCGGTGCAATGGAACGAACTACCGCAATTCGCGGAGGGTCTGATCGCGTTTCTGGGTAGCGCATCCGTCTCGGATGTTGGTTTCGGCGTCACGCCAAAACAATCTTTTCGGGAAGTTCGCGATGGCGAGGACGCCATCGCCAGCACGCGAGACGCGTGCGCTACCCGGAAATGCGGCGATCGCGCGCAGTTTCTTATCGACGCTTTTGGTCGTGAAAATGTTTTTGTTGAAATTCAGCGCCATTTTCTGCGCGGGGAAGAACGCATCAACCGGCAACTTGTCGATCTTGCCGCGCATTATCGATTGTCGATCTTGGCCACGAATGGCGTCCAGTACGCCAAACCGTATGGGCGCGAAGTTCTCGACGTCTTTACTTGTATTCGTGAGCACACGCACCTCGATGCCGCCGGAAAATTGCTCACCCAAAATGCCGAACGGCATTTGAAGAACGATCGCGAGATGCGCGAAATTTTCTGCGATTTGCCGGAGGCGATTCAAAACACATCGCGCCTGGCCGAGCGGCTCACGTTTTCGCTCGAGAACATCGGCTACGAATTTCCGTCATTCCCTGTTCCCATCGGCCACAGCATGGATTCGTTTTTGCGAACGATCGTCTGGTTTGGCGCGCAGCAGCGGTATGCGGCGATCAGCGCGGCCGTGAAACGTCAGCTCGAGGAAGAACTGGCGCTTATTCAGAAACTCGGCTTCCCCGGCTATTTTCTGATCGTCTGGGACATCATCAATTTCTGCCGCGAACACAACGTCATGGTGCAAGGCCGCGGGAGCGCGGCCAATAGCGCGGTTTGTTATTGCCTCGGCATCACGCCAGTCGATCCAGTGAGTAACCATCTCGTCTTTGAGCGGTTCCTCAACGAAAGCCGCAAAGGCTGGCCCGATATCGATCTCGATCTTCCGAGCGGCGATCGGCGCGAGAGGGTGATCCAGGAAATTTATCGTCGTTACGGCAAACACGGCGCGGCCATGACCGCAAATGTGATCACGTATCGTGGCCGTAGCGCTGCGCGCGAGATCGGCAAAGCATTAAATTTTTCGCCGGGCGTTATCGATCGCTTCTCGCATTTGTTCGCCAGCGGTGATTTCCCGCACACGCTCGATCTGCAATCGCAAATCGAGCAGGCCGGATTGCCGAAGGAACATCCGCGCATGCCCGCATTCATCAATTTGTATCAGGCGATTTACGGACTGCCGCGGCATCTTGGCCAGCATTCTGGCGGCATGATTATCTGCCAAAACAAACTCAGCTCATTCGTGCCGCTCGAAAACGCGTCCATGCCCGGTCGCGTCGTCGCGCAATGGGACAAGGACGATTGTGAAGACCTCGGCATCGTCAAGGTGGACCTGCTCGGGCTCGGCATGATGTCGGTCATGCAGGACGCGCTCGAACTTTGTCGCGAACGCGGCCGACCTCTCGATCTTGCCCACATTCCGAAAAATGACGCTGCCACCTTTGCAATCATGCAGAAGGCCGACACGATCGGGGTATTTCAAATCGAGAGCCGCGCGCAAATGGCGACGTTGCCGCGGATGAAGCCGAAATGTTTTTACGATGTTGTGATCGAAGTCGCGATCATTCGGCCGGGGCCGATCCAAGGCGACATGGTGCATCCTTATCTGGCGCGGCGAGCCGGTCGTGAGCCAGTCACATATTTCGATCCGCGATTGGAACCGGTGCTCGGCCGCACGCTCGGCGTTCCATTATTTCAGGAGCAGATGCTAAAGATCGCGATGGTGATGGCGGATTTTTCCGGTGACGAAGCGGAAGAATTGCGCCGCGCGTTAAGTTTTCACCGATCGCAAGAGCGGATGAATAAAGTGAGCGTGAAGCTCCGTGCGGCGATGGAACGGAAGAATGTGGCCCCGGACAAGATCGACAAGATCATTCAATCGATCAGTTCGTTTGCGCTCTACGGATTTCCGGAGTCGCACGCGATCAGCTTCGCGATCCTGGCCTATGGCAGCGCCTATTTGAAAGTACATCGCGCGCCGGAGTTTTACGCCAGCCTGCTCAATAACCAACCGATGGGCTTTTACACTCCGGCCACGATCGTAAAAGATGCGAGCCGGCATGGCCTCAAGACGCAGCCGGTTTGCGTGCAAAGATCGACCTGGAACTGCGCGGTCGTTTCCGACGACACCATTCGATTAGGTTTTTGCGTGGTCAACGGATTGCGCCAGGAACACGCCGAAGATCTCGTGCGGCAACGGCTCGCCACGGCGAGTCCGTCCGGTGGCGGACAAGATCGACCATTCGATTCACTGGAGGATTTCAAGCGCCGCGTGCCGCTTTCGAAAGAAGAATTGCGCACACTGGCCGAGCTCGGCGCACTCAATTGTTTCGCCGATCATCGTCGCGCGGCGATGTGGCGCGTGGAAGAAACCACGCACGATGATTTGCTCAACGTGCATTCGAAGGGGAGCGCGGGCATGTTGCCCGCAGTTCGCGGCATTCTGCCGCGAACCCCACAGCGCGGACTGGGCCGCATCCTATGAAATTGTTGCGAGAGAGTCTGCCAGACATTTGGCGCGCCACCGATTTGGCGCAGGCGCGTCACGGCGCGACCGTGCAGATAGCCGGCAACGTTATTTGTCGTCAGCGGCCGGGGACAGCGAAAGGATTTGTCTTCATCAGTCTGGAGGACGAGACCGGCGTGGCCAATGCGATTGTCGATCCTGACTTATTTGAACGCTATCGTTTGGTCGTCACCGAAGAAGCGTTTATGCGCATTACCGGTGAGGTACAGAATTCCGACGGCGTCGTGTTAATCAAAGCGCGCAAACTTGAGCCGCTCGCGCATGAAGAGCTTCCCGGCTCGGATTCACACGATTTTCATTAAGCACAAAGCGGGAGGGACCTCAGTGTCCCGACATGTCCAATGGAATCGCGGCGCTAAGGCCGCTCCCACATTCATCTACTCGCCGGCATGACGGCGCTCCGATTCTTTCGGCTCGGCCGATTTCTGAACCGGGTTGTGATCGGACTCGATCCATTCGGTATGAAATACCCCTGGCTTGTCGACGCGCTCGTAGGTATGCGCGCCGAAAAAGTCACGCTGTGCTTGCAACAGATTGGAAGGCAAGCGCGCCGAGCGATAGCTATCGAAGTAAGCAAGCGATGCGGAAAACGCGGGAACAGCGACACCATATTGGACTGCAGTCGAAACCGCGATGCGCCAGTTGTTCTGGGTCTTGGCGATGATGTCGGTGAAATAGGAATCGAGCAGGAGATTATGCAGCGCAGGATCGCGCTTGTAAGCATCGACAATGTAATTCAAAAACGCAGCGCGAATGATGCAGCCGCCGCGCCAGATCGTGGCGATGTCGCCGAAGTTCAGATTCCAGTTGTATTGTTTGCTGGCCGCCCCGAGCAACTCCATTCCCTGGGCGTAAGAGACGATCTTGGAGGCGTAGAGCGCATTACGCACCGCATCGATGAGTTGTTTGCGATCGCCCTCGAACTTCTTCGGTTTTGGCTGTGGCAAAATCTTTGAAGCAGCCGCTCGTTCATCTTTGCGCGACGAAATCACGCGCGCTTCCACCGCCGCGTTAATTGTCGAAATCACGACCGATTGCTGGATGGCCGATTGCAATGTCCACATGCCGGTGCCTTTTTGACCGGCTTTGTCCAAGATAACATCGACCAGTGGTTTGCCCGTATCGGGGTCGATCTTGCGAAAAATTTGCGAGGTGATCTCGATCAGATAGCTATCGAGTTCACCCTTGTTCCATTCCGTGAAAATCTCGGCGAGCTCCGGTGCCTGCATGCCGAGCACGTCTTTCATAATAGCGTAGGCCTCGCAGATGAGCTGCATATCGCCGTACTCGATGCCGTTATGCACCATCTTGACGTAATGGCCGGCCCCGTCCGGGCCCATGTATCGGCAACAAGGTTCGCCGTCGACCTGCGCTGCGATCTTGCGAAAAATCGGCGCGATAATTTCCCAGGATGCCCGCGGACCGCCCGGCATGAGCGATGGACCCTTGAGCGCGCCCTCTTCGCCGCCGGAGACGCCCATGCCGACGAAATGAATTCCTTTTCCTTCCAAATCTTTGCAACGGCGTTGCGTGTCGGTGAAAAGCGAATTACCGCCGTCGATAATGACATCTCCTTTTTCCAGAAGGGGGGCGAGTTGACCAATGACCGCATCGACCGGCGCGCCGGCTTTCACCATGATCATGGCTTTGCGTGGACGCTTAAGCGCGGCGACAAATTCCTCCATGGTGCGCGTGGGTTGGATGTTCTTGCCCTTGGCGCGACCGGCCGCGAATTTTTCGGTTACTTCAGTGGTGCGATTGAAAACGGCGACGGAAAAACCCTTCGATTCCATGTTCAGAACAAGGTTTTCGCCCATGACCGCGAGGCCGATCAGGCCAATATCAGATTGATTCGTGCTCATTATGGGTAATCTCCCTTAGTCACGCCCTTGAGGGCGGAACTAGTTTATCGAGCATCTGGAGCGCATGGCAAATCCCGTTTACGAGCTGTTATTGACAAGAGACCGGTTGGAAGGGCCCAGGGAGATTGTCGATCCTTCGACCCATTCGACTGACGCTCAGGGCAGGCCTTCGCTCGGGACAAGCCTTGAGGTCGGAGCAATTGTCGATTTTTGGGGCGTCGTTCGCGAACTGGAAGATGGGCGTGAGATCGAAGGAATCGAATATGAGGCGAACACGATCATGGCGAAGCATCAACTGGAAAAGATTGCGAAGCGCGCCGCCTCCGACTTTGCAGTGAATCTTATTGTGATTCATCATCGCATTGGTTTTGTTCGGACGAGTGAATCTTCGCTGTGGGTGCGCGTCGCGGCCCGGCATCGTGCTGAAGCCTTTGCCGCGAGTCAGTGGATTGTCGACGAATTGAAAAAAACAGTTCCGATTTGGAAGAAGCCCCGTTTCAAGGTGGAGACTCAACGCCGCGCCTCGCACAGCGAGCCGGCTACAGCTAAATGAATTGGGCGAATCGTCTTACGTTGAGCCGGCTGGTGCTGACGATACTTTTCGTGGCGGCGCTGAATTCGTCCTGGCAATACGGACGCACGGCCGCGCTGATTCTTTTTCTACTCGCCGGCATTACCGACTTTGTCGATGGGGAGGTCGCTCGCCGCTATTCGCGTGTGACCAATTTTGGGAAGCTAATGGATCCATTGGTCGACAAGATCATGATGGCGGCGGCTTTTATTTCACTGGTGCCGCTGAAAGCGGTGCCGGCGTGGGCAGCGACGACGGTGGTAGCGCGCGACTTTTTGATTACCGGTTTGCGCCTAATGGCGAGCGCGACGGGCAAAGTTTTGCCGGCGGAGCGTTTAGGTAAACAAAAAACGTCGTGGCAGGTTGTGACGGTCATTTTTTTCCTGGTGTTGCTCTCGGCCAGCGAGCTGCGTTATGCCGATGAAAAATCGACATGGTGGTG
>WNFQ01002515.1_pt1 | contig 13254 bp, 9 predicted proteins | sample 5400171 | NCBI WGS metagenome assembly WNFQ01 (sample SAMN13153356, study PRJNA577476) | soil metagenome | isolation source: 20 cm soil under Madrone tree | place: USA:California | collected 2016-06-14
AGGTATTGATCCAATGTCACGGGAGGACGTTCGATCAACGACTGCAGGAGGCCATCCGTTCTCGCGGCGCCACCTTGCCTGTAATACTGCTGAAGTTCGAGGAGTGCGGTCACCTGCCACTCCGGCATACCCAAGCCGAGCATTGATTCGCGTTGCGCCGATTCCGGTATGTCCACGTAATTTACCGTGCGCCCAGTGATCTTGGAAATTCGTTTCGCCAACTCCTGGTTCGAGATTGCTTCCGGCCCATTCAATTCGTAAGTCTTCCCGCCGTGAGCGCCTCCGTGAAGCGATTTGACGGCGACTACTGCGATGTCGCCAACGTCCAGATAACTGACTTTCGCATCGCCCATGGCCGCGTAAAACGCTCCCTGCGTCCGAATGCTCGGAGCGTTAAAGGCCACGATGTTCTGCAAAAACCCATTGGGCCGCACGATCGTGTAACTCATACCTGCCGCCTTGAGCTTGTCTTCTACCTTGCGGTGCCAGCCCGGAAACGATTTTGGATAGTCTCCCGCCCCGAGTGCTGAATTCAGCACCACGTGCTTCACTTCGGCTTCCTTGCACGCGTCCACCATGTTGCTTTCTAGTTCCACCAGTTGCGGAATAGGAGAGCACACCACGTACACAGCACTCACCCCATCCAGAGCTTTTCGAAGACTCTGCTTGTCCGCATAATCCGCCAACACGGCTTCGCATTCGGAGGGCGCTTTCGCAGCATCCTCTTTCGAGCGGAACATTCCGCGGACCTTGGAGCCCGTTCGAATCGCTTCCTGCAAAACCGCCTTGCCAACACTTCCACTTGCACCTGTAATGAGAATCATTTTATTGCTCCCGTTCTTCCGGATTGTGCCGGCCAGCCTGATGCAAGCTGACTGGTAGGAACCGAACCGCCCGAGGCCATGGTATAACGGCAATATATCGCGGAGAAGTACGCACAATTTTGTAAGCCCGGAGCAAGCCATGAAGGCCCATCACAGCTGTCCCGTTCAGGCGACGATCAACGCCCTCAGCGGCAAATGGAAAGTTCAAGCAGTTTGGCGCCTCTCATTTGGCCCACTGCGTTTTGCTGAACTCCGCGATCTCTTGCGAGGCGTCAGTGAGAAAGTTCTCACTGCCCAACTCCGCGAATTGGAAAGAGATGGCGTCGTAAGCAGAGAGGCGGTGCGCTCCTCTCCGCCCAAGGTCACTTACTCGCTCAGCCCCTCCGGCCACGCTTTGATCCCGGTCCTCCAGGAGCTGTGCGATTGGGGCTCCAAACAGTTCGGCATCAAACCCAATTTGCCTCGCAATCCTCAACCTGCAAATCAGCTATAGGGGCGGGACGAGAACCCGTCCATTCCTGTCTTCAGCCAAACACCGCGTTCCCCCTAAATAACTTCTCAAAGATTCGTGAATGGCTTGTGAACCATTTGCCCGCCTTCGGACGCATGCCTCTAAATTGTTCCGTTCTGGCACCGCAGGCAACTTATTCCTTGGGACGCCGTCGAACTTAATTACGCGCTAATGCGTACCTTGAGAGACCGTGAGGAAACGCACATCGGCGCGCGTCCACACGGGGAACCGGGCGAGCCAAATCAGTGTCAAATGAACTGGGGGCGAACATGGGAACACTTGGACAGGATATCCGCTACGCACTGAGGAACTTGCGGAAGGCTCCCGGATTTGCAGCGGTGGCGGTCATCACGTTGGCGTTGGGGATCGGTGCGTCCACGGCCATCTTCAGCGTGATTGACAACATCCTGATGGAGCCCTTTCCATACCCTGATGCCCAGCGATTCATGTCCGTGCAGATTCATGACACAGACCGGAGTGGGCCCGGAGGACAGGCGTCCTTCATCGGACCGGAATTTTTGGATCTCGTCGAGCAGAACCACGTATTCGACGGCGTGATCGCCAATGATAATACGGATGTGTTGTACCGGGCGGGAGAAGGAACTCAGCGTTTCGACGGAAATTACGTAACGCCGGGAACGTTTGAATTTCTCGGAATGCCGGCACTCGTTGGTCGCGTCGCGCAGCCGGCGGACTACGAAGCCGGAGCGTCTCCGGTGTTTGTTCTGCGCTACAAGACCTGGGTCAAGAGTTTCGGTGCCGATCCCGCAATTGTGAATAAGACGTTTGTCCTTAATGGCGTATCGCGGACCCTGATTGGAATCATGCCTCCGCGATTTGGTTGGGGGGACGCGGACCTCTGGATTCCCATGAAGCCGAGCCGCGCGGCGAGCGGTAAGGTCATCGCAGGTGCGTTTCAGCAGCACTGGTTCTTCCTCGGGCACCTGAAGCCGGGAGTTTCGGTAAAGGAGGCGGAGGCGGACCTAACGGTGGTGGCCAAGCGTCTGGCAACGATCTACCCCACCGAATTCCCGAAGCGTTTTTCGGTGCATATTGAGTCGCTGACAAACCTGGTGGTGGGGCAATTCAAGGCCACTCTTTTCATAGTCTTGGGAGCGGTAGGGCTGTTACTGCTGATTGGCTGTGGAAATGTGGCGAATCTTCTTCTAGCCAGGGCGACCACGCGGGAAAAGGAATTTGCCATCCGCTCGGCGCTGGGCGCGAACCGCTGGAGATTGATACGCCAACTCCTGGTGGAGAGCCTGATTCTGGCTACCAGCGGGGCCGCGGTGGGGACGCTGCTGGCTTGGGGAGGACTCAAATTTCTGGTGGCGCTAATGCCGCAGAACATTATTCCGGCAGAAGCGGTGATCCGGCTGAATCTGCCGGTACTGGCGTTCACCCTTGGTGTAGCCGTGCTGACCGCACTGGTGTTTGGTCTTGTTCCGGCGCTCAAAGCGGCGCGCAAGGATTTGAATGAACCGCTGCGGGATAGCGGAAAGGGAATCAGCGGGGGGTTTCGTCACGGCAGGCTGCGAGACGCGGTGGTGGTGCTGGAAGTGGGGCTCTCTTTGACGTTGCTCGTTGCCGCGGGTTTGTTGATGAGAAGTTTTGTGGCTATTCGCGACGTAAAGCTCGGCTTACAACCGGATCATATCTTTGTGGCGAGGCTTCCGTTGCCCGTGGACCGGTACAAGACGGCGGATCAGGTGACGGGATTTTATCGTCCACTGCTGCAACGGCTGAAAGCTTTGCCGGGAGTGGTGGAAGCAACCGAAACCAGCACGCTGCCCCCTTATGGCGGAATTCCCAGCGACATCGAGATCCCGGGTAAAACGCACGCGGAAAAATGGAATGCGATGTTTCAGTTGGTCAGCGAAGGATATTTCGGAGTTCTGAAAATTCAGTTCATGGACGGCAGAGGATTCACCGAAGCCGAGGTGAACGGAGCGCGCAAGCTGGCGGTGGTGAACCAGACGTTCGTGAAAAAATATTTGGGGAATGAAAATCCCATTGGCAGGCAGGTGAAAATCGCGCAACTGGCGGAGTTTGACGACGCCGTGAAAGAGCCCGTGTTTGAAATCATCGGATTGGTGGCGGACGCCAAGAACCGCGGATTGCAAGATCCCCCGGAGCCGGAGATGTGGGTGCCGTACACCGTGACGGGTTCGGCATTCCGAGGGATTCTGGTGCGCACGGCGAATGAACCACTCTCGATGATGAACGCTGTGGAGCATGAAATCTGGGCTACCGATGCCAACGTCGCACTGACACTCACGGGAACCCTCGAAGGTTACATCAGCCAATTTTCGTTCGCCGGGCCGCGATTTGGATTCTTCCTAATGACTATTTTTGGTTCGATTGGCCTGGCGCTGGTTACCATTGGCGTTTATAGCGTGCTGGCCTACACCACAGCGAGGAGAACACACGAAATTGGCATTCGAATGGCGTTGGGGGCCGAGGGCTCGGATGTGCAGGGCATGGTTATTCGGATGGGATTGAAACTGGTGGGGCTAGGGGTGGGCATCGGCCTGATCGCCAGCCTTGCCATTGGAAGAGTAATTGCCACGCAACTCTGGGGCGTATCGGCCTACGATCCTTGGACATTGGTGTCCGTACCTCTACTGTTGCTTATCGTCGGAATCGTAGCCTGTTGGATACCGGCGCGGCGTGCAGCCGGCGTGGACCCGCTAGTAGCGCTGCGTTACGAATAAATCATGGTTCTGCAAACCACAAGCGAACCATGAAAATAGCCGCAACGTGCCCTTTGAAAATAAAGAGGTTATGACTATTTTCAAGGAATAGCGTCCGCTGGCACTCGTTGACGGCTAGATCAGCTGTCCTTGAGACGCTGTAGGTTGTGCCAGCAACTCTGGTGGTGGTCCCTGCACTCAGCGAACCCCGAAGAAATCGCGCGGCTCAGCATGAGCCCGCTATTGATCGACACACTTCGTTTCTCTTACCAGCGATAACATGATAGTTTTTCTTACAGCGGTTCGATTGAGAGTTAAGCGTGGTGCGCGCAATTCCGTCGAGCTCTAGCCTGGAGCACCGCGCAACCTTAGACAGTCAACCTGACACCCTTCCGGTCAGGGAACTAGCACGGGGAGAGACGCAGGCAATGAAGCGGATTCATCTGGCCGTGTTGTGGCACATGCATCAGCCGCAGTACCGCGACCCGGAAAGCGGGCGCTACGTCCTGCCGTGGACGCGTTTGCACGCGCTGAAAGACTACTGGGGTATGGTCGAAGTGCTTCGCGAATTCCCCGATTTTCACGCCACTTTCAACGTCGTGCCCGCGCTGGGGATGCAGCTCGAAGAATACGCCAGTTGCAGTTTCAAAGAGCCCTGGTTTACCCTGGCGTTCAAAAATGCGGACGAATTGACGCGCGAGGACAAAGCCGAAATCATCGCGCGGGCCTTTCAGGTAAATCATGAGCGGCTGATGTCGCGCTGGCCGCGCTTCGTGGAGTTGTTCGAATGGTCGCGTCCCGCTGGCGGCGCGCAGGCGCTAGTCTCTTTCACGCCGCGCGACTGGCGCGATCTGCAACTACTCTCGCAATTGGCGTGGATGGAAGAGTCTTACTTCGAGACTGATGAAGTCGTCAGCGGTTTGGCCACAAAAGGGAAAGACTACACCGAGAAAGATAAAGCCGCTCTGCGCAAGAAACAGCTCGATTTCCTCGGACTGGTTCTTCCTGCGTACCGCGACGCCGCACAGCGCGGCCAGATTGAAATCAGCACGACGCCGTTTTATCACTCGATCCTTCCGTTAATTTGCGATTCGGATATCGCGCGCGTCGCGAATCCCGGTACGCCTCTCCCGCGCCGCGCCTACCGGCGCCCAGAAGATGCCCGCGAGCAATTGCAGCTGGCCCGCGAGTATCACGAAAGAGTTTTTGGCGTAAAGCCAGCCGGTGTGTGGCCTTCGGAGGGTTCCGTCTCCGATCAAGCACTGACCATTGCCGCCGAAGAAGGGTTCAAATGGTTTGGCACAGATGAAGGAGTCCTGGGCCGCACTCTAAACGTCGGATTCTTCCGCGATGGCAACGGCATACCCGCCAACGCCGATCGACTGTACAAACCTTGGCACGTGCAGGTGGGTCCGAACGGCATTAACGGACTGTTTCGCGATCACCATCTCTCCGACCTCGTCGGTTTCGTTTACAGCCGAATGGATGCCAAAGCCGCCGCCGCCGATCTCCACAATCGCTTGCGCCACCTGGGAGAAAATGTGCGTAGCGATCAGCCGCTCACCATTTGTCTTTTCCTCGACGGAGAAAACGCGTGGGAATACTATCCCGGGAATGGACGCGCGTTTCTCCGCGAGTTTTACGGGCGCATCCAAGGCGATCAGGACTTCCGCGCGCTCACCGCGACCGAGTCTATTGCCGCCGCCGGCGAGCTACCCACCACCGCCGGAATTTTCCCCGCCTCCTGGATTAACGCCAATTTCGACGTGTGGATCGGCCACGCGGAAGATGTTGCCGCTTGGGAACTATTGTGGGACGCGCGAGAAGCTTACGCGCACGCAGTCGAAGCGCGCAAGCAGGGAAGGGCCGACGCCCCGACGGAAACCGCCCTCAAGGACGCTCGCGAATCGTTGCTCGTCGCGGAAGGCAGCGACTGGTGCTGGTGGTTTGGCCCGGAGCACAGTACGGCGAACGATGCGGAATTCGATGCTCTTTATCGCAAGCACCTCACGGCCGTTTATCTGATGCTGGGGCAACTGGCGCCGGAAGAACTGGCCAAGCCCATCAAGCGCAGGCCCGAGCATGCAGTGCAGTTGGCGCCGACGGGCAAGCTGAATATCACCATCGACGGCAGGGACACGTCGTACTTCGAATGGCTCGGAGCTGGCCTCTACTCGCCCGAAAGGCGAGGCGGATCGATGCATGGCCGGGTCTTCTATCTACACGAACTGCGTTACGGCTTCGAGGAAGATCGCCTGTGCGTGCGCATCGATCCTTTCGCCGAAGCTCTTGGTGAATTGGAAAATCCCGAGTTTCGCATCACCATCGGCGGCGTGGAAGAAATTACCATCGTCGTGAATCTCGAGCGCGGCCACGTGCACGGGTTCGCGGTCGAAAAAGACCGTTTGTGCTTGCTCAATCCCAAGCTTGTCGCGGAAGCAGCCTATGAGCGAGTCCTGGAAGTAGCCATCCACAAGGATCAAATCAACTTCAAAGGCCAGAGCAAGTTGCGGCTCGGCGTGGCACTCTGGCACGGTGGATTGCCCGTAGATGTATTGCCGGCCGAAGGATTCCTGGACGTAACTCTCGGTGAAGAACATTCCGCATGGACGCCGGAAGCGTAAGGCCGGCCTCGGAAGGCCGACACTCCAAACGTCATTTTTCCCTAATATAGTTTGACGGCAAGTTCCTGCGGCTGATTTCCTACGGGAATCATGGTCACCAAAAAATTGGTACGCACCCGGATAACCGCCAGGTCTCCGGAGCCCGCGCTTACCACGAGCAGTAGGTTTTCCTCCGGATCGAACCGCAGCGCTCCCGGTGCATCACCCGCTGGAACCGGGAAGCCCTTTCCTGGATCGCGTACGATGCGGCGATTGAAAATCTCAACGGGGGTAACGCGCCCCGCCGCCGTGTCCGAAACATACAGCAAGCTCGCATCCGCGCTGAGCACGCCGCGCGTGGGCGCCGACCCGAGGACCATATAGTCGCCCACTTCATGCGTCTCGGTGTTGATGGCCTGGAGTCCGTGAGACTCCGGCGAAATCACGTAGAGTTCACCGCCATCGGGTTTCAGGAGCATGTCCGTGGGCGTGCCGGCCAATTCGAGATGGGTGACCAGAGCGCCGCGGTGCAGGTCCACGACGGAGATGCGCCGCTCCGAACGGCTTAGCACGAATGCCATGGAGCTGTCTGGCAGCACGGCGACGTCCTCTGGCTGCCCCACCACGGCAATGCTGGCGCGCAGTACGAGTGTCATTGCGTCATGAATTCCTAGCGATCCGTCCCGGCGATTCACCACCAGCACAGTCTTGCCGTCTGGCGTGGCGTGCGCTAGAACGGGTCCGAGCCCCGTCGCAGCGCGCCCTACGACAGCGCGCGATCGAACGTCAATCGCGACGAGTGTGTTGTTCCCGGATGCCGTTGTGTAGAGGCGGTTTCCGTCTGGCGAAAAATCCAGTGCATAGGGAAGCGGCCCCACGGCGATTCGCGCCGCTACCTGCCCGGTGGAATAATTCGCACGCGGATCAATGATCCAAACGTAGCCTCCGGCCGAACTTACGCCGTAGACTTCCGGCCGTGTGGGATGCTCGCGCATCCCGGAGAGTCCGGGGCCGACCGTGATGCGTGCTACGGCCTTGAGCTTCACCAGATCGACGACCGTGACGTTGCCATCGGCGGTGGTCACGTAAGCCGACAGATGCAGATCCGGGCGAAGAAAGGAAGGCCGATGCTCGCGGAGAAGCAACACGATGCCGCCGATGCCCAGCGCGGCGATTACGAAGTAGGCGCGAAAATTCTTGGGACGATTCATGTTGGAGGTGGAATTGTCCCACGGTTCGGGGGAAGGTCAAATGCGGAACGCTTAGAAGCACAGCGTGCGTCGTTCAAGTGAAATTCGAAGAGAGCGGAATACGGCCTCCCGCGGACGAATGCAGCAGACCACAAAAGAGAATCTGCTGGTATACTCGCGCGGACTAAATTCCAAGAAGTGAACAAGACACGAAAGAGGGGAGAGACTGTGCGCTCATCGGCAATGGTTGGGGTTTTTGCTGGACTGCTGGCAGTCCCTGTGTTGGCGCAGGAGCCGGCGAGCAAGCCGATTTTCAAGTTGCAAGAAGTGATGATTCCTGTTCGGGATGGCGTGAAACTCCAGACGGTGATCTTGGCGCCGGTGGATCAGCAGGGGCCGCTGCCGATTCTTTTTCGGCGCACTCCGTATGGAGTTCCCGAGAAGCCGCCGGAGCCGATGCCGGCGTCGATGAAAGAGCTGGCGCAGGATGGCTACATTTTCGTGATTCAGAATTTGCGCGGCAGGTTCAAGTCCGAGGGCGTATTCGATCTGACTTCCCAGGTGGACCTGACGAATCCGAAGGCCACAAGCGAGGCAACCGATGCATATGACAGCATCGAGTGGCTGGTGAAAAATGTGCCGAACAATAGCGGCAAGGTCGGCATGTATGGAGTGTCCTACGACGGGCTGACTACGGCGATGACACTGCTGCTGCCACACCCGGCGTTGAAAGCGATTAGTGAACAGGCTTCGCCAGTCGACCAGTGGATGAACGATGACGACCACCGCTTCGGAGCACTACGCGAGAGCTACGACTTCGAGTACGCGGTGATGGAGCAGGCCGACAAGAATTCAAACACACATTTTGAGTTTGAGACTTACGACACCTACCAGTGGTACCTCGATTTGGGGCCGCTTTCAAATATCAACGCAAAGTATCTGCACGGGAAAATACCTTACTGGAATTCGACGGTCGAGCATCCGGACTACGACGAGTTCTGGAAGAAGGAGGCGTGGGTGCGGCAATTGCACGCTTCAACGGTGCCGAACCTGAACGTGGCGGGATTCTGGGATCAGGAAGATCCCTGGGGGCCTTGGCAGATTTTCCGCCACGCGGAAGAACATGACCCGGAGCACACCAATTTTATTGTGGCTGGGCCATGGTTCCACGGGCAGTGGCAATCGCCGAAAGGGGACAGCATAGGGCTAATTCCTTTCGCGGGGCACGAAACGGCGCGGGAGTTCCGGGAAAATATCGAGGCGCCGTTTTTCCGGTATTACTTGCACGGGAAAGGCGAGAAACCAAAGTGGCAAGCCAGCACGTTTCAGAGCGGTTCGAATAGCTGGCACACTTACGCGGCTTGGCCACCGAAAGAGGCACAGGCTACGAATTTGTATCTGCACGCGGATGGCACGCTCTCGTTCACTGCACCTGGCGCGGGGGAAGGGGCGAATGCGTATCGCCAGTATGTTTCTGATCCAGCAAATCCCGTGCCGTACCGCCAACGGCCGATTTCGCCGACGTATCCAGCAGGAGATTGGCGCACCTGGGAAGTGGCCGATCAGCGTTTTGTGGATGGCCGGCCCGATGTGCTGACTTTTGTCAGCGCGCCGTTGGAGCATGACATCATCGTGACGGGACCGCTGGCCGCGGCTCTGTTCGCCTCCACGTCTGGCACAGACAGCGATTTTGTGGTGAAGCTCATCGACGTGTATCCAGATAACGCGCAGAAGAATGCCTGGGAAGCTGAAGCTGGTCCTAAGCCTGGGCAGTATTCCCAATCGCTGAATGGATACGAATTGCCTATCGCGATGGAAGTGCGGCGGGGACGCTATTTGCAAAGTTTTGAGACGCCGCATGCGCTCACTGCGAATCAGCCGGCGGAGTGGAACGTTCCGTTGCGCGACCATGACCACGTTTTTCTGAAGGGTCACCGCATAATGGTGCAGATTCAATCCACCTGGTTTCCCCTGATTGACCGGAATCCACAGAAATTTGTGCCTAGCATTTACAAGGCGGCGGCTTCGGACTTCATTCCGGCGACGCAGCGGGTTTATTGCTCGATGCCGATGCCTTCGCATCTGGTATTGCCGGTCATGAAGTAGAAAGAGCAAGTAGCCGGCACAGGTTGAATGTGCCGAAAGCAAAAAAATCGGCCACCCCGCACGGACAACAGTGCAAGGTGGCCCATGGATCTTAGCGTTTGCTTGGGACCTAAGCTAGCTAGGTTCCCATGTAGGTGACGTGGACATAGACGCCAGTGTGCACGTTGTAGAGGGTATACCAGCCCACGTGGTCGGTATCCTCATAGATGACGAAATCGTCGGCGCAGTCCCAGCACCAGTCGGCGCAAATCGGCCAATCAAAGGCAGCTATTTCAAAGAAGTGGCCACCCGGTAGCCAGAAGCGGTGACGGTCGGGATCGAAGCGTTCGATACGGTAGCGATAGGACGGGCCAAAGTGCTCGAACCGGCCGTGTTCGAAGGGATGGTCAACGTGAAAGCGCTTGTCGTTCGGGCTGGCGTGGCCGTACCAATGGTCTTTGTTGACGTGTGGTGTGGTGTTCACGTGGCCGGTCTCATGGCGCTCGGGTTCCGGCTTGGCGCGTGGATTGTCCCTTTTAGGAGGCGCTGGTGGAACGTGACCTTGGTTAGCTCGGGGATAATTGGTCCCACGCTCCTGTCCATGCTCCTGGCCGCGTTGCGCGAGAACCGGAAGCGTCGCCACCAATGCCAGTGCAACCGGAAAAATGAATCGTCGTTTCATTTTCGTCTCCTCGATCAAGTTGAAGAAAGCCCCCAACACAACTTGCGTAAATGGCAACTGGGCAGGATCGGAATCGGCAATGCGACGTACCGCGAATGTCATACGGGTACAGCCCGGAAGTCCGAAAGAGGGAGGTCGAAATCAGTCGCGGGCGAGCCGCGCCAAGCGATTATCGTTCGGAAGAAATTGTTTGTCGTTGCGGAATAGGGTATAAAACCAGAGCGAGCAGTGCTCGATAGAAGTGCGCTCTCGGACTATTTTCAACAGTTATCAGACCGCCTACAAAAGACCTTCAGCGACCAACGGAGAACTCCCGCCACCATGTCCAGTCCCCCAGAGCTCGAATTCGTGCTCGTGTCCAGCGACTATGCGGTGATGAACGCGGTATCCGGCGGCGTCAAAAAGTATGGCGGTAAATTTCTTCTTGTCCCCACGGCGGAGGCCGCGCGCGATTGCCTGAAGCGGCGGAAAATCGACGGAGTTTTTGTGGATATGGAGGTGCCGGGAGCGCTTGGCGTGATGGAAGGGATTCGCAAAGGGACCTCGAACAATAAAGCAGTGATTTTTGGTTGTGTCGCGGATGTGAAGGAAAACACGCTCACCCTAAGTGCGGGCGCAAACTTTTTACTGCGCAAACCGTTGAACGAGGAGAGCGTAGCGCTGCACATCACCATTGCAAAAGAGCTGCTGGACCGTGAGAGGCGCCGGTACTTCCGTCATACCGTGAGTATCCCCGTGGTCCTGAAGGATGGGGAGTTGGAACAACACGCCCGGTTGACGGACCTCAGTGATGGTGGGATGGCTGTGCGTACGGTGAAAGCTCTAAAGCATTCCTCGGTTATTGATTTTGCGTTTGACCTGTCGTTGGGAGCGACCGTCAGCGGCAAAGGGCAGGTGGCGTGGATCAACTCTGAAGGGCAAGTGGGAATTGTGTTGCAAATGTTCCACGGTAACGGGCGTGAACATCTGGAGTCGTGGCTGACGGCACAGGAACATCTTGGTTCCAGGAAAAATGCGCCGGAAGGCTAGGCACAAACGGCAGCACCGTCCTTGTGCGATCGACGCGCCGAACCGTACGGCTGCAGTTGGCTAAATTTCGGGCCTCCGGAGCAGTTCCAGCCTGATGGAAAAGGAAAGATCCTGAACCGGTTTGCAATACGAGAGCGGAGGCCACGAGGAGAGATTGTCGGCGGCAGAACGCACGGCAATATCTTGATTTGGCACGACCGGAGCCACTGTTAACGCGTGCATGCCATAACAGCTGCCGTTCGTCATGGACCTAACCTCGCAGTCCGCGGTCTCTAAACTGAAGGGTTGGACCAGAAGTCCCCTCGGAACGAAACCTTCGGTCCACACTGGAAGTAAGCTGTTCTCCATGATTTATTTTTTCCCTTTCTCGAGACGCAGGAGTCTCGAAATGATTCGAACAGGCGAATTGGCAGCGGGCTGGGATCAACTATTGGCATAAGTAGCGTAGGTGGACCACGTTACGCGGCGGCCCTGGAAATTCAAGCCGACGTAGTAGCGGTCGCCCGTCGTCTGGTGACAATAGACAACCTTTGCGCGGATTGCGATTTCATCCTTCAAGGAAGTGACCGTAACCAGCTCTCCGCTTTCCCAAGCGTGGCGAGAAACCACCCGAGCGCCGTGTGCACTGACGTTGTCGGTGTAGGTCAGCTCCCCGCCATTTACGGGCTGACCTTGTTCGCGCGCGAGGCGTACAACAATAGCGACTGGTAAGCGTTTCTCCATACGTCCAATGAATCTGGTCTGATAGGCCATGTGGCCAGACCTGAGTGCTTGGATCGGCGACGTAGGCTGGTGGGTTGCCGCGGACCGTGTACCTATATCGATTACCGAAATAGCATCGAGTTCTTGCGCTGCCAATCAGGTGAAGACCTGAAAGGAGCGTGGAGTGAATTGCGGGGACATTTGCCGGGCATTTCAAGTGAATATCGCTGAGTGACTCCACTTGGATTCCGGCAGGAGACACTTGACAGAACGTGAGGAACGGGCGAGGTCCCCCTAGTTGATGGTCCGGTGCAGGACGGCGGCGATTTGGCGCATTTCATCGGCGAGGGCGATGAACTCCTCCGGCAGCAGAGACTGCATGCCGTCGGACAGAGCTTTGTCAGGCTCGTGATGAACCTCGATGAGCAGGCCGTCGGCACCCACGGCAACGGCGGCGCGAGAGAGCGGCAAAACTTTGTGGCGCTTGCCAGTGCCGTGGCTGGGATCGACGAAAATCGGGAGATGGCTGCGCTTTTTCACAGCCGGCACCACGGCAAGATCAAGCGTATTGCGTGAAAAATCGGAAAAGGTGCGCACGCCTCGTTCGCAGAGCATGACCCTGTAATTACCTTCGGAAAGCACATACTCGGCGGCCATCAGGAACTCATCGAGCGTGGCGGACATGCCGCGCTTGAGCAGGACCGGTTTCTTGGCCCGGCCGGCTCGCTTCAGCAAAGAAAAATTCTGCATGTTGCGCGCGCCGATCTGGATGACGTCGGCATATTCCTCGACAAGATCGAGCGATTCATTGTCGATTGCCTCGGTAACGATCCCGAATCCGTGTGTGGCGCGAACTTTCGAAAGAATTTTGAGGCCCTCTTCGCCGAGGCCCTGAAAGCTGTAGGGTGAAGTGCGGGGCTTGTAAGCGCCTCCGC
>WNFQ01007610.1_pt1 | contig 13249 bp, 16 predicted proteins | sample 5400171 | NCBI WGS metagenome assembly WNFQ01 (sample SAMN13153356, study PRJNA577476) | soil metagenome | isolation source: 20 cm soil under Madrone tree | place: USA:California | collected 2016-06-14
CTTCATCTTCAAGCCCGTCATCCGTGCGGTTGCGGAGGACATCACCGGCAGCGTGTCGGGATCGGTTCACGCCAACAGCGCGACCGGCGCTGCTGTCGCCGGCGCAACCGTCGAGGTTCTGACCGCGGGTTCGCTTGTAACCGACGCGGATCCGACTCACGTCGTTCGCAGCACCAGCACCGACACGAACGGGAACTTCCGGATCGCGTTTCTTCTTCCGGGAACCTACGTCTTGCGCGCGACCCCGCCGACAGCCAGCGGGTTCAAGCCCGCGCTGCTCGCTGGTGGATTGACCGTCACCACGGGAACGGAAGTTCAGAACCAGATCATCGTCGTAGCGCCGTAGCAGCTCGTCACGGTCCACCCGTATCAAAAAGAGCCCGGGGATTTCCCCGGGCTCTTTTGCATCGCGACAATCTTGGGTTGCTCCGGACTACTACGTCACCTTGCGTCTTGTCCTACGTACTCTCGCGCATAGGAGGGTCATAAGGGCCGGGGCATCGTTCGCGTGTCACCCACGAACGGATTCCAATGCCCTTCACCAAGCTCAACGGTCAAAGCACCCCCGCCATCGCGGCTATCAGCTATGCGTTCCCCGAGGGGTTGCGCACGGTAGGTGAGCTCGCGGACGAGCGGCTGCTCAAAAGCTCCGCCGAGACAATGGAGTCGTTCGGGTTCGGAAACGTGCATGTCGCGCTCACCGAAACGCCATACGAGCTCGCTGTGATCGCCGCGAAGGCGCTTCTCGAAGAATCGAAGATCGACCCGGCATCGGTAGGACTCTTGATCTATGGAGGCACTCCGGGAACGATGGCGTTCGCACGCTCCGAGCGCGCGGAAAGCGCCGCCGCCGGACTGTGCACGATGTCCCGCTTCAAGTATCCGTCTACCCGCCTTCAGTACGATCTCGATCTACCCAACGCCTCGACCTTTGCACTCGATCAGCTGGCGTGCACAACACTTCTCGCGGCGGTGCGGATCGCACGCTCACTCTGCCTTACGGAAGGAATAGAGCGCGCGCTCTGCGTATCGTCCGAATTCTTTCCGGCCAACGCGGGGCGCGAGGCGATCTTCAACTGTACGTCCGATGCGGCCTGCGCGGTGCTCGTCGACCGCAATGGCCTCCGCAACCGGCTCGTTTCCGCTACCACCGTCACCAAGGGCTACTACTGGGACGTCGATTCCCTTCGGGACGAGATCGTCGCGTCCTACTTCCCTACCGCGCGGCATGTATTGCACCGCACCATCGCTGACGCGGGATGGGAGCCCTCGGACGTCGACTGGGTCATCCCGCACAATGTGAGCATGCGCAGCTGGGAGATTCTCTCCGGCCTCGTCCGCCTGCCCCGTGCGCGTCTTTTCACCCAGAACATCGTGCGCCATGGCCACACGCTGGCGGGCGACAACTTCATCAACTACCGCGACGCCCTTGATGGTGGCTGCATCGAGCCGGGCCAGCGAGTCGTGCTGTTCTCCTACGGCTTCGGCGCGCACTGGACCGGCATCGCGGTGGAGGCCTGACATGACGTCCAAGCGAAGAGTGTTCATCACCGGAGCGAGCGGGCTCGTGGGCGAGGAGGTCCTTCGTCGCATGCTCGTCGACGATCCTGCGCTCGAGGCCTTTGTACTCGTTCGCAATGAGATCCGGTGGCTGCTTGCATCGAAGAGGCTGGGTGCTTTGGCTCGGAGAGTGGTTCCGGTGCGAGGCGACACGACGCTGCCCGGCCTTGGCCTGGAGTCGCAGGTACGGCAACGGGTGGAGCGGGAGACATCAGCAGTCGTACACGCGGCGGCTGACACAAGCTTTTCCAGGTCTCTCGACCAGGCTCGCTTCGTCAACACGCTCGGGACCTATCACGTCGCCGAAATCGCGTCCGAGTGCCTATGTCTCGATCGGTTCGTGCTGGTCAGCACCGCCTTTGTGGCGGGACGCGCGACCGGCAACATTCTTGAGCGCGACAATGGCGGCGATGCCGGCTGGGTGAATTCGTACGAACAGTCGAAGTACGAGGCCGAGCACAACGTCCGGGCGAGCGGTCTTCCCTGGACGATCGTGCGGCCGAGCACGATCGTGTGCCGCGGGCCGTCAGGCGACATTCCGCAGATCAACGCCGTGCATCGGGCCCTTCGCGTCTATCATCGGGGCCTGGCGGCGATGATGCCTGGCGATCGCGCCTACTACTTCGACGTCATCACTTCCAGCTATGTCGCCGATGCCATCGCCAGGTTGACGTTCAACCAGCGCGCGCTGCATCAGACCGTTCACCTCTGTTCTGGCCGCAGAGCGCTCACACTCGGCGAGCTCGTCGACACGGCGTACGAGGTATGGGCAGAGAATCCGGAGTGGCGAAAGCGCGGAGTAGAGCGGGCGATAATCACAGACGCCGCCACATATGCACTCTTTGAGCGCGCTGTGATGGAGACCGGCGACGTACGCCTTCGGGCCGTCCTGTCCTCGCTCGCTCACTTCATACCGCACCTCGCGCTGCCGAAGGTCTTCGATACGTCCGTCGCCGAGGTGCTGCTCGACGCTCCACCTCCAGCACCAGGCACCTACTGGATGCCCATGCTGAGGTGTCTGCTAGCCAACAACTGGGGACAGTCCCAGGAGGCAGCGGCATGAGTCAACGCGCTCAGTTCATTCACCGGATGATCGGCTGGCTCAACGAAGAAGTGGCGCCCAAAGGCGTGCATGTCGACGCCGAGACGCCGTTGTTCTCGACGAGGCTGCTCGACTCACTCAGGGTTCTCGAGCTGATCGCTTTCACGGAACAGGCTATCGGCCTGCCGATTCCGGATTCGTACATCCGGATGGACAATTTCCAGACGGTCGCGCGCATCGCCGCGGTCTTTCTCCCGCTCGACAATCATGTTGTCGCCTGAGGAAGTCATCCGCCGGTTGCGCGAACAAGGATCGCTATGGGAGGTCGCTCCGGGCGTATCCGGACTGCGAGGGCCTGTAGTGTCGCTGCTCCGCGAGATCGAAGCGGCGCTCGCCGATCTCGCCCGGGCCGAGACATCGAACGAATGGCTCGCACCAGCGGGTGTGAGCTTCGCGACGCTGGAAAGAGCGCAATATTTCGCGTCGTTTCCGCAATGGCTCACCGCTGCGTCGCACTTGAGCGGGAAGGAAGCGGCGTTGCAACACATCGCGGCCAGTGCTTCCCCGGGGGCGGCCGCACGCTCGTCGCTGGAGCCGGCGGACGTCGTGCTTCCTCCCGCCGTCTGTTACAACACCTACGCGGCACACGCGGATTCCGTGATTGCCGCTCCCGTCGTCATGACCGCCCAAGGCACTTGCTGGCGGTACGAGGGCGAACGGCTCGCCGCGCTGGAAAGGGGCTGGGCATTCACGATGAGAGAGATCGTCTGCCTCGGCGCTCAACACGATGTGAGAGAGTTTCTGGATCGTTCGGTCGAGCGAGTGAGCGCATTGGAGCGCGTGCTCGGGGTCGACTGCGAGATGGTCGCGGCTGCCGATCCGTTCTTCGCGCCGAACGCGCGTGGGCGCGCGGCGCTTCAACGCATCAAGGGACTCAAGCACGAACTGGCGTTCCGGTATCCGGACGGGCAGCCACTCGCCATCGCCTCATTCAACGACCACGAGATCTTCTTCGGCGAAGCGTTCTCCATCTCTCTGCCCGATGGATCACCCGCTTGGAGCGGGTGTGTCGCCTTTGGCCTCGAGCGCTGGTTGATGGCGGTTCTCGTCACGCACGGCATCGAGCCCGCGGGTTGGCCGGTGACGCTCTCCCTGAATGCCGAACTGGCTCAGCCACGAGGTACCGACGAATGACAACAATTGAGCGACAGACGAAGACGAGTCTCTACGTGCGATGCGCCGTCGCCGCCGACAGGGGCGCCTGGTCGTTGGAGCGCGACATCAAATGGGCGGAGATAGACCGAGGTCGAGCGTTCGCGCGTCCCGATCTGCTGGCGTCGCTACGCGATGCCGCTCTCATCGAGTCGTACCATCCGGTCAACCTCTCGCGGCTGCTGCGCGCGACGCTCGACGACATCGACGCCGGCGTTGCCTTCTCTCTCGAGCTGTACGAGGGATTCAAGCACTTCCACTCCATTCGCCGCTATCTCGACACCATTGGGTACGAGCCCGCGATCACGGACGAGGAGCTGGTGGCAATCCGGTCCGCGCAGCTGGAGATCGATGTATTGCCAGGCGAGCTGATTCCACGACTCGTCGAGTTCATGCTCTCCGAGCACCTCGCCCACTATTTCTTCCGCCGGCTGGGAGAGCAGGCCGAGGATAATGTCCTTGCCGATTTGCTGTCACGGATCGCGGCTGACGAAGTACGCCACGCGCAGAGCGCGTCCGATCTGATCGCCAAGCGCATTGCGGCCGATCCGTCCGTGATCCCGCAGGTGCTCGATGCAGCGCTCGACTTCCACCATTTCGGCGAGCAGGCGATCGGGACCGTTCCGGTTGCGCAGCCCGGCGATCCAATAGCGATCCAGACCTTCGCGAAGCGCGTCGAGCGGCTATGCGGCATTCGCCTGGTCGATCACATCAAGAACAAGAACCTGAACCGGAGAGCCTTATGACGAATTCGAATTCCGAAATCGCGGTGCTCAACTTCTACCGCGCCTCCGAGCTGCACGGCGGCCTGATCCTGGGCCAGATGGTGAGGCGGACGCGCGATCCTGAGCTGATTCTCAATCTGACGCGCCACAGCGCCGAAGAGGTGATGCACGCGCAGCTGTGGACCGAGACGATCCTCGCCATTGGTGGACGGCCGGCGCCGGTTCGCGACACCTATCAGACGCGCTACGCAGGGGAGGTGGGCATGCCGATCTCCATGCTCGAGATCCTGGCGCCGACGCAGGTCTTCGAGCGCAGGGTGTATCGGCACTTCACGGAACACATGCGGCGGCCCGACGTGCACCCCGCCGTCGCGGCAACGCTGAGCCGCATGATCGACGAGGAGCGGGGCCATCTGATCTGGGTGAAGAGATGGCTGGACAGGCAATCGGTGCGGCGTCCCGAGCAGGTGCGGCAGGTAATGTGTCGGTACGCGGACGCCGATGAGCGGGTATACGCCGCAATCTCCGCGGAATATGGGTGGAGGTTGGCCGCATGACCGCCCAGCCTCTCGTCGAGCGAGAATCCGCGAACGAGACGCGCAGCGACCAGGTTGCGCGCACGATCCTCCCTGGAGCGCGTGCCGATCGCCTTTTTTTCGCGCAGGTGCGGGAGGACCCGTGCCTCGAGATCGAGGCACTTGCACCACTGGCGGACGCCAGAGTCGTGGTCGTGAGCTCCGGGGGATGCACAGCGCTCTCCCTACTCGCCGCCGGCGCGGGTCATGTGACGGCGGTGGATCTCAACTCGACGCAGAACCATTTGGTCGAGCTCAAGGCGGCGGCGCTTCGGCGGCTCACGATGCCGGAGATCCTCAGTTTCTTCGGCGTCGCCCGCGGTGCGGCTAAGCGGCGCTTGAGAACATACTGGACCATTCGACCGTTGCTCACCGGCCGCGCGGCAGAATTCTGGGACACGCACCAGCCTCTGCTGGGACGAGGCGCTCTCGCGTGCGGAGTGACAGAGCAGTTCATCGGGGCGGTCGTAAAGATCGTCAAGCTTTTCATAAACGGGCCGCGAAAAATCGAGCGGCTCCTCGCCCTCGAGTCGCTCGAGGCACAGCGCGAGTTTTTCGACCGCGAGTGGAACACGCGCCGCTGGAGGCTCCTCTTTCCGCTCCTGATCAACCGTTGGACATTCAGCCGCGCCTTGGAGCCGGAGTTTTTCCGCGAGGTGGAGAACCCGAGCTTCGCGACGCATTTCCGCACGCTGCTGGAACACGCGCTCTGCGACATTCCCGTCCGCAGCAACTATTTCCTGCATCAAGTGCTGCTCGGCACATACCCAAGTCGAGTGCCCAACGGCGTGCCCCCTTATCTGCATCGCACTCAGCGCGAGATTGTTCGCGCCAGGTTCGACTGCCTCGACCTCGTCGACGGAGGTTACGCGGAGTATTTGCGTAACTGTGAAGATTCGAGCGTCGACGCCCTCGCGATCTCCAACATCTGCGAATGGCTGGACGCCGACGGAATCGACCAGTTATTCGAGCAAGTCGTGAGAGTAGCGAAGCCCGGTGCGAGGTTCTGCTTCCGGAATTTCGTCGGGCATACCGAGGTTCCAACGCGTTTCCGGGACGTGGTTATCGAGGACTTCGAGGCGGGGCGCAAAGCGATCCTCCGCGACAGAAGCTGTCTCCAGTCGCGCATCGCCATCTGCAGGATCGACAAATGACCGCACACTCTTCCACCCAACACGATCTGGATCTCAAGCATCCAGACCGGGACTCGACGGAGCTGTGGGCATCTCTCCCGGTCGTCGAGCGCGGAGATTCAGCGAAGGACTTCGCGATTCGCGACGCGACTCCCGCCGACAACGAGCCGCTGATCGCGCTCGCCGCCGCGTGTTCAATGCTGGGAGACATCAGTCTGCGCATCGATCGTGGTCCCGATTTCTTCGCGTTGAATCGACTCGAAGGCCAGTGCTGGAGGGTGGGAGTTGCCGAGCGGGCTGGAATGATCGTGGGGTGCGTTGCCATCAGTGAGCGCCTCGCGTATGTCAACGCTCGGGAGCGGCGCACTGGCTATGTCGGCGATCTCAAGGTTCATCCCGCGCATCGCGACACGCGCATCGCCGACGAGCTGTCGCGTTACGCCGAGCGCGCTTGCGAGCTGCTGCCGCCCACTGCCCCGGTGATGATCACCGTTCTGGCGGGCAACCGGGCCATGGAGCGAAGGCTCCCCGGACCTCGCGGTGTTCCGGTGCTCAGGCGAATCGGAACGATTCGTACGCACTCGATTCCGATTCTCTGGCGACGGCGCGTGAATGATCCCGGTTGCATTCGTGTCGCGCCTGCGGGCTGGACCGATATCGATGAGATGGCCGCTCTCTGGAGCAGAGTCGCGCCGCTACGCCAGCTCGCGCCCGTTCTCTCCGCCAGCGCGATGGCAGAGTGGATTCTTGCCGCGCCCGGGCTCGATATCTCGAGCTACAGGCTCGCGCGCTCGTCCAACGGCGAACTACTGGGCTTCCTCGCGGTGTGGGACCAGCGCGTGTTCAAGCAGCTCACTGTCGTGGCGTACTCCACGCGCATGAAGGCGGCGCGGTCGGCTTTCAATCTCTTGGTGCCCACTGTGGGCGGCGAACGGATGCCGCGCCCGGGGTCGCCTCTCAATTGCGTAAGCATCGCGCACATCTGCGTTCCGGCGGACAAGCCTCGAGTGCTCCGGGCGCTGATCATCTCCGGTTACAACGAGCAGAGAGGCTCGGGCTGTTCTTTCATGAATGTCGGAATGGACCGGCGGGACCCATTGTCGGCTGCCGTGGACGGCCTTTTCGCTCAGCCGACGGATGTCAACGCGTACATCGTAGCGCCGCGAACAGGTGTAATCCCCGAACATCTGGACGAGCGCCCGCTGCACAATGAGATCGCTCTCGTTTGATCGATGAAAGCAACCACCCCTCTCGACATCCGCCGGTCACACTCGTGAAGACCCCGAGCTTCGCTCTCGCGTCGTTTGTGGTTGGGCGACGATGGTGGGTCATCGCTGGCTGGCTGGCCCTCGCCACGCTCGTCATTCCGAGCGCGTCGCGCGTCGAGCAGCGTCTCGACGTCGCCGCATCTGTGCCAGGAAGTGAATCAGCGCGCGTTCAGGCTCTGATCGCGACGCGCTTCCCCGCTGCCTTTCCGTCGTATGCGGTCGTCGTGGTCACGGGCGGCGTCTCGCCAGTTTCCGCGCCCGGTCGCGCGATTCTCGTGAACCTGCGTGAGACACTCTCGAAGCTTCCGGCCGTGTCGCGCACGCTTTCCTATCTGGGAGACGTACATGGTTGTCGGTCTCGAGACCCTCGGAAGGCGTCCTGACGAAGTCGTCCCACTTCTGCGCAGCGCAACGAAATCGGTCGAGTCCGGATTTCACGCACGGTTTCCCGGCCTCACGCTTCGATGGACCGGCGAGATTGCGCTCAACTACGATCTTCGCAAAGCGAGCGCTGCACAGGCGCGCGACGCTGAGCGAAAAGTGCTGCCGATCACCGCGCTGCTGCTCGTCATTGCGTTCGGCGCCGTTGCTGCTGCGTTGCTCCCCGTGCTGGCTGGAGCAGTGTCGATCTCGCTCGCGCTTGGCGGAGCGGTGCTGCTCACCAACTTCTGGCCGCTGTCGCTGCTCCTGCAGAACGTCGTCGCAATGCTCGGGCTCGGCCTGGGAATCGACTACGCCTTGCTCGTGGTGGGACGATTCCGCGAAGGCCTGCTGGAAGGGATGTCGAGCGGCAACGCAGCAAAGGAAGCGGTCAGGAAGGCTGGACACACAATCGCGCTCTCCGGAGCGTCCGTGGCGATCGCTTTCTCGGCCCTGCTGATGGTTCCGGTCAATGAAATCCGCTCGATCGCCGTCGGCGGATTGCTCGTGATCTCGGTCGCCGTGCTGCTCGCAACATCGCTCTTGCCGGCAATTCTCTCGCTGATGGGCGCGCGGATCAACGCCGGAAGAATCCGCGGACCATCGCTCGGCGCTGCATCGGAGCGCTGGCGCCGGTGGGGACGGTTCGTGTGCGCGCACCCACTGGCCGTGCTGCTGCTGGCTAGCGCTCCGCTTGGTGCGATCGCTTTCCAGACGACAAGGCTGACCAGTGTTCTGCCGCGGGGAGACTGGCTGCCACGTGACATGGAATCTTCGCGCGCGCTGAGGACGCTTTCCGACATGCGAACGAGTGGAATCGTCAACGCTGTCCGCGTTGTCGTCGAATTTCCGAAGGAAACCACCTGGGACTCGCCAGCAGGATGGGCAGCGCTGCGCCGCGCGAGCGAAAAGGTGGCGGCGGATCCGCGGGTATCCCGCGTGCGCTCGCTAACGACCGTCACTGGTTTGACCACTCCGAATCTGGACGTGCTGGCTGCGATTCCTCCTAAGGTGCGCGGCTCAATGGTCACGGCGGATGGGCGAATGGCGCTGATCGAGATCCTTCCTACTGAGGCCACAGGGGTTCGCGGTGCCGGAGAGATCGTCCGCGACCTCAGAAACCTTGCACCTGGATCGCTTGTCGGCGCGGCAGGGAGCGTCGTGGAGGTAGGAGGTCTTCCCGCTCTGAACGTCGATTACGAAGCATCCACACTCGGCCACTTCAAGTCGATCGTTCTCGTGGTAGTGGTGGTAACCCTTACATCGCTACTGCTCGGATTCGGCTCGGCGTTGATCGCCATCAAAGCGATTGCGCTGAATCTCTTCTCCGTCGCAGTCGCGTTCGGCGCTGTGGTGCTCGTCTTCCAGGACGGGCACGGAATCCGAGCGCTGGGCCTCGAGGCCGCGCTCGGCGGAACGTTCCCGGCGATCCCGCTGATCGTTTTCTGCGTCGTATTCGGCCTCAGCATGGATTACGAGGTCTTCCTGGTGGCGCGGATCGCCGAGGCGAGAGCGGCCGGGATGAACGACGACGATGCGATAGTCGAAGGCCTTGCGCGCACCGGCGGCCTCATCAGCAGCGCGGCGGCGATAATGATTGCCGTTTTCGCCGCATTTACGTTGGGCGATTTCGTGCTCATCAAGATCCTCGGCTTCGCGCTGTCGGTGGCCGTTCTCGTCGATGCGACAGTTATGAGGCTTGCCGTGGGGCCAGCGTTTCTCAAGCTCGGCGGGAGGTGGAATTGGTGGCCTGGCAAGACCTACCCCACGGTACGCTCCGTGCCTAACATCAAGGTACCTAATCCAACCGAGGGTAGGCTGCATGGCCCTTCGCAATCTGTTTCCTGAATCGATCTTCGGACGCAAGCTCAATCCAAACGCCGAGCGGCGGCTGCGCCTGTCTCAGGCGCGTGCCGAAGAGACGATCATTCGTGGTCACGTCGACAACGCGCTGATGTTCGTCGATACCCTGGCGGAAGATCTCTCGTTCGACCGAGCGATCGACACGTACATTCGCGTGATGGGGATCCCGGAGCCGCTGGCCAGCACGGTGGCGACCCGGGCGCTCGTTCACCTCGGGAGGGACCTCGTTCCGTTCCGTCGGCGCATGCAGCGGGAGGGAGAGGATGTCGCGGCCGAAAAGCCACGGCTCAGGCTGGATGAGGCTTCTCGCTCGCAGGACATCAAGAGAGGAGCCTGACCCGGCGTCCGGATCGGGAAGCGAAACCGGCATCCACAGAACCAAAGCAGGGAGCTGACTGCTTTACAGCTGATCGCTAGGAGCTATCACACTGGCGTTACAGATTCGCGGCGCTCAGGCATCGCACGCTTCTTCGAGACCTCGAGGAGTCCGTAAACAGTGACGCTTCAGCACTAGACGCCGACGGAAAAGCTCTAAGCGATTAGCTGCAAAGCTAAGAGCTCCCTGCTTCGGTATTCTCGATGCCAGGCGCAGCGCGTGTCTCCCTATAATCCGCAACGCTCACAAGGAAGATCACCGTCACAATAGCCGCCGACGTGACGCACCAGATGCATATCGCGTGGATCACCCCGAGCTCCAGGTACGTCAGCCACGCCGAGAACAGCACTCCGATGGCGGCTTCGGCCACGAGGACGATTGAGATGACCGGCTCGTTCTCGAAGTGCGCCAGCGTGCCTGCCAGGGCGATCACGAACACGTCGAGATAGAAGAGCAGTCCCCAGGCGGCGACCGGCAGCCCAAGGAATTTCGACCACTTGCTCGTGTTGACGGTTTCGCACGAGCCGATGCTGCAGCTCAGCTCCCCGATGACGCCGAGCTTGTAGAGCGTGAGGTAGAGGCTGATGAAGATCCCGGCCAGCGCGAGCGCGGCCACGATCATCCGCTTCGTCACTTCTTCGGCGCTGGTGCCGCGGTGCCGACCGTCGCGACCGGGGTCGCGGTTTTCCCGACAGAATCGACGAGCTTTTTCAACTCATCGTAGTTGCGCATCCCGGGGTACATCTTGTTGCCGATGACGAACGTCGGGGTGGAATTCACGCCGCGCTTCAGCCCGTCCGCGAGATTGGCGCTGATGCGCTTCTGGTATTTGCGCGCATCGTAGCAGCTCTCCCATTTGGCGACGTCGAGCCCGATCTCTCCCGCGTACCGCTTGAAGAACGGCTTCGGGGCATCGGTCGCCTCGCCATTCCACTCTTCCTGGCCCTGGAAGATCCGATCGTGCATCGGCCAGAACTTGCCCTGCTCATCAGCGCACGCGGCGGCGTTTGATGCTGCCAGCGTATTGCGGTGCTGGGTCAAGGGGAAATCGAAGTAGGTGAGGTTCGCGAGCCCTGGCTCGATGATCCTGGTTCGTACATCTGGTTCGGTGACCGTGGCGAAGCCGCCGCACGACGGGCACTCGAAGTCGGCGTACTCGAGAATCTTCACCGGGGCATCGACCTTGCCTATCAGATAACCCTGAGCGGGTCCAGCGTTGGTCGTGTCTGCCACATCATGAACGTCAGCTGAAGCGGACTTGGGCTTGCTCGCCACGTATCCCAGCGCGGCAACGCCAATGAGTGCGATGAGACCGAGTACCCAGAGGAACGCCTTTGGCCGACTTGATGCACGGGCGTCCTTGACGATCTTCTTCTGGGGTGCGTTCCTGTCTCTCGGACCGCGAGGTTCGTCAGCACCGGTCTCCGGGATGCGCGGGCGGATCGTGAGAGCGGTGGGTCGTTGTTTGGAGGCATCTTCCGTGGTCGATTTCGTGCGTTGACGGCTAAGTGAGCTGTGACGCGAAAGCTAAGAGAGGGGTATAGAGATGCAAGCTGATGTCCTGAGAGCTCCAGTGGGTCCGGGAGCGATGCACGTCGAGCGGTACGGGCATGGAGGAACCGCCGTCATTCTCCTGCACGGATTCGGGACGTGCAATTTTCTGTGGCGAGCCATCGCTCCAGCTATAACGGCCGCGGGGCACACGGCGTATTCGGTGGATCTGCTCGGGCATGGACAGTCCGATCGCCCGCTGGACGCCGACTTCGGAATCGCGGCTCAGGCTGAGTATCTCGATGCAGCCATGACGGTGCTGCGCGTCTCACGCGCGGTCATAGTGGGCGTGGACCTCGGCGGGGATGTAGCGATGAAGCTTGCCGCAAACCGTCCCGAGCGCGTCGAGAAGCTGGTGTTGATCAACACCCCCGCATTCGAGGAGCTGCCCGCGAAGGAGATAACGCAGATGCAGCGGCGCACGGCGCGCTTCGCGTTCAGTCTCACTCGCGGGGTGATGGGAGCAGCGCCTCTGCTGGAAGGCGTTCTGAAGGGTAGCGTCGCGGATCAGGAACACATGCCGATGAAGCTCATCGCGCGCTACCTCGCTCCGTTCGTCGGAAAGGATGGCGCCAAGCACCTTCTTACTCTGGCAAGCGCAGTGAACAAGGCTGATCTGGATGAGGACGAATACGGAGAGATCCGTAAGGCTCGCGGGAGTGGCGCGCCTCGTACCTGAGGAAAACCCCGAGCATCTTTCAGAATTGCTGCTCGATTTCATCAAAAGAAGGGCTGCCGCATGAACTTTCGGAGCGGCTTCTCAAGTTCATCGCAAAGAAGGGCTGCCGCATGAATCTTCGGAATCGCGGCGCGATTTTACCGAGAAAAGGCGTGCTGCATGAACCTTTCTTCTATGAAATGGTGTCTAATACCGGTAGATTGTAGATCACGATTTTCATAGACGTTTTTACTCCAACCGAATTGATGAACACTCAGAAAAACAGATTCCGGAAGGAGCCAGTCCGATCGGCAACTCCGTTTGCGGAGGCCCGGGACGAGCTGTTCCAGCAGATCATGCGCTGCGGCGTAGTCGGCTCGGCGCCCGAAGACCAGAAGGATTGGTTCAACAACACGATGGATTACCTGGCGGAGCGCTACCATGAGCTGGCGCCGTCGGAGATAGGCGAGCTAAGGGTGCTGGGAGAGCGATTCGCTCAGCCACCGAAGGTCAGAAAGGCAGTTTGATCGAAGGGCGCCCGACGGGCGCCCTTCTTTTTTTTTCGACCCTGCAGTGCAGGTACCTCGAACAACTACGCTGCCGCCTGCTACCCGCTTCGACCCTGCAGCGCAGCTACCTCGAACAACCACGCTGCCGCCTGCTACCCCCTGCACGCCGTTCGCTATGCGCTTAGGACGTCGGGGACTTTTCTTAGCGCAGATCAGGATACGGGCAACTGCCCGTGCCGTCACGCCATTAGTGCAGTCCCGCCGTTTTCAGCGGATAGCGGGCAGCGTAGAGCGGGCAGCGGGCGGCAGCGTAGTTGTAGTCTCTCATCGTCGCGCGTTGATCCCCCGTCGGAGAAT
>WNFQ01002521.1_pt1 | contig 13239 bp, 8 predicted proteins | sample 5400171 | NCBI WGS metagenome assembly WNFQ01 (sample SAMN13153356, study PRJNA577476) | soil metagenome | isolation source: 20 cm soil under Madrone tree | place: USA:California | collected 2016-06-14
TTCGCTCCTGCACCAGGTACAGAAAGACCCAATTGGAGAGCAGATAGAACGAATAATTCAAGCATAGATAGGAAACCGCAAGCAGCAGCACATTGCGGTTCTTGAGAATGTTGAGGAGCTGCCTGGCGCTGATCGTGCTATCGACCGGCGCCGCACTGAGAGTACCGATCTCCTCGAGTTCCGCCGGCGAGACCGCGGGATGCTCGCGCGGCGAGTTGCGCCCATACCAGGCCCAGATCGAAATCAACGCGATGGCCGGCAGACTTGCCCAGAGCAGCGCCCGCTGCCATCCCATCACGGACATGAGATTCGCGATGAGCGGCGGTGTGAGCGCCGCGCCGAGCGACAATCCCATGGTCTGCAGCCCCTGCACGGAAGCCCAGCTGCGGGGAGGAAACCATACCTCGAACACACCGGCGGAGACGGGAAACGTTGCGCCCTGGGAGCAACCCAACAGCAGCTGCGCCGAGAGCAGCGCGACGAACAGCGAGACGCCGGTGAGCCAGTACGGCGCCAGCGGGGTCGCGACGGTGGCCAGGAACGCGGCAAGCCCGATGATGACGAAGGTGCGCCGCGCGCCTTGGCGCTGCCCGAAAATGCCGCCGGGGACTTGGAATAGGCCATACCCCAGAACGAACGCCCACTCGATCAAACTGATCTGAAACTGGCTGAGACCGAGATCCGGCATCATGCGCTCGGCCGCCACTGTGATGCTTTTCTGCTGTAGATAAGCCAGAAAGCCGAAACCGAACAACAGAGAGAAAATTCGCCAGCGGATACGGATGAGAGGCGCGCGTGCGACCGGCTTCAACATTCGCTTCGTCTCATGCCTGGCGCTCCATCATGGTTCAGTCGGCTTTCGATGCATGTCGAGGCAGATCTGCACTGCATGACCCAGAGACGATGCCGACTTATCGGCCCCGCGTACGGTGTCGATCGCGGGCTCGGGTTGCAGCAGCATTCCGGGGAGGAACACCGCGACGATGCACGCATGCGGAAATCGCCGGCGCATTTCCTCCGTCGTAGCCTCGCTGCGCCCTCGCTCCTCGCTCGGGAAGGCACTGACGACGTAAATGATGGAGACGGCGTCGGCGGCATTGGGAGGCGGCGCATCCGGGAGGTCGTCGAGGGACAAGTGACGGGCATCCATTTTCTGTTCGCGCAGGATGCGCACCAGGAGTTCCGCCGCAAACTCGTCGGCCTTGGATCCCAAGCCCACGCATATCATGACGGACCCCGGAGGCACGACGAGCGGTCCCTGCCAGCGGCCGCTCACTTGTTCCCGCTGCCGGCGGAGCTCGCGACCTACGCCCGAACTGTCGAGAACCGAGGATTGGCGATAGCGGCGCGGCGGTCTTCGACTCTCGCCGCCGATGGCGGCGATTACGGCGACCATGGTGTTGCGGAGTTTGGCCTGTTGATCGGCGCTGATGGTACCGGCCAAGAGATCGATGCCTGCCAGGTGCAGGGCGGGGATCAGCACCAGGTCGCAATACGCCGCGAACGATTTGCGCTTGAGAAACTCGCGCGCACTGGCGATGAGCTCGGCCGAATCGGCCGACAGAGCGCGCTGGTAGAACCGCTCCGGCATGGTCAGCGCCTGCGTATCCCCCAACAAGACATCGAGCAGACTGAGCGCCTTGATGTGCCTTCCGGCAACCAACAGACAAAGAGTCAACGGAGTCGAGACGATCAAGCCGATCGGACCCCACAGCCAGCTCCAGAATATCGCAGCAACCACCACCGAAAGCGGCGATAGACCCGTGGTGTGACCGTACAATTGCGGCTCGACCAGCTGACCCGCGATCAGTTCGACCAGGGCGAAAAGGCCGAGGGTGGTCAGGGCCAACATCCACCCCGGATCGACCGCGGCCGCCAACAGCGTCGCACACAGCGCCGCAATCCATACCCCGACATAGGGCACGAAGCGTAGAACCGCCGCGAGCGCCGCCCACAGCAGAGGCTGCGGCAGCCCGATGAGGCTGAGCCCGATCCAGACCGCGACCCCCAATCCCAAGTTGACCGCAAATTGCGATACGAAAAACCGCGACAGGCGTTCCCCCGCATCGTTGATCGCAAGCGTCGTCAAGCGAATGTCGGCGCCGCCGGCAATGCGAATGAAGCGGTCGCGCAAGGTTTCGTGTTCGAGCAGGACGAACACGAGGACGACCAGCACGATGCCGGCGGTCTCGATGGGCACCCAGATCGAGCCGAGTACCCTTTCGATGACCTGCACGGGATTCGGCGGCGGTTGATGCAACTCCACCGGGATCGGACTGTTCGGGCCGGCGGGCGCGGACTGCTGCAGGGTGCTCGGCGTCTCGAGAGCGACCGGCTGCCGCTCGGGTGCTCCCGACTCCCCGAGAGTTCCCGGCTCCCGGGTCGCCGCCGGGCGGCGGTTCGTGAAGCGCCCGGCCTGTCCGGTAAGCTCATTGAATTTGCCCACCGTAACGTCATTCAGCGTCTTCAGCTTGTGCTCGATGGTCTGCTGGTATCGAGGCAGACTCTGCGCCATATGGACCAATTGCGACCCGATGACGCCGGCGACCGCGGCGAATGAGAAGCCCAGCACGACCACGGCCGCCAGCACGGACAGAATGTGCCCAAAGCCGATGCGCCGTAGCACCCGCACCAGCGGCGCTATCAACAGGCTCAGAATGACCGCCAAAGTGATCGGAACCAAGACGTCCCGGCCAAAGTACAGCAGCGCCAATAGCGTCGCCGTCGCGATTATTCCAAGGGCTCGTTCGCGATTGGGTAGCGGCAACGGATCGGGCGCCGAGACTGGCTGGTCCATGCGATATATTCGCATATTGCCAGGGGAGCTTACTCATTGAAAAACCGTCCGAGCGGGTTCGGAATCGACGAATTGCCGCGGATCGTGCGCGGCCAGGGCAGCTACTTGTTCGACGCCGCGGGGAGGCGCTATCTCGACGGCTCGGGCGGTCCCGCGGTGTTCTGCCTGGGCCATGGCCACCCCGAGGTCAACGCGGCCATCACGCGGCAGCTGAATGAAATCGCCTACGCCTATCGATATCTGTTCACGAGCTCGGCGCTCGAGAGCCTGACCGAGACGGTCCTGCGTCTCTGCGGCGGCGGCTTCCAGGACATCGTGTACACCGGCAGCGGTTCGGAAGCCGTCGAATCGGCGTTGAAGATTGCCCTTCAGCATTTTGCCGCCCGCGGCCTGATGCCCAAGCGCCGCTTCATCGCGCGCCGCAGGTCTTGGCACGGCAATACCTTGGGAGCCCTGTCGATTTCGGATTTTGCTGAGCGGCGCCGCGCCTTCGAGGGGAGTCTGCTCGACGTAAGCTTCGTCTCGGCCGCGAACGCCTACCGAATGCCCGACGGGGTATCCGGCGAAGCTCTGGCGGGTCATCTTGCCGCGGAGCTCGAGCACACCATCGTGTCCATGGGGCCGCAATCCGTTGCCGCATTCGTATTCGAACCCATCGTGGGTGCGGCCGGCGGCGTCGTACCGGCGCCCGACGGCTATGCGCAGGCCATCCAGGCCGTGTGCCGCAAGTACGACGTCCTCATGATTGCCGACGAAGTCATGTGCGGTTCGGGCCGCAGCGGCACTTGGCGCGCGTTGGAGCATGATGGAGTGGTCCCGGACATCATGTGCATCGCCAAAGGTTTGGCCGGCGGCTACATCCCGTTGGGAGCGGCGCTGGTCACCGCACGCGTCGCCGCGCCCATTCACGCCGAGCACGGTGCGTTCATGACCGGGCACACCTTCACCGGCCACACCGCCGCCTGCGCGGCGGGACTTGCCGTGCAGCACATCGTCCAGCGAGATCGCCTGCTCGATCGAGTTCGCACCGTCGGTGCCACGTTTCAAGAGACCATTCGCCGCACCCTGTCGAGATTCGACGAGGTCGGCGATGTCCGCGGGCGGGGATTTTTCATCGGCATCGAACTGGTTCGCGACCGCCGGACCCGGTTGCCGTTTTCTCCGGATCGGGCGCTGAGTTTCGACATTGGAGCGCGCGCTTTTGCCGACGGGCTGATTTGTTACCCCTGTTCCGGCAACGCCGACGGCACGGCGGGCGACACCATCATCATCGCCCCGCCCTACAATGCCAGCGACGGCGAATTGGAGGAAATCGTGGTGAAGCTCGCAGGCGCCGTCGATGCCGCGTTGAGCAGCGCGTGAACTCGGGTCTCAAGACGCATTGACCGCCACGAACACGCAGCAATTCGCGCGCTCGGCCAGTGACACACGCTGGGGGCTACCCCACCAAAAACCGCCCGAGGGCTGTGGATAGTGACCTAGCACGATGAGATCTACGCCCAATCGCCGGGAGAACGCGACGATCTGCTCGATGATATCGCCGCTCGCCAGATATCCTTCGGCTTGGACCCCGCGTGCCTTCAGCCAATCGATGGACTCATCCAGCAGTTGGCGATAGCCGTCCGCCTCATCCACCAGGCATGCGTGGCCGGCGGCACTGGCGACCACCGCGGCACCGGCAACTCCGGTCGGAATGATGGACAACACGTAGACCTGCGCGCCGACGAGTATCGCAAGTTCCGCACCGCGCTTCAGAGCCCCGCGGCCCGCCTCGGAACCGTCGTAACAGAGCAGCACTCGCTTGAACATAACGTCACCCCAGTTCGAACTGCAGGTTGATCCTGCCTATGTCCGCCCCGACGGAGTTCCAGCTCCACTCGTCAAAGTATGCTCGGCCTCGCGCGTCAATGCGAATAATTGTGGAGCAGCGCGTACCATAATCCGGCGCGCGCACAAAGGCGCTCGAGAGCAGCCGCTCCCACTCCAGACTCACGCCGGTCCGCGGCAATTCCGCATCCGATGCCGGCCGGTCGTCCCGCAGCAGATCGAGCAAGGGGGCCGTATCGGTCAATCCGAGGAGCGCCGCCTCCAGCCGAGTCTTGGCGAGTTGCACCTTGGGCCAGGGCGTATCCAACAAGTGATTCGACAGCCCGTAAATACCCGGTCCCAGCTCGCGGCCCGAGCCGGGCACGCTTTCATAGATGCCGAGGCGCTCGCCGTCGGAAAAGATCAGGTTGAAGCCGTTGTAGTTCGCGCCCACTCCGCGCAGATAGGCCAAACCCTCGGCCACCGAGGCGCCGGACTCGAGGATGGAAGTCACGAGCGCACCGCGGCTGGGTGCCTCCGGGCGCCGCTGCTCCGGATCGCGGTAATTCGTGAGCGCGGCGAATCGACCCGTCCGGGTGACCCCGAGCCAGGTCCCGCCGGCCTCGAGGTCCCGTCCCGCGAGAATCCCGGGACGGTCCGGCCACCAATCGGCGCGGGCCGTCGGCCGCGCATGGAATTCATCCCGATTCGCCGCCACCAGACAGGGATACGTCGGATGCACTCGCCAGACTACAAGAACCAGACACATCGAAGCTGCTCCTCGCGGCGGCCGATACGGCGGTCAGGCCGGCAGGGCCTGGTCCAACACTTCTACCCAGTGCTTCACCGCAGTGAGCGTTCCTGTCTGCAAGTGCTGGATGCAGCCCATGTTGGCCGATATGATGACTTGCGCTCCGATCTTCTCGAGATTCTCGAGCTTGCGGTCGCGCAATTGCCTGGCAAGATCCGGCTGCAGCATCGAATAGGTGCCCGCGGAGCCGCAACACCAGTGGCTTTCGCCGCTCGCGACATGGACCTCGAACCCCAGCGTGCGCAGATGCGTTTCGACGCCGCCGCGCAATTTCTGGCCGTGCTGCAGGGTACAGGGCGGGTGAAACGCCAGCCGCGTCAGCCCTTCGAGCCGCAGTTTGCCCTTCAACGCGGGCACGAGCTCCGGAAGCAGTTCGCTCAAATCGCACGCCATCGCGCTGATTCGGGCGGCCTTGTCGGCATACTCCGCGTCGCCGGAGAGCGCATGACCATATTCCTTGATGGCGAGGCTGCAGGCCGACGCGGAGGTCACGATCGCCTGGGCGCCGCCCGCAGACACCAACGGCAGCCAGGCATCGATGTTGCGGCGCATGTCGTCGAGGCCTCCATGGTGGTCGCCGAGATGCGTGCGCACGGCGCCGCAGCAGCCGGTACCGCCGGCATACACGGCCTGAATGCCGGCTGCATCGAGCACGCGCGCCGCAGCGATGTCGATATTGGGCATCATCGAAGGCTGGACGCAGCCTCTGAGCATCAACACCTTGCGGCGATGCTCGAGCGGCGCAGCGCTCGCTGCGCGCTCTCCGGGACGCCGCGGCACCTTATTCCTGAGCACGGCCGGCAAGAGCGGCCGCACCGCGCGGCCCACCCGCAGCGCCGGCGCAAACAGCGGCGACGTGAGTCCCTCCCGGAGCAGCCAGCGCACCGTCCGCTCCGGCGCCGGGCGCTCCACCCGCGCATCCACGATCTTTCGGCCGATATCCACCAGATGCCCGTACTCGACGCCGCTCGGACACGTGGTCTGGCAATTCAGACAGGTCAGGCAGCGATCCAGATGTCGCTGCGTGCTGCGCGTGACTTCCCCGCCCTCGAGCACTTGCTTCATCAAATATATTCGTCCGCGCGGCCCATCGAGCTCATCGCCCAGCAATTGATACGTCGGGCAGGTCGCGTTGCAGAACCCGCAATGCACGCATTTGCGGATGATGGCCTGCGCCTCTTCGCCGTCCGGAGTGTCCGCGAATTCGGGACTCAAATGCGTTTGCATGGCAGCGTTACAGCTCGGCGTACATACGCCCGGGATTGAACACGCACTCGGGATCGAAGGCCTGTTTCAATTCATGGTGAATCCGCATCAGAACATCGCTGAGAGGCGTGAACACTCCGGCGGACCTGTCGGCGCCCCGGATCAGCGTGGCGTGTCCACCCGCGAGCGCGGCGGCCGCGCGCACCTCTCGGGGCTCCACGGTGGTGCGCCACCAGCGCTCTGCTCCATGCCACTCGATGAACTGGCGGCCGGGCAATCCGACGGGCGCGGCGGTGGCCGGCACGGACAGCCGCCAGAGACAGTCGCCGCGAGCCAGGTCCGCGTCGCTCAGCGAAAAGAAATCGCCGCTCTGATCGCGCAGGCTCCGCCACCAGGACAGTGCCGCATCGGGAGCGACCGCGGCGCCGCCCAGCTTGTCGCAGGCCGCGTTCACGGCCGCGACCGCGCCGGCGAGGCGCACATGCAGCCGCCCGTCGTGCCAGGCGCTGGCATTCACGGCCAACGGCTGCGAGGCCCAGAGGTTGAGTTGCTCGAGGGCCTGATTCTCGTCCCAATCGAAGCACAGCGTCGCGGTGGCCCGATGCATCGGCAGCACTTTGAGCGACACCTCGCAGATGACCCCCAGGATTCCCAAGGACCCCACCACGAGCCGCGACACATCGTAGCCGGCGACATTCTTGGCCACCTGACCGCCGAAGGTCAGAACCTCGCCGCGGCCGTTGAGCATGGTCACGCCCAATACATGATCGCGCACCGTTCCGACGCTCGCGCGTGCCGGTCCCGACAGACCCGCCGCCACCATTCCCCCGACCGTGCCGCCGGGAGAAAAACGCGGCGGCTCGAACGGCAGGCATTGGCCCTGCTCGTCGAGTGCGGCCTCCAGCTCGGAGAGCAGACTACCCGCGCGCACCGTCACCACCAATTCGGTGGGCTCGTAGGAACTGATACCCGAAAGGCCGGATACGTCCAGAGGCTCGCCCTTGCGCGGTCCGCCGTAGAAAGCTTTGGTGCCGCCGCCGCGGATGTCCAGCGGCGATCGATGCGACCGCGCGTGATTCACCTGGTCGACCAAACGTACGAGCACCGGATCGCCCTGATCCATCAAAATCTCGGCAAGTCGGGAAACGGCAGCATGCCGCGGTGTACGTGCATTTTCCCGTACTCGGCACACCGATGCAGGGTCGGAATCACCTTTCCCGGATTCAGCAGCTCGAGCGGATCGAAGGCGCGCTTCACCGCCATAAATTGCGCGCGCTCGGGCGGCGAGAACTGCACGCACATGGAGTTCAACTTCTCGACACCGACTCCATGCTCGCCGGTGACGGTGCCTCCCAGCCGCACGCTGGTTTCCAGGATATCGGCGCCAAACAGCTCGCAGCGGCGCATCTCCTCCGGGTCTTCCGCGTCAAACAAGATCAACGGATGCAGATTGCCGTCGCCGGCATGAAAGACATTGACGCAACGCAGGCCGTACTTGCCCTGCATTTGCTCGATCGCGCGCAGCATCTCCGCCAGCCGCCTCCGGGGTATGGTGGAATCCATGCACATGTAGTCGGGGCTGATGCCTCCCGACGCCGGAAAAGCGTTCTTGCGGCCGCTCCAAAACTTGAGACGCTGCGCTTCATCGATGCTGACTTCGATTCGCGATGCCCCGGCGGCGACCAGCACCTCCTCCATTCGAACAATCTCCTCGGCCACTTCCTCGGGCGTGCCGTCACTTTCGCACAACAGAATGGCGGCGGCATCGAGGTCGTAGTCGGCGTGCACGAAGGCTTCCACCGCGGCAGTCATGGCCTTGTCCATGAGCTCGAGGCCCGCAGGTATGATGCCGTGCGCGATCACGCTGGCCACGGCGGCGCCGGCCGATTCGATGTCGCCGAAGCTCGCCATGATGCAGCGGGCCAGCTGCGGTTTGGGAGTGAGCTTCACGGTAACCTCGGTGGTAACCGCCAGCATGCCCTCGCTGCCCACGACTACCGACAGCAGATCGAGGCCCGCCGCATCCAAGCCTCCCGAACCGAACTCCACCGGTTCTCCGTCCACCATGAAGCCGCGCACCCGCTGCACATTGTGCAGAGTCAGACCGTATTTGAGGCAGTGCACGCCGCCGGAGTTTTCAGCCACGTTGCCGCCGATGGTGCACGCGATCTGACTGCTGGGGTCGGGGGCGTAGTACAAGCCGTAGGGAGCCGCGGCCTCGCTGATGGCCAGATTGCGCACCCCGCATTGTACGACGGCCGTGCACGTTCCCGCATCGATCTTGAGGATTCTGTTGAACTTGGCGAGCGACAAAACAACGCCCCCATGGTGCGGCGTGGCGCCGCCGGACAAGCCCGTGCCCGCCCCGCGGGCAATGACGGGCACCCGCATCCGATGACAGATCTTGAGGGCCGCCGCGACCTGCGTTTCGGTTTCCGGAAGCACCACGGCCAGGGGCGAGGCGCGGTAGGCCGTCAGCGCATCGCACTCATAGGGCGCGGTGTCTTCATGGCGACACAGGATTGCAGGGCGCGGCAAAACCGCGGTCAGCGCGGCCACCACGTCCGCCTGGCGCTCATCGCGCGAGGCTTCCGTCCGAGCCGCGGCGCGCGAAGGCGCGTCGGCCCCCAGTGAGGTGTTCATCTCCGTATTATGCATCACTCCCGGCCCCACCTCGGCAATGACAGAATCGGCGGCACTGGAGTAGGATTCGCCAAAAGCAAAACGGCGGCGAAAGACCGCAAACAGGAAGTACACATGTTTCACCAGTTGTTGACGCCGGTCGGGGACAGCCTGCTGCTGTCTTTCCTGGTCGCGATACTGCCCATCGCAACCGTTCTCATCCTGCTGGGAATACTCAAGCGGCCGGCATGGCAGGCTGCCTTGGCCGGGCTCGCGGTCGGATTGTTGATCGCCGCCACCGTCTGGCGCATGCCGGTGGGCACGGCATTCGCCTCAGCCATCAATGGCATGGTATTTGCGCTCTGGCCGGTGATGTGGATCGTCATCAATGCGCTGCTGCTCTACAACGTCGCCGTCGCATCGGGCCGTTTCGACGCATTTCGCGAGTGGCTGATCACGCACTTGCCGAATGACCGGCGCGTGGTGTTGATCGCCATCGGTTTTTGCTTCGGCGCGCTGCTCGAAGGTGTTGCCGGATTCGGCGCACCGGTTGCCATCACCGCTTCCCTGCTCATCATGTGCGGTTTTCCGGCGCTCGAGGCGCTGGTGTTCGTGCTGATTTTCAATACCACTCCGGTCGCTTTCGGTGCGCTCGGTACGCCCGTCACCGTCTTGGCGGCGGTGACCGGACTGCCGGCGCCGGCGTTGGCGGCAATGATCGGTCGTCAGCTGCCGTTCATGGCGGGCTTGCTGCCGTTCTATGTCATGGCGCTCTACGGTGGATGGCGCTCCATCCGCGCCCTCTGGCCCATATTGCTGGTCGCAGGCCTAAGCTTCGGTCTGGCGCAATTCGGCGCGTCAAACTATCTCGATTACACCCTGACCGACGTGTTCGCGGCGCTCGGATCGCTGGTCGCGACCTTGCTATTTCTGCAAGTCTGGCGCCCGGCCGCAGATGCCGAATTTGGCATCTCGCATTCACCGCCGGCGACGCCCACCGCCGACTCCCGCCCGGTTCCTGCCTGGCAGGGATGGATGCCCTGGGTGATAGTGACGGTCACCGTGATTCTGTGGACCTACAAGAAGGTTGCCGCCGTCGGTCAACTCGCGATTCATTGGCCGGGGTTGGACAAGGCGGTATCAATCACTCTGTACCACGATAAGCCGTATGCCGCGGTCTGGACTTTCCAGCCGCTCGGAACCGGAACCGCGATCCTGCTGGCGGCGCTCATCACGGCATTGCTGGTCAGACTGCCGCCCGTCGAGCTTTTTCGATGCGTCGTCCGTACGATCCGCCAGATCTGGCAGGCGGTCATCACCGTCATGTTCATCGTCGGACTCGCCTATGTGATGAACTACTCCGGTCTCGCCTATACCCTTGGGTTGGCGGTCGCGTCGACGGGGCACGCCTTCATCTTGTTTTCGCCCTTCCTGGGATGGATTGCGGTGTTCCTGTCCGGCAGCGATACCTCCGGCAACGCGCTGTTCGGCAATTTACAAGTCGTCGCCGCTCGGCAACTGCAGCTCAATCCACTGCTGTTCGCCGCCACCAACTCTTCCGGGGGTGTGCTCGGCAAGATGATCTCGCCGCAGAACATCGCCACCGGGGTATGCGTCACGGACTTGAAGGGCAAAGAGGGAGCGGTGCTGGCGCGCACCTTCGTTCACAGCATCGTGCTGACCTTGGTGCTGGTCGCCATCGTCATCGTTCAGCAGTATCTCGTGCCCGGCATCATCCCCAGCTTCGTCGCGAGCCAATGAGCACCACGCATCAAGCGCGCCGTGTTCGTGAAGCGGGAGTGCCGGCATCGATGTAGGCAATGGGTGCGGCGGCATCGCCCGGCGCGGGGCGCGAAACGCCCAGCAAGCGCTCGAATTCCGCCTTCGCTACAGGCCGGCTGTGCAAATAGCCCTGCGACTCGTCGCAGCCTGCACGGGTGAGATAGTCGAGCTGTGCCTGAGTCTCCACGCCCTCGGCGACCGTGGTCATGTCGAATGCGTGCGCCAAGCCGATGATCGTCGAGACCAGCGTACAGCTCTTGCGGTCGGCGGGCAGACGGTCGGTGAACGTGCGATCGATCTTCAGAGTATCGATCGGAAGCTCGGACAGGCGTCCCAGCGAGGAAAAACCCGTTCCGAAATCATCGATCGCAGTGCGTACACCCGCGGCGCGCAGCAATCTGAGCTCATGGACGCACGCTGAGGAATCGCCGGCCAGCGCGCCTTCGGTGACCTCGATATCGATGCCCCAATCGGAATCGCCGGCCAGATCGCCGATGCAGTCGAGGATCTCGCGCGCGGCATTGCGGCGCCTCAACTCCGGGGGAGAGATGTTCACGGCGATTCTGACGGGAGGCAAGCCCATGCGGCGCCATTCGCGGCAATCAGATGCTGCTTGCCGCAGAACCCAGGCGCCGGTCGCCGCCATGAGTCCGGCGGATTCGAGCAGCGGCAGGAATATTCCCGGCGCGATCAGTCCGCCTTCCGGATCCTGCCAGCGCAGCAACGCCTCGGCGCTGGCAATTTTGCCCGTGCGCAGCGCAATTTTCGGCTGGTAATGCAGCACGAACTCTTCGTAGTCGAGCGCCGTGCGCAACCGGTGTTCCATCCCCACGCGCCGCGCAAGCCCCGAGTTCATGTCGATCCGGTGATGCAGGTATGGCTCGCTCGACGCCTTCGCCTCTTTGAGGGCGGCTTCGGCGTTTTGCACGAGTTCGTTGGGTTCTCGTCCATCCTCCGGATGGCAGGCGAGCCCGGTTTTTATTTTTGCGACAATCTCGTGTCCGTCGACGCTGAACGGCCGATCGAATAGCCGCGCGAAGTCGCGATGCAGAGTTCGATCTTCATCCGCCACGCGCTCGGGCAAGGCTCGCATGCTGACGAAGGTCCCGCCGCCGAGGTGCGCAACCTGCTCCGTGTCGGGAAAATGTCCCTTTAGCCGGTCCGCCACACACTGCAGCAGTCGGTCGCCCGTGTGGCGGCCAAAGGAGTCATTGATGACGCTCAGATGTTCGATGTCGAATACCCCCACCGCGAGCCTCGGCAAGCTCTCTGTCCCGCGTACCAGCAGGCGGCTCATGCGTTCGCAAAAAAGCGCCCGCTTGGCAAGACCCGTCAACGGCTCGAAATACGACAGAAACCGCACCGCATCCTGCTTATCCAGGTACTGAAGCGCAAACGACAGATTGGCGGCGACTTCCTCGAGCAGCAGTAATTCCTCCTGACCGATGACGCCGGTAGTCGTCGTGCCGCAAAGGAATGCGCCAACCGGGGTGCCGTCGATCCGCAACGGCAGACAGGCCAATGATCGAACGCCCGCAGCGATGAGCGTATCCCTTCCCTCGATGACAAACGGGGGCCGTTCGATATCCTCGCAGAGGTCGGCCTGGCCCGTGCGGATGACGCGCCCCATGAGACTCGTGTCCGCAGCTTCGTGATCCGCTACGGGGAACTCGCGATCGGGCTGGGCAAGAAACTCGTAGCCCGCCCATCCGATCGGGCGTGCCATGCGAGTCGCCGGATTGATCAGCGCCACCATCGAGATCGCGTATCCGCCTACGCGGTGCGCCAGCCGGCATGTCTCATTCAACAGCTCGTCGCGGTTTTGTATACGCAGGAGAGCCGCGTTGATTCCCGAGAGCATCTGCAGAACCCCGGTCAGCCGGGCCACCTGCCGCTCGGCGAGTTGGCTGGTGCGGCGCAGTTCAGCGTCCGCGAGCGCGCGCTTCACGGCGGGCACCAGCCTCATCAGATTGCTTTTAAGGACGTAATCGATCGCCCCGCACTTCAACGCTTCGATGGCGACCTCTTCGCCGATGGTCCCGGATAGAAAAATGAAGGGAACATCGGGCGCCTCGACGCGCGCAACGGCAAGAGCGGTCATCCCACCGAATCCGGGCAAACTGAAATCCGACAGGATGAGATCCGGCAGCCGCTCTTTCAGCGCGCTTCGCATTTCCTGCTCGTTGATCACGCGGCGATAGCTGCATTTGAATCC
>WNFQ01006641.1_pt1 | contig 13237 bp, 12 predicted proteins | sample 5400171 | NCBI WGS metagenome assembly WNFQ01 (sample SAMN13153356, study PRJNA577476) | soil metagenome | isolation source: 20 cm soil under Madrone tree | place: USA:California | collected 2016-06-14
GTATCGGGCGACTGCTGCGCGCCGTAGACCTTCAGCTGCTCAAGCTCGTTTTGCAGTTGCCGGCTCGAGTCCGCAGCTCGAGCCTCCAGCCGCGAGTTCTGCGCAGACAGGTAGAAATAGAACCCCGCCACGGCCAGCACCACCAGGCCGATCGCCTGGAGCAGTGCCATCGCGGAAAACACCTTCTTCTGCTTGCGGAAGAGCGGGTTGTAGAGATTGATCTGCTGGCTCACAGCGCCTTCTCCTCGACGCGCAGTCCGGCGCCGATGATCTTCAGCCAGTTCGCCCGCTCGTTCGCCGCCCACGCCGCGCCGGCCGCTGGCAATTGCACCACCGCGTCCAGATCCATCGGTTCGACCGGAAGATACAGGTGGGACGACAGATGCTCGCGCAAGCCGACTTCCTCGGGCAGCGGACCCAGCAGCATGTGGCCCATGGCAAAGAAGGTGTAGGTGCGCTCGCAATGATCGAGCGAGCGCTGCGTCTCGACCAGCACCCGGTCGAGCAGCCGTACCCGGTCCTCGCCGGCGGACCCGACGAGTTGCGTCGCGGTGATATCGAGGCGCCGCGACAGGTACAGCTCGCCGCCAAAATTGACCGTGAGCAGCATGCCGTGCGCATCGAACGTCACCGCCACCACGCCGCGCCGGTCGGTCTCGTACAGCGCGGCGACGTTGCGCTGGGCCGCGTCGGGAATGTCGATCACCGCCAGGGCCAGGCCGCCCTTCTGAAAGCGCTCTACCGTCGCGCGAACCGTTTCATTCTTCGCCGCCACGGCGTACATGTAGTGCACGCGCTGCGCGATGTTGGGCGGCACAGGCAGATCGAGCGCATCGATGGTGGCGTTGTCGACGTGATAGTCCAGCATGTCCTTGACGCGCCAGCGCAGCGCCGGCTTGAGCTCCTCGCGCTTCACCGCGGGCGCCTCGACGAGCAGAATCTGGTAGTCCGCCGGCTTCAGCAGCGTCGTGCAGCGAAAGCGCTTCGCGCCGAATTCGCGCGCCACGCCCTCGAGGGACTTAGGGTCCTTGGCATCCCACGCGCGCTCCTCGGCGAATTCCACCGCCGGCCGGCCGGCGGCCGGCCGCACGTAAGCAAGGCGTACCGCGTGCTCCCCCAGCTCGACTGCAAGCCAGCCTGGAGCGGTCCGGCCTGCGAATAAGCCCGGGAGGAGGTTTCTGATCACGCTATCCGGAATATATCCCCGAGGCGCCGGACGCGCTTAGCGCCTATCGAACGTCCATCCTCGGCAGCGGCGCAAAAAAAAACGGGGCGCCTGTTGCGGCGCCCCGCTCATCAGGAGTGTTGCCCTCTTGTTAGGACCAGAGGCCCGTGCCGACCCCGGAGACCACCGTGGTCGTGTTGCCTGCGCAGTCTGCAATGGTGATCTGCGTGCCCGGCGCCGCGAGAGTGTTGCCGATCAGCGGCACTTTGACGTGGACTCCTTGAACGATCCTTCCTTGGCTGGCTGCCACCACGCAGGTCGCGCCGGGCAGCTCTGCCAATACCATCGAGGGGTTAGGCACAGCCGTTGCCGCCCCTGCCTTCGCATAATTTCTGGCTGCTGCAATGGCGATCGCGCTTTGCACTGATGAGACTCCCGCACCCACTGTAGCCGTCTGCGATTGCGCCGTGAGATCGAGATAGCGCGGTACTGCAACAGCGGCAAGGATGCCCAGAATCACGATGACCATGACGAGCTCGATCAGCGTGAATCCCTCTTCTTGTCTACGCATCGTAATCTCCCTTTCCTTTAATGAGCCGCAGCCCAGCACGCCCCTAGCGCGCGTCGGTAGTTTGATTGGCAACCTTCAACTTGTCAAGCACTTAGCGCCGCAACTGCCAGTCATTTGCAAGCTGTTGTCACCAGCGCAGCAAGGTCGCGCCCAAGCTGACCAGGACAAACAGGCTGCCGAGTGTCGCAAGCGCTCCTGCCAGCCGAGCATGCGCGCGGACGAATTCGTCCGGCGGGTAGCGCGGCGCGTCCAGGTTGGGATTCGCCAGGGGCGGGCCATATTGCCGGTCGGCCCAGCCCTCCACCGCTTTCAGCAGGCTCGGCCGGAAGCACAGGATGATCCCGGCCAGGATCGCGGCGACGTTGCCTGCGATCAGGAAAAGCTTGAGTGAATCAACCGTCAACCGCAAAGCCGTCGGGCTGGCCAGGTCGCGGAAGCTGCGCACCAGCGGCTCGGTGCCGAAGCCAAACGTCAGCACATCCAGGGAGTAAAGGGCGCCCGCGACCACCAGCAGCCCGACGACGCGGTGCCAGTGGTAGACCAGCCGCTTGATGTCGCGCGGCCGGTCGAGGACGCTGAATGCGTTGCCGGTGGAAATCCAGCGATTCATGTAGGCGTTCCATCGCAGCACGCGCTCACTGTCGACGAGCAGCAGAATGCCGATCACGAGGCCAAGCGCGGCACCGGCAACCAGCGCGACAAGCAGCGCCGGTCCGAGAACTCCGACCACCAGGGCGATTGCAGTTTTCATTGTTTCTCCTTCCAGGAAAATGACTCGAGCGGCACCAGCTTCAGCCCGCGCACCGGATCCCGCCCGGGATCGAAACGGCCGTTGTGATCGACGTCCTCGTAATCCGCTTCGACGGCGAAGCGGGCGCGCGGCGGACCGGGCAGCGGTGTGACGAACTGGCTCGGGAACCGGACGATATAGACCAGCGCGCGGTCGCGCGTATCAAAGTACCACGTCCCCGGCTCGAACATCGCAGGATCGGGGCCGTAAAACTCGCCGGCGTAGGTCTCGGGCTTCTGGCTCAACCGAAGCATCGGATTGCTGCCGGGGGCGGCGTCGATGCGCTCCATCTGCCCTTTGGCCGCCGCGGCGGCAAAATCGATATAGAGAGCGCTGAGCAGTCCGGTGACCACGCTCTGCACCATCATCCGCTCGGCCTCGAAGCGCAGCGCCAGCAGCCGGTTGAAGGCGATCACGATGAGAAGGCCGATGATGAGAATGGCGATGAGCAGCTCGCGCGAGAAGCCGCGCTCATCGCGCACTGCCGCCGCCTCCCCGTGCCGCCGCGGCCATGTCCCACATCGGCAGGAACACGCCGAGGGCGAGGATCAGCACCAGAACCCCCATGCACACCAGCAGGATCGGCTCGATCTTGGCGGTGAGGCCTTCGACTTCGATGGTGACCTCGCGCTCGTACATGTCGGCGATCTCGGACATCAGCTGGTCGATTTCTCCCGTCTCCTCGCCGACCGCGACCATCTGCAGCACCACCGGGCTGAAGACGCCCGTCGCCACCGCCGCTCTGAGGATGCTCTCGCCGCGCTCGATGGCCTCGCGCATCTGCACGATGCGCGCTTCCAGGTACGCATTGTCCACCACCTCGGACACGATCGAGAGCACCTGCACGATCGGCACGCCGCTCTTCGCCGAGAGCGCGAAGCTGCGCGAAAACCTGGCGAGCGTCGCCTTGTGGACGATCGGCCCGATCACCGGCAGCCGCAGCTTTAGCCCATCCCACCTGTAGCGCTGCTCTTTGCCGCGCACGTAAAACCGTGCTCCGATCACCAGCGCTGCGATACCGACGATCATCAGCGGCCAGTAACCCACGAACAGATCCGAGGTGCCGATCAGGAGCCGCGTCATGAGCGGAAGCTGGGCATGGAAGCTCGAGAACATCTTGCCGAACGCCGGGATCACGAAGATATTGACGATGAACATCGCCACCGCCACCGCGATGATGACCATGGTCGGATAGCGCAGGGCGGCACGGATGTCCTCCCCCATTTTCTTCTCGAAGGCGAAGAATTCGTAGAGCCGCATGAACACTTCGTCCAGGCGGCCGGTGACCTCGCCGACCCGCACCAGGCTCACCATGTAAGCGGGGAACACCTTGGGATGCTGGCGCAGCGCCTGGGAAAGCTCGCGGCCCGATTCCAGGCCCTCGCGCACCTCGGCGACGGTGCTGCGCAGCGTCGGATTGGCAGCGGACTGCTCCAGCCCGGAGAGCGCCCGGATGATGGGCACCCCGGACTTGAGCAGGGTATGCATCTGCCGCGACAGGAGCATCAGATCGGCGAACTCGACCTTGGGCTCGCCGAAGCTCAGCTGCAGCTTGCGCGCGGCGACGGCAACGGCGGCTTTCGCTTCGTTGATATGCACCGGCGTGACGCCGGTGCTGAACAGCTGGTCGGCCACCGCGCTGCTCGTCGCGCCTTCCAGAACGCCTTTTACAAGCTCGCCGCGGGCATTGCGCCCCTGGTAGGCGAACTGCGGCATGGCTCTATTCCTCGGAGTGGCTGATGCGCATGACCTCGTGCAACGTAGTGCGCCCGTTCGCCGCCAGCTCCGCGGCATGGTGCACGAACCTGTGCCCCGCCATCTCTTCTTCCGCGATGCGCACGAAGGCGCCGACGTCTTCCTTGGCGGCGGCTTCGACCAGGCGCGGCGTCATTTCGAGCATCTCGTACACGCCGGTGCGCCCGCGGTAGCCGCTGCCGTTGCAATGGGTGCAGCCCTTGCCCTTCCTGTAGCCCCCCTCTCCCGAGCCGCCCCACCCGGCCTCGACGAAACGCCGCTCCTGCGGCGTGGGCGAATGGTCCTCGCCGCAGCTCTTGCAGATCAGCCTGATCAGCCGCTGCGCAATCACGGCCTGCAGCGCGGTCGCCACCATGTAGCGCGGCACGCCCATGTCGAGCAGCCGCATCGGCGCGCTCGCCGCTTCGCGCACGTGCAGCGTGGACAGCACCATGTGGCCGGTGATCGCCGCGCGCATCGCGATCTGCGCGGTCTCGGTGTCCCGCATCTCGCCGATCAGCATCACGTCAGGGTCCTGACGAAGCGCGGAGCGCAGCACCGTGGCGAAGGTGAGGTCGATCTTGTCGTTGACCTGGATCTGGTTCAGCCCCGCCAGGCGGTACTCGATGGGATCTTCGACGGTGATGACCTTCAGCGCAGGCGTGTTGAGCTCGCTGAGCGCCGCGTAGAGCGTCGTCGTCTTGCCGCTGCCGGTCGGCCCGGTGACCACCACCATGCCGCTTACCCGATGCAGGATTTCCCTGAAGCGCCCCAGTATCAGGTCCGGCATGCCGAGCGATTCCAGCCCGAGCACCCCGCTTTGGCGGCTGAGCAGGCGCATCACCACCGACTCGCCGTAATGCGTCGGCATGGTCGAGATGCGCACGTCCACCGGCTGCTGGCGCACCAGCACGTTGAAGCGGCCGTCCTGCGGATGGCGCTTCTCCGAGATATCCAATCCCGCCATCAGCTTGAGGCGCAAGGCGACCGCGCCGGCAACGCGCAGGTCGGTTTCCGTCTGCGCCTGGAGATGGCCGTCGATGCGAAAGCGGATCCGCAGCCGGTCTTCCTGCGGCTCGATATGGATGTCCGAGGCGCCGACCTGGCTGGCGTCCTGGAACAGCGACTGCAGCAGCTTGACGACCGGCGCATCCTCCGCGCCGAGGGCCGCATCGAGGGCGCCGAAATCGACGCCGAGGTCCTGCTGCAGCTCCTTGGCGAGCCCGCTGATTTCCTCGGTGCGCCGGTACACCCGGTCCAGCGCGTGCGTCACCTCGCTCTCGGTCACCACCACCGGCTCGACATCCTTCTTCAGGATGCGCGTCAGCTCGTCGAAGGCGAACAGGTCCGTGGGATCGGCCATGCCGACCAGCATCTTGGCGCCGCGCTCCTCGAGCGCTACCGCGCGGAAGCGGCGCGCCGCGACCTCGGGCAGCTTCAGCACCACGCCGGGGTCGAAGTGATGCTGCTTGAGGTCGACGAACGCGAGGTTGAGCTGCCGCGACAGGGCGCGTGCAATCTCTTCTTCAGCCACGAATTCCATCTCGACCAGAACGCGCCCGAGACGGCGCCCGGAGCGCTTCTGCTCGTCGAGCGCCAGCTTGAGCTGCTCCGGCGACACCGCTTTCTGCGCCACCAGAATGTCGCCGAGCCGCAGGCGTTGAGGTCGCCCCGCGGCGCGCACCGGTCCGGCGGTGGAACCCGGAGTGGCCATCGTGACGGGCAACTTAGCCTGTTTCCCGTCGGCTTACAAGTTGGATAATTGAATAGAATTCCGCGCCATGGGCAAAGTTGCAGCGACGCACAACCGCCAGAATCCGAGCGCTCGCTATCGGCGCTTGCTCGAGCTGTACCGCGAGATGCACGTGCGCGGCGAGCTCACACGCGGCATCGCCCCCGAGCGGACTTGTCCCGGCAGCAGCCTGCTGCACCAGGCGCACCACGTGCGCCGGCTGGTCGCGCAGACTGGCGCGCGCTCGATTCTCGACTACGGCAGCGGCAAAGGCAGGCAATATCGGCCGCTCAAGCTTGCCGAAGAGGGCGTCGCGCGCTGGGAGAGCGTGCAGGAATACTGGGGCGTCGAGCGCATCGTCTGCTTCGATCCGGCCTACGAGCCGTTTTCCCGGCCGCCGCAAGGCAGGTTCGACGGCGTGATCTGCACCGACGTGCTGGAGCATTGTCCCGAGCCCGACCTCGCCTGGATCATCGCCGAGCTGTTCGGCTTTGCGCGCCGGTTCGTGTTTGCGAGCATCGCCTGTCACCCCGCGCTGAAGCGCTTGCCGAACGGCGAGAACGCGCATTGCACCGTGAGGCCGCCGCAGTTCTGGGCGGAACTTTTTACCTCCGCGGCGAACGGCTGCCCCGGCGTGCTATGGGAAGCCCGCGCCTACACCAAGAGCAGCGAAGGCGGCGATGTCCGCCTGGGGAACGCCGCGGGCGCCGAGCTCTCACCCGTTGCCATCGCTTGATCTGATCCTGCAGGGCGGCGAATGGCTCGCTCGAGGGCGCGCCGGCGAAGCGCTGCGTTGCGCCGAAGAGGCGCTGCGCCAGGACCCGCACGATGCGGACGCGCTGTTCCTGCTTGGCGCCGCGCACTACCGCAACGGCGATCTGGCCGCCGCCGAAGCGCGTCTGAAGCAGGCGATCCGGGCGAACGCCGAGGTGGCGGTCTTCCACAGCACCCTGGGCAACGTCTACCAGGACCGCGGCGCGCTGCCCGAGGCGGTCTCGGCCTATCGCCGCGCCATTCGGCTCAAGCCGGACTTCGCGGAAGCGTACAACGACCTGGGCACGGCGTTTTTCGCGCAGGGGCACCCCTCGCGCGCCGCGGAGAGCTATCACCGTGCAACCGAGCTGCGGCCCGATCATGCAGTCGCTTACGCCAACCTCGGCGCCGTGTATCGCAAGCTCGGTATGCCGCGCGAGGCTCGCCACGCCTTGCAGCGTGAGCTGGTTCTGCGGCTGCGCAATTTCTTTCGGCTGAAGAAGCGCCATCGGTCATTGGCAGAGCTGGCGCACGAGGAGCTGCGCCTCGGCAACCCGGGCCTTGCCTTGCGCATCGGCCGCCGGGCGCTCGAGCAGGACGCGAGCAACCCGCGCCTGGTGGCGCTTCTCGCCGCGGCATTGCGCCAGGATGGAGCGGTGGAGGAGGCCATCGGCTGCGCGAAGCGCGCGGTCGAGCTGCGTCCCGCCGCTGCGCAGTCGCGGGAACAGCTTGGCAGCTTGCTGCTCGAGGCGGGCTCGCCGCAATCGGCGCTGCCGCATCTGGAGGAATGGGTGCGCCTGCAGCCGCGCTCGCCGCAAGCGCTGCTCGCGCTTGCCGAAGCGCACATGGCGCTGGGCAATGGCGGGGAGGCAAGCGCGCTCGCGCAACGCGCGAGTGCGCTACGGCCGAGGGATGCCACCCTGTGGTTGAGGCTGGGCGAGCTCGCCTCGAAGCAAGGACTCGCGGCGCAGGCCGAGGTCGCCTTTCGGCAGGCAATCGAATTGGATCGCAGTTCGCCCGGCGCCTGGATCCGCCTCGGCAACTTGCTGCGCCTGGGCGGGCGGCTGGACGAGGCGAAAGCGTGCACCGAGCAGGCGGTGGCGCTCGACGATCAGTCTGCAGCCGCGCTCTTCGCGCTCGCGCGGGTGCTGCGCGAGCAGGGCGAAACCTCCGCCGCGGTGGCGCGCCTTGAGCAGGCGCTGCGCCTGGAGCCGCAGGGCGCGCAGGCGCTGCAGATGATCGGCGAGTGCCTGCGCTACGAGAACAAGATCGAGGAGGCGGAGCGGCGCTTCCGGGAGGGCCTGAAAGCGAGCCCCGAAAGCATCCCGCTGCTGGGCGATCTGGCACAGGTGCTCGGCGACCAGATGCGCTATGCGGAGGCTTTCGCCTGCATTGAGAAGGCGCTCGCGCGCGAGCCGCACGAGCCGCTCATCCTGGCAACCAAGGGCATCCTGCAAGACCTGACCGGCCAGGAAGCCCAAGCCGAGAGCCTCCTGCGCGCCGCGCTGCAGGCGGCGCCGGAGAACGTCGACATCGGCCACAGCCTGGCGATTCTGCGGCTGCGTCACGGGCATTTCGAAGAAGGCTGGCAAGGCCTCGAGCTGCGCCGGCGCAAGGAATATTTTGTCGGCCGCTACCGCAAGTTCCCGTTCGCCGAGATCATGTACGGCTCGTGTATCCGCGAGCTGGTGGCTCGCGCGCGGCACGTGGCGATCGAATGCGATCACAAGCTGGGAGCGCTTTTTGCGCGCTCGTTTCCCCTGTGCACCGTGACGGCGCGGCTGCGCACGATGGCGAACGACTGGGTCAACCACCTGGAGCCACGGCCCGACTACCAGGTGCCGATGGGCTCGCTGCCTCTGCACTTTCGCCGCCGCGTGGAGGACTTTCCCCGGCACAACGGCTATCTCGCGCCTGACGAACGCAAAACGGCGGCGTGGAAACGCCGCCTGGACGCCCTCGGACCCGGCCCCAAGGTCGGACTTTCATGGCAGGGCGGCGTCGGCCATACGGGCAGGGCGCGGCGCTCATTGACGCTCGAGCAGCTGCTGCCGCTGCTGCGCGTCGCGGGCGTGCACTTCGTCAGCCTGCAATACACCGAGGTCGACGACGAAATCAGCGCTCTCGCCGCACGCCATGGCATCACCGTACACCACTGGCAGGGAGCGATCGATGTCTACGACGAGACCGCGGCGCTCGTGTGCGCGCTCGACCGCGTCGTGACGGTCTGCACGGCGCTCGTTCACCTCACCGGAGCTCTGGGCCGGCCGGCGATCGTCATGGTGCCGTTCGGCTCCGACTGGCGCTACGGCGCGCAGGGCGAGCGCATGCTGTGGTATCCCTCGGTGCGGCTCCTGCGCCAGCGCGCGATCGGCGATTGGTCGCCGGTGATCGAATCGGTCCGCGGCCTGCTCCAGGAATGAGCGCAGGGCCGGAATACGCATTCGTGACGGCGGCGCCTTTCGCCAAGGTGGGCGCGGTGCGGACCAGTCCGAGCGCCGTGGCGCGGTCTCGAACGCTGGCTCCGGTGTCCGCGCTCATCGAGCTGGGTTACGACGCGCGCGCTTACTCCTTGTGCGCGGAGCAAGACCTTGCGGCCGCTCTGCGCGGCAGCAAGGTCATCGTGCTGGGAGACTCGCTCGCGGGCGAAGAGGGCGGGGAGTGGCGTTACGCCGAGCTGCTCGGGTGCGTCGCGGCAGAGAAAGTGCTGCTCGATTTCGTCGCCGCTCCTGAGCTCGGCACCGCCCGCTTCGATGCCTATGCTTCGGTTTTCCCGCGGGCGGCCGGCTTGACCGCCGCTTCGCGCTACGTGGCGGCGCGGCTGCGCCCGCTCGCGAAGCGGCCCGTCGCGGTGGTCGCTGACACGTATGCCGGCACCCCGTGGGAGCCGCGGGCAGCGCGACCGCGACGTCGCTCGCGCGTGCTGGAATGGCTCGCCGCGCGCGCCGGCGTCGCGGCCGATGCGTGGCGCATGCGCCTGCTTTGGATCGGCGAAGCCGACGGCGTGGGTTCGATCATCGAGCTCGCGCCGCAACTGCAACGCCTGGGCCGCGAGATTCCGCTCGCGCTGCGCTGCCTGTGCGCGGCCGGGACCGGCCTCGACGCGCTGGTGGAGGGCTTGCACGAAGACGATCCGGATGCACTGCGGCTGTCGATCGAAGCGTTCTCGCCGATCGCGCTGGCGCACGCGCTCGCCGCCTGCGACCTCGTGTTGCTGCCAGGCCCGAGCCGCGCGCACCCGAGCAGCCTCCTCGCCGCCCTGCGTGCCGGACGCTTCGCCATCTCGCATCCCGACCCCGGCTACGAAGACCTGGCCGAGTTCGCCTGGACCGGCAACGACCTCGAGGAGGGCATACGCTGGGCGCTGACGCATCCCCTTGACGTGCTCGAGCGGCTGCATCGCGCCAAGGACCCTATCGAGCGGCTGCACGCGCCCGCCGCTGTTGCCCGCCACTGGGCCGGGATATTCCAGGACAATGTCGTATGAACGTCCAGCATCAGCCGCGCGCGGCTTCTTGCGCGTTGGCGCACCCGACACCTCCCTAGACACGCCCGGGATGCACTTGTGAGGAAGCTCAACCTCGGATGCGGCGACAAGATCCTGCCTGGGTATATCAACGTCGACGTGGTCGCGAGCCGGCGCGGGTTCAAACCCGATGTCCTCTGCGACCTACATAAGTTGACCCCGTTCGAGGACGGCAGCATCGACGAAATCCTTTCTGTACATGTCGTCGAGCATTTTTGGCGCTGGGAGATCGCGGATGTATTGCGCGAATGGATACGGGTGCTTAAACCGGGCGGCGCGATGATCCTCGAATGTCCCAACCTACTTTCGGCAGCGCGTGAGCTTCTGGACAACCCGGAAGTGGGAGCGGGTCCGGGCCAAGAAGGGCAGCGGACGATGTGGGTTTTCTACGGGGACCCGGCATGGCAGGACCCGTACATGATTCATCGTTGGGGCTACACGCCGTCAAGTCTCGGCAAACTCATGAGTGAGGTCGGGCTGACAAATATTCGTCAGGAACAGGCGCAGTTTAAGCTGCGCGAACCGAGGGATATGCGCTTAGTCGGCGAACGCCGCAAATGAGGTGAACCCACATGCAAGGCGCGCCCGTCGAGTATCTGAAGTGGTATTACAACGCTAACGTGTGGAAGCGAACTCATTACCGCGGAGTGAGAACGCTGAAATTTCCTCTCGACATGTGGAACTATCAGGAACTCATGTTCGAGAACAACATTCACTGGGTATTGGAAACGGGCACGCGCCACGGCGGATCGGCCCTGTTCTTCGCGGATTGGCTCGATGCCGACGAGAGAGAAGGCGTTGTCGTCAGCGTGGATATCACTCACGCAGCACTGCACCCGCTTGCATCAGCGCATCCCAAGATTCGCCTGCTCCTTGGCGACAGCGCGGATTTCGAGACGATACGAATGATCCGGCAGTCCATCCCGGAAAGCCGCTCCGGCCGCCTGCTATTGATCCTGGATTCCGATCACTCAGCTTCCCATGTGCTGCGTGAGCTCAATGGCCTCGTTCCGCTTCTGCAACGCGGCGACTATCTGATCGTTGAGGATACGATCATAAACGGACATCCGGTTCGGCCCGAGTTTGGTCCAGGGCCCCTGGAGGCAATCGAAGCCTATCGCTTGGCGAATCCCCTCATGCTGGCTAGAGACGACGAGCGCGCAACTAAATTCGGTTGCACCTTTGCCCACCGTGGATATTTCAGGATCGCGCAGTAGCGCATTTCCGCTGTGTAATTTCTAACTTGGTGGAATACCTAACACATCCCGCCATTGTTTTCCGATTGTTTCGGGCGAGAATCGGACTGAAACGTATTTCTGGCCTTTGTCGATGCGCTCCCTCGCTTGGTCTGGATGCGCGAGCGCCCACAGCACGCCTTTGGCAAGATCCTTATTGACCCAGGCATATTTCTCAAGCTCCTGGTAGGCCGCAATCGGAGATGCAACTGCGAATCGGCCACCGCGGATTGCGCTTACAAGGCGATTTGACGATTTTACCCGTCCGTAGTCGCTTTCATGCTCCTGGGGCAACAACACGATATCGCAACGCTCTAGTGCAAGTTCGGTATTCACCAAGGACCAAGCTGTAAAGCGAAACCGCAATTTTGGATTCTGCGCGAGAAGTATTTCTTCTAGGTCAGCGACGAGCGAAACCTGTTCCATCCGGGTTATGAATTCGAGTTCGACGTTAAGGTGCTTCACCTGTTCGACAATGGCGGCCAAGGCTGCGGTTACGAATGGGAAGACTCCCATGGCAAAGTTTCCGAACCACAGCAAACGCAGCGGCTTGTCGCGAGGCGCCCGTGGCTCTGCAGCTGTCGTGGACTCAAAGGGGTCATCGATAACGTGCAATCCTCGAGTTGCGCAATTTCGAAGTGCAACGGCCAGTCCGGGACTGCATACGATAAGTTTGGCCACTTGGCCTAGTTGACGTTGATACTCGGCTAGCCAAATTGGCTCATTGAGCAGCTTTCCAAGCGCCCTGTAGTCGTCTGTGAGGTCGGCAAATATCGATAGCTGCGAGCGTTCAGCGCTGAGCTTCGCCAACAGGCCTTCAAGCAGGTCCCGCTGGGCTAGAACACTTCCGGCCGAGAGCTTTCCCAGCACAGCTGTCGTGGCGCTGCCAAGAAAGGCAAGATAAGGGTCTCGGAGCAATTCACCATATGGGACGAGCCACACCGATGTGTGTTTCGCCAATTCGCGCGCTGGAATGTGAACCCGGAGCCTGGTGCTTGCCAATTCGGAATCAAACTTGGATTCCGGCTGGACTTGTATCGGTTGCGCGACGTTGGTGACAAACGCGATCGTCCGCTCTTGTATCGGTTGCGCGACGTTGGTGACAAACGCGATCGTCCGCTTGACGGCAGGCGAAGATGGAGGAGTTGATGGCTTTGAAAGACGCTCAATGAGCCTTTGAAACATCAGGACAATCCTACCCAGAAAAAACAAGGGGCCAGACCCTTGCGGGCCGGCCCCCGGCTGTCGCTGACTCATCGCGGAAAGAGGAGGAGGAGGATCCGAGACTACGTCTGTTGCGACGCAACAAAGTTAAGGCTTTGCAGCGTCGATTAGAATACCGTATCTTTGCAAAACACTTTTGCAGAAAATGCAAAAATTACACGAGATGGCGGTGTTTTCCCGGGTAGTGGCGACCGGAAGCCTGTCTTCAGCCGCGCGCGAGCTCGGACTCTCCCCTGCCCTGGTCAGCCGGCGGATTGCGGCCCTCGAAGCGCGGCTGGGCGTACGCCTGCTTTATCGCACCACTCGCAGCCTGCGGCTCACCGATGAAGGAGCGAGCTACCTCGACACCTGCTCCCGCGTCCTGGCCGAAATCGCGGAAGCCGACGCCGCCGTGGGCGCGGGCCGCGTCGAGCCGCAAGGCGCGCTGAAAGTCGCCATCCCGGCGTCCTTCGGCAACCGGCACATCGCGCCGCTGATCCCCGCCTTCGCCGCCCGCTATCCGAAAGT
>WNFQ01002522.1_pt1 | contig 13234 bp, 10 predicted proteins | sample 5400171 | NCBI WGS metagenome assembly WNFQ01 (sample SAMN13153356, study PRJNA577476) | soil metagenome | isolation source: 20 cm soil under Madrone tree | place: USA:California | collected 2016-06-14
GCAAATATGCCGCTCTGAGCCGCGTAACGCCCGTGCCCATCAAAGAAACCCGCTAAGTGAAAACCTCGGTTCCCCAATCGAATCGGTTCAATGTCGATTGAAAAGGCTCTGGAATCAAGTTTGTTGCGCGATACCGCATGATCGATCAATTTCTCGATGGTCTGCCACGGTGATGCTAGAAACTGTGCCTGGAATCCTTGCCTGCGTGGGAACAACACAGGAATCGTTCAATGGGAACAAAAGTTTCGAGTGGAACACGAGCAATCGCTTAACGTGTTGATATGAAAGAAGGTTGGTAGGGGCGGTGGGGATCGAAACGACAAGCACTAAAATAAGGCTTTTGCCCTCAATGCGTTGCAGCCGCCTACCCTAGCCAACCGGAACAAACGGAACAAATCAACCACAAACCTACAACAAGCAACTTCATGCAAGCAAAAGACTTGGGGCCGAGCAGGTAAAGAGTGAGCGGGGGTCAAAAAAAAAGGGCACATCCACGCCCGATCTGGGAGTATGTGACGTCAATTTGCAGGGGCACGGTCGTAAACGAGCGCAGCCTTACGCGCCCGTAGCTGAGTTGGATAGAGTGTCTGCCCTCTAAGAAGCGAGACGACATTCACAAGTGCTTTGCCGAGCATCGCTTACAGGTTTTCTTTCCCAGAATCTCCGGCTCGGCTGTACCGAAGTCGTACCGAACTCGCCTTATTCTCCGAAGCCTCTGTCGGGGCGTACACAGATCGCATTGAAACTTAGAACGTCTGCCCGTTGCGCGGCGGCCGTGGGTTTGAGTCCCGTCTCCCCAGCCACGGTATCTTCGCGCTAGGCTAGGTGCCCATATTCGAGGCATCGGACTTGAGGCTAATAGCGATTTGTTCCGCGTAATGAAGGCGAGGGCGGAAGCTTAGCCAACTTTTTGGCGACGTGCGAAAACTAGTTGCGATTAAAGGAAATTAATGCTGATTTCAGGTATCAAGCTTACTCGTAGCATAACCTCAGTTCTCGCACTTTGGATGCTGCGCCGCTCGCCATGGATCGGCAACCAAGCTCTCGCGGAACAGGATAGTAACGCGCCAATCGGAGGAAAATGTCCACGAAATTAGAGACTCCAAGATGGTGACCCGGCGCTGCTTGGTCAAGCTCCGCGGTGTGTCCACGGTTTTCGCGGCGCTTCCGCCCGGTCTCGCGAAGGCGCTCATCAGCGAATTACTCGCTGTGGAGACTCTCGCGATGTCCGTGAGCTCCGGCCCGTGCCTCAAAGGAGCTGGCCCAAGCGATGCTGGTCCCGGCCGCCAACCCGCCTGAAACAATTCCACCGCGCGAAAGGCCTTTTCACATGGGCCTTTCGTTCCAAGTGCTGGTCGGCGTTGCCATTGCCATAATCCTCGGCTACGTGAGCCCCACTAGAGCGGTCGCGATGAAGCCGCTTGGTGACGCCTTTATCCGATTGATCACCATGATCATCACCTTGGTCATCTTCTGTACCTTGGTCACCGGAATCGCCGGCATGGAGAACATGAAGAAAGTCGGCCGTGTCGGCGGTAAGGCCCTGCTGTATTTCGAAGTCGTCTCTACGCTCGCGCTGCTTATCGGACTCGTCGTGGGTAATGTGGTGCATCCAGGCAGCGGTTTGAATGTCGATCCCACCACGCTGGATCCCAAAGCCGTCGCCGAATATGCCGGCCAGGCTAAAGCCCAAAGTGTTACGGAGTTCCTCGTCCACATCATTCCGAACACGGTTGTGGATGCGTTCACGCGGGGAGACATCTTGCAAGTGTTGTTTGTCAGTCTTCTGTTCGGCTTCGCCTTGTCGCTCGCCGGCCCGCGCGGCAAACCTCTGCTCGACCTCATGGACGCCCTGAGCCGCGTCGTCTTCAGCGTGGTCGCCATCTTGATGCGCTTCGCCCCCATCGGAGCTTTTGGCGCCATGGCCTTCACCATCGGCAAATACGGTCTAGCTTCCTTGGGTCCTCTCGTCAAATTGATGGCCACGCTCTACATTACATCGATACTCTTCGTGATCCTCGTGCTGGGGGGCATCGCCCGCGTAGCGGGCTTCGGAATTCTGCGTTTCCTCTGGTTTCTTCGCGAAGAAATTCTCCTGGTGCTGGCCACGAGTTCCTCGGAACCCGCGTTGCCCTCGCTCATGGCCAAGCTCGAAAAGCTCGGCTGCTCCAAAGCCCTCGTCGGCCTGGTTGTACCCACGGGTTATACCTTCAATGCCGACGGCACCAGCCTCTACATGACTCTTGCCGCCTTATTCGTGGCTCAGGCAACCCACACGCATTTAACACTGACCCAGCAATTCACGATCCTGGGCGTCGCGCTACTCACCTCCAAAGGCGCGAGCGGTGTGCAAGGAGCCGCCTTTATCGCGCTCGTCGCCACCATGATGGTGATCCCAACCATACCCGTTGCCGGAATGGCGTTGATTCTTGGCATCGATCGTTTCCTCAGCATGTGCCGTGCTGCGGTCAACATGACCGGCAATGCGGTTGCCACTCTCGTCGTGGCTCGGTGGGAAAATGAGCTAGACAGCGACACTCTGCAAAAGAACCTGGCGGGGGAAGAAAGTGAAGTGCGCTAAACACCACCCGGTGAAAAAAATGCAGACTTACTCTTTCTATGGAAAAACTTTCGTGAATGCGAAAACGGAGTTATTACTTACGATGTGTTGTCTTCCCGTGGCGATCTTCGCGCAGGTGCCGACCGTTATTCCGCTGGCTTCCGAGCCTCACCATCATATTGCACTGCACAACGAATACGTGAACGTGTACGAAGTCGAAGTACGACCGCACGACTCCGTACAGTTGCACCGGCATGAATTTGACGCGATTAGCATCATGATGAGCGATTCAGAAGTCGTTGTCCGGGCTCCTGGAAAACCGGACGCACGACAGAAACTCTCCGATGGTCAAGTGCGGCTTCAGTCCAGCGGCCATGTGCATTCGACGTCGATCGAGGGCAACACTATCTACCGGAACATCACCGTAGAGCTTCTTTTCCGTCAGAAAGGAGGACACAATCTCTGCGCCAAGGTGATTGCCACCCAGGGGCTGAACTGTCCCAGTGAACGGGCATCACCACCGAGCACGACGCACATCGAACAACCCCAATATGAAACCGACCAAACGTCTGTGACCCTTATTGGAGTGCTGCCCCACCAGAAGGTCAGCTTAGGCAACAGTGGCGGTTCGGAATTGATCGTGTCGCTCGGCGATGCGTTAGTCGTGACTGCAGGTGAAACGGGCCCGGCTAAGCCGATGCGTCCAGGCGATTTTAGGTGGATTGCGATTGGCCAGGCGGCATCCATATTCAAAAACAACAGCGGCAAGGAAGCCCGGCTGATTTCGTTTCGATTGAAACCTCAAGGGCCTGTAGAAACAACGACAGCACCGACAAAGTGACTGCTCCTACTTGCTCACTTGCAGCGCGATAGCCGCCCCGAAATCCTTGGTCGTCGAGGTACCGCCAATGTCCGGAGTACGCACTTTCGCTTGCGCCAGAATCTCCGCAATCGCATTTTCGACGGCATTCGCGACGTCTGGAACGCCCAGATGTCTCAGCATCATCGCGCCAGACCAAATCTGCCCGATCGGATTCGCGATTCCCTTTCCGGCGATGTCAGGAGCCGACCCATGAACGGGCTCAAACATGGATGGAAATTCTTTTTCGGGATTGAGATTCGCGGAGGGTGCGATGCCAATCGATCCCACGACAGCGGGACCTAGATCAGAGAGAATGTCGCCGAAAAGATTGGAGCCCACGACAACATCAAACCAATCCGGGTGGCGGACAAAATGTGCGGTCAGGATATCGATGTGAAACTGGTCCGTGCGGATTTCCGGGAATTTGGCCGCCATCGCATGAAAGCACTCATCCCAGAAGGGCATGGTGTGAATGATGCCGTTTGATTTTGTGGCGGAGGTGACGTGCTTGTTTCTCTTGCGAGCTAATTCGAACGCAAATTGCAGGACGCGGTTCACTCCCCGTCGTGTGAAAACCGTCTGCTGAACAGCCATCTCTTCCTCAGTTCCTTCATAGAGCCGCCCGCCAATGTTTGAATATTCCCCCTCGTTGTTCTCACGGACGATGCAGAAATCAATCTGGCCGGGTTTCCAGTTCTTCAGCGGAGTTTCAATCCCTTCAAAAAGTCGCACGGGCCGCAAGTTTACGTATTGACGGAATCCGCGGCGGATAGGAATCAACAGGCCCCAGAGCGAAACGTGATCCGGCACACTGGGATGTCCCACAGCGCCAAGGAAGATGGCGTCAAAAGGCCGGAGTTGCTCCAAGCCATCGGCGGGCATCATCTTTCCGGTTTTGACGTAAGTTTCGCAACTCCAATCGAACGCGTGCCAGTTGAATTGGAACCCAAAGCGGTGTCCTGCCGCTTCCAGCACGCGGATGCCTTCGGGCACCACTTCTTTTCCGATGCCATCTCCCGCAATGACTGCAATATTGAAAGTTTTCATGTACGCCGCTCTTTATTCTCTCTCCGTTGACAACAACGGCGACAACGCACGTACATCCGGGGCCGAATCCAAGGCCCTAGCAAAAGCGATTATTCTTTCTGTCTTGACCTTCGGCCAGTCCGCGTACTCAGCACATCCTCTGAATTTTGCCGACGTTTCTTCAAAAGTCATGGGGTTCGCTGGGCTGCCCTTGCCAAAATCGGCCCGCCCGGCGATGACTCTCCCGTCCTTCAAATTAATTTTTAGCAGGGAGGTCATTTTGTCGTAGCCGGCGCTCTCGGCCTCCGGGTCTACATAAAAGTTTACTCTGTGGATCATTTCCTGAACGTCGCGGCGCTGAACAACTTTGTCCGAGAACTCGCCCAGGCCAGCCTTTCGTTCCAGGAGCAGGATTGCCATACAGAATTCCATGCTGAATTTGGCTTCCAGTCCGGTCTTCGGCTGATGGTGGAGAAGAGTTGTCGTCATATTGTGATTGGCGCCGACATCGATCTTTTCCACTTGGGCTGGTTGAATATTGTTGGCCCCGATCATCCGCGCTAGCTCAGTCATCGCGGGATGAGTGAGTGATCCTGATGGATAAGGTTTCAGTGAGATCCCCGGGGAAGCGAACGTCCAAGGCTTCCCAAGACGGTCCATAATCGCCGTAGTATCGTAGGAACCTCCGAAGGCGTGGAAGAAGCCCCGGTCCGCTTCCAGAATTTGCCCGGCTGCGGTCCAACCCAAGGCAACAAGTTCCGCGGAAACAAGCCCGCTTTCTGCAGCATGACCGGCTTGAAACGGTTTGGTCATGGTGCCAAAGTTTTCTCTGAGCCCCCCCGACTGACTAGCAACCAGTCCAAACGTATTCAGTATTTCCGAATGCTCAAACCGAAGCAGCTTTGCGCATGCTGCTGCGGAGCCAAACGGTCCGCATGTTCCCGTGGAATGAAATCCATCCTGATAATGGCGAGGTGAGATTGCTTCCGCGATCTTGCACTCCACTTCGATGCCCAAATGATAGGCCAGTATCAATTGCTTGCCCGAAACGCCACCCCGTTCCGCGAGCGCTAGGAGAGCGGGAAGAACGGGCACAGTTGGGTGCACGAGCAGGCCATAAACACGGTCCTTGGCGACGGCGAGCTGCGTGTCGTCGAAATCATCCGCGTGGATTGAAACGCCGTTCACGAAGGCAGCGAAGCGTGGTGAAGTTTTCCGGGCTGATCCTATGATGGTAGACTTTCCGTCGCAAACACCGATCTTTTCCAGATACCGACGGCATAGAGTCCCTGTCTGCGCCTTAGAACCCGCTAATGCCAATCCCAAACCATCGAGGATCGACTTTTTCCCCAGTTCAACTACTTCTCCCGGAATATCTTCGTAATTTGCCTGCGAGACAAATTTGGCGACGTAATCGGTGAGGCCGGGGGCACGGGGAAAGTCACTCCTGGACATGAGTTCCGCACCTTCTGTGGAATCTGTGAGCATGGTTGAAGCAATCACGCCTAGAGAAGCTATCCCAAAGTCACGCCTGCGCATTTTTCACCCTGATAATTTGCAAATCTACTTTTGGCTGCATTGCATTACCACTCGAAGAGTTGAATTCATGCGTACGACCTGTCCGCCTTATAATGTCCCAAGGCATCATTTGGACTACCACGATGCCCGCCGAATAGGGGGAACCGAGGCGATATTGCACTACCGTTGATTTGCCTCAGTCAAGTTCCAGCTTCCAACCTGGCCCGAGCTGGTTGAGCCTAAGCTCGCTTCTCAGCCAATCGAGAAAGTTCTACTTTTTCTCGGGTGATACCACCGATCTCTCCAATTGACCGAAATCCAAGCCAGGCAAGAGAGGCGTTTTCTCAATTCTTACGGCATCTAGGCTAAACGGATTCAGTCCCAAAGCTTTGAGGATGCTAGGGGCGATTTGTGATGTTTGTACAGGGAACTTGATTTGTTGACGGCTGAACTTAGGATGGTATATGAGAAGGGGTACATTCCGATCCGTGTTGGCGTTGCCGCCATGCTCCGCGATGAACGTGCTGCCGTTATCCACATAGATTTGGCCTGGAGTCGGCTGAATAATGATATCTGGCACGCGAGGGTCACTTTGGGGGTCATTGAATAGGAGCTTCAATGATTCACCGGAGTAAATTTCCTGAATGCCTGCCTCTTCCTGGATTTTTCGGAGCGCACTGACGACATCGGCGGTGCGGTCCTGATCCGAAAGCCACAAAAGGGCGACACTTCCATCCTGTTCCAAACCCGCCAACAACCCTTCGTGGACGGCAGTGACGGTCATAGGAATTAGTTCCAGATTGGCATGCTTGAGCTTCGCAGGATCAATCGGGGAATCACCATGCTTAGCAGTGATGATAACGAGCGTTGAGTCAAGCAAATTTCGCTCTTGGAGCTTGGCCATAATCTTCCCGAGCGACTGGTCCGTGTGAACCAAGGCGTCTTCCAGAGGTGGGCTCAAACGACCACTTCCGTCGAGGTAACCTCCGCCGGCCGTCTTTTGCGCGACGCTGATTGCCTGGAAATTCATTCCAAAAATTGCCGGTACCCCTACTTCACGCGTTCCGGTGTGATCCTTACCGTTGATCTCGTTCAGGATCGCAGCTACCTTGAGGTCATCATACGATTCCGTGTTTTTCAGGCCACGGGAGGAACGAACTTCAGGCGTAAATAGGTCGTCCACCCCCGTGCCCGAGGGACCATTCACGAAGTCGTACGCGGGATGCTTGTCGGACCATGCGGTACGACCGCCACTTCTCTTTACGACTTCGAAAATCGTGTTGACGCGGATGAACCTGTGAGGAAAAACAGGTGTGCAGCCTTTCTTAGGATCTCTCGGCAGTTTATCGGGATCAATGCCTCCGCCGCCATCGACCGCATCGCGATTCTTGTCAATCGAGGAATCAAAGATTATGGGGGTTCCAATCCTGGAGCAATCGGAGGCAGGCGGCGACAGACTACGGTCATAGGAATTCTCAAAAATGACCCCCGTGGCATTGGAAGAACCTCCGCTAACCATAGAAAGCAGTCCGGGCCATGAGTTGGAGGGAAATGACGTTGAAGCATTGCTGTAAGTGAGAGCGTGGAGACTCAATTTCGCAAGAACCGACTCGGGCCTGTCTTTGACCAGATTGGCGAGATCGAGTCCATGCATCCCGTCGATACTAAGGAGCAGCACATGTTGGACGGAATCTCGCCGCGGCGTCGAGCCATTTTCGTCAGAGAATTGCGTCTTTGCCCTGATTGGAGCCAGGAGCGATATCACACAAGCTAAAACTGCGCTCAAGAAGGCTGCCAACAAGAATCGAGCGTTCCTATTCTCTGTTCTCAACTGTTTGCTCCTCAATCCGGTAATATTCTTCCAGTCTAATCGCGTCTTCCAATTCCTTACGAACTTTCATGAAAACAGCCTGGTCCATTCCCGTGCACCCTGTTTCTTTGAGTCGTACAAAGAGGTCTTTCACGCTTTTGAACATTGTCGTGATCGCACTGATCGCGTCGTTCACCATCTTGTAGCCCATGGCTTCCAGTTCTCGGATCGGGAAGATGGGCCGCCCAAGCCGGTTTCCTTCACTGTTGACGAAGATCAAAGGCACACTCACTGCAGCCGGTGCTTTGCGCGCTTCTTCCGCCGTGTTCGGGAAGAGCATGACCATATCAGCTCCGGCTCCGGCGTAGAGGTTTGCTCTGCGCACAGCTTCGCCGAAGCCATCGGTGCGCATGGCATCCGTACGCGCCGCGATGACGAAGTCCGGGTCGCGCCGAGCGCGCGACGCGTATCGAATTTTTTCACACATCTCTTCGCCTGAAATCAGGTGTTCAACACCTTTATGGTAGTGCGCACGTTTTGGGTAGACCTGGTCTTCAATGTGAACCGCCGCGGCACCGGCGCGTTCCAATTCCCGTACGGTTCGAATCACGTGAACCGCGTCTCCATAACCGGCGCCTCCATCCACCATCACCGGAATTGAGACGGCGGCAGTGATGCGCCGCGTTGCCGTAAGGACCTCCTCCAGACTGAGAAGGGGTTCCGGAACGCAGGAACTGGCACCCAGTGCATATCCTCCGATGTCCAGACAGCCGAATCCCACACTCTCAGCAATTCTGGCGGTCAGCGGATCGTAGGCGATCGGCGCGTGGAGGATTCCCGGAGCCTGCAGCATCTCCCGAAAAACGGTCGTCATTCGTTTCAATTGAGGTCTCCTAACAAATATTTTGGCCAGCTTCGGTTGATGCCAGTACGCACTTTGCCCTGGGCGTCTGATTCACGAAGAAGCTCTGGCTCCGGCAACCGGCTGCACGCGAGTGATGCTCGAAGAGTATGCAGTGGACGAAGGACGCCCTTCGCTGCCGACTTCGAGGTTATCGTCCGCATTCACAAAGACCCAGATCAGGCCTCCGCAGAAGCTCACGAGCGCTGCAAAATCCAGTGCTGTGATCCAGCCAAACTTAGTCGCGAGGTATGCCGTTGAAATCGGCGCGATCCCTCCCGCAAGATTGGCGCAGGTGTTCATCAAGCCTGAAAGAGATCCCGCATGTTCGGGAGTCAGATCAATGCAAGTGGCCCACCAACTAGGTGCAGCAAAATGACTGAATCCCGCTGCCACTGCCAACAACAGAATCGCAGACGTGTTACTCACCCTGTGGCTACCAACCCACAAAAGTAGCGCCGAGCACGTCATTCCGATCCACACCGTGCTTTGCCTTCCGCGGCGCCGGCCCAAGTAAGTCACAGCTTTGTCAGACAGCCAGCCGCCGAGCGGTGCCATCAGTGTCATTGCAATGAATGGAGTGGATCCCCACAGTCCCCCTTTTGTGAGGGTGAGGCCACGGACGCGGGTCAGGTAGATGAAAAACCAGGTGTAGTAAATATACGGCGCATAGCCATGACAAAAGTAACTGGCAATCAATGCCCAAACCGATCCGCTGGCGAAAATCTTTCGCCACGGAGTGCCGCTTAACCGAAACGAATGACTCCCAGGGCCGCCTACTGGAGATCCCAGGATCTTGAGTTCCGCCGAGTTGACGGAAGGATGTTCTTCGGGCCGGTTAGTCGCATAAAGCGACCAGACGACCACCACGAGGATCGCAAGCAGACCGGAGAGAAGAAAAGACGAGCGCCACCCCCATCGTTGCATTGTTCCAGCGAACACGATGGGCGCGAGTACTCCCCCTGCACCAACTCCACCAAGTAGCAAACTGCTGCCGATACCCCGTTGTCCCTTCGTCATCCAATTGGCGACGATCTTGTTCGCATTGGGGTAACTTGCGGCTTCGCCCGCGCCCGTCAGGAATCGAACCGCCACGAAGGCCCACGCGAGATTCAACCAAGAACTCTTGCCAACTGCCAGAGGGACCAAAGTCATCAGAATCGTCAGCGTGGACCACCACAAGATCGCAAGAGTGAGTGTTCGACGGGGGCCATAGCGATCCCCTGCCCACCCACAAGGTATTTGGAACAACGCATATCCAAATGCGAACGCCCCGAGGATCCATCCCATAACTTCGTTCGTGAAATGAAATTCTTCCTGAAGAAACTTTCCCGCGATAGCGAGATTTAGCCGGCCGAAGGCCGTCACCAGCATGATGAATGTCAGGATCGTGAGGATGTGCCATCGAACGCCCGTTGGTTCTTGAACCGACAATTTATCCCGCTTTCACAACACGATCGCATTTGCCGACTGGAGAATCGAGGCGATGAAACCGCTAACGAAACTGAAAAATCGACAGCGACTGGGCGGATGCTACGTCACCGTTCAAAGTGAGTCAACGGCTGCCCCAATGGGTGAATGAAAATGTAGAGCATACAATCGTTCTAAGGCGCCTGTTTTCAGATAGGATCTCGGCACCAATCGCTTTTCAGCTAAACGGAAATTAATCTTGTTTTAAGTCTCAACTGAAATGAATGAATTATGCTCTCTCGTGCTGTCCTCTGGCGGAACTTGAGCCGACCTATAGCGGGCTCTTACTTGCCCGACTGATTCGGAGAGGGAAATCTGGATACACGCCTGAGTCTTCGAAGAAGCGGGCCAAGCCTGGCCCAAAATCATCGTTGTCCGACACTGCAGGCGCAAGCTAGTTCGCCGCACGGACAGGCCCAAGCGGAATGGAGCCGCGGCTAGCAACTTAGTTTCACATAAGAAGCATTCCATCTTAGGGAGAGAAAATGAAGAAACGGTCTTTAGTCCTCGTCGCGACCCTCATGGTGTTCGGAATCCAAGCCCGGTGTCAAATGGCTGCACCAATCAGGTTGATCCAAACTTTTGACCTACCTGCGGAGGTTAAGGGGAACTTCGACCATTTCGGAATTGACCTGAAAGGCGGGCGGCTTTTTGCGACTCCGGAAGGCTACCATGCTGTCGTTGTATTTGATTTGAAGACAGGCAAACTAGCTCACAAGATAGATGGGATTGGCAAGCCGCATGCCGTGCTCTATCGGGAGGATCTGAACCGTATTTACGTTACCGACGGAGATGCGGGAGATTTGAAGATCTTCGATGGCACAACGTACGGTCTCGTGTCCAGCGTGAAACTATTAGAGGACGCGGATTCCATTGGATACGATCCGGTCACCAAGTACCTCTATATCGACAACGGTGGCGGGGACGTTCATCAGACGTACTCGATGTTAAGCGTCATTGATACGACCGCAGGAAAGAAATTAGCCGACCTCAAGATTGACGGAGAAACTCTCGAGGCCATGGCGTTGGAGAAGTCCACATCGAAGATGTATGTAAATAACAGAGCTAGGAACCAGATTTCTGTTGTGGACAGGGAGAAGCGCGAACTCGTAGCGAGTTGGCCCGTAACGCAATGCAAGCCCAACGTGGCGATGGCCCTCGACGAAGGGAACCATCGCTTGTTTGTCGCTTGCCGCAGCGGCGTGATTTCAGTGCTGGATACCCAATCGGGCAAGGAAGTTACGTCTTTTCCCATTACCAAGGGCGTTGACGATATTACGTACGACCCGGCCAGCAAGCGTGTCTATGCCGCCTGTGATGGTGCGATTGATATCTATGAGCAGTCCGGCCCCGATAGCTACAAGTTGCTGGGGAACATCTCCACAGGCCCCATGGGGAGGACAGCACGCCTAGTGCCCGAATTGAAGCGCTACTTTGTGGCCGTGCCGCAGCACGGTACTACAAGCGCTAGGGTACTCGTATTTGATGTCCTGTAGTATTGCGCGTGGTTCGTAATCGAACCAGGATACGACGCTGAGGTGAGTTGACGCAGCCTATCACGCGCCTCGTTATGAGAGAATATTGAGCGGGGCTATGCGGATCCTCTTAGTCGAAGACGAACGGAAGGTCGCCAGCTTCATCGCACGCGCCTTGAAGGAAAACACCTACGCAGTAGATGTGGCGGAAACGGGTCGGAAGGCGCTCGAATTAGGTGCCGACGTCACATACGACGCCATTCTTCTCGATGTTCGTTTGCCCGACCTCAGTGGGATCGAAGTCTGTCGCGAATTACGCCAGCAAGGGATAGAAGCGCCTGTCCTGATGCTCACGGCGCGAGGTTTGGTCGAGCAGCGGGTCGAAGGATTGGATGCAGGTGCCGACGACTACCTGACGAAACCCTTCGTCTTGGCCGAACTCCTTGCGCGAGTGCGGGCACTCGTCCGGCGGGGCTTCCATAGCAGCAACGCAAGACTCAGTTACGCTGACTTAGTACTCGACCGTCATCGCCGCCGCGCTACACGGGACAAAGAGGCGATCCCACTTACGTCCAGGGAATTCGCCCTCCTCGAGCTGCTTTTGCTTCGGGCACCTGAGCTTATTACCCGCAGTGAGATCGTAGAACATGTTTGGGATTGCCATTTTGACAGCGAAACTAATCTCGTTGAGGTGTACATCAATCGACTTCGCCGGAAGATTGATCAAGACCGTTCCGTGAAGCTGATCCATACCATCCGCGGGGTGGGGTACCGCTTGGGGACACCGGGGTCATGAAAGTCGGAACACTCCGTCTCCGGATGATGCTGCTTTTCTGCACCGTCGTCGGAGTACTTCTAGCTGGGTCCTACTTGGCGTTTTGGGGCCTCCTGGCCCATGCGGTCCATGTCCAACTCAATCGTCAGCTGCTTGAGACCGCACGCCCCATCATTGCTGATATGGCCTCCGAGCCCAACGCGAAGGACGTAAACCGGCTAGATCTTCCGGGCGAGTTCTTTGAGGTCCTGGACCAAAATGGCCAGGTCCTCCAGCAGTCCAAGAATCTCGATGCACCAATGAAGCTAACTGGGCTGAACCTGGCCGATTCGCAGCCGACTTTCGGGATAGCTTCCCTCAAGAATGGAGAAACGGTGCGCGTCGCGCTCATTCCTTTTCAGCAAGGAAATCAGGCGCGTATTTTTGCCGTGGCCATCCCTACCTTTGGGACCAACCGAGTGCTCGACAGCTTTGGAGGAGTGGCCTTGCTTCTTTTTCCCTTAAGCCTCCTGCTGACCGCCGGAATATCAGCACTTTACGTCGGGAAAAGCCTTGCGCCAATCAAGGAGCTGACCAGACATGCTGCTCTGATGGCAAAACGTGTGACAAACCGACAAGGGTTTTGGACACCCCTGCAGGTGTTTTCCCCTCATGATGAGCTTGGGCGATTGGCGGTAACGTTTAATCATCTATTGAAGAGCGTTGATTCGGCCGTTCTCCAGTTGCGCCAATTTGTGACAGACGCCTCGCACGAGTTGCGCACTCCACTCGCAGTACTTCACGGCGAGACAGAGCTGCTGCTCTCTAAACCACGAAGCACGGAAGAATACCGCCAGA
>WNFQ01008519.1_pt1 | contig 13233 bp, 10 predicted proteins | sample 5400171 | NCBI WGS metagenome assembly WNFQ01 (sample SAMN13153356, study PRJNA577476) | soil metagenome | isolation source: 20 cm soil under Madrone tree | place: USA:California | collected 2016-06-14
CATGCACATCAGCTCGGCGAATTCGAGGAAATCGGCAACGCGACCGGCGCGTTCCAGGGATTGGTTAAAATCTTCGTCGCTACCGAGGACGCGCACATCGCGCCAGAATTGTTCTCGCAGCTGGGGAATTTTTTGGAGGGCTTCGCGTAATCCTTTCTCGTGCCGCGACATGCCGCATTTGTCCCAGAGAAGAACGCCGAGCTCTCGGTGAAACGAATCGAGCGAGCGGCTGCCGTTGACTTTCAGGAGTTTCTCGATCCTGACACGGACATCTTCCTCCGCTTGTTGAAACTCCGGCGAATCCGGCGACGGCCGTTTTCCCATTTGACCGGCGAGATAGTTCGGCAGCGTATTCGGCAAAACAAAGTAACCGTCAGCCAAGCCTTGCATAAGCGCACTGGCGCCGAGCCGGTTCGCGCCGTGATCGGAAAAATTCGCTTCACCGATCACAAACAAGCCGGGGACATTGCTCATCAGATCGTAATCGACCCAAAGCCCGCCCATCGTGTAATGAACGGCCGGATAAATCCGCATCGGCACTTTGTACGCGTTTTCGCCGGTGATCTTTTCATAGACTTCAAACAAATTTCCGTAGCGCTCGCGAATGGTGCCTTCACCCAGGCGCTTAATCGCATCGGCAAAATCGAGATAGACGCCGCGTCCGCCCGGACCGACGCCGCGGCCTTCATCGCAAACTTCCTTTGCAGCGCGGGATGCAATATCCCGCGGCGCGAGATTGCCGTAGCTGGGATATTTTCGTTCGAGATAATAATCACGATCTTGTTCCGGAATTTCACGAGATGGCTTGTCGCGGTCGTCCTTCCGTTTTGGGACCCAAACGCGTCCATCGTTTCGCAACGATTCGGACATCAGCGTCAGCTTGGATTGATGTTCGCCGCTGACCGGGATGCACGTTGGATGAATTTGCGTGAAAGATGGATTCGCAAAGAGCGCGCCTCTCTTGTAGGCCCGATAAGTGGCTGTGACATTGCAGCCGCGCGCATTCGTTGAGAGATAAAACACGTTCCCATATCCGCCGGTGGCGAGCACCACGGCGTCGGCCGCGTGCCTCTCGATTTTTCCCGACCGCAGGCTGCGCGTAATAATTCCCTTGGCCTGTCCACCCACGATCACCAGATCGAGCATCTCCGTCTGCGGAAACATGCAGACCGTGCCCGCCGCGATCTGGCGGCAAAGCGCTTGATAGCAGCCGAGCAAAAGTTGCTGGCCAGTCTGGCCGCGCGCATAAAATGTGCGCGACACCTGCGCGCCGCCAAACGAACGGTTTGCCAGCAGCCCTCCGTACTCGCGGGCGAACGGTACGCCTTGCGCGACGCATTGGTCGATAATGTTGTTGGCGATTTCAGCGAGGCGATAAACGTTCGCTTCGCGCGACCGAAAATCGCCGCCTTTTATCGTGTCATGGAATAGCCGGTAAACACTGTCGCCATCGTTCTGATAATTTTTTGCCGCGTTGATTCCGCCTTGGGCTGCAATGGAGTGCGCGCGCCGAGCCGAATCCTGGAAACAAAAGCATTTTACTCGATAGCCCAGCTCACCCAGAGTGGCCGCCGCCGATCCACCGGCCAGACCGCTGCCAACTACAATGATCTCAAATTTTCGCCGGTTATTCGGACTCACTAAGCGCGAATGATCACGGTGGCTGCGCCACTTTTGAGCGAGCGGCCCCGGTGGAATTTTTGCGTCCAGCGTGCCGATCATAATTGTTGCGCCGGCCTGATCAGTCCGATCAGGATGGCGAGGGGAATGGAGGTGTAGCCCGCGAAGAGAAGCCAGGCGAAGATTCGGCCGCCGAACGCGAGTCGCGGCGTGAGTTTTTTGTCATTCAATCCGAGCGATTGAAAAAAACTCGACGATCCGTGGCTTAGATGAAGCGCCAGTAAAAAGAGGCCGAGCACGTAAAAGCCCGATACAAAATAATTTTGGAAACCATACACCATCATCGAATAGACGTCGTAATGGCCGAGAGGATCAACTTTCAGCAAGCCAAAGCGACGATCCGTTACTCGTACGGTGAAATGGGCAATGTGATAAATGATAAACGCCAGCACGATCAGGCCACTCATCACCATGTGCCGCGACGCGAAGGTTGCTTTTACGTATTGCCTGTCTTTGTAGGCGTCCGGCCGGGCACGCCGATTCTCAATTGCCAGCAAGATCGTGAAATAAATGTGAAGAACGACCGTGGCGAGAAGAAAGGCACGAATCAGCCAAAGCAGCGGACCGAGATCGCGCAGATGTTGCGAGTAACCATTGATCCAATCCGGCCCGATAAAAATTTGCAAATTTCCAAGCAGATGTCCGATCACAAAAAGGATCAAAATGATGCCGGTGACCGCGACGATCATTTTTTTCCCAACCGATGAGCGATAAAATGCTACTAAAATGTTCACGCTAGATTTGCGCCGCGAAACCCGCCTTCGCTGTCCTACGACGAGTAAGCGAGCCGTGCGTCTCAGATTATGGATCGCGCTTGGAGCGTCAAGCTGTAGCCGCGATCGCCTGAGGATGGGCAGAAGTAAGTATTCACTTCGCTGCGATTAAGCATATAATTGCCCTGCATGGCGAACAGGGAAGAATCTCAGACGATGGCCCGGGAAATCCTTGGATTCCAACAGGGATATTCCACAGAGGAAGTCGAGCGCGGAGGCGCGGCGGCCCTTCCTGAGCGAACTGGTCTCTGGTCGCGTTTGCTCAGCTACGAATGGTCAGCCGCACTATTGTATCTCTTTTTGGATGTAGTGAGCTGGCTCGCAATCTACCGCATCGCAGGTTGGTTTCGGTTCGATGCGTATTATGCCACGATCGCTCCGTGGAGAAGCTAACCCTTAGTTATTCGGCCGAACACATTCTTGCGGTCATCGCCGCGGCTGCGGTCAGCGCGATGCTCGTTTATTCTGCGGCAACGTTCGATCAGACCATGAAGCCGAGCCGCGGTGTCCTACTTTTGAGCTTCGCAATTTTCCTGCCAGTATCGCTAGCCTACCGTCGGTGGATTCGGCAATATGTGGTGACCAGCAGCGTCAATCGGTCCTTCCTCGTCATCGGTGGCGGTGCGTCTGCTGCGCGATTTTACGAGGCCTACAGGAGCTCACTAAACGGAGAGCAGCTTGAGTTTGTAAGTGTGAACCAGGAACGGGTGGGTCAGCCAATCGCCGGTGATGGATCGCCGATTGTGCAAGGAGACCTCAAGGGCAGGTTGAACAATCTTGGCCGATCTTACAGCGGCATCATTCTGGCTGAAAAAGCAACTTCGCTCGACACTGCACTGTTGGAGCGGCTTGTGTATGCGCAGTTCCAGGAAACGCGTGTTTATACGCTGGAATCATTTTACGAGCCCCACTGGCGCTATGTTCCCGTTGGTATTGTCGATCCGTTTTGGCCGCTGCAGACCGGCTTCCAACTGGCTCGCACGTCGCCGTATCATTATCTTAAGCGCCTCTTCGATATGGTGGCCGCGGCGACAGGGATCATCATTTGTTCACCACTCTTCATTCTTGTCCCTCTGCTTATCTGGATGGAGGACGGCCGTCCGGTTTTTTTCCGGCAGGAACGAGTGGGTCGCGACGGTAGACGGTTCATTCTCTTCAAATTCCGAACCATGCGCCGACGCTCCGATCAAGCGGACGAAGACATTTACACGCGGAAAGATGATCGCCGGGTGACGTCTGTGGGACGTTGGCTGCGAAAACTCCGCCTCGATGAGGTGCCTCAACTTTGGAATGCGCTCAAAGGAGATATCAGCTTGATTGGTCCCCGCCCAGAATGGAGCAAGTGCGCCGAACGCTACGAGCAAGCGATCCCATTTTATCATTTCCGGCACCTGGTCAAGCCAGGCATCACGGGCTGGGCACAAGTGAATTATCCCTACGGCGAGAGTGATGAGGACGCGGTGGAAAAGCTAAAGTACGACCTCTACTATATCCGGCATTACTCACTAAAGCTGGACGCCATGATCGTGCTGAAAACGCTGTACACCATGCTGTTTGGCAAAGGGCGCTGAACTGAGTTGTTGTCAATTACGATTGTTGGTGATCAGTTGGTCGTAATTGACGTGTGATCTCCCATTTTTTTCGCAGTGCATCTCGCTGGATTTTTTTTGCTGCCCTTATCTACGCGCCGTGGGCGTACGGCGCGACAACATCGGCGAGCATCCAAATAACCAACTGGATCCTGCTTGCTGCGCTCGTCCTTTGGGCTGTTGCGTTGCTTGTTAGCAGGCGAATGCCGCGATTTCCGCGGCTTCTATTTTTTTTAGCGGTGGCGTTGCTCTGTCTTGGCGGATGGATGGTCTTCAATGCCAGGTCAATCTACGACTCGGATTTTTTTGTTTTCGTGCCGCTACGCAACTTCGCGCCGCCTTTGGCTGGCTCCGTTGACTACGCCATCAGCGCCGCGTGGATCATGCGTGGCGCCTTGCTGCTGGGAACCATCTTGTTCGTGGCAAACCTTTCTCAGAGTGACCGATGGTTGCTTCGCTTATGGTATGTGATTGGTCTCGCCGGCGGTTCGATAGCGATTCTAGGTTTGCTCCAAAAAGCCACAGGGGCGCAGATGATCTTCTGGCAACCGCCGCCCCCACCGCAGTTTTGGGTCCACACTTTCTTTGCGAGCTACTATTACCACGGTAATGCCGGTGCGTTTTTGAACCTGCTGTGGCCATTGAGTGCCGGCCTTGCTGTCCGGGCTTTTAGCAATCGACGCCATCCTGGGATGCGCGCGGTTTGGGTCATAGTTTTTATCGTCACGATTGCTGGGGTGCTGGCGAATACCTCGCGTATGGCTCACTTGGTGGCACTGCTATTGGGGATCACCATCTGCCTGCCATTTGCACCGGCGGTTCTTCGAAACTTTTCGGGCGGACAGAAGAGTATCGCCTTCGCCGGCGCTCTTGCCGTCGTGTTGGCGCTGATTGCGCTAGCCCGGGCGACTCATTTAGAGCAACCACTGACCCGCTGGCAGTTAGCCACGGAGGAATTTCCTGGCGACGCCCGGTGGAAGGCTTCTCGCCTCGCAATCGGCGCGCTTCCGGACGCGGGGCTGTTGGGGTTCGGCCCTGGAACGTTTCGCGTGGTATTTCCAAGCTATAACGTCGGATCGGCTAACCAAGCTCCGGGCAGCTGGAGATTTTTGCACGAGGATTACCTGCAGACTCTGATGGAATGGGGGTGGCTGGGAAGTAGCCTGTGCGCGTTGCTATTCTTTGGAGGAATAACAGTCGGGATTCGTAGTTATTCGAAGCATGCCAGGAGAGACTGGACGCCGCGGAGACGCGTGGTGCAGCCTTTTGTTATCATAGCACTTGCAGGGGTGGCGCTGCATGCAGTAGTCGATTTCCCGTTTCAGATCGAATCGATCCAGCTGTATGTGGCAACTTATCTGGGCCTTTGCTGGGGAAGCATGCTCTGGCACGAAAGGCGGGTCAGCAGCCACAGTTCGCTTTTCACCGGCTGAAAGCAGAGCTTGCGATGAAACTCGAGTAACCCTTCGCGACCGCGCGCTAATGGGCGATTACCGAATGATCCACTACGCTCCGTTGCCTTCGTGATCGGCTTTCGACCGGTCACCGTAGGTGCGGTAGCTGCGCGAATACGCCCCTTCGCCTTCGCCATAACCGTGCGAAGCGTAATAGTAATAATAGCCGACTCCACGACTTCGCCGCAGCCGATTCAGGACCAAACCGGCCGGCCGAGTTCCTGACTTTGCCAGCAACGTAATCGCCCGGCGGACTGCTGGACGCGGTGTTTTCGCCGCCCGCACAACGATGCACACCGTTTGGGCATGTGGGGTCATCAGCAGAGTGTCACTGACTGCAAGAATAAAAACACTATCGATCACAACGCGATCGAAAAGTCTTACAGCCTCGGCGATCAACTGGCCGAAAAATGGTCCGGCAAGAAGTTCCGCCGGATTAAGTGCGCGCCGTCCCCACCCGCGAGGACATAGAGTTGCCCACCCGTTGCGGTAAGAATTTTCCCCGTCAGCTCAATATCCTCATCGACAAGCTGGATTTCTCCAGCAGGAATCTGGCGCGCGGCAGTGGCCAGGTCGGTTTCACCTACCAGGCAATCCGTCACTCCAGGCGCGGTGTCTTCGTCGGAATTGTTTCTTACATTGGCTTGCGGGAAGCGGAAAATCTTGTGCATGTTTGGCCGCCGCAGATCGCCGTCGATAAGAAGAACGCGATAGCCTTGCTGCGCCAGTACAAGCGCATAATTGGCGCTGGTAAAACTTTTTCCTTCGTTAGGCACAGCGCTGGTAAAAAGTGAAACCTTGCGCGCGGCTTCCGGACCGAGAAGAGAAAGCGCAGCGCGCAAATTGCGGAACGCTTCGGCAGCAGGACTTTCAGGAGTTTCCACCACCACCCGGTAGTTGGAACTTCTTAAAGCTTTCCCTCGCCGTTTCAGTCGGCTAACAGGGCCTTCATCGGCGGTGTCTGGAACAGCTGCAAAAACAGGCAAGCCAAGCGTAGTCTCTGCCTGGTCTACGGTTTTGATCGAACGATCCAATGCATCCGCGCCAAAAATAAAGGCCAATCCAACAGCCAGGCCGCCAAGCAGACCCAGAGCAATCGTTCTGCTCGGACGGGGACTAATGGGTGAGCCCGGGAACGGCGAATGTTCAATCACGGTGACTGCATTCATTTTCACGTCCTTCGTCAAATTTGTGTCTTTTATCTGACGAAGGACGCTTTCGTAGAGTGCCCGGTCAGTTTCGGCTTGCCGGGCCAACTCCTGATAACCGATCGCTGTGCGGTTGAGCACAACCGCGACGCCCTGCTGGTTGTGTAATGCGTTTTCCAAGCTGGCCTGTGTGGCTTTGATCTGTTCGATGGTGTTACGGAGAATCGTAGGCTGCGCCATCACGGCTTGACGAAGCTTCTCTTTTGATTCAGCCAGCGCAGCTTTGGCTGAAATCATTTTGGGATGCTTGTCCTTGTATCGTAAGGCGTAGGTCGTCATCGCTGCTTCCATTTGAATGACATTGCGCCGCGCTTCCGTCACCATTGGGGCGGCAGAGATACTCGGGATCTTAAGCAACGCGTCGATCTTATCGCCCACCTGTTGGACTTGCTCCAACTCGCCTTCAAGGCGAAGCTGATCGGTCTTAGCTGCGATCAGTTTGCCGTTCAGGTCTTGCAGATTGTCTTCTACCAGGCCGCCTCGAGACCCGCCGGCGCCAGAGCCAGCTCCCTGCTGTGAGCCCGTCGCGACCGTGCCGCCTCCAAGTTGCAACGCATCTGGATTCTTTGCCTTGTATTCGGCAACGGCCGCCTCGCTTTTTCGCAGGTTCGCCTTCAACCGTTCTTCCTCCTGCAGCAAATAACGCAGTGCCTCCTCGCTGAGCGAAGTCTTCCGCTCGATCGAGTAGCGAATGTACTCGCGACCGACTGCTTCCGCGAGGCGCTGTGCCATTGCTGGATCGTGATGCGTCGCGTACAAATCGATCAGGCGCGTCCCGCGGCGGATCACAGGTTTCACCATGCCGACAATCGCTCGACCCAGTCCTTCTTCGAGCGGCGTAAATGTCGTGACGCCACTAGCGTTCTGACTGTTGCTGGAAGTTTGTGACGGATCGGTACGCTGTGCCGGACTGGACGTCTTCTCGTTCACGACGCTCTGGCCCAGAAGAGCGCGTCCACCGTCTTCCGCCAAGCCTTCGGAGCGTACGACTCGGGCAAGAAGGGTTTGGTTAGTCAGATTTTGTTCGATGGTTCGCAACCCCTCGTAACTGCCCAGAAACGTGGAGCGCATACGCGTGGTAGGATCGTCATTGGCGAGGAAAGTCGGCTCCTGAGCCTCCACTTCCAGGACTGTGTGTCCCTGGTAAAGCTTCGGCGTCCGCGCGAGGTTACCCAGCGCTAGAAAAAGGCCGGCCAGAACGCAAACCGCGACGATCCAAATGCGTTCGACGAAAGAATGCCAGTACCGCCGAAAATCAAACGTCTGTGGTCCCTCGGCGTACTGCCCGGTCAGAGCTACGGCTGGTTTCTCGGAATTTGTGGGAACAGTCGTTCCCATCAGAGATTGGGCAGGATCAATCACGGCAAAATCTTGGCTCGAACCTTACACCAAGAACTGCGCTCGGAAAGGCGAACGCGCAAAAATTTTCAATTAGAAAATACTTTCGCCGACGGTGATGGTGTCGCCCGGCACGATGAGAAAGCCCCCGCCGCTTCCCTTGGTGAAGCGCTTCGCGTTGACCTTGAAAACCTGATCGCCACTCGCGTTATGTCGTCGCACCGTTATCCTTTCCGGCGCAGCGATGCGGGTAAAACCGCCGGCGATCGCGACCGCCTCCAGCAGATCGATACCGTCCGGATTGCTCTCGGGCAGTTCGAAACTGCCGGGGTGACCTACCTGGCCCAAAATTGAAAAACGCCGCTTTGCGTAGCCGAGAAGGCTGACATTGACCCTTGGGTTCACCAGATAATCGCGGCCGTATAACTCGGTAAGCTTTGAAGCAGCCTGGGTCAGATTCAATCCAGCCAAATGGATCGAGCCCAGCAAGGGCAGACTCAGGTTGCCCTCGGGATTCAATCGTCCGCTTGTGCGAAGATCCTCTTCGCCAAAAACATCCACTGCCACGGAGTCGTTCGCGCTCAAAACATAACCAGCGGGGGCGCTGACCGCGGTAAATTGGGGCGCTGAAGCGGTCGATGGCGATCTGGATACGGATGCGCCAGACTGCGATGCGGCGGTTCCCGGCATGGTTTGGGCGGACAGGAGCTGCGGGAGCAACGCCAAAGCGAGCGCAGTCGCCAACCACTCTCCCCGTGTCCCAGCTCGCAAAGGATTAAAACCCTGATTAAAACCTGAGCGTAGCCCTGACGCCCACCTGATTGTCACGCCAACTGAAGTTATCGACGTCACTGACGTCCTCGCGATGCAGGTAATAAACTCCAGCGCTTAGCCACCTGGTAATCAACACGTCAATCGACGGTTCGATAAACCAGTAATCATCATTCCCCGACGAGCTGACGTCCCGGTCAGTGACGAAATAGTCCGCGTTTTCGTAGCCGCCGCCCAAGCCTAAATAAACGCGTCGAAATAAACGCTGCTGAAGCCGGGCCGCAATGTATGTGGCCGCGAAATCCTGGTTATCACGGAACCCGGAAGGGTAAATCCGCCGGCCAGCCGCCAGCGTAAAAGTAGTGCCGTCAAATGGATGATGAACCAGTCCGACTTCAAAGACTGGCGATGTGTATTCACCCCGGTTGCCATCGAACTGCCGGAACTCAACGCCCGCCGAAGCATACACGTCAAATTTGCTCGTCACTTCCCAATTGAGGCGCCCGTTTATCTGCTCGAAAGTTTGGTTACTCGTTGGATCATCGACCCAATCGTATCCGAACGTGCCGCCAACGCCGACCGTCACCTTTGGCAGCCAATTGTAGTAAATGTAGAGACCACCTGAAACTTCGTAGTAACTAGTGTGATTGGGATAGTTGATGATCGACGAACCCAACTCGGCCTGCAGAGATAATTTCCCCGTCAGCGCATAATTTGCTATCGCGCCCATGTAAAAGATGTTCTCCCGCACGGGCCCGGTGGCATCAATGTTTGCCCACAGCCCCGTCGTATCGACGAAGCTGTTAAGGTTTGCCGATTCGAGGAACGCCGCGTCCGCAAACAGTCTCAACGTCAACCGGCCAGAGCTATATCCTCCCTCGAGGTGAATCAGCTGGTTAAATGAGTCTAGGTCCGAGTGATCGACGAACAGAATAGCGCTAGGCATGTAGGACAACGAGAGATAGCTTCTGTTGCGGCCCGCGGTATCGCCGATGCCAACAGTAATAAACGGTTCAATCGCGAAATAATAATCGGATACACGATCGTCGTGAGTGAGAAAGATGTTGTCGTCCCACACGCCTCGCACTGTCAGCCCTAACGCCCAGTGAAACCCACACGCTGCACCTGTAGAAATTTGTTTGTCGGCAGCTGGGAAAACGTTCTTTGAATCCAATGCACCGTGAGGGCCTGCTGGTGCTGCTGACGGAACCAGGCTCGTTTGCGCCGTGGTATAGTTCGTTGACGGAGACAACGGCTCGGGCGAGGACGGGAACGCCTGCTCAGCCGAAGGCAACGGCTCCGCTGAAGAGGGCAAAGCCTCCGCTGGGGCGGGGGCTGACGATTCAGCTAAAGTGGGCAGTGGCTCTGCTGGCGCGGATGGCCACGATTCCGCTGGAGCGGCTGGGGGCTCCGTCAGCGACGGTAAAATATCAGGCTCAACCGACTCCTGCGCTTGCGCGGCAAGAACAGCTGCAAAGAAAATTCCTGCGACGAATGCAAGGGCTGGCCGGGTAATCTTGCCCGCAGTTTCTCTTGCCATGCGGCGCGGAGGTTGGGCAGAGCGGTAACTGGTTAAGGCGAAACCGAGGCGCATGGTCGCGAGACTAGATTGGCGCCAAAAGCCCGTCAATGAAAAAATCTGATAAAAATTACCCAAGCGAAAGGCCACATTTCCAAGCCATTGTGCCGTTCTTGATCGAGTGGGCGGACGGCGCGTATCCCCGGCGAAGTTTGCTTTGCGGTTGTTCACGTAACACGTTTAACAACTTGGCGAATCAACCATTGAATCCGCCAGCGCTATGCCAGAACCGGAAAAGACGCTGACCATTAACGAAATTTATCACTCCATTCAGGGAGAGAGCACCTGGGTGGGGCGACCGTGCGTGTTTGTGCGTATGACCTTCTGCGATCTTCGCTGCAACTATTGCGATACCGAGTACGCGTTTTACGAAGGCAAAAAGCAAACTCTCAAACAGATTGTGGATGCGGTATCGGCCTTTCGGTGTCCCCTTGTCGAGATCACGGGTGGCGAGCCGTTGCTTCAGAAGAATGTTTTGCCGCTGATGTCCATCTTGTGCGATACCGGCTACACGGTGCTTCTCGAGACCAGCGGTGCGCATGACATTTCGAAAGTCGATCCGCGCGTCCATCGGATTATGGATCTAAAAACGCCGGGCAGTGGCGAACTGGACAAAAATCTTTGGTCAAATATCGACCATCTCACCCTGCGCGATGAAGTGAAATTCGTAATGGGATCACGCGAAGATTATGAATGGTCGCGTGAGAAAGTGCAGCAGTACAATCTCTCTTCCCGCTGTCACGCTGTGCTATTCTCGCCGATTTTCGGCAGGATCGACCCGCGGCAGATCGTTGAATGGATTTTGGCTGATAACCTTGATGTTCGTTTTCAACTTCAGATGCACAAATTCATCTGGAACCCGACGCAGCGGGGAGTTTGATTGATGCGCGCGCACCGATTTTTGTAGGGCGGCTGGGAGATCTCTCACTCGTTCGGGATGACACTGGAGTAAGGTTGGTGATACTTTGTGCAATGCGCGCGCGGCTGACCAAAGACTTCACGTTTGAAGCGGCGCAAACTTTGCCAAACGCGCCAGCCGGCCACAAATGCCGCGGCGTGCACGGCCACAGCTTCAAGGTTGAAGTTTCAGTGGAAGGCAAAGTCGATCCGAAAATCGGCTGGATTTACGATCACGCAAAGATCAGCCACGCGATGAAACCGCTCCTGAAAATGCTGGATCACGCATACCTCAATGACATCGAAGGCTTGGAAAATCCAACCATCGAAAATATGGCGGAATGGTTCTGGAGAAAATTGGAAGGTCAATGTCCCGGCCTCTGCGAGATCGTGGTGCACGAAACCGCAACTGCCCGCTGCGTGTATCGCGGCGAATAACAAAGAGGGCTTGAGTAGCCATCCGAAGGCAAGCTTGACGGGCCGGGGAGCCGCCACTCCTTGTCCCGACGGGCTCTCTTACAACTCGATGGCGTAGCGCTTCATCTTGTTGTAGAGAGTAGGGCGCTGGATGCCGAGAAGTTCGGCCGCTTTTTTCTTGTTGCCGCGGCACTCTGCCAGTGCCTGGAGGATGGCAGTACGCTCGACGTCGTCGAGAGTTTGTACGCCGCTGCGCGGCATCGCGGCGATCTCGGACTGTTGCAACGCCGAGGGCAACTGGATTTCTCCAGGGAGTTCTTTCACACCGATCATGCCCTGGCGCGCGAGCACCACTGCGTATTCAATTGCGTTTTGCAATTCGCGAACATTTCCCGGCCATGCATAATCAAGCAGCTTTTGAAAAGCGTCCGGTGAAATGTCCGGCTCTGGTTTGCCTAGTTGTTGAGAAAATTGTTTCACAAATTGGGCAATCAGCGGCTGAATGTCTTCTTTGCGTTTTCGGAGAGGAGGCACTTCAATTTGGAAAGTGTTTAGGCGGTAGTACAAATCCGAGCGCATCCGGTTCTCCGAGAGTGCCTGGGCAACGGACCGATTGGTCGACGCTATCGCGCGGAAGTCTGCCTTCATTGTTTGCGTGCTGCCAAGCGGCCGATACTCGCGTTCCTGGAGCACGCGCAAAAAGCGCGTCTGCAGATCTGCCGGCATATCTGATATCTCGTCGAGAAAAAGTGTGCCGCCGTTTGCCGCTGCAATCATCCCGGGAAAATCGTGCATGGCTCCCGTGAACGCCCCTTTGACATAACCGAAAAGCTCTCCCTCGATCATCGTTTGAGGGAACGCCGCACAATTGAGCTTCACCACAGGTTGTCCCGCGCGCCGGCTACGCGCGTGAATAGTGTTGGCGATCACTTCCTTGCCTACACCGCTTTCACCCACAATGAGAACGTTCGCATCGGACGGCGCCATCGCATGAATTAATTCCTCAATCTCCTGCATCGGTTTGCTCTTGAAAATGGGCGCAGGCCGCGCCTCCGCGATCTCGAGGCGTTTTTCGAGTTGCTCTGTTTTCTCCCGCAGCTGTACCGCTTCCCGCAAGAGGAACTGTTTTTCCAGTGCCTTCTCCACCAGACTCAGCAATTCCTCCGGAGCATATGGCTTGCTGATAAAATGAAAGGCGCCGCGTTTGATCGATTCGATTGCATTGTGCAATGAGTCGTGCGCGGTCAGGATAATCACCTGCACTTCGGGTAGCTCGTTCTTGATGCGATCCAGCATTTCTAATCCGTCGGCGTCAGGCAGTCGGAGATCGAGCAATACGAGGGTTGGCGATTTTGATTTCAGCACTTTCAGGCCTTGTGCTGCGGTTGACGCAGTGTCCACCTGATAGCCGTGCCGCTTCAGCAACGCCTCAAGCGTCATCAGCACGGGCCGCTCGTCATCGACGATTAGAACATGACGTTTATCTGTTTTCATCCAATCGTACCGCTCGCAATACGCATGACCAGC
>WNFQ01004097.1_pt1 | contig 13232 bp, 7 predicted proteins | sample 5400171 | NCBI WGS metagenome assembly WNFQ01 (sample SAMN13153356, study PRJNA577476) | soil metagenome | isolation source: 20 cm soil under Madrone tree | place: USA:California | collected 2016-06-14
GCCCCGGAGGCCACGCTGATCTCTATCTTCTGAGCCAGAAATAAATCCCAGTCACGAAACAGAATTCGGCAGGTTTCTCGTGCGCAGCCGGATAGGTGTCAGGAAATGTCGCGGCAACCAGAAGTCGGCCCTGTCAGCGGCTGGCTAACTTCGGTGTAGGCGCTTGACCCTACAAAATGACCGTCCCTGTTCGGAAACGGCATTCGAGGAGATGAGAGCGCAAGCCACTCTCGGCGGAACCTCACTTCTTCGATGCGGACTTCCGGGGAGCCCGGGGCAGTTGTCGGACGTTAATCAGACGGTAGAGAGCCACCAGCCATTGCCCGCACACCAACAGCTATTGTCAGGTTTTGAATTACGTCGTAAGGTCCGCACATTATTGGAATCACCGCGCTTGAATGCGGCAGACAACTTCTGTGCAGTCTCCTCATCGCGCGCTCCAAAGCAGGGGACAAACATCGCGGCGCAGACGAATCGGGCATCAAAGTGGTCGGTGCCAGTGCGCGTTACAAGAATCATGCCTCCCGCACCGGGCATTCCTCCGGGCCCGTCGGCCGGGGTAAGGGGAAATAGCAAGCGACCATTCAATTGCAGGGCATCTAACCAAACATCCAATGGCGCTGTCGCCCCCGCATTCACATAAATCGCATCGCAAGCTGGCAACGGCGCTTCTGAACCAGAGCGTTCCTGCACGGTGACATTTGAAAGATCGCTGAGGTTTCGGATAGCGTTCTGCGCCAGGTCATGCTCGACCTCATAGGCCACAACCGTCCCCGTCTCGCCCATAAGCCTCGCCAACAGCGCCGTGTAATAACCGGTTCCGGCCCCCACATGGAGGACCTTCTCCCCTTGTTTCACGTTTAGCGCCGCAAGACTAATTGCAATGAAGACTAGGCTCACCGTTGTTGATTCGGCGTTCCGGCGCAAGAGCCACGACGACGTCTTGGTAGAGGAACGCAGCGTCGTCTGTGGGAGTCTCGACGTAATTGCTCCCGGCAAATACCTTCCACGGACCGGGACCGACAAAGCGCTCCCGCGGTGTTGATGCGAACGCATCTTTAAGCCGTTCATTCTTCGCTGCCCCTGCGCTCGTAGTGACCAAGTCTGCGTAGAAGCGCCGATGTGCTTCCAATCGGTCCACGTACCACCCCCAAAGACATTTGCAAATTGTCGGGCCTACTCACTGCAACACTGCAACAGGAGGATTCTAAACCTGACGGTGATTAGGAGCGTTAATGGAGTGCGAGATGCCTGGACTCAAGTGGACGTGTAGTCGCCTCTGAGTCCCTCACGGTTCAGAAACGGCGTTCTGGTGGGGCAGGCGTGGCGTCTCCAACGAGTAGCGGTTGCGAACGAGGTCACTTCTATCTGTGGCCTTATGCCTTATACACCCTCGTAGACCTAGTTTTGCGCCGCGACTGCGGACAGGAACTCCTTGGCATGCGCGAGCTCGATGCGATTGGAATTGCCGCCGGCACAAACTTTCAACAGTTGCTGGTAGTAGGCGGTGGCTTTGGCCGGTTGCTTGGCTATTTCAGCAGCGCGCCCGGCACCATACAGTGAGTCGAAACGGTTGGGACTGAGCTTCAATTCCGCTTCATATTCGATGAGTGCCTGTTCCGGCTTTCCCATTTCACTGAGAATATCTCCCAGCATTTCGTGGGCAACAATCCCTCCGTCGGGTGCAAAAATGCCCTGCTCCTTCCCTGCGATCTCGCGGAGAGTCTTCAGCGCTTCGTCGTTATGGCCTTCAGCGTGGTTGATCCAAGCGGAGACCACGCGTTGATCCTCCTCTACCGCATTGATCGAAATCGGCAGTTTCTGCTCCTTCATCAGTACTGCGTGAAGGCCCTGAATCGCTTGCAGGTTCGCACCTGCTGTCGCTAAGTCTCCACTGCGGGCAGCTCCGATCGCCCGCGCCTTGTAGGTGACGGACACGTCGGCGTCATCGACCGGGGAAATAAGCGGCAAGGCCTCGGCTTCCTTCCAATGGTGCAACTCAAGCTCACAGAAGGCCGAATAAATCGTCAGAGCGGAAATTTGTGGATCGTAAGCACCTCCATACATGTCTTTCATTTTCGGCAAAGATCGGACTTCTTCGATGAGCCTTTTTGCCTCTGCCTCGCGACCGCTCTGCAGGTAGGCATACATCAGGAACTCCATCGCATGGTATTGGTGCCCTTCATCCCCCATGTACGTGGACACGGCGTTGCGACTGGCAGCTACGGACGCCAAATTGGAAGCGATGTCTTCCTGCCACATTCCCAAACGGGCGAAGATGTGCGATGGCATGTGCAGAGCGTGCGGAGCTGCGGGAGCAATCTGCGCGTAGCGCCGCGCCGCCGGAAGTCCCAACTCGGCCATTCCCGGATAGTCGTACGTATGAATCAGGTAATGCGCTACTCCTGGATGGTTCGGCTCCAGCAGGAACAGCTTTTCCAGGATAGCGGCGGCCGCCTTCCGGTTGGCATGGGTTGGGTCGTCGTCGCGATCAGAATCCTTCAGTGCGAATGCATAAAAAGCCGCGCCTTCATGATCGCCAGGGTAGTGGCGATAGAGCGCTTCCATTGCTTTCAGGTACTTCTGCTCTCGCTTTTCGTCTTTCTTCTCCGGGTGGGCATAGAGCGCAGCCTGTGCCGCGATGTAACTCCGTTCGCGTGCCGTCTTGGCGGGAAGGGACTTCGCAATCTTGATCTCCTCCCAACCATGCTGCAGCTGTTTGGGATTCGGGGTTCCCCAGCGGCTGAACGTCTTAGCGATCCCCCAGTGCGCCATTGCACAGTGGGGATCATCTTGCGCAACCTGCCGAAACGTAGCTTCTGCGGTCTCGAACGCGAAAGAGTGCAGCAACGCGGCCTTCGTCGGCAAGCGCGGGAAAGGCCAGCGCAACGAAAGTAAGCAGGAATGCGATGGACCGAACCATGACGTTCTCCGACCAGAGTCTATCGCCCAGTGTAGAGGGGGTCAATTTCGAGCTGGAGGAGAAACCGATTCTGAGCAGCTAGTCGCCAACTGCGAACCTAACCGGAAACGGCATTCGCGGAGATGAGAGCGCAAGCCACTTTCGGCGGAACCTCACTTGCTCGATCGAGACTTCTGGATAGCAAAGAGAGACTTCACTGGCGCGGCTTTAGCTATTTTGACTTACTGACGCTTCCACAGCCCTGACATTATCACTGGTTCCTCTAAAGATTGGTTTGACAAAATAGTCGGAATCAGATATATCGGATTCCGACTATGAAACAAGACATGAGCCAATTCCTTCCTTTATCGCCTGCCTCCTTGCATATTCTGCTCGCACTTGTTCGCGACGATCTTCATGGGTACGGAATCATGCAAGAGATTGCTCGTCAATCAGAGGGTCAATACAAGCTCGGTCCCGGCACGCTTTACGACAATCTGAAAAAACTGATGCTGCAGGGCCTCATCGAGGAAACCGCGCCGCGATCTTCGACGAGTGACCCTAGACGGCGCTATTACCGGCTGAAGGGGTTGGGACGCAATGTGCTTTCGATGGAAGTGGAACGGCTGGAAGGCGTGCTTCGTGAAGCACGATCACATTTGCGCGCCCTCAAACCAAGGAGGACATAGTGGCTCGTTCTCTCGCTCGTTTTCTTTACTGCTGCCTCTTACGCCTGCACCCACCTTCCTTCAAAACGGAGTTCGCGAACGAGATGCTGTGGATCTTCGATGAAGTTGCGGAGCGGCAAGGCGTCCTTAAGCTATTTGCTGATGGCCTCTTGTCGCTGGTGCGGCAGTGGATTGTACGGTACGCGCTGCAAAAATTGTTGATTGGCGACGCCGCTCTCTCGTCCTGGCCCAGCTCAACCCATGAGCTGTTCGCGTGGGAGCGCATCGCGTTCCCTGCAACATCTTTGTCCATTCCGAGAATGCTACAAGGGAGCATGGTTTCGTTTGCGTTCATCGCATTCCTTTCTTTTTTGGCAATCGATGCAGGGAAAGCTGGCACAGTCCGGGGTTTGTCCGGCGGCTCGTGGGATCCGGTTAGCGCGCCGAGGCCGGTACGCGAGGGCTTTCAAACCGATGTTTCAGACCTGGCCGTTGGCGAAGGAAATTCTCAGGCGCGACCCGGAGTTGCAGGAATGGCATCCAAAGCAGCAAATGACGCGGAACCGAATCTCAGCAGTCCGGTTCTCGGCTTCGATCTCACGACAGTAAGAACTTTTGCCTCCCCAGCTCCAGCACAGCTGCTGACCGCCCAATTCGACAACGCGCGCACCGGTGCGAATCTGAACGAGCGAATTCTGACGCCGACAAACGTCAACGCCGCGCAGTTCGGCAGGCTGTTCACCTTCAAGGTGGACGGCGACGTCTACGCGCAGCCGCTCTACGTTCCCGGCGTCGAGGTCCCGGGCAAAGGCAAGCACAACCTTCTCTTTGTGGCCACAGAGAACGATAGCGTCTACGCCTTTGACGCTGACGGCGCTTCCACGACTCCGCTCTGGCACGTCAGCCTCGCCAATTCCAGCGACGGTATCACGCCGCTATCCGAGCAGGATGTCAGTTGCTTCTTCATCTCACCACGAGTGGGGATCACGTCTACCCCGGTTATCGATCTTAAGACGGGAACTCTCTACGTGCTGGCGCGAACCAAAGAACGCAAAGGGCTCCTCAACGCAGATGTATATAAGCAGCGGCTCCACGCTCTGGCGATAACCACCGGCGTGGAAAAGTTCGGCGGCCCTGTCGAAATCAAAGCGTCGGTCAAAGGAACTGGAGCCGGACACTCAGGCGGGCAGATTGCCTTCGATCCTCAAACCGAAAACCCTCGCGCCGCTTTGCTGCTCGCGAACGACTCCGTCTATCTCGCTTGGGGTTCATCGTGCGACGTCGTGCCCTATCACGGTTGGCTCTTGGCCTATGACCCGACTACTCTTGTCCAGAAATCGGTCTTCAACACGTCGCCCGATGCGTCGGATAGTGCCATCTGGCAGGGGGATGCCGGTCCGGCCGCGGATAAGGACGGCAACGTCTTCGTGGTCACCGGAAATGGGGAGTTCGATGCCGCGACAAACGGCCGCGACTTCGGAGACAGCGTTCTGAAATTAGGCTCCGAGGGGCAGCATCTCACGCTTCTGGACTACTTCACGCCATCGAATCAAGCACAGCTGAATGAGCGTGACAACGACCTGGGGTCCAGCGGCCCGGTGCTGCTCGCGGATCAACCCGGTGCGCGTCCGCACTTGCTGGTGACCGCCGGGAAAGAGGGCAAGATATACCTGATCGATCGAGACCACATGGGCAAATATCAACCTAACGACGACACTCATGCCGTGCAGACAATTTCCGCTTCGCACGGGGCCTTCGGAGCCATGGCGTATTGGAACCAAAATGTTTTCTTTGTCGGCAGCGAAACGCGCTTGCAAGACTATGCCGTTGACCGCGGGCGACTGAAGTTGAAAGCGTCGGGACCTACCAAGTTTCTCGATTCCGGTGCCACGCCCGCGGTTTCTTCGAACGGCTCGAAAGACGGTGTCGTCTGGGCGGTATCGTCGAAGAATTGGAACGAACCGGCAGGCAAACCGGCAGTGCTCTACGCCTACGATGCTGCGGACGTGGGCCACCAAATTTACAGCACGGAACAAAACAGCCAGCGCGACCGTGCCGGTATTGCCCTACGCTTTGCCATTCCCTCTGTCGTGAACGGGAAGGTGTACGTCGGTGCCAAAGGCGAGGTCGACGTTTACGGGCTCCTGCCGCTGCACTGACCCGGTTCAGCCAGATCCAAGTCGTCGGTAGCCAGACACGATAGCCGTGTAGTCGCGTTCTCGGACAAGTGGCTAACCGGCCTCACGGTCCCCGAAACGTTGCAGGAAGTATAGGCCGGCCACTCGGAGACGCTCTGCGCATTCGCGGGGGCCCATTACACTCTGTCAATAAGACTTCCCGAGCGTCCTCATTGCGTGCTCAGCGTGTACTACATTTCTATGACAGGACCTGATTCTCACCGGATACAGCATCGAGTAGTGTTCGCGTAAGCAATTGGATCGATAGAAGTAAAGAGGGAAAAAGCTGAAAAAGCTATAGTCCCGCCATCTCCGACCATCTGTCCAAAAAGCAGATGATCGGGGTGAAGCCAGAGGTGAAGAATGATCTCGGTTACTCCTTTGGATTCAATGGGATTCAAGGGAAGTGGCGCGCCCGGCCAGACTCGAACTGGCGACCCCCTGCTTAGAAGCCGTTCGAACTACTTTGCCAAATCTTGCCAGAGGAGTGGCTAATCGAACGAATTCAGCAAGTTGGCGCAAATTCCCGCAACCTGCTTTCTCCTTCCTTTGTTGTCGTTTGCTGGCTTTTTGCCGCCGTTTTCCGCCCTTTGCGTGACATTTTCGTGACAGATGCAGCCACCTCCAGAGCCTTCGGTTGAACTGGATGTTTCCGGTTCGCTGATTTCCCAGGACTTCTGGACAGCAAGGAGAGTCTGAATGCACCGAAACGAACCCAGCATTCTGGATAGCTCAACACTAGCCGACTCACAGGACCAATCCGGCCGTGGAAGCCGGATAGCTCCGGATACCTTCTGGTTGGCCGACAAAGCGTCCAGCATGCTGTAGGCCCGGACTGCGCTTCTACATCTTGCGCACTAACGGTCCAGATGGACGGTGGTCACCCACCACTCAAGATGAGTGGCGCTGCGCCGTTAACCGAACTTTTTCGCAGCACCGGGATCTTGAGGAACGCCAGGAGGCGCAGTCGATGATAATAAATAATGGAGCAGAGGAGCGGATCGGCGAGTTCATCCGCTCCCCTGCACAGTTAACTTAGGGCAGCACAAGCGTCGCTGCATCCGCCGTGGGCGCGGAAACGGTCCACTGCCCAGTGAACTCGGCCTGGTTGACAATCGACGATAACAGTGTGGCCGAAGTCGGAGAAACTCGAACGGTAAGCTGGACCGTGCCGCTAATACCGGCCGGAACCGTGCCCAAATTCCATGTTACGGTGCGAGTCGAGGCGTTGTACATGCCGCCGTTCGTCGCGGATACGAAATCCGCGCCCCAGGGCAGAATATCGGTGATCATTGCGCCCTGCGATGAAGCTGGGCCAGTATTCGCATAAGTGATGCCGTAGTCGAAGTTGCTTCCTAGCGTCGCCACCACCGGCGCGGTCATTGTGAGAACGACAACTGGATCATCCTCCAGTCCCCCGCCCCCTCCGCCACCGCCGCCGCTCGTGCCCCCACCCGCCGCGACGCCGCTATGAGAGAACACCTCGAATTCTGCCGCCCGAACGGTCGTTACGTCGGCGTTTGGCGAGGTCTGGCCCAACGCGAAGAGCGGACCTGGTTGGTTGCAGTCAGCGTTTGCATTTGCGGGATCATTCGTGGTTACCCCGTTATAGGCGGGGGCCCCAGTGCACTGGTTGCTTAAGACTCTGAACCTTACGTGTGTCGCGCTCGTGGCAGGCACGGTAAAGGATCGGATAAGCAAGTCTGGCGCAAGCGGACGCGGAATACCGCTCGGAAATGCGTTCGCCGGGCTAGTGAAGATTGTGGTGAAGTTTGCGGCGCAACTGGGATCTAGCGTGCTCGGCGTGCAGGTGGCAACCTCAAACTGCCGAACTCCGGAAAATCTGCTCTCGCCGGGTTTCATGAGCGCGCTCACCTGGACCTGACGAACGGTCCGGGCACCACCACCCAGCTTCACAATCACCTGGCTCCCCGCCACAGGTGCACCTGACTGAACCCAGTTGCTGTTTTCGGTGTCGTCGATTAGGTTATTGAGATTCGATCCGTTTCCAGAAGCGGATGCGCCTTTGTTTACCGAGGCCCAGTTCGTTGGCAGGTGCACAGTTACAGTTGTCGTCATTCCCGTCGTGAACCGCGCCTGGAAGCGGAACAACCCGTACCCGTTTGCCTGGACAAGGAAATGGTAGGTACCGGCAACGAATTTCACTTTATTCGCGGCCGAGTTGGTTGTATCGGCCACGATGGGTGTGGTGCGCGCTTCGTAATCGCCCACGTAGACCTTGGCCTTCACTGGAATGTTTCCCTCGTCCGAAGCCACGGCGACGAAGGTCACTGTCGCCGGAGTTTCGAGCTGTGAGTCGTATCCAGGAATGGGGTGCACGTCATTACTGTCGACGGTTGAGGCCGAATGACCGAATCCTCGGGAGGCGAAGGCGTGCCACAGCTCCTTCTGATTCGCTCCGCCAAAGCGCATCACGTCGGCCGCTAAGTAGGCGTCGCGAGCATCCAGCATGCTGACGCCCGAGCTCTCCAGAAGAAACGCGTCATACATGATCTGAATCCAGCGCCTGTTTCCAGGGCATTGGTCGGGAGGAAGTGGAGTGGTTGGAGGGTTCGAGCCAGGGATGCCCTCAGCGCACTGACGCTGGAGGACGGCATTCGTCGCAGGGAACTGCGCGTTGTACTTGGCCAGCAGTGCCTGCCGAATGTCGTAATTGACGGCGTTCCAGATCTCCCCGTCCGCGTGAACCTCGGGTCCGGTTTTGTCGTATCCGAAATCACCATAGTTCAAGGGACTGTTGTTGAGGGCGTAGTTGCGGATGCCGATCGACTTATTCCCCGTGACATAGACGCCCTCGGCGAAATCGTTTTCGCCGTCGGTAGGCACAAAGTTGAACTCATGCAGATACTCGATGGCGTCCAAGTCAGACCAGGACTCGCCCATGGAGTTGCCCTGCGTGCCGGAAATGCTCGCCCCCGCCTTGCCGATCATGCGGTGGGAGATGGCGTGGGTGTACTCGTGGCCGACCACGGACATGTCAAAGTCTCCGTCGACGCAGGGAACGTAGATGGCATCAGGCAACGGCTCGAACAAATACTGATTCGTGATGCCGGGGACACCATCGTTCAAAGTGATTTGGTTCGCGTTATCGCGGCCCGAAACCTGGTCTTGTGGCGGGGCACCTGAAACCGCTCCTGCTTGTGCGTCACCCAGTTCTGGATCGTGCTCGCCCTGCGCGTTTACGCCGAAGTTGTCGTCTTGCAAATTGAAATTGTTCTCCGTGAAACCAAGGAAGTACGACCAGTCGTGCATGCGGTTGTGCATGGAGAACAAATTCACGACGGACGCCTGGATATCATTGCTCATCCCCGGCGTGCTCAAATTGGTTGTGCTGCATTTGGTGGTTTGCCAAACATTGGTCCAGGGAAATTTGTATACCCGGTTCGGATCGGTCGGCCGAATATTCTCTGCTGGCGTTAGCGGACTAAACCAATCCTCCGCGGCGGACGCAGCGTTGCCTATCGTGGTGAACGTCGGTGTGTTCGTGCGGAAGTTATAGTCCCATGGCCCGCGGGCCGCCAAATTCATGAGCGTTCGCTGACAACCAGGAACCGGATTGCCTCCCACGGACGATTCCCAGCACCACAGTTGCCGCGTGTCGTTGCTGGAAAGGTCGAGGGGAGGGTTCGCCGGGAAGGCGGCCCATTTGGGAGGGTACGCCGGAACATTTGAGGAAACTGTGTCATTGGTTATGAAAAAACCCACAAAAGCATAGGGTGCTGCTGATGGAGCCGCTGGCGTGGGAGACTGGCAAGTTCGGACCCAATAGGTACCCGGAGGGACGCCACCGCTTGGGGCATAATGGATCGCCTCCGGGCTAGTCGCCACGTCTGACGAGCCGACCACAGTGCCGGCCGCAGTACCGAAGACCAGATATATAGCGATGTCGTTCGAGGGCACAACCGCGCTCACAGAGACGTCAATCGATTGGAGTCCGGTCCCCACGACGAACGGGCCGTTGTTGTAAGCTGCATCGCTTGTGGTACAAGCGTTCGGATTATACGTTCCGGTAAAACTGGTTTGCTGGACGAGGGCGCTTACGGCGTTCTGACGGTAAAGAATGTCGCCCGTGTCAGCAGCAACGAAATACTTGTAAGCCGTCGGAGACCCACCATGCTGGTCTAGCACAATCGTCTCGTACGCCGGGCGCACGCCTTGATTCGGCAGGGGAAAAGCAACGAGACGAGACCGCTGTGGGAAGGAAAAGCCGTTCGCTGCGAAAAGTGTCCACCCGTTTTTCGCCATAACGCCCGTGATGTCGGAGGCAGACACTAGGCGGCCTGCATCGGCGGCCGCCTTGAGCCATGCGTTGGTCGCTGACAGACTCGGCGGGCCCGGGGGCAATGAGCTATCGTCCACTGCGGACGAGGAAACGTACGCTACGTTGCCGTTGACCACACCTACGGTGATCATCCCATCGAGAGCGGTCGGCAAACCACCAAAGGTCTGGTAAAAGGTGATTGCATGTCCCTGACTTGCGGCCATCGAGTTATCGGCTAACAATTGGAGGTTTTGAACAGCTGCCGGAGAAAGCCGGAAGAGTGCGGCATGGCTCGCAATAAAACTGCGGGCTGCTGTCACCCCATCCCCACTCAGTCCTGTGGCCAGATAGCCTCCATAATTGATGAGCGATTGCGGGGTACCAAAGTGATTCCAGCGTGCCGTTGCGCTCAAGGCTGAAACGATATCTAGTTGCTGGGATGTTGGCTGTACCACTGCGGTGCGCGAATCAAAATCCGGAAGGCCCTGTTGCACCTCGAAAATCTGTGCTTGCCCAAAAGCAGCGTGGGGCAGGAACAGAACAGCGAGGACAAGGGCGCCAGCAATGGTAATCACGCGATTGACTGGCATAAGCATGGCTCGATAACCGCTCATGGCATCCTCCATAAATTAGGTTGAAAGATTTGAAACTGGTTTGGCCCAACATCAGCATTGCAACGTCCCGTCGAAGTTCTCGAGGGGGCCCTCCCATGGCAACCGCGGCGGAATTGGCGCCCCGAAAGCATGGTTCCGCCGAGAAGTGGTCTCATAACGACGCGGGATAGTGTCACTACTATTTATGCGTGTCAAGTCTTTTTTTAGAGGTCCGCGTGCGACAAAAGGCAGGCCAAGGTGCGGGAAAACTGGGTTGGCTTTCTTGAAGATCGTTGACGAAGCGAACTCGGTAGTATCATAGCGCTGCGGTTTAGTAGTTACGCGCGCATGAGGGCAGATAGTGCCGGTTCAGAAGACAGCGGTATTGACATCGAGTCATGACCGATTGCGAGAGGCTGCAAAAGATCTGTTCGCCGACCGCGGCTACGAGAGCACTTCGACTGCGGAGATCTGCCGGCTGGCGGGCACGAGCCAATCTCAGCTGATCAAGCACTTCAGCAGCAAGTTGGGCATTTTGGAGGCAGTCTTTGAATACGCCTGGGAGCAGATCAACCCCGCCATCCGGCTGGCTGCGGAGAGAATACCTTCCCCTACCGACAAGCTGAAGATTCTCGTCGACATGGTGCTTACCTTTCTGGAAAGGGACCGTGCACTGCGGACACTGTTCTTGTTTGAAGGCCGCCGGATTCGCGGCGATGGACATCTGGTCGTGGTCACTCCTGGCTTTCTGGAATTCATCAAATTCCTGGACGGCATCCTGAAGGAAATGGCCGCCAAGGGGGAACTCTCGCCAAACATTAACATCCAGGCGCTTCGATCGGGATTCATGGGCGCCATCGAAGGCCTCCTTCGTGATCAGCATTTGGCCCGGACATCGCGGTTCCCGGCTGCCTACTCGGAGGCAGATTCTCGCGTAATCTTCTCCACTTTCCTCGCTGCGTGCCTGCACAAGTGAATCCTGCCGAGTGACGAACTCTCCATCGCGACTAGCCCGGCTTATGAGCCTAGACAGGCCCCTGCGTTCAGGAGCCTGCGCGCCAAGTCCCTGAGGGCATTCGCTCGGCTGTCGGCTGGGGCAGAGCGAACTGAATGTCATCCGGCGGAGTGTTATACGGGGAGACGCTACCGGACTAGAGCTGCACTCTCCAGGTGTGAAACTGCAAGCACGACGCTCGCGTTCTTCGAACCTTCCACGGTAGTCTGATAGCAGGCACCGATGTTAATGTTCTTGGCGGCCAGCTTCTTCACAAACTGAGCAAGGGCTCCGGGCACGTTGGGGAGAGTGGTGTGAAGCACAACTTCCTCGTAGCAGGAATATCCCTCACGTTTCAATGCCTTCTTGGCCTTCGCTCCGTTGTCGACCACGAATTGTATGTATCCCATGGCCCCCGCGCTACTGGCATTCAGCGCCAGAATATTCACTTTCGCGCTGCCAAGAATACCTGCGATGCGCGCCAGCGATCCCGGAGCGTTATCACAAGAAATCGTAAGCTGTTTAACTTTGGGCACTGGCGAATCCTCCGCACGCTGAATTTGCGCAATCCTACCAGAGCCGTCTGTGGCGGACAACAAAGCTCGATAGCAGTCGGATAACGGGCAACCCGCAAGTTATCTGCTCGCCCAAACGCCCTAGTGTTGATCGAACCGATCCACTCCCGGATGGTCAACTCGGAAGGTCCCCAGAAACGTTCGACGAGATGGGAACGCACGCGGCCGTCGACGAATCCTCCAATTCGCCAGGGCTTGAACGAACCCGCAAGCAGATTATCGGACGTGTCTTCTTCCCGGTTCGCAAATGGGGATTAGCGGAATGAAGAATCTAGCGGAGAAAGTCCGCCGCGGATTTTGCAAGACAAAAGCAAGAATGGGCGTTACATTTTCGTGACAGTTCGCACTCCCGTGGTGAAATACGCGACAGAACTTTGCGAAGTGCTCGAGAAAACCGACAAAACGACCTGTCCTTGTCTTTTTAGAGATCCGACCGTCTGCTTTCTTCGCAGTGGGTCTGGGGTGACGGCGAATTTTTCTAATTCATTCAGATTCAATTAGATCGAAGGCAGTGGCGCGCCCGGCGAGACTCGCACTCGCGACCCCCTGCTTAGAAGCCGTTCGATCTATTTTGCCAAATCTTGCCAGAGGAGTGGCTAATCGAACGGATTCAGCAAGTTGGGGCAACTCCGTGCAATCTGCTTTCTCCTTCTGTTTCCGCCCTTTGCTTCGCAATTGCCGGTATTTTCCGCACCTTGCGTTACGTTTTAGTGACAGCCTACCGGCCCGTTTCGCCGGATTCACATCGACGAGTACCACGTTAACCAGGCATTAAGACTAGGTGTTTGGAAGTAATGGGTACGTATAGCTTTCGTCGACAGTAAGCGCGGGTATAGAATCTCTGCCATGAAAAGTCTCTGGCTGATTCTTGTCGCAATCACTGCAATATCTCTGACTCTGCGCGGGCAAAACGCCGCATCTGATGCCGAAGCAAAAGCTGCTGCCGAGGCCACCGTCCGTAGTTTCATGGATTCATGGAACCGCGCGGACGGCGCTGCCTATGGCGAGAACTACTGGGCGGACGCCGAACTCGTCGACCCC
>WNFQ01002524.1_pt1 | contig 13227 bp, 12 predicted proteins | sample 5400171 | NCBI WGS metagenome assembly WNFQ01 (sample SAMN13153356, study PRJNA577476) | soil metagenome | isolation source: 20 cm soil under Madrone tree | place: USA:California | collected 2016-06-14
TTTACAACCGTGGAACTGAAGATCAATTTCTTCCGTCCTGTCTGGGAGGCTCACCTCACGGCCGAGGGAAAAGTTGTGCGCCGCGGGCAGAGCTTGGGCTACGTCGAGTGCGAGATCACGGACGAACGCGGCCGGCTCGTTGCCAAGGCAGCGTCGACTTGCCTCGTGCTGAGAGGAGAGGATGCCAAGGGCCGCTAAGCCGAAGAGTTACTCGAACACGCGAGTCGAAACCGTGACAGTGATTCACACCATTTTGTTCTCCCTGGTCTTCTAATTTTATCATAGGCGGATTCATCGGGACACTCATGTTCTTCATAACCAGCACTATGGTCATAACTACCCCCGGTGCGATTATTTCCGTTCCTGGAATTCACCATATGAAGTACATGAGTTTTTTGGGCCTGTTCCTTTTCAAGGATGTCATATCGCTCGGAGTATGCTTTTACCTGATCAGCTACTTCGGCCGAAAAGCCATCCTTGCGGAAAATCAAAGTCAATAACTAAGACAGAAGATACCTTGGGAATTTCCATAGGCGAAACGTGCGCATGAACTGAGTCAGACGGGATTGCGCGGATTGTGTCGACCGTCCCGCTGGGACGCATGGGGGAACCCGAGGAAGTTGCTAAGGTGGCGTTGTTTCTCGCGTCCGATGACTCCAGTGTCGTCACGGGTATCGAACTGTTCGTTGACGGCGGCAGAGCCCAGATCTAACCGAAAGGGTGGGAGCGAGGAGACTCGAACCCGACTCCTGCATGACAGGCTGGCGGTGCGACCTTCATTCTTGTCAATTCCGATGGTTCCGGGTATTCGTAACTCACTGGGGCAGAACAGTTTCTGGTTGCGGAAGCGTGATTTGAACCGACCCCAACTCGAAGACGGTTCACGAGACCGTTGAGGCGACCTTAGTCAGTTCACTTCGGCCACGTGTATCAATTCTGTCCCGGTGGGCATCAGATGGACTAGAATCTGGCTGGTCTGGTGGTGCGAAATCGTGGGCAACGATTCGGAAATTCTTGCCACTCCGGCGCTTGAAACTCGATTCGAGACTCTCGTCCACGTGTCCCAAGCGATCGCAGCGCACCGCGACCCGAAAGAGCTTTTCGGTGTGCTGGTCAACGAACTGCACCGAGTAGTGCAATTTGACTTCATCGGAGTGTCATTTCGCGACAAAGACTCCGATACGTTTCAAAATTATTTCATCGACATGACGAGTCGGGCAGAGCTGATTCCCGAGGAAAAGCTAACGCCCGAGGAGACGCTCACCTTGCGCGCTTACGAACGCCAAGAACCTGTGCTGAGATCAACGAACGAAATGGAGCCAGGTTGTGCCCGGCTACAAGCGATCTTGAAAAGGTTCCATATTCGCTCAATCTGTGCCCTGCCGTTGACGACGGCGCACCGCAAACTGGGCGCCATCACTTTCGGCAGCAGGCAGGTCGATAGCTATTCGCCAGACGAAGTCCGATTCGTGTCCGAAGTGGCGGGTTATATTGCGCTGGCGTTCGACGACGCGTTGAATTTAGCAGCGTTGCGACGGACGTCTGAGGAACTGCAGAGTAAGAACGACCGGCTCCGGCTGCTTCTCGACGTCACGAATCAGGTTGTTTCAAATTTGGAGCTTCGCGATCTGCTGCGTGCCATCTCGCAGGACGTCCGGCGCGTGATGCAGTGCGATTATGCCGGCTTGTCGCTCCCAGATGCGGAAAACAAGCAGCTGCGACTTTACGCGCTTGATTTTCCGGAAGGCAAAGGGTTCTTCCACGAAGAGTTGGTTTATTCGATCGAGGGATCACCCTCCGGTACGGCGTTTCGAACTATGAAGCCTCTGACGCTCCAGAGCCCCTTCGCCGCTTGGCTCGATTCCCCAATCGCTCAGATCGCGGTGCGGGAAGGTTTGAAGTCCGTCTGCTGTTTACCTTTGGTCAGCCGGAATCGCGCGATTGGCGTCTTGGTTCTCGGCCGGCTCCGAGACGATGCCTTCAGTCAGGCTGATATCAGTTTCCTTAGTCAGGTTGCAAACCAGATTGCTCTCGCCGTCGAGAATGCGCTTGCTTACCGCGAGATTCGAGAACTGAAAGAACAGCTCTCGAAGGAAAAACTCTATTTGGAAGATGAAATCCGCACGGAAATGAATTTTGCCCAGATCATCGGAAATAGTGCTTCTTTGCGCAGAGTACTCAAAGGAGTGGGAACGGTAGCGCCGACGGATTCGACCGTGCTGATTTATGGAGAGACGGGCACGGGAAAAGAACTCATTGCGCGAGCCATTCATGATTTGAGCCCCCGTGGCGCGAAGCCATTTGTCAAGCTCAACTGCGCGGCCATTCCGACAGGCTTACTGGAAAGCGAGTTGTTCGGACACGAGAAAGGCGCATTTACAGGAGCGATCGCGCAGCGCATTGGGCGCTTCGAAGTGGCGGATGGTGGCACGATTTTCCTGGATGAAATAGGAGAAATTCCTCTCGAACTGCAGACGAAATTGCTCCGCGTACTGCAAGAGAGGGAGTTCGAGCGGTTGGGAAGCTCGCGCACGCTTCGAACGGGTGCGCGCCTGATTGCCGCGACGAACCGCGATCTTGAAGCGATGGTGGCCGAGCAGAAGTTCCGATCCGATCTCTTCTTTCGCTTGAATGTTTTTCCTGTCCATGTTCCGCCCCTGCGGGAGCGTCAGGCGGATATTCCGCTGCTAGTGCGGCACTTTGCTCAGCAATTTTCGAGGCGAATGAACAAGGTCTTGGAAACGATTCCATCAGCGACGATGGACGCGCTGTGCCAGTATCATTGGCCGGGGAACATACGAGAGCTACAGAATGTGGTCGAACGAGCCGTAATTGTCTCGGTGGGCCCCGCTCTAAGTATTGATGTCAGCGATCTTAAATTTCCCAAGGCCGGCACAACGGCAGAAAAAGCCGCTTCTCCGAAACAGGCAAATGGCACACTTCACGGCGTCTTAGAGGAAACGGAGCGTCAGCAGATTCTCAAAGCTCTTAAACAGAGCAAATGGGTTGTAGCAGGCCGGAATGGCGCCGCGGCACTTCTTGGAATGAATCGCTCGACGCTGCAACTACGAATCCGCAAACTCGGAATCTCACGCGATTCCGCATAGTCCCCTGCCTCATTCTTACCTTAGTTGTTTCTCCAAGGATTGCCGCTCTAAAACACAACTGTTTCGCGTGCAAGGAAACTAGCAGCCTGCTAAACGCCTGGCAGTAGCACACTGGCACTCTGATCTCACAAATCTCCCGACTTGCAGCTATCTCAAAACAAATCAAGGACTTCCGCTGTTTCCCAAACACTTTGAGTTCTGGCATCTGTCTTGCCTTTCCTAGTGTCGTCCGAACGGAGCGCATATGAGCGGAGGCGCTATGTCAATGATTCTGATTTTCGCTGCTAGGTGGAACAGGTGGTACCGCGTCCTGCGCTACGGCAAGGCGTTTGGACTGTTTGATTCCGTGCGCTATGGGCTTTGGCTGGCACGGGGCTGAGCGTGGGGTACCGGCACGGTTGGAGCGCAAGCAGCGAATGGGCATTCGGCGAGGCCGGTATTGGCAGGCGCGAGAGGCAGACGTGATGAAGATCACCATCGTGGAGACGGCAACCGATAGGAGATGGATCGTGCAAGGACGCCTGGTCGGGCCGTGGGTCAGCGAACTGAGAACGACCTGGAAGAAGGCGCACAGGGGCGAGGACAAGCGAGCCTGCATTATCGACCTTAATGACGTCACGTTCATCGACAAAAGCGGTGAACGCCTGCTGCGCGCCATGTGCAAGAAGGGCGCGCAGCTTATTTCGAGGGGTTTGTACGTTAAGCATGTGCTTGAACAACTCAAGAACGGTTCAAACGCGGCTTAGAACGGAGGACAAATGACTACCCATCCCATGCATCTTTTCGATCCGAACCTAAAAGGTCTCTCAGGGGAGAGAACACGACCTGTTCGCCTGGCTCCAAGAACACAGAACGATGTTTCTCTAAACGCGTTGCTCGAGACCGGCACGACAAAGAGCGTAAGGAGGAGCCCCCTCGAGTGGCTCGCTGCGACAGCCGTGCACATCGTGATCATCGCCACGCTAATCATCGTCCCGTTATATACAACTGAGAAGATCCAACTTCGCAACTACGAAGACATTCCCTTATCGGCCCCTCCCGCAACGCCGCCCCCACCTCCACCAGCGGCGGGGCGACCCGTGGCTCCGCACGTGACATCCAAGCGGCCGAGTCTTACTTACACGTTAGGAAAAATAACTGCGCCCACCTCGATTCCCAAGACGGTCTCTCTGGGTAACGCAGCTCCAGCACCGGACTTGGGCGGTTTAGAGGGCGGTGTCCCTGGCGGCGTACCCGGGGGACAACTCGGTGGTTCACTCGGCGGAGTTCTTGGTGGGACTGGGACCGCCGTACCGCCGCCTCCGCCGTGGCTTGCGGCGAGGCGAATCGTTCGTGTTGGCTCCAACCTCAAAGCACCGCAGCAGACTTATTCAGTCCAACCGGATTATCCGACACTCGCGAAGCAAGAGCGCATCTCAGGCGCTGTAGTAGTCAACGCGGTGATCGATGAGCAAGGAAACGTGGTGCAAGCGCACGTTGTGAGCGGCCACCCGTTGCTGATAACTGCAGCATTGAACGCAGTGCTGCAGTGGAAGTATCAGCCAACGCTGCTGAATGGGACTCCAGTGGCTGTCGAAATGGAAGTCACGGTTCATTTCAAACTTGGGAATCAGTAAGGCGAGAGCAGTTTGATTGCGAGCAGAAAAGGAGAAGCACTATGCCAGCAGAACTCATGGACGCGATTGGCGGGGCGAACGCGACGAACTCTTCCCGCGATCGCTTGGCCGCAAAGGAAGATGCAGCGCTGGTTGCCGGGGCGAAAACCGGGGACACGCGGGCATTTGAGCTGCTGGTCGAACGGCACGAGGGCAAGATCTTTTCACTAGCTCATCGCATGACACGCAATCGAGAGGACGCCGAAGACGTCGTGCAGCAGAGCTTCCAGAAGGCTTTCATTCATTTGAAAAAGTTTGAGGGCGAATCCTTATTCTCCACCTGGTTGACACGGATCGCCATTAACGAGGCACTTATGCTGTTGCGCAGAAGGCGTGGAACGCGCGAGGTGATCCTGGAATCAAACAGGGAGGACGAAGCTGCGTTGCCTCTGGACATTCCGGACGCCGGCCCAAACCCTGAGGACAGTTGCCTGCAGCGAGAGCAGGAGCGAATTCTCTCGGCGGCTGTCAACGAGTTAACACCGGGAATGCGGAGAGCAATCGAACTGCGGGAACTTGGAGAGATGTCAACAGGGGAAACCGCTCGAGTCATGGGCTTGTCTGTGGGAGCGGTGAAGGCACGAATATTCCACGGACGCAGGAAGCTACGCCAGACGTTGAAGCGTTATGCGGAGTCCACGCGGACGTACGGAACCCGGGCCTTGCGAACGCAGAGAACAGTTCGCGATCGTTCACGAACGATTCTCGAGCTTCGGCCCGCGTGCTAGGCAACGTACGACGAAGAGGAGGAACAGCGATGGCTAACGAACAATCGAGATTGTCTGCACATGAGCCCGCACCGTTGATCATTGACCAAGGCGCTCCTCGGCTCGCGGAAATCGTCGTCTTCGTCGATGGGCAGACCGAAGCTACAGGCATCTTGGAGTTCGCAGGAGCGCTGGCCCAGGAGCACGGTGCGCGCCTCATCAGTGTCTTCATACAGCCGGAGCCCACAATTACCCCGGCGGAAACGTTCGCCCGCGGCAAAGGCATGCAGAGCACGATCGAGGCGCACCAAGCGCAACTTGAGCGCATTGAAGCCGAGCGCCGCGCCCTGTTCGATAACATCGTGCGCCGTCACGGAATCCGGTCCGAGTGGAGGTCCTTGCCGTACTTGAGCAGCGAGGTGGGCGTGCATGCCTACTACGCGGACCTAGTGGTGATTGCCCGCCCGGAGTCTGCTGGTCAGACGGCAGGCCCCCCAGGCCTTGCGGAATCCCTTGTCTTGAGTTCCGGTAGGCCGATCATTGTGTTTCCGCCACGTAAGACGGTGTCTCAGGTCAGGCGGATCCTCGTAGCATGGAACACCACGCGTGAGTCCATCCGTGCCGTGTCTGACGCATTGCCGTTGCTTGTGAAGGCTAAGGCGGTCGAGGTCTTGGTTGTCGACCATCAACGCCACTCCGAGGATCATGGCCAGGAGCCGGGGGCGGACATCGCGCGGCACTTGGCACGTCACGGCGTGAACGTGGAGGTACGACGCTTGTCATCAGGCGGAAAAGACGTGGGTGGGCTTTTGGTTTCGCAGGCTGCGGCTTTCGGCGCTGATCTCCTCGTCATGGGCGCCTACGGCCACACCCAGCTAAGAGAGTGGATGTTCGGGGGTGTGACGCGGACGGTCCTGTACGAGGCGGCTCTGCCGGTCCTAATGTCCCGATGAGCATTTCGGGTCGGATTGTACTGAGAAAACTTTTGTAACGAGAGACCGTGCGGTCTCACCGATATTTCTTCACTTTACGCGATCAGTTCGCGATCGAGTAGTAAGGAGTTCTAGTTATGTGGATTGTTCGGGTCGCTCTGGACCGGCCGTACACCTTCATCGTTCTAGCTGTACTGATTTTGGTTCTGAGCCCCATCATGATCTTGCGCACGCCGACCGATATTTTCCCGAACATCGATATCCCGGTGATCGCGGTTGCATGGCAGTTCACGGGCATGAATCCCGAGGAATTGGAAGGCCGGCTCACGAGCACGTATGAACGAATATTGACCACCACTGTCGACAACATCGAACACATAGAATCAACTACGGTAAACGGTCAGGCTATCGTGAAAATTTACCTGCAGCACGGCGCGAGTTTGGACACCGCGAATGCTCAGGTTACGGCAATATCCCAAACCGTCCTTCGTCAATTGCCGCCGGGGACTCTGCCTCCCCTGATCATCAACTACAGCGCTTCGAGCGTCCCCATTCTGCAGCTGGGCCTTTCCGGAAGCGGACTCACGGAGCAGCAGTTGAATGACCTCGGCCAGAATTTCCTGAGGCCCCAACTGGTGACAGTGCCTGGAGCCGTTATTCCTTTTTTGTACGGCGGCAAACAACGCCAAATCATGGTCGATTTGAATCAAGGGTTGATGCAATCGAAAGGCCTGGCGCCACAAGATGTTCTCACTGCCGTGCAACTGCAAAATCTCATTGTGCCTTCCGGAACGGCAAAGATGGGTCCCTTCGAGTACGACATTCGGCTGAACGCCAGTCCGAGAACGGTCCCTGAATTGAGCGACCTGCCCGTCAAGGTCATTGGGAATTCCACGATCTATCTTCGGGACGTGGCAAATGTGCGCGACGGCTTTGCGCCGCAGACCAACATCGTGCGTCAGGACGGTCATCGCGGTGCGCTGGTGTCCATCCTCAAGGCCGGCAATGCTTCTACGCTCGACGTCGTGAAAGGCATTCGCGGCCTTCTGCCGCGGGTCGCACAGACGCTTCCCCCAGAACTCAAGATTCTGCCTTTGTCCGATCAGTCCATCTTCGTCCGGGGCTCGGTGAACGGCGTCATCCGCGAGGCCATCATCGCTGCGTGTCTCACGGGATTGATGATCTTGCTGTTCTTGGGAAGCTGGCGCAGCACCTTAATCATCGCTATTTCGATTCCGCTTTCCATCCTGACTTCCGTCATGGCCCTCAGCTTCCTCGGCGAAACCATCAACATCATGACACTAGGGGGATTGGCTCTCGCCGTCGGAATCCTTGTAGATGACGCTACCGTTACGATTGAGAACATCGAGCGGTACTTCGAAGGGGGACATGTCCAACGCGACGCCATCCTGGAAGGCGCGGCGCAAATTGCCGTCCCCGCCCTGGTATCCACGCTCTGCATCTGCATCGTGTTCTTGCCGATGTTTCTGCTCGGCGGTGTGGCCCGCTACCTTTTTGTTCCTCTCGCCGAAGCCGTGGTGTTCGCCATGCTGGCCTCGTACATCCTTTCACGAACGCTAGTGCCTACATTGGCGATGTACCTGCTGAAAGCTAAGCAGAGCGGCGCTGCCAGTTCACGGAATCCTCTCGTGCGGTTTCAGCGAGCGTTCGAGCGCGGGTTCGAGCGGCTTCGGAATGTCTACCAGGGCCTACTGACAGTGCTTGTCCACCGCCGGGTCCTCTTTATCCCCATCTTTCTTTTGACCTGCGCTGCGGCGTTTCTTCTTGTGCCGTGGCTCGGTCAGGATTTCTTTCCCAGTACGGACAGCGGCCAATTCATACTCCATCTACGCGCCAAGAGCGGCACGCGAATCGAAGAGACTGCGAAGCTATGCGATCTCGTCGAGGGCTCGATACGGCGTGAGATCCCCGAACGCGAGGTGGACAACATTCTGGACAACATCGGCCTGCCCTACAGCTCTATCAATTTCATGCACAGCACATCGGGGCTCATCGGAGCGGGCGACGCCGATATTCTGGTCTCTCTTAAGGAGGATCACAACACCACGGGCGACTATATTCAGCGCCTGCGAGAGAGATTGCCCCGTGAATACCCTGGTACGACTTTTTATTTCCTGCCGTCGGACATCGTCACTCAGGTTCTGAATTTTGGTTTGCCGGCGCCCATCGATGTCCAAATCGAAGGAGCCGATATCGACGGCAATCGTGAAGTCGCCGCCCGCATGCTGCATGAAATTGAGCGGGTTCCGGGCATTGCCGATGCGCGCATACAGCAGGCGTTTGATTACCCTGAGTTCGACGTGGCCGTGGATCGCACCAAGGCGGCCCAGGGCGGCTATACCCAGCGCGACGTTGCCAACAGCATGTTGAACTCCCTCAGCGGCAGCTTCCAAATTACGCCAATGTTCTTTCTGAACTGGAAAAACGGTGTAAGCTACAACCTGGTCACTCAGACTCCGCAATATTCGATTCAATCCCTCCAAGACCTTCAGAACACTCCGCTCAATGCTTCGGCCGCCGCGCGCCCTGAAATTCTCGCGGATGTCGCTTCCATCCAACGGACCAACGAGATGGAAGTGATCAACCACTATAACATTCGCCGCGTGGTCGATATCTATTCGGCCGTTCAGGGACGCGATCTCGGAGCTGTGGGCAGCGAGGTCACGCACATTGTGGACGCCAACCGCAAATCCTTGCCTCGGGGCAGCTTCGTGACCGTTCGCGGCCAACTGCAAACCATGCGCACTTCGTACCTCGGGTTGCTGGGCGGACTTGTCTTCTCCATCGTTCTCGTCTATCTGCTGATCGTAGTGAACTTTCAGTCTTGGCTTGATCCCTTCATCATCATCACGGCGCTTCCGGCCGCGCTTGCCGGGATCATCGGTTTCTTATTCGTAACGCATACCACCCTCAGCGTTCCCGCCTTGATGGGCGCCATTATGTGCATGGGCGTTGGAACGGCGAACAGTATCCTCGTTGTTTCTTTCGCCAAAGAACTGCTGCTGCAACACGGAGATCCCGTCAGAGCGGCCATCGAAGCCGGCTACACGCGGTTTCGCCCCGTACTCATGACTGCTTTGGCCATGATCATCGGCATGATTCCCATGGCGCTGGGCTTGGGCGAAGGCGGCGAGCAGAATGCGCCGCTCGGGCGCGCCGTCATTGGCGGCCTGTTGTGCGCGACTGTAGCCACGCTGATCTTCGTCCCTGCGGTGTTCAGTTTGCTTCACCGGCGGCGCGATCCCGCCGTCGCCTCAGAACAGCCCACGGGCGAGCCTGGACCAATTTCCGTGTGAGTTGAAGGAAAACTACTAATGACACCGAACGAGGAAAATGTGACAACCGGCACCGAACCAGAAACGATCGAAACGCAGCCTCTGCAACCGAGTCCCGATGGGCTTAGCCTTGGTCAGGAACCCCGGCGCCGGACCGCAATCCTGGCCGCCGCAGCCGCGCTCGCTGCTGTTGCTTTCCTAATTTACTCCGGCATCCATTCGCGAGCAGCAGCCGAGTCACGGCTCAAGCAACGAACGGAAGACGCCGCGATTCCTACAGTCGCCGTAGTTTTCCCTCGGGAAGGTGCCCCCACACAAGAAATAGTCCTGCCCGGAAACACCCAGGCATTCAGTGACGCGCCGATCTATGCGCGTACCAGTGGCTATCTCAAGCGCTGGTATTTTGACATTGGTGCCCATGTCCAGAAAGGCCAATTGCTCGCGGAGATCGAAACTCCCGAAGTTGACCAGCAACTGCAGCAGGCTCGGGCGGACCTGGATACCGCGCAGGCCAACCTGAACATTGCCAAAATCACCGCGAGCCGCTGGCAAGACCTCGTGAGCACGGGCTCCGTGTCCCAGCAGGAAACCGACCAGGCAGTCAGCAATCTCAGCGCGGTGAAAGCCGCAGCCGAATCCAGCGCCGCAAATGTGCGACGCCTAGAGCAGTTGCAAGCGTTTGAGAAAGTTTATGCGCCCTTTGATGGCATCATCACTGCGCGTAATACAGATATTGGCGCGCTTATCGATGCAGGGGCCAGCGCACAACCGAAAGAACTCTTTCACATCGCTGCCACGCGTACACTTCGCGTTTACGTTGCGGTTCCCGAGGTGTACTCCCGTGCCGCGCGCTCAGGTGCGCCGGCCGCGTTGACCCTCGATGAATTCCCGGGCCAAACCTTCCATGGCATTCTCGTTCGCAACGCCAACTCCATCGAGATCGCCTCGCGTACGCTGCTTGTCGAAGTCGATGTCGACAATCCGACCGGCCAGCTCCTGCCGGGCGCTTACGTCTTTGTGCACCTTAAGTTGCCTGACGAGACTCGCTCGGTAACCATTCCATCCAATACGCTAATCTTCCGCAAAGAAGGCTTGCAGGTCGGGTTGGTTCGCAACGGCAAAGCCGATTTAATTCCGGTCAAGATCGGCCGCGACTACGGCAGCTTGGTAGAAATAGTTTCAGGACTGCATCCAACGGACCCCGTCATTGTCGACCCATCCGACTCTCTGGTTGCCGGCATGCCCGTCCGCCTGAGCAAACAACCAGCACGAGGATCCGGGCGATGAGGCTGTTCTTTGCCGTCATGCGTTTCATCGTCACCGGCATCGTTGCGCTGCTGCTCGTGTTGCTGCTTGCAGGTTGCACCGTCGGCCCCAAATACACTAAGCCCACCGTGCCTACGACATCGACCTATAAGGAAGAAGTGCCAGGCTCATTCAAGGAATCAGACCAGTGGCAGCCGGCGCGGCCGGGCGACCGAATAAGCCGCGGAAACTGGTGGGAAGTTTTTGGAGATCCCGAACTCAACAAACTGGAAGAGCAGATCGCCAGTTCCAACCAGAGCCTGAAAGTAGCGGAAGCGCGCTTCCGCGAAGCTCGCGCAGCGATTCGCTTCAATCGGGGTTCGCAGTTTCCAACCATCTCCACTGTGCCGAGTGCAAGCTATGTCAAGAGTTCAGACTTTTCGCCGAACTTCCCTTCGAAGATCCAACAGTCCAGCAAGGGCGATTTCGTGCTGCCCTTTGATCTTTCTTATGAGCTGGATCTCTGGGGCCGCGTGCGGCGTAGCGTTGCTGCCGCCCGGGAAGAAACGCAAGCGACCGCTGCCGACTACGAGACCGCCAAGCTCAGCCTGCAGGCGGAGCTCGCCATGGACTATTTCGAATTGCGCAGCGCCGACGCTCAGAAACAACTTCTCGACGATACGGTAAAAGCCTATACCGACAACTTGCAGCTCACGCTCAATCGCTTCAAAGGAGGCGTGGCTCCGAAGTCCGACGTCGCGCAAGCACAAACCCAATTGGACACCACGCGCGTGCAAGACACCGATGTCACCGTGCAACGCGCGCAATTCGAACACGCCATGGCCATCCTGATCGGAAAGCCGCCCGCGGAATTCAGCCTCGCAGCAGTGCCGCTCAATTACCAGCCTCCAAGCACCCCGATTGGCCTCCCATCTGAGCTATTGCAGCGACGCCCGGACATTGCCGCCACGGAGCGCAGAGTGGCGGAGGCAAATCAGCGGATCGGCATCGCCCGCGCTGCGTATTTTCCCAGCGTGACCCTTGGCGGAACCGCGGGATTCTCCGGCTCGCAGGGTTCCAACTGGTTCGGCTGGCCAAGCGGCTTCTGGGCCGTTGGTCCAGCCCTCGCCCAGACTCTGTTCGACGCTGGGCGCCGTCGCGCCACTTCCGAATCGGCGCGCGCGAACTATGATGCCGCAGTCGCAACCTATCGTCAGACATCACTGACAGCGTTTCAGGAAGTGGAAGACAACATCGCGGCGTTGCGAATTCTCGAGAACGAAGCGCAACAGCAAGAGCAGGCCGTTGCATCATCGAAGGAATCGCTTCAACTCTTTACGAATCGCTATACGGGTGGCGTCGATACCTACCTCCAGGTCATCACGGCGCAGACGATCGAGCTCGCCAACGAGCGAAACGCCATTGATATCCTGAGGCGGCGGTTGGACGCGAGCGTGCTTCTGATCAAGGCACTGGGAGGAGGCTGGAATGCGTCCAATCTTCCTACGTTCGGTGCGTCTTCCGTCCGGGACTATTGAAGATCGGCTTTCGGTATACGACTGCTCCCATCCACGGGGTGGCAATCTGAAATCGCATGGTCTTGCTCGTACACGATTCTGAGCTCAAAGGAGGAAGGAGTGTCTTGCGTGGCGGGTCAGAGGCGGAAGTGGCTACTAGTGCTCTCCTAGCAGCAGACAGACTGAGCCCTGGAATCCACCTCGTTTCAAAACAGGTCCAGCGTTGCTATTTGAATCCACTGTGCGAATCGAACCCATGACGACGATCCAAAACATTCTGTTCCCTGTGGATTTCTCGCCATCCTGCGTTGCTATGGTGCCCTTTGTGAAGAGAGCGGCGTCTATTTTCGGGGCGCGGGTGACGCTGGTACACGTCTTCGACCTTTACCGCCATGATGCAGTGCAACTCTACGTGCGGCCGCTTTCCGAAGTTGCCGAAGAGCAGCAGAACCTTGCGAGGGACAAACTTGATTCGTTCCTCAAAGTTGAGTTTCCACTCACGGAGTGCCCGAGAATCCTGCTCTCTGGCGATGCGGCGTCAGAAATTACTCAGCTTGCCCGGAAGAACGGATTCGACCTCATTATCATGCCTACGCACGCTGGTATCTTTCGCAGGACACTGCTTGGCTCCACGACGGCGAAGGTGTTGAACCATGCCGACTGTCCGGTGCTGACCACGCAGCACGCCGAGACTATTTCACCAAGGCAGCTCGAACATCGGGAATGGGTCTGCGCCATTGGCTTGGACTCAGATTCGCAAAGGGTCCT
>WNFQ01017562.1_pt1 | contig 13225 bp, 9 predicted proteins | sample 5400171 | NCBI WGS metagenome assembly WNFQ01 (sample SAMN13153356, study PRJNA577476) | soil metagenome | isolation source: 20 cm soil under Madrone tree | place: USA:California | collected 2016-06-14
AACCTTCGGCGCGCCCAGGATTTCCAGATCGGTGACGAGAGGCGGCGTGTCGAAGCAGAGGGACCGGCCATCCTCGGCGCGCTGATCCGGGGCCATGTCGGGATCTTCGCCGCCATAACCGCCCCAACGTCCGACATCGGCGCCCGTTGTCTGGGGCGATCGGATGTGCAGGATTTCGCCTCGATCCGGCTTGGCCTCGCTCAATGCTCCGCGGCCGAGGAAAAAATCTCTCGGCATCAGGCGCGCGGTAGGCCAAGACTCTTCGGCGACCCAGCGGCCGGGAAGTTCCGCGTACCAGGGTCGGGGCGCCTGAGGCTCCAGCATCCAGACACGATACAGCGGCTCGTCCATGACGCCGGTATCGACGCCTTTGAGCCAATGGTCCCACCAGCGCAGCGCCTCCTGCAGATAGCCGATTGCCGGACCCGGCTGTGCCAGATGGGGATAAACATGGCTCCAAGGACCGACGAGGCCCTTGCGCGGACAGCGCAAGCCCGCCAGCAAGCGGGGGACGGCATTCGAATAGCTATCGACCCAGCCGCCGACAGCATAGACGGCGCAAGTGATCGCGCCGTAATCCTCCGCGATCGAGCCCTGCTTCCAGTAGGCATCGCGCGTCTGGTGGCCCAGCCAGGTCTCGATCCAGGGGCGATGGGCTTCCAGTCGCTCGAGCCACATCGCTCGCCAACGCTCACCGGCCAACTGCGGATCGGGCGGCAGCGCGCCCCAGGTGAAACGGTCTGCCGACCAGGCCGGATTTTCGTTCAGCAGGCAGCCGCCCATGTAGTGGATGTCGTCGGCATAGCGATCGTCGGTCGAACAGAGCGTGATGATCGCTTTCAAGGCGGGGGGACGGTGGGCTGCGACCTGCAGGGCGTTGAAGCCGCCCCAGGAGATTCCCGTCATGCCGACGGCCCCGGAACACCAGGGCTGGCCGGCGGCCCAAGCGATGATCTCCTTTCCGTCTTGCTGCTCGCGTGGCAGATACTCGTCCGTCAGCAAGCCATCGGACTCGCCGCTGCCGCGAATATCGACCCGGATGCAGGCATAGCCCCGCGCCGCGATATAGGGATGCATGCGCATATCGCGGAAGATGGTGCCGTCGCGCTTGCGGTAGGGAATGAATTCGAGGATCGCCGGCACGGGATGGCGCTCCGCATCCTCCGGCAGCCAGATCTTGGCCGCCGAGCGCACACCGTCCGAGAGATGGATATAGGTGTTCTCGATCAGACGGACCTTGCGCAGATCACCTTCCATCGTGGCACCCTTAACCAAGATCGCGGGGAATGCGCTGGGTCCAGCTGCGCGAGAAGATTCGGATATCGCCCTCGAAGGCTTCCAGATCGGCCTCCACGATGAATTCCGTCTCGGTGCAGGAAATGCCGCTGTGGGTGCGCACCCGCGTGTTCCAACCCTGCGCGTGACTGTGCCGGATATCGTAATCCGCCTCGGCCCGCGCGGCGGTGGGATCGTGGGGGTGCGCGCGATAGCGCAGGACCTTGTGGAAGTCGGTCTCGACCCCGATCTCCTCGATGCGCGAGCGGCCGTCGTCGCGCAGCACCTCGATATCCTGCAGGCCCGTGCCGACGTCGAAGCTTACCCGACGATGCGCCGCCTCTGGCCGGATGACAGTTCGACGGGCCTTTGGCGGCACCTCCGGCGGACCGAATTCGACCCCAGCATCTTCGGCACTCGCTTTTCGCACCGGCAAGGTTAGTGACGACAGGCCGGCGATGATCTTCAGATTCACGGGCTTCGGTCCGGGCCAGATAATCGGCCAATAGGCCGTTGAAATCGCCAGGCGCAGACGATGGCCGGCGGCGAAGCGATGCCCGATGTCGTTGAGTTGCACGCTGACGCGATAGCGCTTGCCTGGTTGGCTTGGGATCGGCATGTCCGTCGCGGTGGGTGAGATTCAACACGCCATATGTCACCCGCGTCGCTTCGCCTCCCGGCGACACATCGCAGAGCCGCAACGTCACCTGGGCCACCGGCTGATCTGATTCCAACTCCAGCACGGCCACAGGCGCGCCCAAGATCTCGAACGACGCCGGCAGCGCTTCGCTATCGAAGACGAGGGAATGGGCGTCGTCCACCCGCTGGTCCGTCGGCAGTTCGGGGCCCAGCCCGCCCAGGCCGTAGGGACACCATTCGCCGCCGGCAACCCCCGTCGTTTGAGGCGAATTGATCGCGAGCCCGATTGCTTCTCCGGGCTGGTCGGCCAGGGTGCCCCTGTTCAGGAAAAATCGATGCTCGGCTTTTCTCGGCGCCGGCCAAGCCTGCTCCGCCACCCAGCGGCCGGGCCGCTGGTCGTAGTGGCTGGCGGGTGGGATGGAATACTGAATATAGGCGCGCAGCATCGGCTCCTTCATGATTCCCGTGTCGATGCCCTTCAGCCAATGATCCCACCAGCGCAGGGATTCGGTGAGGAATCCGATGGCTGGCCCCGGCACGCCGTTATGGGGATATTTATGACCCCAGGGACCGACGATCCCCAGACGCGGCACCTTCAGATCGCGGAGCAGACGAAAGACCGTATTGGTATAGCCGTCCGCCCATCCGCCCACGGCGAGAACGGCGCAACCGATAGCGCCGATATCCTCGCCCACCGAGCCATGGCGCCAGTACTCGTCGCGCCGCTGATGGCGAAGCCAGGTGGCATAGACGGGGGTCAGTGCCTCCAGGCGTTCCAGCCACATGGCCCGCCAGCGCTCGCCCACGATCAGCGGATCGGGTGCCCGGCCCATAATGGAAAAGAAGCTGGAGCCCCATTCCAGATTGCCTGTCATGTGGCACCCGCCCATGTAGTGCATGTCGTCGGCGTAACGATCGTCGGTAGAGCAGAGCGTGACGATGGCCTTGAGCGCGGGCGGACGGCGGGCTGCGACTTGCAGCGAATTGAACCCGCCCCAGGAAATACCCATCATCCCCACATTGCCGTTGCACCAGGGCTGTTTGGCGAGCCAGGCGATGGCCTCCACCGCATCGTCCAGCTCCTGCTTCAGATATTCGTCCCGAATCACGCCTTCGGAATCGCCGGTGCCCCGAATATCGAGGCGGATGCAGGCATAGCCATGGGCCGCCAGATAAGGGTGGGTCAGATCGTCACCATCGCGCGTGCCATCGCGCCGTCGATAGGGGATGTATTCGAGAATGGCCGGAACCGGCCGGCGCTCCGCAACCTCCGGCAACCAGGCACGGGCGGCCAGCTTCGTGCCGTCGGCCATGGGAATCCACAGCGTTTCCATATGGCGGGTTTTCTGGGGCAGGCTGTTCGATCTCACGAAAGATGGCTCCTGACCTTGGGTGCTCAAACTTATGCGGCAGATCGAAGAATGCTTTCCAGCAACGAGGCGTCCCCGAATCTGTGTGGGAAACAACTAATCGCCCCGCAGCCGCGCCGTTACGTTCTTGGTTTCGTCCATCGCCGGCGTCGCCCGCTTAGCGCATTGCCCCACGACTATGGCTCAAGGGCGTTGACAGTTCAAACGCCGGATTGTTCAATCCAACAACAAATCTCTCGCTGCCGCTTGCCTAAGTTCAATCACTCCGGTCGATCGATGGCACCCGTCAGGCTGCGCAGCTCCCGCCGCAACGAATTGATCGACGCCACGATCGGCGCGCTCTATGCGGGCGGCCTGCAGGACACGACGCTCGCCGCCATCGGCAAGCGCGCCGGCCTGTCGCCCGCGCTGGTCAATCATTATTTCGACGGGAAGGAAGCCCTTCTCGAGGCAACCATGCGCCGGCTGGCCCGCGATCTGGCGGCGGATATCGCCGCCCTGCTGCCGGCCAAGCCGACGCCCCTTGCCCGCCTGCATGCCATCATCGACGGCTGCTTTTCCCGCCGTCACTTCCTGCCGGAATCCATGGTGGCCTGGCTCACCTTCTGGCTCGAGGTGCGGCGCAATCCGCGCTTCGCCCGATTGTCGCGGGTGCTGAACCGGCGATTCGAATCGAATATCCTCTTCGCGCTTCGCCACCTCGTTTCCGCCCCGACCGCCTATGACATCTTCCTGGGACTGACCGCCCTCATCGACGGGTTCTGGTGGGCCTATGCCATCGATGCCAAGCGCATCCAACCGGCGCGCGCCCGGCGTCTCTGCCGCGATTATCTGGCGAGCCGTCTCGCTGCGGCTTCCTGACGATGAATGACGCCGCCATCGTCGAGGACGTCTCCGAGCGGGTGCGCTCGATCGAACTTGCCTGGATACCCATGGCCGACGGGCGGCACCCCAGGGCACCGGTCTGGCTGCCGCTCGATGTGGAGAGCCGCAATGCCGGATTATTTTCCATCCCTGTCGGCTTGCCCTTCAGCCGGCGGTCCCACCAGCGGGTGCATTCCCGCAGGAAACCGATCGCAGGACCTGGCACGCCGCGATGGGGATAGAGCATCGCATAGCGCGGGATCAGGTATGACGGAGTCGCTTCGCGTCCTGGACAAGTTGCCCGGGGAATTCGACATCCTCGATCCCGTCTGGATCGCGATGCCCGACGGCGTGAAGCTCGCCGCACGGATTCTGCTGCCGCGCTCGGCCCGGGCCAGGCCGGTGCCGGCGGTGCTGGAATACATTCCCTATCGGCGGCGCGACGGCACCCTGCTGGGCGACACGCCGCGCCATGCCTATTTCGCGGGCCACGGCTATGCCGCCGTGCGCATCGATCTGCGCGGCTCGGGAGATTCCGAGGGTGTGCTGCTGGACGAATACCTGAAGCAGGAACAGGACGACGCGCTTGTCGCCATCGCCTGGCTCGCCGCGCAATCCTGGTGCAGCGGCAAGGTCGGGATGATGGGTTACTCCTGGGGCGGCTTCAATGCCCTGCAAGTGGCGGCGCGACGGCCGCCGGCGCTGGCCGCCATCATGGCCGTGCATGCCACCGACGATCGCTATGGCGACGATTGCCACTACATGGGCGGCGCGCTGTTGCTCGGGAATCTGTCCTGGGCCTCCACCATGCTGGCCTATAACGCCCGGCCGCCGGATCCCACCATCGTGGGGTCGCGCTGGCGCGAGATGTGGTTGCAGCGGCTGGATGGGAGCCCACCCTTCGTCATCGACTGGCTTTCCCATCCGCTGCGCGACGACTACTGGCGCCATGGCTCGGTGGCCGAGGATTACGGCGCAATCACCGCGGCCATCTATACGGTGGGCGGCTGGGCCGATCCCTACACCAATTGCGTCTTGCGCCTGTTGGAGCATTCCAAGGCACCTGCCAAGGCGCTCATCGGCCCCTGGGCCCATGCCTATCCCCATATCGCCCGGCCGGGCCCACAGATCGGCTTTCTGCAGGAGAGCCTGCGCTGGTGGGACCGCTGGCTGAAGGGCATCGACAATGGAATCATGGAAGAACCGCGTCTGAACGTCTGGATGCAGGATTCGGTCCCGCCCGCCTCGGACTACGAAACGCGGCCCGGGCGCTGGATCGCGGAAGCCGGATGGCCATCTCCCCATGTGGTCATGCGTCCTTTTCACTTCGGCGAAGGCCGCCTGCTCGAGCAACGAGCGGGAACGGCGCCGCCGGTCCTGCATCGCTCGCCCCAGATCGCCGGCATCACCGCCGGCGAGTGGTGTCCCTACGGCAATCGCGGCGAATTGCCCATCGACCAGCGCGCCGACGACGGCCGGTCCCTCTCCTTCGACAGTGCCCCGCTGGAGGCGGTGCTGGAGATTCTGGGTACGCCGCAGCTCACGCTGCGGCTGTCGGTTGATCGGCCCGTGGCGATCCTGACGGCGCGGCTCTGCGAGGTGGCGCCCGATGGCGCCTCGACGCTCATCACCTATGGCGTCTTCAACCTGACCCGGCGTCAGGGCTTCGACAAATCCGAGCCGATGAAGCCGGGCGAGCCCGTGAACGTCAGCTTTCCCCTGAACGATCTCGGCCAGCGCCTCGCCCGGGGCGCCCGTCTGCGCCTGGCGCTCTCGATCTATGCGGCGCCAAGCGGGACGGACGCAGCAGAGCCCTTTGCGGCCCCCGCGGCGGCCGGCAATGTCGCCTTCAGCCAATTGCGCGCCGGCCGGCGCGAGCGCCGCGTGGAAGAAGATGCGACCACGGGCCGGACGGTCGTGACCATCCACCGCGATGGGGGAGCTTATCGCCTCGAGGCCGACGGGCTGGAATTCGACGGCGCCGCAGTCGAGCGCTTTACGCAGGTCGAAGGCGATCCCTTGAGCGCGGAGGCGGATATCGAATGGCGCTATGCCATGCGCCGAGGCAATTGGGCGGTGAGCACCCTCAGCCGGACGCGGTTGACCGGCACGAAGGACAAATTCCATCTGCATGTGACGCTGGACGCCTTCGAGGGCGAGAAGCGAATCTTCACGCGAAGCCTGTTGCGCGACCTGCCGCGCGTGGGGCTCTAACGGCGATGCGGAACCAAGCTTGGCAATATCAAAGGGGGGCGTAACGATGACTGGCAACATTCAGGCCCCGCCGGGCATAAGGGAGATCGAGAACGTCTTCATCCCACTGAAGGACGGAACGCGGCTGGCCGCGCGCATCTGGCTGCCGGCGGACGCCGAGAGCCGTCCGGTCCCGGCCATTCTCGAATACCTGCCCTATCGCAAGCGCGATGGCACCGCCGAACGTGATCAGCTCATGCATCCCTATTTCGCCGCCCATGGCTACGCCGCGGTGCGCGTCGATATTCGCGGCACAGGCGAATCCGACGGCGTGTTGCCGGATGAATATCTGAAGCAAGAGCAGGACGATTGCCTGGAGGTGCTGGAATGGCTGGCTGCGCAGCCTTGGTGCACCGGCGCATGCGGCATGATCGGCATATCCTGGGGCGGCTTCAACGGCCTGCAGGTCGCCGCCCGCAGGCCAGCGCAACTGAAGGCTGTGATCTCTGTCTGCTCCACGGACGACCGTTACGCCGACGATGTGCATTACATGGGTGGTTCGCTTCTGGTCGACAATTTCGCCTGGGCATCGGTGATGTTCTCGCTGCAATCCTATCCGCCGGACCCCGCCTTGGTGGGCGAGCGCTGGCGCGAGATGTGGCTCGAGCGGCTGAAGCATCTGCCGCTGCTGGCCGACAACTGGCTGCAGCATCAAAGACGGGACGATTACTGGAGGCACGGTTCGGTCGGCGAGAACTATGCCGACATCGCCTGCGCGGTCTATGCCATCGGCGGCTGGGCAGACGGCTATTCCAACACGGTTCCGCGTCTGCTGGCGGGGCTGAGATGCCCCAAGAAAGGCCTGATCGGGCCTTGGGCGCACCAATATCCGCATTTCGCCGAGCCGGGCCCGCGCATCGGCTTCCTGCATGAATGCCTGCGCTGGTGGGACCAATGGCTTAAGGGCCGCGACAGCGGCATCATGAGCGAGCCTGTCTATCGCGTCTGGATGGAGGAATGGGCCCCGCCGCAAAGCGCGTATCGCGAGCGAGCGGGCCGCTGGGTCGCCGAGCCTGCCTGGCCGAGCCCCAACCTCAAGACGAAGACGTTCATCGTCAACGCCGGCGCCTTGGAGGAAAAGCCGAAGCCAGAGGCGGGCCTCATCCTGCCCACGCGGCTGGGCGTCGGCCTTTTGGCCGGTCATTGGTGTCCTTATGGTGTCGCGCCCGATCTTCCGTCGGACCAGCGCGAGGAGGATGGCCAATCCCTGGTCTTCGACTCGCCGGCCCTGGAGGAGACGATCGAGATTCTCGGCGCGCCCGTCGTGCATGTCGAGTTCAGCGCCGATCGCCCGCAGGCCCAACTCTGCGTGCGCCTCAACGATGTTGCGCGGGACGGTTCGTCGCTCAGGGTCAGCTATGGCCTGCTCAACCTGACCCATCGCCGGAGCCATGAGCATCCCGAACCGGTCGAGCCGGGGCGACGCTACCGGGTCAGGATTCAGCTCAATGACGCAGCCCACGCCTTTCCCCGCGGTCATCGGGTTCGGCTGTCGGTCCCATCCTCCTATTGGCCGATCGCCTGGCCTTCGCCGGAGAATGCCGAGGTGACCCTGTTCGCCGGCACCAGTCATCTGGAATTGCCGGTCCGGGCAGCCCGCGCCGAAGACGAAAAGCTCTCGGCATTCGGGGCGCCTGAGTCCCCGCCGCCAATGAAGAAAACGGTGCATCGCGAGCCCTGGTCGAAGACTATACCATCGATCCCGTCGGCCTTCGGATCGAGCATCACAAGCACGAACGCTTCACGATCCGAGATGCTGACCCCCTTTCGGCGGTGGTCGAAACGGCCCATTCCCACAAGATCGAGCGTGGCGAGTGGCGGGTGAGGACCGAGACCCAGACTCGGATGACCTCGAGCGCGGCGGAGTTCGTCCTGCAGGCGCGCCTCGATGCCTTTGAGGGCGAGAGGCGAATCCTGTCGCGCAATTGGCACCTTCGCCGCCCACGGGACCTTGTTTAAAGCGCCCGGTTGGGCGCAAACTGCCTGAGGAATGGGGAATTTGACAACGGCTCGAAGGCAAAAAAGGCAAGAAGACCCGACACAACCGAAATAACCCAGGGAGGTTAGATATGAGCGACATGACGATAAGTCGTCGCGACGTCCTGCGCAGTGCCGCGGCCATGGCGACGATTACGGCTTTGGGCATCAAGCCGCACCAGGTGATGGCTGCCGAGGACGGCGTCCTCAAGGTTCGCATGGTGGCCGATATCCAGATACTCGATCCCGGCTACATGATCGGCGGTGACGAAACCACCATCCTTTACGCCTGCACACCGCGGCTTGCGGTGCCGGTGCATGACGCCGCCGGCGCCTGGGCCTGGGCGCCGTCGGAGTATGTCGAGAAGGTATCTCAAGCCGACGACACCAACATCTTGTTCGTCCTCAAGCCCGGCCAGATGTGGAGCGACAATCTGGGCGAACTCACCGCCGAAGATGTCAAATACTCCTTCGAGCGCATGCTGAAATCGGACTGGAGCGCGCGCTGGCCGACTCTCGATCGTGTCGATGTCAAGGACAAGTACAGCGGCGTCATCGTGCTGAAGTCGCCGTTCGTCGCGACCTGGATGATGGGGATTGCGTCGGAGTCCGGCTCGATCCTGCCAAAGGTCGCCGTCGAAAAATTGAAAGACAAGAAGTTCACCACCCAGCTGCCTGGCCAGCTCGGGCCCTATACGATGGTCTCCTGGACGCCCAAGCAGAAGATAGTACTCAAGGCCAATCCCACGTGGCAGGGCACCAAGCCGGCGTTTCCGGAGGTGCATATCATGGACATAGAGGATAACAAGGCGGCCGAACTGGCCTTCGAGGCCCATGAGGTCTCCGTCGCTAACATCCCCACGGAAACCGCCGCGCGCTACAAAAAGGCCACACCGGCGCAGTCGAAGCTGATCGAGCTGCCTGGCCCACTCTATACCTGGATGGGCATGAACACTCAGCACGAGAAGCTGAAGGACATCCGAGTGCGCAAAGCGATTCAGCGCGCGGTCGACGTCGATTCCGTCCTGAAAGGGGCATACTCCGGCATCGCGCCTAAGGCCTATGGCGTGATTCCGATCGGCTTTCTCGGGCATCGGGACAGGTCCAAATACAGCTACAATCCCGACGAGGCCAAGGATCTGCTGAAGCAGGCGGGGGTATCCAACCTGTCCCTCGATATCAAGGTGCAGACCGGCCAGACCGAACAGGTCAATGCCGGCCAGATCATCCAGGCCAATCTGGTGGATATCGGCATCGATGCGAAAGTGACGCCGGTCGATTCCGGCCCGTACTGGAATCTCGGACTCGAATCCAAGGGCGACGCCTGGAAGAAACTCGAGCTTTGGATCATGCGCTATCGCACCTCCGCCGATCCGGCGGATGCAATCCAATGGTTCAAAAAGGACCAGATCGGCGTCTGGAACTGGGAACGCTGGACAGATCCGGAGTTCGAGGCCCTGTGGACCTCGGGATTGGTCGAGCGCGATCCGGGAAAGCGGGCGGCCGGGTATGTGCGCATGCAAGACATCATGGAAGATACGGGCGCCTATGCCTGGCTCACCTTCGATCCCTGGTTCTATGTCTCCAGCGATGCGGTTAAGCCCGCCTTCGACCCGGGCGGAGAGAAAAGGATCGATTTGTTCGAGAAGGCCTGAGCCTCGCTGGGCTTTGACCTGCCTGGCCTTGCCTGCCACCATTGCTTGATGGGGCGGGCGAGGCTGGGTTGGTTTTATTTCCAAATTCTATCGGATTAAGTCCGATGGCGGTCGCTATGTGCGGCGGCGACGAGGATGCGTGGCCATGCTGATCTACACATTGCAACGAATCGGTCTCTCGATCCTGATCTGCGTCGTCTCGATGACTCTGCTGTTCACGGCCATTCACGTGATTCCCGGCGACCCGGCCACCATCATGCTGGGAACCCGTGCCACACCGGAGATGCGGGAACGGCTCAGCCACGAGATGGGTTTCGACAAACCCGTGCCGATGCAACTGGTGGGATTCTTCGGCCGCGTGCTGCAGGGCGACTTCGGCACCGATCTGTGGAGCGAGCGCAGCGTCGGCACCATCGTGACCGAGAACCTGCCCTATACACTGATCCTGATCGCCGCGGGTCTCGGCTGGTCGGCCATGGTTGGCATACCGCTCGGCTGCTACTCGGCAATCCGGCGAAATACCTGGATCGACAAGCTGACCGGCGTGCTTTCCGTGGGCACCATCTCCGTCCCCTCTTTCGTCGTGGCGATTTACGCCCTGCTGCTCTTTGCCATCGAGCTCCCTTGGTTCCCCGTGCTGGGCGCCGGCGAGGACGGGGATTTGGGGGACCAGATCTGGCATCTGGTGCTGCCGAGCCTGGCGGTCGGGCTTGGCTGGGTCGGATACTTGGCCCGCATCGTGCGCGCCTCGATGCTAGAGGTGATGGGCGAGAATCATATTCGAACGGCGCGTGCGTTCGGCCTGCCGGGCCCCAAGATCGTGTTCCATTACGCGCTGCGCATCGCCATTCTGCCGACCGTCACCCTTCTGGCGTTGGCCATCGGCGGATTGTTGTCGAGCGCGGTTTTCGCCGAAAACATCTTTTCGCGTCCGGGCATCGGCAAACTGATCGTCGATGCCGCCAATGTGCGCAACTATCCTGTCGTTCAGGGTGCCGTATTGACGACGGTCGCGCTGTTCGCTTTTGCCATGCCCATCGCCGACCTGCTGGTCGCCTGGCTCGATCCCCGTGTTCGCTCAGCACTCTGAAATCCAGGTCGGGGTAGCCGCCGAGACGGTGGAAGCGGGGTTTCTGTCGGTTCTGTCACGCCGGCTGCGAAGCGATCCCATGGGCCTTGCCGGCCTTTTGATGGTGCTGTCGGTATTGTTCTGTGCGGGGTTCAGCCATTGGCTCGCGCCCTATGATCCGTTCAAGATCCATGTCGATCAGCGTTTCATCCCCCCCTCGTGGATGCAGATTTTCAGCGCCGGCAGTTTCGGCGACGGCCTGACCCAGGTCTTCACGGCGTCCTCCTGGATGCATTTCTTTGGCACCGACACCCTCGGCCGCGATGTCCTCAGCCGGGTCATCGCCGGAAGCCGGATTGCGCTTTCCGTCGGCGGCGGCTCCATCGCCATCGCGCTGGCCATCGGACTCGTGCTGGGCTTGACTGCCGGCTATGGTCCGCGCTGGCTCGACAATCTTCTGCTGCTGCTGTTCGATTCCGTCTATTCCTTCCCCACGGTGATCCTCGGACTCACCGTCATGACGCTGCTCGAGCCCAGCATCGAGACCCTGGTCTTCGTCGTCGTTGTAATACAGACGCCCGCCTATTCTCGCCTCATCCGGACGGCGACGCTCTCAATCAAGAATTCAGAATACATCCTGGCGGTGCGCTCTCTAGGGGCCTCACCCGCCCGCATCCTTCTGGTCCACATCCTGCCGAATATCGTCGGCCCGCTGTTCATAATCGCCAGCATGGACATTCCTTCAGTCATCGCGCTGGAAGCCGGCCTGACGTATCTCGGCCTTGGCATACCGCCACCGGCGCCGAGTTGGGGCCGCATTCTGCAGGAGGGGTATTCCGCGATCCGCGACGCACCCTGGATCGTCATTGCCGGCGGCATCCCGCTCATCATCACCACGCTTGGCTTCACCTTCCTTGGCGAGGCCTTGCGTGACTGGCTTGACCCCAAGCTGCGGAGGATCATCTGAAGATGTCGGTGGCGGAGGCAGCCCTGGCGGGCGCGGAGGCGGGTGCGGTCGGCTGGGGCGCCGCGGTCCTGGAAATCCGCAATCTCACCGTCAACTTCAGGACTCCCAGGGGGCCGGTCCACGCGCTGCGTCAGGTCAGTGTCGATGTCCCGCGCGGAAGCATCGTCGGCCTCGTCGGCGAAAGCGGCTCGGGCAAATCGACTCTGGCACTGGCAGTCATGGGGTTGATGTCGGGAAATGCTGAAATCGTCGACGGCGCCATGAACTTCTCGGGCATTGACCTCCGCAAGCTGTCGCCCGCTGGCTTGCAAGGGCTGCGCGGGCGGCGCATGACCATGGTGTTTCAGGATCCGATGACGTCGCTCAATCCCGTGCGTTCGATCGGGCAACAGATGATCGACATCCAGTATCGCGAACGGGATGTCTCGCTCGGCGAAAAACGCCGCAAGAGTGTCGACATGCTGCGCCTGGTCGGACTTCCCGATCCGGCCCGACAGCTCGGGCGATACTGCCATGAGTTCTCCGGCGGCATGCGCCAGCGCATTGCGATTGCCATGAGTCTCCTGGAAAAACCGGAGCTGCTTATCGCCGACGAGCCGACGACAGCCCTCGACGTGACCCTGGAGGCGCAGATCATCCAGCTGCTGCGCAAACTGCGCCGGGAACTGAATGCCTCGATCCTGTTCATTTCCCACAATCTGGGCGTAGTGGCCGAACTTTGCGATTTCATCGTCGTGCTCTATGCCGGCGAAGTCGTCGAACGCGGCCCGGTGCGCGAGATCTTCTACCGGCCTCGGCATCCCTATACCCAGGCCCTCCTCGCCTGCGATCCTGCACGCCTGGAGACGACGCAGCGCGAATTGCCGACGATCCCCGGCGATGTGCCGAACCTGCTGCGCGCGCCCACGGGATGTGTCTTCGCACCCCGCTGTCCCAAGGTTTTCGCCCCCTGCCGCGATCAACCGCCTCCCGATGTCGCCGTGAGCGAGGGCCATGTCGCGCGCTGCCATCTGTTGAGCGGGGCTCGCGATGGCTGAGGCCCTGGCAATGGCTGGGGCGCCGGCGAGGGAGGCGGACGCGGCGCTTCTGCAGGTCGACAACCTCTATGTCCGCTATCCCCTCATGGGCTTGGTGAAAGCCGGGCTGTTGGGCGTGA
>WNFQ01002999.1_pt1 | contig 13218 bp, 11 predicted proteins | sample 5400171 | NCBI WGS metagenome assembly WNFQ01 (sample SAMN13153356, study PRJNA577476) | soil metagenome | isolation source: 20 cm soil under Madrone tree | place: USA:California | collected 2016-06-14
TGCCCGTCAGCCTGGTGGGATCCTTCCAGCATCACCGCACGGGTCACTGGATGCTCTGGCCGGCACAAGTAACCGTCATTCTGCACGACACGATTGATACCAAAGGGCTTACCAAAGCCGATGTGCCGGCGCTGCGCGATCGAGTGCGCGAAATCATTGCCGCGCCGGTGGAAGAACAGATGAAGCGAGAGGTGAGTTGATTATGGGGGGTACACCCCCCATCCGATGCATGAATATCAAAACAAGGGACTTAGAAAATGGGCAATTCGTAATCGATTGATTCTAAAGCGCCCAGATTTCCCGTTGCCTGGGACCAATTCGCAAGCCTATCAAACGAAAAGAGTTGAGTCCAAAATGGGCGATTGAGAGATGCTGAGGCTGAAAAGATTCCCAATTCGGGAGTGCGCAGATAGATACAGGAGTAAGTATATCATAGGTTAACTCAAAGTCAAGTTGAAAATCGGCCTGCCATCGAAGTCTGGCGAGGTTAGAGAAAAATTGTCGCTAAAGCGACAATTTGATCCCCGGAAGAGTGCGCCCCGCGCGCGTTTCCTGCCAGGTGTAGACGATGCGGTGGATGACCGTTATGGTGGAAACCGCGGCGATCACCCAGAGCACCGGTCCCATGCGATTGAAGAGGCCGCCGATGATCAGGAGCACCAGCCGCTCGGGGCGCTCCATGAATCCCACTTTGCAGAGCGGAATGAGCGACTCGGCGCGCGCGCGTGCGTAGCTCACCATGACCGAACCGGCTGTGGCGACGGCAGCGAGCACCACGTACGGCGTGCGCCCGCTCACGGAATAGTAGACCAGCAGGCCCATGTACAGAGCCATGTCCGCATAGCGGTCGAGTGTCGAATCATAGAATGCGCCAAACGCGGTGACGCGGTTCTGCCGCCGCGCTACCTGTCCATCCAGCATATCCAGGAAACCAGCAAAGAGAATGATCAGCGCGCCGGTGAAGAATCCGCCTACGGCAAAGAAGGCCGCCCCAATGAAATTGACGACCAAGCCGAGAAACGTCAATAAGTTGGGATTGATTCCCGTGGCGGCGACGGCGCCGACAATCTTGTCGAGCAGCCACTTACTCGCGGTCCCGATCGCCCCTGTGAACGTAGCCATAGCTGTATCAGTGTCTCAAATCCAGCTTCGCTGCATGCGGCAAACAACGAGTGCTGCAATGCCAGCCAAAATGGAAGATTTGAATCACTCGTATCTGGCAATTTTTCTTGACGGCAAGTGCCCTTCAGCCTACAGTCGGCAAGTTTAAGGAACTTTCACCGCCGATGACGAACGAACTGAGCCGTCGTACCTTTCTCCTACGCGCAGGCACGGGCATTAGCGCTGCATGGATCTCGGCAAATTGGCCTGCGCTGCTTTCTGCCTCAAAACACGCGCATGACACCGCGCAAGCGGCCAAGCCCCCGAAGCTGGAATTCTTCACGCCGGAGCAGGCGACCGAGATTGACGCCATCTCCGCGCGTATCATTCCCACGGATGAACTGCCCGGAGCACGCGAAGCCGGCGTCTTGTATTTCATCGATCGGGGACTCGCCACGTTTAGCGCCGATGACCAAAAAACATATCGGGAGGGTTTGCCGGAATTGCAGGCGAGGGTGACTGAGATGTTTCCGAACGCAGCCAAATTCTCCTCCTTGACGCCCCAACAGCAGGACGAGGTATTGCATTCCTTGGATGCAAATGCACCATCTCCTCGTCGGCCCTTCCGGGCGAGTCCCGGCGGGCAGAATTTCTTCGAAACGCTGCGGCAGCACACCATCGCCGGATTCCTGATCGATCCCGACTTCGGCGGCAACGACAGTGGAGCGGGATGGAAAGTCATCGGCCGCGAACGCGAACACATGTTTCAAGCGCCGTTCGGTTTCTACGACAAGGATTATCCAGGCTGGCAACCCATGCCGAAAGAGGCAGACAAGAAATGATGGTCGACCAGCCCAAGTACAAAACTTCCGATGAAGTCGATTTTGTGATCATAGGCTCCGGCGCGGCCGGCGGAATCCTCGCCAAGGAACTTTCGACCAATGGGTTTCGCGTGGTTGTTCTGGAGCAAGGACCCTATCTAACGGAACCCGATTTCACGCACAACGAAGTCGAAATCCTAGCCCAGGACAAGCTCACCAACCATCCCAAGCTTCAGCCGAACACGTTTCGCAAGTCACCGGATGAAAAAGCGAAGCCGCAGCGTGCGGTGCTATACGGCCGATGTGTCGGTGGCACCAGCGTGCATTTCACCGCGAATTTCTGGCGCTTCCACGAAATTGATTTCATCGAGCGCAGCAAGGTTGGCCCGATCCCCGGCACCACCTTTGCGGATTGGCCCATTACGTACGCCGAGCTCGAGCCGTACTACACCAAAGTAGAGTGGGAAATCGGCGTCTCCGGCCTTGCCGGCGCCAGTCCTTTTGATCCGCCGCGTTCCAAGCCTTACCCCATGCCGCCTCTGCCGGTGAAATCTTCCGGCGTGATTTTCGAGCGCGCGGCCCGGAAGCTGGGATGGCATCCGTTCCCTGCGCCGATGGCGATCCTGTCGGAGCCGCGCCCCGGACGGAGCGCTTGCATCAATTGCGGTTTCTGCCTCGCGTTTGGCTGCGAAGTCGGCGCCAAATCGAGTTCGCTGGCGACGGCCATTCGAGTGGCGGAGAAGACTGGCCGCTGCGAAATCCGGCCCAATTCCTATGTCCATCGCATTGAGACGGATGCGAATGGCCGTGCCATTGGCGCCGTCTATTTCGACGAGAAACGCAACACCCACCTGCAGAAAGCCAAAGCAGTTGTAGTTTGCGCCAATGGCGCGGAGACTCCGCGCCTGCTCTTGCTCTCCGCCAACAAGCAATTCCCCAATGGCCTCGCCAACTCCAGCGGCTACGTCGGCAAGAATCTTATGCTGAACAGCGGCGGTGTTACCGTCGGGGTGTTCGAACATCCGCTCAACGACTACAAAGGCTTCGCTGTGAGCCGCGTGCTGCACGATTTCTACGAGCTTGATCCGCAGAAGGTCGGCTTCTACGGCGGCGGCGGACTGGATGCCCGATTCGATCTCACGCCGATCAACTTTGCGTTAAACGGTCTACCCCCCGGGACGCCCCGCTGGGGGAAGGACTTCAAGACCGCCCTCGCGCACTATTTCAATCGCACCATGGAGATTTTCGCTCACGGCACTTCGTTGCCTGTCGAAAACAACAGCTTTTCCCTCGATCCCGAAGTGAAAGACGCATGGGGCCTGCCCGCACTTCGCATGACCTATAAGGATCATCCCGACGATCTGAACCTGTGGCGTTGGCAAAATGAGCGGGCGCGCGAACTGCTGGATGCAGCCGGTGCGCAAAAGCAGTGGTTCCAGCCCGTTGGTGAATCACAATTCGCCGTCCACCTTCTTGGGACCTGCCGCATGGGGAACGATCCGAAGACTTCGATCATCAATGCCGATCACCGCGCTCATGACGTCAAGAATCTTTTCCTTTGCGATGGAAGCAGCCTGGTGACCTCCGGCCGCGGCCAGCCCACCATGACCATCGAGGCGCTGGCCTTTCGAGCCAGCGACCGCATCACCGCGCTCGCGAAGCGCGGCGAGATCAGTGCCTGATCTCTTATTGCTTCGCAATACTAAACCGGATTTTTCGGAACCCTACTGGCCGGTGCCAAATTTCCGGTTGCGTGTCGCTCCGATATCCATGAAACTCGGTGGGCTTTTCAGAGCCATGGAGGGTTCATGATCCGGCTTCTTGCGTTGCTCCTTGCAGCGATAGCTTGCGCGGCCTCGGCACACGCGCATCCGCCGCAAACGGCCGTGGCCCCAAAACCAGCTCCCGCTCTTGCAGAAGCGAAGCCTCCCACTCCCGTTCCGCCGCCTCTTCCGCACGCCCTCGAGAAAGCGGATCTCGAAGCATTCTTTGACGGAATCGTTCCCTTGCAATTGGAACGGAGCGACGCCGCCGGCGCCACGGTTTTAGTCCGGAAGGACGGGAAGGAGCTTCTTAAAAAGGGCTACGGCTTCTCGGACATTGCGAAGAAGAAGCCCGTGGATCCAGACTCCACCATTTTTCGACTGGCTTCGATTTCAAAGCTCTTTACCTGGGTCTCTGTCATGCAGCTCGTCGAGCAGGGCAAGCTGGATCTCGACGCGGACGTAAATAAGTATCTCGATTTTCAAATTGCTCCCGCGTTTGGCAAACCTGTCACGCTCCGCAATCTTATGACTCATACTGCCGGTTTCGAGGAGGTGATCCGTGACATCCTGCTGACCGATCCGAAGAAAGCGGCGCCCTTGCGGGATTTCCTGATCGAGAATCAGCCGCGGCGAATGTTTCCTCCGGGTGAGGTGCCGGCTTATTCGAATTATGGCGTCGGACTCGGTGGCTACATCGTCCAGCGCGCTTCCGGGCAAATGTTTGAGGATTACGTGGCCGAACATATCTTCCAGCCGCTGGCGATGAAGCATTCCAGCTTCCGCCAGCCCCTGGCGCAGGAACTCGCGGCGCTTCCTTCCGAGGGCTACCGAAACAATACGGAAAAGCCGGCGGTCGGCTTTGAGATCTTCACTCCCGCCCCGGCAGGAGGCATTTCGTCCACCGCGTCAGACATGGCCCGATTCGCCGAGGCTCTTTTGTATGGCGGGGAACTGGACGGCCACCGGATTCTGAAGCCGGAAACTTTACAGTCGATGTGGACGAAGCAGTTCGGCACGTCCGATGCGCTGCCGGTCATGTGCATGGGCTTCTATCAAACCTGGCGCAACGGATTGCGTTTCATCGGTCATGACGGCGACCTCATCGCATTTCACAGCATGTTTCTCGTCGAGCCAAAAGAGAAGCTTGTGATTTTCATTTCCTACAATTCCGCGGGCGCGGCGAGCAAGACACGAACGGAAATCCTGAGTGCCTTTGCGGACCGCTATTACCCGTCCGTGGAAGCCCCTAACTTTCAGAAGCTTGCCGCCGCAGAAGTCAAAGCGATCAAGGGAACCTACCAAGCCACCCGGCGCGCGGACAGCACCAAGCTGAGCCTCGGCAATCTGATTTCGCAAGCGGACGCCGATGTGGACAAGGACGGCATTCTGAAGATAGACGAATTCAAGGACTTGCGCGGCCACGTGCGGAAGTGGAAACCGATCGGCAAGGATCTGTGGCAGGACGAAAACGATCAAAGGTGGACTTTCGCGATCCGGGACAGCGCGGGAAAGATCGTTCGAATCGCAGTGAATTTTCCCGGAGTTCAATTCGAACGAGTCGTTTGGTACGAAAACAGCAACATGATCTTGCCGGTTCTGTGCGCTAGCCTGGCGATCCTGATACTCGTGATCGTAGCGTCTCTGATCCGCGTGGGCCGGCGAATCCTCATGTCCAAACGGCCGGCCTTCCAGCCGCAGCCGGGAACGCTTCGGTTGACGCTTGCGCCAAGGCTGTCCGCAATTGCGTGGGTTGTTCTGGCAATCGGAACGGCGGTCCTCATGGCACGCTTGGAGCATGAGTCGATGCTGCCAACTCACGACGTGGACAAATATTTTGTGATGATGAATCTCGTTACTGGGCTCGCGATTTTCTTCAGCCTCTTCGCGATCGTGTCCGGTTTGCTCGTTTGGCGGCGCTCCGAAATCCGCGTCATCTCCAAGCTGAAATTCTCCCTAGTTGCCTTCGCCTGCCTGTTTCTCACCTGGTTCTCGGTCCACTGGCACTTGATCGGCCCCGCCCACCACTTTTGAATAGAAAACTGCCGTCAATTCCTTTAAAGGCGGAATTTCTGATTCAAATGGAATCCTCGTCTTGCGGGTATTCCGAAAAAGATGGCAAGACGGTCGCCGGCCAGATTTTTGGCACGGACGGCCAGCACAAGAACACCAAACAGGTCTTGTGTCAGGAATACATGTTGCAGGCGGATCGGATTATCTACCGGATCACGCCGAAAGACGACAAGCACCCTGTTCTCTTGCCGGTTGGCGAAACGGCCCAATTCCGGATTCATAAAGACAAGCTGTTGCTTCGAGTCCCTGAAGCTGACGGCAAGGAGCGCGAGTATTTTGTTCTATCGATGACTCCTCGTTCCGATGTGACTGCGGCAAATCGGCCTGCGAATCGAGGAAGGACTCAATAGCCACGCGGCTTGGCAGGTCGGCTCAGATACGTCCGTGATTTTCCTTCGACAAGGGTGTTTGACCAAGGAGCGGATTTGCGCGGGATGAATCACAACGCATTCCGCATTTGGTTTCTTCTTTGACAGTCAAGCCGCGAATTCCTTCCCAAACGCGCCTCGTTTACTTCGCACGACGGCGCGTCCTCTCGAGAGAACCAAGTAGACTACTATGTGCATTGAGGAATTACCTTTCGTGCGCGAGACGAGAGGTTTGCCTTGTGGCTTCCCGCATCCTGCCTCAACATGATTCACAATGGGGGTTGGGCGAGAGAGGCTCGGCGCATGGTGCCCATTCTGGAAGTTCAGGATCTTCACGTTTCGTATAGCTCGTCAGGCGGCGCATCTTACCCTGCACTGGCCGGCGTAAGTTTTCAGCTCATGCCCGAAGAGATTCTCGGTGTCCTTGGAGAATCTGGGTCAGGCAAGAGCACCCTTGCCACTTCGCTTCTGAAACTTCTTCCCTCAAACGGAAACATTTCCAAGGGTTCAGTATTTTTTGAAGGCAAGGACCTTCTTCGTGCGTCGGCTGGCGAACTGGAACAGATTCGCGGTAAGCGCCTCTCACTGGTCTACCAAGAGCCATCCGTTGCTCTTCATCCGGCAATACGCGCCGGTGAACAGGTTTTCCAGGTGCTTGCCGCGCATGAAACGGCAGGCAAAAGCTCCCTCCGCACGAAGACTCGGCAAGTCCTCGCTTCTCTTTTTCCAGTAGAGGCAGATCGAATTTCGAACTCGTATCCCCACCAGTTGAGCGGAGGGCAACGGCAGCGCGTCCTGATCGCGCAAGCGATTGCTTGCGGACCATCTCTGTTGATTGCCGATGAGCCGACCGCCTCGCTCGATCCCACGACTCAAAGGGAAATCCTTGGCGTGTTTCATACGCTCCGGGTAGAGCTGGGTCTGGCGATGATTTTCATCACCCACAACCCTGCTTTGCTTGCCGGCTTTGCTGACCGCGTGCTGGTTCTCTACGGCGGCCGCGTCCCCGAACTGGGCCCGGCGAGGACCGTGCTTTCTTCACCCAAGCACCCCTACACACGAGCGCTATTCCAATCGATGCCGCAGATTTTCGAGGACAACAGTAACGGCCACAAAACCAAGCTGCCGGTGATCGCCGGCGATTCTTCGGCCGCTCTCTTACCGCGTGAAGGCTGCATATTCGAGCCGCGATGCCCTGAAAGAATGGGAGAATGCAGACAACGCGAGCCCGCATCAGTGAACCTGAGCGAATCTCATACGGTTTCTTGCTTCAAGTATGGAGGTTGAAAAGCCGCTCAGCGGCTAAAATATGCAGCCATTCCTCAAAGTTGAAAAGCTTGTGAAGGGCTACGAACGCAAGAATGTCACCGGTTCCCGCGAAAAGTTGTTTGCACTCAATGGCGTCTCGTTCGCGGTTACACAAGGAACGATACTTGCGATCGTCGGGGAATCGGGTTCCGGCAAGACCACGCTGGGCTTTTGCATTTCTTGCCTGGAAATTCCGACGTCAGGGAGCATTTGGTTCGAAGGAAGAGACATCGTTGCCCTTGCGGAAGACGAAAGACGGCAAGTTCGCCCGCGGATTCAACTCATTTTTCAGGACCCATCAAATTCGCTGAATCCAAGATGGAGCGTGGAAGAGATACTGCTTGAGCCGCTGGCTTTGCAAGGCAAGCCCAAACGCGAGGAAACGAAGCAGCGCGCGGCCGCCCTGATGGCACAAGTTGGACTTTCCTCAGACATGTTTCAGCGATTGCCTGCGCAGTTGAGCGGCGGCCAACGCCAGCGGCTTGCCATCGCCAGAGCGCTTGCGCTCGAGCCAAGACTCCTGATTCTGGATGAGGCGCTGTCGGCGCTCGATTGTTCAGTGCAGGCTCAAATCGCGAACCTCCTGATGGAGCTGCAGCGCACCCTTGGGATGACCTATCTATTCATCACCCATGACTTGGCGATGGCTGCGCATCTTGCAGATGAGATCGCCGTCATGAATTGTGGCCGGGTTGTGGAGCAGGGCCCTGCCCGGGACATCATGCGGCACCCCAAGGAGGAAATCACCCAACATCTCCTGGCGGCGATGCCATCCCTCGATAGTGTGGCGCGGCCACCTTTGGAGTCATGATGCGCTTCTTTCTCCGGCGGCTGAGCCACGCGTTTTTCTTGCTGGTCGGCGTTTCCATTCTCGCGTTTCTCTTCACCACGCTTGCCCCTGGAAATTATTTCGACGAGATGCGCCTGAATCCGCAAATCGCTTCGGAGACGGTGGCCGCGTTGCGCGCCCAATATCAACTCGACCGGCCGCTGCCCGTGCGTTATGCGTCCTGGATGAATTCCGTGCTTCACGGTCAGATGGGGTTTTCGTTCGCATACAACAGCCCCGTGGCGCCGCTCCTATTCGTGCGCGCGCGCAACACTCTGCTTCTCACCATCACCGCCACGTTGATCGCCTGGGGCATCGCTCTGCCGCTTGGAGTTTGGAGCGCCGAGCGGCTTGGACGTCTGCCGGACCGCTTGCTTTCGTGGGCAACGGCCGCGCTCCTGGTCATCCCCGATCTGGCGCTGGCTTTAGGCCTCCTCGTCCTCACGGTGAGGACCGGGTGGTTTCCGACGGGAGGCATGACCTCTCTCGATTTCGCGAGTCTTCCGGTAGTCGGCAAACTTCGCGATCTCGCGCTGCACATGACGCTCCCGGTTGCGGCGCTCGTGCTCTCAGCTCTGCCGCTACTCATAAGGCATGTCCGTGCGGCAGTCGCCGAAGTGCTTAATGCTCCCTTCATGCTCGCTGCAAGAGGGCACGGCATTCCCAGACGCACGCTGCTGTATCGCTACGCTCTGCGCGCGGCAGCGAATCCGCTTATTTCTCTATTTGGTTTCAGCATCGGCGCGTTGTTGAGCGGCTCGCTCCTCGTTGAAGTCGTGATGAGCTGGCCGGGCCTCGGTCCGCTCTTGTTGGAGTCCATCCTGTCGCGTGATCTCTACGTCGTCATCGGCGGCGTGCTGTTCTCAACCCTCTTCCTCGTGAGCGGCAATTTCGTCGCCGACATTCTTCTTTATTGGGCTGATCCTCGAATCCGGACAGAGAGCGGCGCCAGATGAGAAGGCACCATCTCTTCGCAAAATGGCTCATCATTCTCGGGGCCTTGCATGCGATTGTTGTTTGTGCCGGTTTCTTCGCGCCGTATGATCCCATCGAGCAAGATCGCAAGAATCCATACTTGCCGCCAATGCAGCTACATCTCATGGACGCACAAGGGCATCTTCACTTGCGGCCGTTTGCGTATCCACTGAAACTCCGAGAAGGGACGTTTGATCACTATGAGCAGGACACCAGCCAACTCGTTCCCATGAGGTTTTTCAGTAGCGGAGCCGGCTACCGGCTTCTCGGATTCCTTCCCTCACGGATACACCTTTTCGGTTCTGTAGGCACGCGCGTTTGCCTACTCGGAACGGATGGCTACGGACGGGATCAATTCTCCCGGCTCCTGTACGGCGGCCAGATATCCCTGCTCGCTGGCATCCTGGGGGCGGCATGCACGTTGTCCATTGGCTTGTGCCTCGGCGCGGCAGCAGGTTACTTCGGCGGGTGGAAGGACGACGCTCTGATGCGCGTCGCCGAATTGTTTCTAGCACTGCCTTGGCTCTACTTTCTCTTCGCTCTCCGCGCATTTCTGCCTTTGTCGGTTAGCCCGCTGAAGGCTTTCTTCCTGATTGTCGCCGTCATCGGAGCGGTAGGCTGGGCACGTCCAGCGCGGCTTGTACGCGGGATTGTGCTCAGCGCCAAGGAGCGCGATTTTGTTCGGGCGGCAAGAGGCTTCGGCGCATCAGACAGTTACCTGTTGCGACGCCACATTCTGCCGGAAACATCCAGCGTCCTTCTGACACAGGCAGCGATTCTCATCCCACAGTATGTACTGGCAGAGATGACGCTGTCGTTCCTCGGGCTAGGCGTTCCCGAGCCCGCTCCAAGCTGGGGAAATCTTCTTTCGAATCTTCAGCAGTACAGCGTCTTGGTCTCTTATTGGTGGATGTATTTGCCCGCCCTGGCAATGGTGCCGTTCTTTCTCGGATACTTGGGGTTAGCGAGTTCATTGCAGGAGCGGCTGGAGCCGTTCAAGATAGAGAGGAGGAGTCCCGGGAGCCTGGCGTGAAAAATCGAACAGCACGACCCTACTGGCGCCGGACTTTTCTCTACTCCTTCGCACTTCTTTTTCTTTCCTTTGGCCAAGCCCCTGCCTACCCGCAACAAAAATCCACGAAAGAAGAATTACTCGTCTTGCCTGGAGAAGTGGGCAAGCGCGGGGGCCGGCTGGTCGTCGCGCTGCGTGGCGAGCCAAAAACACTCAGTCCGCTGATAGCTGCCGACACGCGATCCCGCGAAGTCATCGGCGTCATGCAAGCCGATCTCGTCCACATCAATCGCGCGACGCAACTCACGGAACCTGCATTGGCCAAGTCCTGGAAGATCTCGCCCGACGGGCTTCAGTACACCGTCGTTCTCAGGCATGGTCTCAAGTTTTCGGACGGCCAGCCTCTGGACGCCGATGATGTGCTATTCACCTTCCGTGTGTACCTCGATGAAAACGTGCACGCTCCGCAGCGTGATCTCTTGATTATCGGAGGAAAGCCGATATCCGTTCGTAAGCTGGATGCGCGAACAGTGGTATTCCAGCTGCCCAAAACCTATGGCGTCGCTGAAAGGCTTTTCGATGGCTTGGCAATCCTGCCTCGGCATCTTCTCGAAAAATCTTACCAGGAAGGAAAGCTCGGTCAGATAGGCACACTGACGACCGCCGCGAATCAATGGGCCGGGCTCGGCCCTTTTCGATTGAAAGAGTATGTTGCCGGGCAGCGGCTCGTGTTGGAGCGCAATCCCAATTATTGGAAGACGGATGCCAAAGGGAATCGCCTGCCCTATGTGAATGAACTCGTATTCTTATTTGTGCCGAATGCCGACGCCCAGGTTCTGAAATTTCAATCCGGCGAGACGGACGCAATCGCACAGTTAGGCGCGGAGAACTTTTCCGTTCTCTCGAGGCAGCAGCGCGGCTACACGATGGTCGATGCCGGACCGGGCCTTGAATATAACTTTCTTTTCTTCAATCTGAACGATCTCGGCGAAAAAGACTCACCTGAGATGGCTCGCAAGCAAAAATGGTTCCGCGAAGTGAAGTTCCGGCAAGCGGTTTCGGCTGCAGTGGACCGAGAAGCCATCGTTCGGTTGGTCTATCAGGGCCGTGGCACTCCGCTCTGGGGACTTGTCGCGCCGGGGAACCGCAGGTGGGGAAATGAGAAGCTTGCCCACACGCCTCGTTCACTCGAGCGGGCGCGCGCCCTTTTGAAGGAGGCAGGGTTTTCCTGGGGCAATGGGCCAAATGGAGAATCCGCGCTCCTGGATTCCGAAGGCAAGCCCGTGGAATTCTCCATCCTTACGAGCTCATCCAACGCGGACCGCGCCAAGATGGCGACGCTGATTCAGGATGATCTAAAGCAGCTTGGAATGCGTGTGCAAGTTGTCCCGCTCGAGTTTCGCTCGCTGCTGGATCGCGTCACGCAGACGAAGGAATACGACGCCTGCGTCATGGGCATAGCCAGCTTTGACGCCGACCCGAACACGGACATCAATGTCTGGCTTTCCAGCGGCGGAACGCATCTTTGGAATCCATCGCAGGGGCATCCCGCTACTGCATGGGAAGCGGAGATCGATCGCCTGATCGGTGAGCAAATGACCGCTCGCACGTTCGCACAGCGCAAGAAGCTCTATGACCGAGCCCAGGAGATTCTCTCCGAGAATCAGCCCATGATTTTCCTGGCAAGTCCGGACATACTTGCTGGCGCCAAGAATTCGCTCGGGAATTTTCGGCCGGCTGTTTTGGAACCTTACGTACTCTGGAATGTGGAACAGCTCTATTTGAAAAATGCTCCGGAGAACGCTTCTCAATGAGCCCGGTAACGACCAAAGCCCCTAAGAAAGCTCCCACTGTCTGGAATGACACGCGCCTCGTCAAAGAGTGTCTTTCCGGCGACGAAGAAGCCTGGTCCCTGCTTATTGACAAATACAAAGCGCTCATCTATTCGATACCGGTGAAATACAACCTCTCGCGACCGGAAGCCGCGGACGTTTTTCAAGCGACGTGCACGGAGCTTCTGATTCGCTTGCCCGAGTTGCGCGAGCCTCGCGCGCTCCCCAAATGGCTGATGCAAGTTGCCCATCACGAATGCTATCGCATGAAACGCATGAACCAGCGAGTGGTGAGCCGGGACGCAGAGCCCAATTTGCCCGAGCCGGAGATACCAGCCATCGCGGAAAACCTGGTGCAGCAAACGCAGGAAGAACAGATGCTTCGGGAAGCGATGATGGCGCTGACGCCACAGTGCCGCCGGCTCGTGGAGCTTCTTTTCTTTGAATCTCCTTCACGGCCTTACACGGAAGTCGCCGCCGAGCTAGGCCTCGCAGTGGGATCCATCGGGTTCACGCGGCAAAAATGCATTGAACGGCTGAGGCGGCAACTCACGGAACTGGGTTTTTCCTGATGCCCGCAGCACTCCGGAAAATTTCGAAACAAACGCTCATCAACGAATTGGGCCAACTGTCCAGCGATTCCGTCCGCCGCAAATTTCTTGCGAGCCACAAAGCGCTTATCCGCCAGGACACGGTCGAGAATCTTGCACAGCTTGTCGTCCAGAAAGTTCGCGTCAGCACCCAAGAGGCGCTCAACCTGGCGGAAGCAGCCGTGCTCATCGCGAAACGCTTGCGCCGCAAGGAATCCTTGGCGCTTGGCTTGCGCGCGAAGGCCAACGCTCTCTATTCCTCCGGCGATAATCGTGCCGCCGTCGAACACCATCATCAGTCTTTCAAGCTTTACGAATCTCTTGGCATCTGGATGGAAGCCGGGCGCACACTGAGCAGTTCCATCCAGCCAATGATCCTATTGGGCGAATATGATCAGGCGTTTCAGGCGGCGGAGCGCGCCCGCGAAATATTCGAGCGCCTCGACGACCCCTGGCGGTTGGCCCGGCTCGAAATCAATGTCGGCAATATCTATCACCGTCAAGATCGTTTCGAGGAATCCATCGCGCATTACGAGAACGCCTATA
>WNFQ01002526.1_pt1 | contig 13217 bp, 16 predicted proteins | sample 5400171 | NCBI WGS metagenome assembly WNFQ01 (sample SAMN13153356, study PRJNA577476) | soil metagenome | isolation source: 20 cm soil under Madrone tree | place: USA:California | collected 2016-06-14
AGCCCACCCGCGGGTTATTACACCGCGACTGGAACACTCCCTCCGGACGTCAACGGCTCCGATCCGCCAGCTACAGGTGGTGGACTTCCGCCGCCGTGGCAACCTGCACCACCGCAGTCTGGACTTCCGCCACATCTAAGAGCCCGGTCTCCCCCTTTGCCTCCTAATCCCACACAACCTGGTCAACAGCGTATGCTGAGCGCAGCAGAAGAAAAGGCGCTGCTCAAGGCCAAGTATGAAGCGGAAGAGCAGGTGGTGACGACTTCGCCGCCGCCGCCCGTTGCTCCGCAACGACAGAATGAATACAATTCGCCTCCTAGAACGCCGTCAACACCCGGGTTCCTGTCCTCCCCGATGCGGGGCGAAGTGCCCATCTCACGAGACCAGAGACAGATCTCACCACCACAATCACCTCCACCGTTGCTACCTCGTCCTCCAGCATCGTACATCCAAGAAACCGCAGAAGAAGATGCACGGTTGCAGGGTGAGCTGGCAAATGGCAAATTGTCCGCGACTGCTGCAGAAGCAAATGGGACCACGATCGAGACGGTTACTCTTCCTGGTGCAGGGGTTGGCGTTGGCAACGAGGAGGGTGACGAGGCATTTGGGCTGTTGCGTCGCCCCACATTGCCATTTACGAATGATTGGGGGTCTATGGAGCCCCATGATGTTGGTGCGGGTACCATTATGAGCACAAATGGAATCGGGCCGTCACCGCCGTCAACTCCACCTCCACGCCCGCCGAAGGTCCCTTTGGAATATTGATTGATGGTGTCCCCCTTCCCTCCCTCCAAAAGGGCACCTTCCAACCGAGAACTGAGAACAACCTCCTTATTTAACTAACATTATTTACCTTTTCGTTCCCCCTTCTCCTGTTCCTCCTCTCGGCTGCCTCTTTCCTTGTTTGCCAACTGGCTACCACTTTTATGTGCGCTCTTTTTTTAATTTGGTCCTCAAGTGTTTTTCTACTCGACGAATGGAATATACTGTATGGCCCTTATCTCATACGTACCCGCTCCATCTCCCATCTATCTCCCGTCCCTGCCCCATTTTCCATGTATCCCCCAGTCTCTTTGCTCACCTAATTTCACTTTATCTACTTCATTCACTAAACCGATATGCTGGCTCCTCTGCTCTCTCCTGACCTGACTTCTATCTTCTGGACGATGCTGTCTAAATGGTTAACAATGCATAGCGGCAACTAGGACGACTGTTATGTATTTCATTCTGCCCCTTTGGGCGCCGTAACTATGACATATACACATCCGGGAGGGGGCCCAAAATGAAGTGTCATCGCGCCACTTACAGTTATGGCCCATCACTGCATCACTACACAGATTTGTGACGAATCATGATGAATGGTTGCGCCCTAAAACGATGCGGCTATGGCACCGATCGGTAATCCCCTTCCCATGGCTGTGTTCGAAATTTTTGGTGTAGATGTCTGAAAGATGTCTGAAGTAACAGCCCACCCCATCCATGCCCGGCTTGCCAAACTACGACAATTCTCCCACAAGCACCAGTAACACTCGACGCGATAAGCGAGTCGATGTTTGGGCAGGAGAGGGATGTGGCAGCCAGGGAATAAAGAAAGGAAGAGAAAAGACACAAGCTCCTTCTGCCGGTGTTCGTTCTTCCTACTTTTTGTTCCGTTTTGCGCGCGGTGGATCGCCAACTGGGGTATCTATCCTTGTCGCTGCCACGATGTGCGAAGAAAGCATGGACTTGGGTGGCTCCGGCAATGAAGGTTCGAGCTCCGCGACGTCCGATGTCCTCTTACGTCCGAGTCCTGCAAGAGCATGTTCCGTAGACACTTTGATCGAATCCGTCCCCGGCCCCATGGCTGAACTGGATCCAGAGACCGCCGATCGTGGCACCGATGATATTCTATCGTCAATGACAGCGTCGACGTCGGTGGCTCCAACTTCGCTATCCTGCGCATCTGTAAAGGCCGTTAAAAACGATTCAAAGTCAAAGTCGACCGGTGTTTGCGAAGGCGGCATCCCCTCCTCAGACGAGGGAAGTGGCGGCTGCTGGTGTATGGAGGTGGCGGGGAGAGTAGTGGCATTAGCGAGCGCTGCGGAATCAAAACCCATGTCCTCGATCAGGGCATTGATATTGGCCTGTAGCACGTCCACGTCTGAATCGACCTCGCTCGCAACTTGATATGTGCGCCTCATGCGCGCCTCATCTTCTGCTAGCTGAGTTGCGTTCGGGCCAACGGTGTCCTTATTACTGTCAAATGTGAGAACGTTATTGCCACCTCCGCCAATGCTGTTATCGTATAAGGCGAGTTGTGTGAGTTGAGGAAGGTCAAGCGCCGCGGGCGGCGTCCATGAGCTGGATTGTGTAGGGCCCGTCATGGGGGTTGAGATCGGTGCGGATCCGTTTGTAGAACTGGAAGAGAGGAGCTGCATGAGACGCTGCACTTGGCTAGGAGACTGCATCAATTGTTGGAAGGCAGCTTGCATGAGTTGATCCTGCATCGGTGGTGGTGATGGCGATGCATTGTGAGCGGACTGTGGTCGATGCAGCTCAAGGGCGGAGTGATTGCTAGCCGAGGACAGGGCAGGCATTGGTGTTGGGTTGGGAATTGAAGGCGTGCTCGTCCATGTAGGGGCCTTAAACCTACCCGAATCACGATCATGGACAGATGTCCCTGATGATGGAGATGGTATTGAGGAAGTGCCAAACAAAGACGATGGTGTGACAGTCGGAGATTTGACAGATGAGGCGTCGATCTGGGCAAAAGGAACTGAAAGCGGGGGTAGGCTCAGGGTAAGCAAGTAATACGAAACAAAAACGCCACGTACGCGGTGCGTCTGGTTCGTCGGTGACCATTGTCTCTGCGACGCTCTTGTTGTCATCATCCTCAACTTCAACGACTTCTACACCCTTGGGCTTGTTGTTCTCAGTGCCATTACCAATAAGCAGGGGCTGATTACGGCGGACAACAAGGGGTGTTGATGCACCGTGACCGTCAACGTCCTTCCCGTCGTGACTTGTCGCACGCCCAAAGACACTGGCCAAGAATTTGAGGATCCTATTGATGGTATCCTGTTGACTCTTGTACCTCTCACGGGCGATCATAGCCTCCTGCCAGAGATGTTGATTGGAGGCCTTGAGTTCGTTAAGATCCGCAGAGATGGCTTGCTGGTGGCGCTTGATAGCCGTGATGCCACTGACGAGGGAGTTGACGTCCAGGAGTTGCTGAGTTGGTAAGGGAACATCGCCATCGGCAAGATCGGCACTCTGTTGGCTACCGCCCTTGCTATTTTTTCGAGTCACAAGACAGAGAAGATCGGATTGTCCTCGGTGAAAATTAGGGTGCTCAAAGTTCCAAAACTCTGTTTCGGAATCGCTTTTCAAGACGCCTTGTTGGAGGTGAGGAATTTTGTGAAATCCGTACATGTTCAGTTGTCGAACGAAAGAAGAGAAATTCCGATGTTTGAAATATCGTGGAAGGACATCATTCGCAAAGCGCTCGTGCTCGAAGACTAGGGAGGAATGTCAGCTTGCGAAAGGTTGAGAGAGGGGGGCGACCTGAGACGGACCAAAAAAGGAGTCTCCGGTATCTGACCATCTTATGAGTTCATCAGAACTTGGAGCATTTACCAACCTGTGAAGGGGGATGATAAATCTGGCGCTGAGAAGGTAACGATGAGGACAAACTCGTATAATTTCTGGACGAATGGGGGGACCATTTGGCGAGTTGTCTTGTTGAGGACAGGGGGAGAAGGCCTGTATGCCCTTGTCAAGGCCTGAGTTTCCGGTGGTGAGGCCATTGTGTGGTCAAAGTTGGAGGAAGATGATGAAGGCGGTGTTATGAGGTGAGTGTTGGAGATGAAGGCTGTGTTGGAGGCGGTGACGGAACGGTTTACATACAAATAGGGTACTACTGCGACTAATGTCCCTCACTGGGCTCTGCCTTTCGCCGCCTCGACCGATAACGGCGCTTCACTCTTCGCCAGATTAACGTCCACAGTGCCGAAAGCAGCCCAACGGGCGGTATCAACCACTTTACTCGCCACGACCACCCTCCTTCAAGACACAATCGCCGGGCCAACTCATCCACTTGCACCTCGAGCTCCGCTTGCGTTCCCGAATTGTCCAGCACAATGTCAGCGTACTCAAGCTTCTCTGCGATAGGAACCTGCGCCTGTAGTCGCAAACGTGCATCCTCGCGCGTCAATCCATCCCGCAGCATGAGTCGCTGCAACTGTATTTCGGCAGAGCTGCTCGCAAATGTCATCAGTGACCGTGTCATGGCGCCTCGAATAGAACGAACCAGTAAACGACAACGACTTTCCCAACCCATTGGTGAATCCTCGACTCTATGAGCAGCGGGACGTCCAACACGCAAACTCTCTCTCCGCGTAACCAATATTTGAGAACACCGAGGATCATTGCCCACCGCACTGCAGGGTGTACAATCGCATTGAGTTTTCGTCGCTGTTCCTCATTTCGAAACACGATGGCACCAAGCTTGGGGCGGTCGAGCGTTCCATCCTCTTTCAAAATATCAGGGCCGAATGTGGATACGATTTTGTTAAGTGTCCGGGTGCCAGGACGGACGACATCCCGAGCGAGGACGTCGGCATCGATAACTGGGATGTTGCGTGCGGCGAGTTGCCTAGAAACTGTAGACTTTCCTGTAGCTATGCCACCTGTAAGACCTATGACTATTACATGGCTTGAGTTGTGGGTTCTGCGAGGTCAGCTGTGGACGTACGTACCCAACATCTCCGGAGGCCCGCCACGGCCCGTTCCCCTTTCCGGCATGGCCACCGGAGCACTTTCTCACGCTCCCTCTCACAACGTCCCGAATCATGTCGGTCGCCCTCCAACATGTCCCAACGCTCAACGGCCTCAACGGTGCGTCAACGGACTCAAAGAGGGCAAAGTCACGCAATCAACTCAGGCGACAAAAGGCCAAGCTGAAGAGAGCTACAACACAGGTATGTCCCTTACTATTACATCCTGGCTCATTACTGACGCGATGCACAAGGCCGTGACGCCAGATGTATCTGTCAAGAAGGATGATGGCATTCAACAGATTGAAAACGTCGAGTACGTATCTGAGCAGTTGGATTTAAAGGGAGCTGCCCTCGAGGCCTTCTCCGACGTATTTGCCCGCTTTCAGTTCGAACCCGAAGACAGCACAGTACGTATAGCCTATCAGTCATTTCCCTCTCTTCCATTCTTACTTTTTTTTTTAGGTAAAATCTGAGGACCCGCCTAAGGGCGAGGTAATCTACTCGGACGATGAAATGGCCGGCGAGACTGATTCTGAAGACGAGGCAGAAAAGAAGCCTTTATCCAAGAAGAAGCAGCGCAAGCTCAATCGCCTTACGGTTGCAGAGCTTAAGCAGCTCGTCGCAAAGCCTGAAGTCGTAGAATGGACAGACGTCTCCGCCGCAGATCCGCGACTTCTTCTCCACCTCAAGTGCTATCGCAACACCATTCCAATTCCCGCACATTGGAGCGCCAAGCGTGATTACCTGCAGGGGAAGCGCGGTATCGAAAAGCCACCCTTCCAACTTCCTTCCTACATCGCCGACACGGGCATTGCGACGCAACGTGATGCCATTAAAGAAAAGGAGGCAAACATGTCGCTCAAGGCCAAGACCCGCGAGCGTGTGCAACCCAAGATGGGCAAAATCGACATTGACTATCAAAAACTCCACGATGCGTTTTTCAAATTTCAAACAAAACCGCCATTGACGAGCTTTGGCGAGATGTACTATGAGGGCAAAGAATTTGAAACCTCCCTAAAAGAAAAACGGCCTGGCGATCTTTCGCCAGAGCTCGTCGAGGCTCTTTCTATTCCACCACTTGCCCCACCGCCGTGGCTCATCAGTATGCAGCGCTTTGGTCCCCCGCCAAGCTATCCCACCCTTCGAATACCTGGACTGAATGCGCCTATTCCCGAGGGGTGTGTATTTATTATCAAATTTTCAGAACATTTCCTCACATACCGGACCGCCACAGCGCACAGTGGGGCTTTCATCCTGGTGGATGGGGAAAACCGCCACTAGACGAGTACAATCGTCCGTTATACGGTGATGTTTTTGGTGTCCTACCAAAGACGAATGACACGGCGGTGCGTGAATTTCGATACCTACATACATGCATTCCATGCTAATGCTCTGGAAGATGGGAGAGCCGGTCGATAAGAACTTGTGGGGAGAACTTGAGCCCGAGGAAGGTATGCCAGCCTGTTGGACCTCAATTGACTAGTGTCTGATGATACTCCATAGATGAGGAAGAGGAGGAATCAGACGAGGAGGACGAGGAAGAAGAAGAGGAAGCTACGGAAGCTGTCCCTGCAGATGGCGTTCAAACACCATCAGGTCTTGCAACTCCGTCGGGCATGGCATCCGTCGTTTCGACAGTCGCGGCGGGCCTCGAGACACCCGATTTCCTCGAACTGCGGAAGACATCCACCGCACCGGTGCGAGACGAAGGTGGGAACCGACAACTCTATTCTGTGCTCCCGGAGAAACAGGCGAGTGTCCGCGGACTTATGGGCTCCGAGCGTGGGTACGATATCAGCGGTGTGGTCGGTGCATCCGTTCCAGTGCTCGGGGAGGAGCGTGGAAACAAGGTAAACATACGGCCCCCTCAACTTACAAAACCAAATATCGTTCACTGACTTGACTTTCCTGTGCAGCGCAAGGCAGGCGGTGTGGACGTTTCGCTCGACGTGAGCGAGCTTGAGGGGCTGTCCGAAGAAGAGTTGCGTAAGCGATACGACGCGCAGTCGCGCGGGAACGCGGGAGTGCCTGGTCAGGGTCCAGGGCGAGAGGATTTCTCGGACATGGTCGCGAAAGAGATGGCGAAGAAACGTCAGAAGATGGAGGCCGACCGTGACCGTGACCGCGGCAAGAGGGACAAGGGCGGGCGAGACTTCAAGTTTTAGGAGCGCCGCGCACTAGTAGCACTTGTTTTTTACCCCTTTGCTCGTATAATGCTGTAGTAGCCATTGTGAATTACTCTCTCCCCATCTGCTGTCAAGCTCCGGGGCTTGTTGTTGGAGCACTGTTGTTTTCTCACTCTGCATCTTTCTACATGCATAAACACCGATGCATGACGACCTGATGGCCCAGCCCCACGACGGTCCTCCAAGTCGGACTGGAACGGCACTGACAAGTAAGCGAGTTCCGATGGGGGCCGTGACCACCATGCTGTGTGTTCCGGGTATTGTTTCCCACCGATGGCGATGGTGGCGTGGCGTGTTTGCTTTGGGATCACGAATATGATGGAACGGAATCTGACTGACTGACGGTAATAATGATCCTGCCCCTCTCGTTTGCACTACGAGTATAAGCGTGTGCGCTTACAGTTAGGCAACTAGGGCATGTACACGTACAATGGATTATCTGGATCTGATGGATGGCCATAGATGGTGGCCGACGCTCGCCGTGAAATTGTGTTATTTGAGAGTATTTAGACAGGCGCAAGAATGTACTGTACCCAGGCTGTACTGGGTACTGTCCTGTACAATGGTGGCTTACTGCGATGGGTATTACATATCGGGGATGATGTCCTAGGCGCCGTTGACGAACCACTGTGCTGCAACATGTTGACGAAAATCAGATCAAACCCTCGGTCGGTGCCAGGTACTTCCCATTGATTCCGGAACCAAAAACAAGGAGTGTTGCCTTTTCCCCTTTCTCGATTAAGGAGTGGGTGAAGAGGTTATAGTGAGATTGCGGAGCGCCTACCTGATGGACACAAGAGTCAAAATGCCGATCGTCGGAAGAAATAAAGGGTGGGGCATTGTAGTAGTGCCTGCGCCAGAAGGCATGTTATCGATTCGTAGGGTGGCACTCTCTGATGATCACGCACATATGGCAAGAGGAAAGGGATGAAGCAAATACGATGTATCATCGAGGTTCCTAATGCTGGTCAGTGCACCAACTCTTAGTTGCTGGAGCGGATCAAATGAGAACACAGGCCTGTCAGACAGAATCAGTGGAGGAAAGGGAGGAGGGCGGAGCTCCAGATGTCGTGTTGCGCTTTCAACCATGTCAATGCCACCCTTTCGGCGAAAGTATATACTATAAGGACTTTGCTGCGCCCAACAATGAGACGCGTTTAGTTGCCAATGAGACGCAGAGATAGGTGATCATAAAGCAGAAGACAGGAAAAACTGGGATAAAGCAATGCCCTTTTATGAAACACGTGTCATGTTCACGAGGGTGCCGGCGAATTGAGCAGGACGTCATACAGAACACTTATACATAGTCATGTTTAACCTTTGAGACATGAGGGCCAGTCAGTTGTTCGTCGCAAGTCGCGGAAAACAAGATGACTACTGGAGAATCACAGTGAGAGGCCGCACGGCGGTGACAGCCAGGGTGGCTGATGTGATGTGATCACAGACCCTTTGGCACTAAGATCAATTTGCGCAGATTTGGTGTCGTTGCGGCACTTGATGGGTGATAGGAGACGACAGCCCCGTGACATCCGAAGGTCAAGGACGAATGGCATGGCACAGGGTTTTACGCCTGCTTGGCTGACCCGTGGCCGCACGGAAACGTCATTGGGGCCATGATGCGCTAGGTGTGGAAGTGCGTCCGTCACGAGTTATAGAGGAATATGCGCAGCAGGAAGAAAGAAAACGAGGCAAGCAAGGGTTATCAACGGCTGTCTCCGTCAACCTCTAATGGTGGCATGAAAACGTGCGACTAGGCTGCTGCAAGTCAGGCAGGTTGGAGGCATGGGCAGCGCACCCAGTTGCCCCTCAAACCGTGCTCATGCACTTTAGAGCGGTCGTGTCCATTTAGAATGAGAGGGGTAGTACCGAGCTCCGAACAAGCCTTTCGATCGGTGACGGTTGGCATGTCGCAGAATTAAATAGCCAGACACCAAGATCAGACTAGTTGGACGATGTCGCCTATCCCTCGTGCGATGCATTCGTCGAATGAGCACTTCTAAACTTGGTCTTAGTCGAGTCAGTGAGGCGCGGAGTTTTAATAAATTCGGGATGAACCGAAAGGTGAGTAGGCAGGAAAATTGCAGACTATCAGTGTACAAACCCCCATTGACCTCATTCTCATTCACTCAACCACCGTCGACGCACATCGTCGACACCTAGGATCTATTTTTGATATCAACTCATGTCCGCGTCAGTGTCTCGCATCTTTACATCTATCCCCGAATCCTCTAATATTTTGGTCCGTTCCAGAGAAGAATCTCTCCAAGATGTCCCCGAAGCCGAAATCGAATCAAACTGGGATCAAGTTGTCGACAAGTAATTTATTAATCAACCTACAGACGATCCAGTTCACTAACTTATTCCGTACGCACAGCTTCGACAACATGGATCTTAGGCCAGAGCTACTCCGTGGGGTCTACGCTTACGGGTGAGTGCTTCTTCTGGTTTCCACCACCATCCTTTGACAGTACCGCAGTTTCGAACGACCTTCCGCCATTCAGCAGCGTGCCATTGTCCCCGTGGTGAAGGGTCATGATGTCATCGCACAGGCCCAATCCGGCACGGGAAAGACTGCCACCTTCTCCATTTCTATTCTCCAAAAGATCGATTTTTCAATCAAAGGAACTCAGGCACTTATTCTTGCCCCAACCCGTGAACTTGCACAACAGATACAAAAAGTCGTGATCGCGCTTGGCGACTACATGAACGTCGAATGCCACGCGTGTGTTGGTGGCACTAACGTCCGCGAAGACATGTCCAAACTCCAAGAGGGTGTCCATGTCGTTGTCGGTACCCCCGGTCGCGTATATGACATGATAAATCGTCGCGCTCTTCGCACAGACAACATCAAAATCTTTTGTCTCGATGAAGCTGACGAGATGCTTTCCCGTGGCTTCAAGGACCAGATTTACGAGGTTTTCCAGCTCCTTCCACAAGACACCCAAGTTGTCCTCCTTTCCGCTACCATGCCTGCAGACGTACTTGAAGTGACCAAAAAGTTTATGCGCGACCCCGTCCGTATCCTCGTCAAGCGTGATGAACTGACGCTAGAGGGTATTAAGCAATTTTACATTGCTGTTGAGAAGGAGGAGTGGAAGCTCGACACGCTCTGTGATCTTTATGAGACTGTCACGATCACCCAAGCCGTCATCTTTTGCAACACACGGCGAAAAGTCGACTGGCTCACCGAGAAGATGCATGGTCGCGAGTTCACGGTATCTGCCATGGTATTTTTCTTTTCGAAACTCTGCAGATTCGGTACTAATCTAACGTACCGCATGTAGCATGGCGATATGGAGCAGAAGCAGCGCGAAGTGCTGATGAAGGAGTTCCGCTCCGGCTCTTCACGCGTGCTTATCACCACCGATCTGCTGGCTCGCGGCATCGACGTGCAACAGGTTTCTCTGGTAATCAACTACGATCTACCTACAAATCGAGAGAATTACATTCATCGCATCGGGCGTGGCGGTCGCTTTGGTCGCAAAGGTGTGGCTATCAACTTTGTAACAACGGAGGATGTCAGAATGCTTCGGGATATTGAACGTTCGTCCTCGTCCGTGGCTAGAATGGGCTCATCCTGACCTCGATCTGTGTTTCAGAATTCTACAACACGCAAATTGACGAAATGCCCCTCAATGTAGCGTGCGTTTTCATAACCCTCCGATGCATGCTCGTAACTCGTGCTTACACATTGATTTATCACCTTGCAGCGATCTCATCTAGAACCACGCACCCACCACTACTTTTGATGACATCTTTCACGTTTTCGATCTCGACTTCCGCATGCGCGATGTCACTTCCCCGCTCTTACTCCCCATTTCTTCGTTTTATCTTCGATAAATGTCAAGTCGCAGTGCAAAGAAGGCTTTGCATCGTCCGTTCTCAAGTGCTAGGCTCGGCAATGTTATGTTTTTTGTTGGTGTTCCCTATTGTAGCTATGACTTGGGAACGATCAACGATCATCGTTTGTATGAACATGATATATTATCAAGGGATGTTCGTTGGTACACAACAAGGTGGGAGCGAGACCGAGCTGTCTTGGTGCATGTTTTGCCCCATCAAACCATGTAGTACCTGGCTTGAAATGAGTGACCGGCATCAGATGAGAAGGACTGAGGGACGATGGCAAAGTCGAGAATGGCCCGAGTCGAGACCCGGGGGCCGTGCAGTGAGTGGGGCCGAGATATCAGCTCGATTGATGGGATGATGTTGACGACCGCACATCATCATGCTGTCCCCGGCTAGGACCACCGTTCTTAGCCGGCTACGCTCTGTATGGCTAAGAGGGTGGCCATTGCGACCGGTCACCGCGTCCCCGCCACCCGCCGCCCAACAAGAGAGCTGTCCAGGAGTAACCTGATTTGATCCGCATCTGTATGGGTGACAAATACTGACTGCAACAACGGTGATTGTAACAGGGCTGAATCACTCGATACTTGAATTCGAAGTTCATGCTATTTCAGTCTCAGTTCTTGTTTCATTACGGAGCGTCTTTTATCCAGCAGGACAATGGGTGGCATTTGCCCCTATCAACAGCTGCGCTGCATCCTGCATAGCCTTGACCTGCCTGGCCACGTCGCCTCGCCTCGCCGGTTTCGGGTTGATCGCCCATCGCACTGGCAGCCATAATCTCTAGTTCAAATGTGTGCTGTGCGCACTTCTATCAACATCCGTTATACATATACTGCCTCCCAAAACCCGTGCCTGACTTTCAATCATCATCTTTCCCTGTTCTCGGTATCCGCGCTACGCCCACCCTCCGGAGTCTTAATCAGCCCACCTGGCAGTGGCACACTCGTCCGTCTCAGGCCCCCCCTCCTCGTAAATAGTCTCTCAAAAATCAACCCTTCGCCCCACATCTTGCCGTCCCACCCCGTTGGCGCCGCAAAGGTATCAGAATCATACTCGAAGCTTTTATTGACGCGAAAACAAGTTTGTGTCATGACACTGGAGCGCCACTCCCACTGCCCACAATATCCCTCAATGCCATATAAATACACGCCCGTGAGTGCGCGCCTCGGCCATTCTTCCCCTCCGTATCCGCTCACGCCTCTCACCTTCCCTCTCCCTTTCCCCTTCCCCTTCCCCTTCCCTTTCCCCTCTTCCACCCCACCTGCGCCGGCTTTCCCTTTGGAATGACCGCAACCTCGACTGTCAACCATCGATCCATATCACAGAAACGCCCGCGCGCACAGACGCTCGTTGTAGCTGTGCCTACGCGACCATCTCCGCCCCCTTCAGCGCCTATCACACCGCATCCATCATATTCCCATCCCCAGCACGTCCAGTACCAACAGCCACAGCCACATCCATATTCACAGCCGCAAGCCTCCGGCCCGAACTCCGCACACCCTGGCAGCGCACCTTACTCCATCGCGCTCCCGCACTCGCACTTGTCATTGCCACTCCACAACCACGATCACATCTCTGAGATCCTTCCGAGGCTATACATATCAGATCTCCAAACGGCGGAGGATGCCGCCTTAATTTCCTCGTTGGGAATCACGCACGTCTTATCCGCGATGCCGGGTCACGTAGCGCTCCCACCGACGGTGACCGCGCACGCGGTGCAAGTTCCGTTGCACGACGCGCCTTTCGCGGAGCTGGCGGCACATCTCCCGCGCACCACCCGATACATCGCGCGCGCTCTGCGCTCGAGTCCCGATGCGCGCGTGCTCGTACATTGTGCGATGGGTACTAGCCGCTCTGTCGCTGTTGTATGCGGCTACCTTATCGCCGCTCATGGCCTTCACCCGTTGCAGGCCCTCGAGTTCATCAGGGCCCGGCGTGCTGCTGCCGCGCCGAATCGGGGGTTCATCGATCAGCTACACGAGTATCACCGGTCGCTCGCGTCGTCGGATGAGGCGGCCGTGCTTGCTTAATTCCGTCTTCTCGGCCCGAACAGTGTGCCCTTTCTTTCTCAAGCATGATAGTTTTTCGTTAATTTATTCCATTCCGTACACGCACACTAACTGACGATGTACGTGCTCACCCTGGAAACTGTACCCTACGTTCGGAGGTAATTGGTTCGGGAGTAGTTATTACCATAATACCTATTGCTGGAGTTGGAGTGCCTAGTTTGCATTCAAATTAGGCGAACGAACTCCGGGTTTCATGTTGGAGTATTGAACGCTTCGCCTAATATTATCTTAGTTTTTATACGAGTGACGCACCAAGCATCCCATGAAACGCGATGGTTACGCTCTAACAATATTAGATCACAGTATTACAATGAGTAACATACAGGTTCAGTCAATACGATAACAAACAACCG
>WNFQ01008311.1_pt1 | contig 13217 bp, 10 predicted proteins | sample 5400171 | NCBI WGS metagenome assembly WNFQ01 (sample SAMN13153356, study PRJNA577476) | soil metagenome | isolation source: 20 cm soil under Madrone tree | place: USA:California | collected 2016-06-14
TGGTCTCGGCGCCGGCCACGGGTCCCGGCGACAGCGACGCGACCTTGGGCAGATTGCGGAGGTAGGAGACGAGCTGCCAGAGCTGCGCATCCGGCATCGACCATGCCGGCATGCCCGTATTTCGGATGCCGTTCCGAATGTGATAAAATATCTCACCATCCGTCATCCCCATGATATTCATCGAGCGAAGCGCGGGCGGCCTCGGATATTGTCCCGCGCCAATCTCCGTTTTCCCGCTGCCGTCATAGGCGTGGCAGGCTTCGCACTTCTGCCTGAACAGGTCCCGCCCAGCCGCGATGTCGGCGGGGTCGCCACTGAGCGGATTGACCTGTGCCCTCGCTTCCGCGGGCACGCTCGCGTTCAACAACCATGTCGCGATTGACACCTCGATCGCCGGTGGCTCGCTCCGCGCGCTTGATAGGCCAGGTACGACTGATCGCCAGATCGCGGCAGCCGCCAGAGCGATGCCTGCCAAGACGACGATAAGTGCAATCGCGATGCGATGACGGTGGAGCATCATGCGCCCCCTGGTTCGCTCATGTCGCCGCTCCTAGGCTGCCGTGAGGCCTTGAGGCATGTCAACGGCGGCACATCGAGCCTTTCCAGGCTGCTGTGCATAAATCAGGATATTCGCACCGCGATGTGGCCACAGAAGGAACAGCCACGTATCGCATGCAAAATCCCGGTGCGAATATCTGGTTAGCATCCGTTGCAGCGGTGAGCGGCGACAAGGACGATTGTCTGCTCCGGGTCATTCGCGACCGGCTTGAGCCAGCAGCAAGTCCAGCCATGTCCGGTATGCCCCGATAGCGACCAAATTCCGCATCGCGGCGAAATGTCGCGATGTGCCAGAAGCAGAAATGCACAAGAAGCTGTAACCCCGACGAATGGCCCGTCCCGCCGCCCGACACCCGCGCTGCTTCACCAGGGCTATGCGGGGCGTCCGGCTGGACCAAATGCCCGATCCGCTGCTACATAGAACCTGGCTGCGTAAACAGGGGCGAGTCATTCCTCTCATCCTAGAAGCGGTCGAGCGATCAGGCACGGGAAAGGGCAGTCATGAGTCTTGATGGAAAGCGCATTCTGATAACCGGTTCTTCACGTGGCATTGGGCAGGCGGCTGCTCGGGTTTTTCTTGGTCTCGGTGCCAGCGTCGCTATCAATGGGCGAACTGCAACTTCCACTGCCAGGGGTATAGCGGAGCTGGGTGGGGGAAAGCGCCTGATTCCTGCGCTAGGCGATATTGCCACGGTAAACGGTTGCAAGGAGGCGGTCCGCTCGGCAGTCGAAGGGTTGGGTGGTCTGGATGTGTTGGTGAACTCCGCAGGTGTTGCAGATGCGAGGCCTCTATCGGATTGTGACGAGGAGATGTGGGATCGAATTCTGAACGTTAATTTAAAGGGTACCTTTTTTTGTATCCGGGCCGCATACCCCCACCTGAAGGCATCGCGTGGGAATGTAGTCAATGTTGCCTCAGATGCTGGTTTGATTGGAGAGAAGAAGCTATCGGTGTACTGCGCCAGCAAGGGCGGGGTCGTTAATGTGACACGCGCACTAGCTCTCGAGTTGGCGCCCGACGTCCGGGTGAATTGTGTCTGCCCGGGGTACGTGGACACAGACATGGTGCGCCGTGACATGATTGAAAAGGCGACTGATCCTGCGGTTGCCGAGGCGGATGTGATGTCCTATGCGCCGCTCAAACGAATGGCGCGCCCCGAGGAGGTCGGCAAGGCAATCGCATATCTTGCAAGCGACGACGCTGGTTTCATTACTGGAGCGGCGCTTGCAATGGATGGTGGAAGTACGGCAGGTCATACGTAGACGGAACTCGTGTGCCAGCTGACCTGCTCCCCTGAAACGCAGCCGATCTGGGAGCAACAATCGGCAGCGAAGGGAGATCATCCATGCCGCGAAAGACATATGGGCCCGAGCAGGTCATAGGGATGCTGCGCGAGGCGGACGTAGCGTTGGGCCAAGGCAGGACCGTTAGTGAGATGTGCCGTGACCTGGGGATCACGTCCGTGACCTACTACCGATGGCGAAAGGAATATGGCGGCCCCCTTGCCCAGGCCATTGCCGCGCGCAGGAATACCGCGCTTGCGTGCAGTCAGCGTCGCTACCGAGGCGCAACAGCCAGAGTGAATGAAACATGAAATTCCTTGCCCCGATCGTCCCTTCTTTTGCCGCCAGCGAAGCGCAACGGCTGGCGGAGCGACATTTCGGATTGACCGGGGAGATTGAGCCGCTTTACAGCGAGCGCGATCAAAATTTCCGGCTGCGGGCCCATTCCGGCGACTGGACACTGAAGATCGCCAGTGTCGAGGAGACGCCGGAGATGATCGACTGCCAGATCCGCACTCTGCGGCATATCGAACGGATCGACCCTGGTCTGCCGGTACCGCGGGTGCATCCCACGCTTGAAGGCGGCTCGAGCGTGACGGTCAGCCGCGGCGCCGACAGCTATATCGTCTACCTGCTGTCGTACCTGCCCGGTGTCATCGCAGAAAAAGCGCCGTTGACCGAGACGCTCCTGCGCCATCACGGCTCGCTGGTGGCCCGCCTGGGCCGCGCCATGCGGGGCTTCTTTCACCCCGCAGCGGGCGGGCGCGAGCTGCTTTGGGATATACGCATGGCGGAGCGCTTCCTGCCCCATGTCGCGAAATTGCAGGATCCGGCAAGACGCGAGACGGCCCGCGCCTTCATTGAGAATTTCGCCGCCTCCACCTTGCCCCGACTGGAAGGCATGCGCGCCCAGCTCATCCACGGCGACGTCAATCCCCACAACCTGCTGGTCGATCCCGCCGAAACGGACCGCATCACCGGGATCATCGACTTCGGCGACATGATCCACGCACCCTTGATCCTCGATCTGGCAGCGGCGGCGGCCGATTTCCTGCTGGACAAGGAAAACGTCGTCGATGTGATCGAAACCGTCGCCGACGGCTATCATGCCGTGACGCCGCTGGAACCGGCGGAAGCGGAGGTCCTCTACGACCTCATCGTTATGCGCCTGCTGCAGCCGGCCCTGATCGCCGCCTGGCGCATGGCCGAGACGCCCGGCACGCCGAACTACCTGAACGCCAACTTCGACGGCGCGTTCCAAGTGCTGCACGAGCTGCACCGGGTCGGCCGCGAGGTCATGACGCAACGAATTCGCCGCGTCTGCGGCCTGATGGCGAGAGAGAGATCGGCGGTCGCGTCCCGGAACTGGCCGCCGACGCAGGAGTTGCTGAAGCGGCGGCATCGGCTGATGGGCCGCGATCTGCCGCTCTTCTACGATCCGCCCCTGCATTTGGTACGAGGCCGGGACGTCTGGCTCTTCGATGCCGACGGCCGGCGCTATCTGGACGTCTACAACAACGTCGCCCATGTCGGCCACTGCCATCCGCGGGTCGTCGAGGCGATTGTCCGGCAGGCGCGCCTGCTCAACACGAACACACGCTATCTCGGCACGCAGGTGATCGAGTATTGCGAACGCCTCGCGGCTCTGTTTCCGGGGCGCCGGATGGTCTCGGCCTTCGTCAATTCCGGCAGTGAGGCAGATGACATCGCCTGGCGCATGGCCAAGGCCTACACCGGCAACAGCGGTGGCCTCACCATGGAGTTCGCCTATCACGGCATCACCGACGCCATCGATGCCTTCTCGCCGTCCGGCAGCCTGACGGACGCGCTGGCGCCGCATATACGGACCCTGCCGGCGCCCGACGACTACCGGGGGCCGTTCAAGCGGGGCGAAGTGGATCTGGCCGGCCGCTACGCCGCCGGCGCCGATGCCGCGATCGCCTCCCTGCGGGAAGTGGGGATGGCACCGGCGGCCTTCATGGTCGATTCGACCTTTCTCACCAACGGCGTTCTGGAGGTGGGTAAGACCATGTGGGGGCACCAGCATTACGATGTGACGCCCGACATCGTCACGCTCGGCAAGCCGGTCGGCAACGGCCATCCGCTGGGTGTCGTGATCACGACGCCGGAGATCATGGAGGCCTTCCTGCGCCAGACGGCGTTCTTCTCCACCTTCGGGGGCAACAATGTCTCCTCGGCGGCCGGTCTCGCCGTGCTCGACGTGATCGAGGAGGAGCGCCTGATCGACAATGCGACCGAGGTCGGCGCCTATCTCAAGCAGGGACTAAAGGCGCTGATGCCGAAGCACGGCCTGATCGGCGATGTGCGCGGGATCGGCCTGGTGGTCGGGATCGAACTGGTCCGCGGTCGGCGCGAATTGACCCCGGCGAAGGCCGAGACCCAACGCCTGCTCAACCTGATGCGCGACGAGGGCGTCCTCATCGGCAGTGAAGGCCTCCACGGCAATATCCTGAAACTGCGCCCGCCGATCGTCTTCCGCCGCGAGCATGCGGATTTGACAATTGCCGCCCTGGACCGCGCCTTCCGGCGGCTGTGAGACGGGAGCGGGGGCGGGGAGATTGGCAGGCCTCAAGCCTCTTCCTTGCCATCTTCCAACTCCTTTCCAGGTCAATTCTCTCACTTTGCCTAGTACGGGAAATCGGCCAGGGGACCACCCCATGAGGGTGAGTGCGGCTATCACGTCGGCCGTCAAAGGATGCAACCGGCAGCGATGCGCCCTTGGGTCACGTGTGGACGGCGCCCTGGCAAGTGCTTTCTGACTTGATGCAGCATTGGTCGGGTGCGGTCACGTGTCCGGCCTGTTGATGCGGCAGGTGTGGCCGCTGGCCCTAATGCTCTGCGCGAATCGGGTCCCAATCGAACTCCCGCACTTGGTGGTGCGTTGACCCAAACGGGCTCTCAAACGGGCTCTCCCGATTCCCGGAACGACCGTATCTGCATTACGTCGTCGTGCCCTCGCCAATTGGTGTTGCCGATCTATCTGCCGGCGTCTCTCACGCTGCCGCCTGCAGTTCCGGCTCTTTGTACCTGTCGCCGTGAACCATGATGGCCCAGGCCACCCGCGCAATCTTGTTGGCGAGTGCGACCGCGGCCACCTTGGTCGGCCGGCGCTCCATCAATCGTCCCAGCCATGGCCGCTTGTGAGTGCCATGTTTTTGCGCATAGCGGATGACGGCCATTGCGCCGCTGACGAGCAGCCATCGCAAGTATCGATTGCCCTGCTTGGTGATGCCGCCAAGCCGATCCTTGCCGCCGGTCGTGTGCTGCTTCGGCACCAACCCGATCCAGGCGGCGAGATTGCGTCCCGACCCGAACGCCTTCCAGTCGCCGATCTCGGCAACCAAGGCGGTGGCGACGATCGGGCCGATGCCAGGAATCTCCTCCAGCCGCCGGCTCGCCTCGCAGGAGCGATGCCAGGCCAGGATGCTCTTCTGGATGGACCCGAGCTCGGCACCGATGGCGCTGTACTGCCGGGCCAACACACCGAGAATACCGCGGGCCATTGGGGGAATGCGGCCATCCGCACCATCCGTGATGATCCTCAGCAACTCACCGGTCCCGTTGCGGCCCTTCGCCGACACAATGCCAAGCTCGGCCAGGTGCCCCCGCATGGCATTGATCAACATCGTGCGCTGACGCACCAGCATTTGACGGGTCCGGTGCAGCATCAGGGAAGCCTGCTGTTCCTTCGTCTTGAGTGCGACGAACCGCATCGATGGTCGCGTGACCGCTTCGCAGATCGCCGCCGCATCGTTCGCATCATTCTTGCTGCGCTTGAGGTAGGCCTTCACATAGCTCGGCGGCATCAGCCGCACGGTATGGCCGAGCGCTTCCAGCTCGCGGCCCCAGTGATGGGCTGATGGACACGCCTCGATTCCGATCAGACACGGCTGCAGATCGGCGAAGAATACCAATACCTTGGCGCGACTAATGCGCTTGCGGATCACCACGACACCCGCGCCATCGACCCCCTGCACCGGGAATACCGACTTCGCAATATCCAGACCGATCGTGATAACCTCGCCCAGGGACCGTCCGCAGCATCAAACTCGGTCTATCGGGAACGATGAGCGGCCTCTCACATCATGGGTACCAAATGTCAGATTTTACCCACTAGAGTCCACCAAGGTCGAACAGCTTGCGTATCCGTTCTGAGAACCAGGTATGGCGATTTGTGGCGGTCCCAGCTCCTGGCAGATAGTCCTTTTTTTAGAATTCGGCGTTCCGGGCGGGCAGGCGAGCCACGGCGGATCCGCCCAGCAGGCGCGAAATGCGCTCGGCGTGGCGGGCGACGGCGCGGGCCAGGAGATCGCGCCTGGCGTTCCAGCCGCGCTGCTTCAGGCCGGTGACGCTGATGGCGCCCACGGCGGTACCGGTGCGATCGAAGACGCAACAGGCAACGCAGGCGACACCTTCCGTGTCTTCCTCATCGTCCACTGCATAGCCGCGCCGCGCGGTCTGGGAGAGTTCGGCCATCAGGCTCGCAATATCGGTGATGGTATGGGGCGTTCGGACCGGCAGATGGCCGCGGCTCAGAATCGCCTTGGCCTCGTCCGTCGGGAGCACGGCCAGAAGAGCCTTGCCCACCGCCGAGCAATGGGGCAATTCGCGCCGACCGAGCGCGGCATCGAAGCGCACCGCGCCGGGCGCATCGACCCGCCCCACCACTACGGCATAGCCATCGTCGAGAATGGCGACCCGCGAGGTGAGACCGAGTTCGGCGGTCAATTCGCGCAAGACCGGCAAGGCGGCGTCGACCAGGGCGATATTGGCTATCGCGAGATCGCCCAGGCGGGCGAGAGCGAGGCCCAGGCGGTAGCGGCGGCCGGTGCCGCTGCCGAGATCGGCGACAAAGCCATGGGCCAGCAGGGTTTGCAAAATCGCGTATGTCGCCGCCTTGGAAAGCGATTGTTCGCGCGCCAGATCGGAGAGCCGTGCGCCCTCCCGCCCGCGCCGCCCGACGAGCTCGAGCAGATCGAGAGCGCGGCCGAGACTCTGAACCCGATATCGTTCGTCGGCGGGCGGTTTATCCTTGCCGTCGTCTGGCATGCTTCCGACCACGCTCGCTCGTTGCTTTCGTTGACTCGCTTCAAAGCCACGGCTTAGGATAGCAATAAGAAACATCGTTCGGCCATACCGAACATCAAGGGAGGTCCAATGACAAAGGCGCCGCGCAAGCTGCGATCGAGCGAATGGTTCGGCGGGACCGGCAAGAATGCCTTCCTGCACCGCAGCTGGATGAAGAACCAGGGCCTGCCGGCCCATCTGTTCGACGGAAGGCCGGTCATCGGCATCTGCAACAGCTGGTCCGAACTCACCCCTTGCAACGCCCATCTGCGCGACATCGCCGAGCATGTGAAGCGCGGCGTTTTTGAGATGGGCGGCTTTCCGGTGGAATTCCCCGTGATGTCGCTGGGCGAGTCCAACCTGCGGCCGACCGCCATGCTGTTCCGCAACCTCGCCAGCATGGATGTGGAAGAGTCCATCCGCGCCAATCCCATCGACGGCGTCGTGCTGCTGGTAGGCTGCGACAAAACCACGCCGGCCCTGCTGATGGGGGCGGCGAGCTGCGATCTGCCGGCGATCGCGGTTTCCGGCGGACCCATGCTGAATGGCAATTTTCGCGGACAGACGATCGGTTCCGGGACCCATGTCTGGCGGGTCTACGAGGAAGTGAAGGCAGGCAGAATCACGCCCGAGGATTTCGTCGCCGCCGAACAGGGCCAAAGCCGCTCGGCCGGCAGCTGCATGACCATGGGCACCGCCTCTACCATGGCCAGCATGGCCGAAGCGCTCGGCATCGCCATGCCGGACAATGCGGCCATTCCGGCGGTGGACGCCCGCCGCCAGGTGCTGGCCCATATGGCAGGCCGCCGTATCGTGGAACTGGTCAAGCAGGACATCCGCATGTCGAAGATCTTGACCCGCAAGGCCTTCGAGAATGCCATCCGCGTCAACGGCGCCATCGGCGGTTCCACCAACGCGGTCATCCATCTGATCGCGATCGCCGGGCGGCTGGGGGTCGATCTGTCGTTGGACGATTGGGACAGGCTGGGCCGCGACATTCCCACCATCGTCGATCTGATGCCTTCCGGCCGTTTCCTGATGGAGGATTTCTACTATGCCGGCGGCCTCAGGGCCGTGATGCGAACCCTGGCGGAAAGCGGGCGCCTCCATGGCGATGCCATGACCGTCTCGGGCGAGACCATCGGCGAGCTCTGCCGGGAGGCGCCGAACTACAATGCCGAGGTGATCCGACCGTTGGATCGGCCGTTGACCGAGCATGGCGGCATCGCCGTGCTGCGCGGCAATCTGGCCCCCAATGGTGCGGTACTGAAGCCCTCGGCGGCGACACCGGCTCTCCTGCAGCATCGCGGCAAGGCCGTCGTCTTCGAAAATATCGAGCATTACCACGCGCGCGTCGACGAACGCAGCCTCGACATCGACGAGACCTCGGTCATGGTGCTGAAGAACTGCGGGCCCAAGGGCTATCCCGGCATGGCCGAGGTCGGCAACATGCCGCTGCCCGCGAAGCTCCTGAAAAAGGGCGTCAGCGACATGGTGCGCATCTCCGACGCCCGCATGAGCGGCACCGCCTTTGGCACGGTCGTGCTGCATACGGCGCCCGAGGCCGCATTGGGCGGCCCGCTGGCTCTGGTACGCGACGGCGATGTGATCGAACTCGACGTGGCGGGCCGCGGCCTGCATCTGCGCGTCGAAAAGGCGGAACTGGCGCGCCGGCACAAGGCCTGGTCGGCGCCGACGCCCAGCATGGCCAGCGGCTATCAGCGCCTCTATGTCGATCACGTGCTGCAGGCCGATCGCGGTTGCGATCTCGATTTCCTGGTGGGCCAACGCGGCGCCGCCGTGCCGCGCCACTCGCATTGATATCGAGGTCCGCGTGAAGGGCGACATCGACAACAGCGCCATCTATCCCAGCCTGAAAGACCGCGTCGTTTTCATCAGCGGTGGCGGCAGCGGCATCGGCGAATGTCTGGTGGAACACTTCTCGGCGCAGGGCTCTCGCGTCACCTTCGTAGATCTGGCCGAGCAGCCATCCCGGGCCCTGGTTGCCCGCATCGCCGCCAAGGGTCAGCGTCCCCCGGATTTCATCCCCTGCGATCTGCGCCGCATCGAGGATCTGCGCGCGGCCATCTCGGCGACGCAGGGCAAGCATGGGCCGATCCGTGTACTCGTGAACAATGCCGGCAACGACGACCGCCACCGCACCGAGGATGTGACGGTCGACTATTGGGACGAGCGCATGGCCGTCAATCTGCGCCACCAGTTCTTCGCAACCCAAGCCGTGCGTCCCCAGATGCGCGATGCCGGCGGGGGTTCTATCGTCAATTTCGGCTCCATCACCTGGCTGGTGGGCGACAGCGACTGCCCCGCTTATGTTGCCGCCAAGGCTGCGACCACGGGCCTGACGCGCGCGTTGGCGCGCGAGCTAGGCCCTGAGAACATCCGCGTCAACTGCGTCTTGCCGGGCTGGGTCATGACCGAGCGGCAGATGAAACTGTGGCTGGATGCGGCGGGCGAGAAGCAGATCGACGATCGACAATGCTTGAAGGGCCGGCTGCAGGCGCCGGATATTGCGCGCATGGTGCTGTTCCTCGCAGCCGACGACAGCCGGATGTGCACTTCGCAGAATTTCATCGTCGACGCCGGCTGGGTTTGAGCGGGTTCGACGGATTGGATCAAGGAAAGAAAAACATGCGCCTCATACAATATAGCCAGAAAAACGGCAGCCGGAAGGTGGGCCTGGTGACCGAAGACGGCGATCATGTTCGCCCGATCAAGGGCGTCGCCACCATCTTCGAGCTGGCCAACTTGGCCATCGACAAGCGCAAGCCTCTCGCCAAGCTGGCCGAGAAGCGGGCCACCGACGAACGCGTCGATTACCTCGCCTTGCTGAAGGCAGGTCGCGTGCTGGTGCCGCTCGACCATCCCGAGCCCGCACGTTTTCTGGTGACCGGCACGGGCCTGACCCACCTGGGCAGCGCCGACGCCCGCAACAAAATGCATGCGGCAACCCATGGCGGCGACGCGCCGGAATCCGATTCCATGAAGATCTTCCGGATGGGAATCAAGGGCGGCAAGCCCGCCGAGGGCAAAATCGGCGTGCAGCCCGAATGGTTCTTCAAGGGCGTCGGCACTTGCATCGTGCCGCCGGGTGCGGCCTTGCCGCTGCCCGCCTTCGCGCTTGCCGGCGCGGAGGAGCCGGAGATCGTCGGTCTCTATCTGAACGACAAGAAAGGCCGGCCCCGGCGCATCGGTTATGTGCTGGGCAACGAATTCTCCGACCATGTGACCGAGGCGCAGAACTATCTCTATACCCAGCATTCCAAGCTGCGCGCCTGCTCCATCGGCCCCGAACTGTTACTGGGCGAACTGCCCCAGGACGTGCGCGGCACCACGCGCATCCTGCGCAAGGGAAAGGTGATCTGGCAGGACGAGTTTCTCTCCGGCGAGGAAAACATGTCCCATTCGGTCGCCAATCTCGAGCATTTCCATTTCCGCTATCCGATGTTCCGCCGGCCGGGCGATCTGCATGCCTATTTCTTTGGCGCGGCGGTTCTGAGCTACGCCGCCGGCGTCAAGACGGCACCGGGCGACGAATTCGTGATCGAGGCGAAAGCCTTCGGCAAGCCCTTGCGCAATCGCATGGAGCGGGCGGCGGACGAAGGTCTGGTGACGGTGGCGGCCCTCTAGGGCCGGAAATCTTGGGCGATCTGAATGACGATCAACAAGGGAGGTAAAACCAAATGTTCAAGATTTTGCTGAAACACACGATCCCGGGTATCGCATTGGCGGTGGCCGCGGTCGCGCTGCTCTGGGCCGGCCCGGCGCCGGCCAAGGAATTGCGCATTCTCGCCTGGCAAGGCTATGCCGACGACGATTGGGTCAAGGAGTTCAAACAGCAGACTGGCGCCGACGTCAAAGTCGTCTTCATCGGCACCGACGATGAAATCTGGGCGAAGATCAAGGGCAGCGAGGGCCAGGATTTCGACCTCTTCGCCGTCAACACGGCCCAGCTTCAGCGCTATATCGATGCCGGGCTGACGACCGCCTATGACCTGGACAAGGTGCCCAATCAGAAAGAAACCCTGCCGCGCTTTCGCGACCTCAGCAAGGTTTCGGGCGTCATGCGCGACGGCAAGGTCTATGCCATTCCCTTCGCCTTCGATTGCATCGGCATCATCTATGATACCGACAAAGTGAACCCGGCGCCCACCACCATGGATGTGCTGTGGGATCCGAAATACAAGGGCAAGGTGCTGGCCTATGACAATGGCGAGCACAATTTCTCCTTCACCGCCTTGACCTTGGGCATCCAGGACCCGTTCCATCTTTCGGCCGATCAGATGGCCCAGGTGAAGACCAAGCTGATCGCCCTCAAGAAGAACGTGCTCAGCTTCTACACCACGGCCGACGAGGCATTGCAGATCTACAAGAACAACGACGTCGCCCTGATCTGGGCCAACTACGGCCAGCAGCAGTTGAAGGCGATGAAGGATGCCGGCGCCCATGTCGCCTATATCAACCCCAAGGAAGGGGCGCTCTCCTGGCTCGATACCTGGGCCATCACCAAGGGCGTCAAGGACAAGGATCTGGCGGAGCAATGGGTGAATTTCGTGCTGCAGAAGAAAATCGGCCAGATGCTCTCCGATCGCAACGGCTTCGGCAACACCGTGGTGCCTTATCCCAGCGCCGGCGAGAACGACAAGCTGGTCTATCTCCAACTGGTCGAGGACCCAACCAAGCGGGCCGATGAATGGAACGAAATCAAGGCCTCGCAGTAAGCTAAAGTGATCCTAGTGGTTCGATGCCAACGGATGAATTTCATCCGTTGGCTGAATCGACCCACCAAATATTTGAGCTGGTGGTCCGATTCACCTAACGCTTCGATTAGAAGCGGTAGGATCAGACCACCGGCCCGGCCTGCCACGCCGGCAGGCTGGGCATCATTTTTTCAAGTTCAGGCATGACGAGCGACAAGATTCTTCTCGAGCTCAAGGCCGTCAGCAAATCCTTCGGGCCGACAGCCGTCCTCGAGAACATCGATCTGGCGGTGCGCGACGGCGAGTTCATCACCATCCTGGGGCCGTCGGGTTCGGGCAAGACGACAATCCTACGTATGATCGGCGGCTTCATTCAGCCTTCAAGCGGGGAAATCCGTCTCGACGGCCGCGATATCGCCGGATTGCCCATCAATCGGCGCCCGTTCAATACCGTGTTTCAGGATTACGCCCTGTTTCCCCATATGGATGTGGCGGCCAATGTGGGCTATGGCCTCATGGTCCGGCGTGTAGGGCGCAAGGACATCGCGCGGCGCGTGGGTCAGGCTCTCGATCTGGTCCAGCTGGGGCCGCTCGCCAGCCGCTATCCCGCCCAGCTCTCCGGCGGTCAGCGCCAGCGCGTGGCCCTGGCGCGGGCCATCATCTGCGAGCCGCGCCTGATCCTGCTGGACGAGCCGCTGGCCGCCCTCGATGTCGAACTGCGCAAGCAGATGCAGCTGTTCCTCAAGGATATCCAGCGCGAGATCAAGACGACGTTCCTGTTCGTGACCCACGATCAAGAGGAGGCGATCGCCATTGCCGATCGCATCTGCGTCATGAATTTCGGCCGGATCCTGCAGCTCGGCACGCCGCGTCAAGTCTATTACCGTCCGCAATCGGAGTTTGTCGCCCGTTTCTTCGGCGACAACAATCTGATCGAGGGCGTCCTGGGGCCTGGCGATCGCCGCCAGCGCCGGATCGATACGCCGCTCGGCGCCCTGCTCTGCGCCGTCGATGGCCAGGCCGATGTGGCCGATGCCGCGGTCGGCGCCCGGGCCTTCGCAGTATTCCGTCCGGAATCGGTTATCCCTTCGCCGGTTGCGGGCGGCGCGGCCGGCGAAAACCGTGCCACCGGGACCGTCGGCGACGTAAGCTTCGCCGGCGCGACCACCGTCGCCGTTGTCAATCTCGAAGGCAAGGCCGGGCCGATTGCAGCCCGGATCAAGATTGCGAGCCGCGTCGAAGGGATTGCGATCGCGCCCGGCGATCGCCTCACCATTGCCTGGCCGGCCGTCGAATGCCGTCTGGTTCTGGCGTGAACCGGCGCGTTGCCGGGTTGCCGCTGGATCGGGTGAAGGCAGGGGCCTGGCCCGCGGCGATCGCACTTACCGCCTACGGCCTGCCCGTCGCCTTCATCCTGCTGCCGTTGGTGGCGTTTCTCACCTACAGCTTCTTCTACGTCACCGGCGGGACGACACACTACGATCTGACCTTGCTCAATTACCGGCGCTTCTTCACCGACACGATTTTCCTGCCGGTCTTCTGGCGCACCTGCGTCCTGTGCCTGGAGGT
>WNFQ01008296.1_pt1 | contig 13216 bp, 11 predicted proteins | sample 5400171 | NCBI WGS metagenome assembly WNFQ01 (sample SAMN13153356, study PRJNA577476) | soil metagenome | isolation source: 20 cm soil under Madrone tree | place: USA:California | collected 2016-06-14
GGTGCCGGTCCTGGTGATGCACGGCGACGACGACCAGATCGTGCCCTACGCCGGTGCGGCACCGCTGTCGGCAACGCTCCTGAAGAACGGCACCCTGAAAACCTACAAGGGCTTTCCGCACGGCATGCCGACCACCGAGGCCGATACCATCAATGCCGACCTGCTGGCTTTCATCAGAGGCTAGTGCTCAGACCACAAACGCAAGCGACACCTTCTCGTTCGTGGCCGGGCTCGACCCCTGGGCCTTCAGCCCACGGACTTGATCCGTGGGCACCCACGGACTGCGGCAGGAATCTTGTCAGCTTCCGTGGACACCCGGCACAAGGCAGCACAAGGCCGTGCGAATGTCTCCCGAACTGCATCGCCGCGTCGCCGCCGCCCGAAGCGGCAAGAGCGTCAACACGTTCGTCGCGGAGACGCTGGAGCGCTCCGCGTCGGATCGGGGCTAGGCTCAGATGGGGCGATTTTCTGGCGCCGGAATGGGTTTCTCCCCGCACTCAGAGAATTCCGAACGCAGCCGGCTCGCGGCTCCGCTCGTCATCGAGGGGGTGCTCGGGCATAGTGAGCGTGATGCAGCAGCGTGCGGCGATCGCTCAGGACCTCGTTCTCGTCGGCGGCGGGCATGCGCATGTCCATGTGCTGAAGAGCTTTGGCATGCAGCCGGTCCCCGGCGTCCGCGTAACCCTCGTCGCCCGCGACGTCGAGACGCCCTATTCGGGCATGCTGCCGGGTTACGTTGCCGGGCATTACACCTTTGAGGAATGCCACATCGATCTCGGCCGACTTGCGCGCTTTGCCGGTGCGCGCTTGATCCGCGACGAGGCGATCGGTCTCGACCGCAACGGGCATTCGGTACTGTGCCGCGCCCACCCGCCGATCCGCTGGGATCTGTTGTCGATCGACATTGGCTCGGCGCCGCGGACCAACGATGTCCCCGGTGCCGCCGCGCATTCGATCGCGGTCAAGCCGATCGCCCGTTTCGCGGCGCGCTGGGAGGCGTTGCTCGCCCGCGCCGCCGATATGCCGAGGCTGCGCCTCGCGGTTGTTGGCGCCGGCGCCGGCGGTGTCGAGCTGGCGCTCTCGGCACAACATCGGCTGGCTGGGCTGTGCGGGGACGCCGTCGAGGTAGTACTGGTGACGCGGGACGGGCTGCTGCCGTCACACAATTGGCGCGTCCGCCGGCGCTTTGCGCAGATCTTTGCCGAGCGCGGCATCGCGCTGCTGACCGACCGCGAGATTTTCCGTGTCGAGCGGGGTTCGCTGATCTGCGCGGACGGCAAGCGGATCGCCTTCGACGAGGCGCTGTGGGTGACCGAGGCGGGTGCCGCCGCTTGGCTCGCGGAGACCGGGCTGCCGCTCACCGCCGGAGGTTTCATTGCCATCGACGAAACCCTGCGGTCGTCCGCCGACCCGCGGATCTTCGCTGCCGGCGACATCGCGACGATGATCGCCCATCCGCGCGAGAAGGCCGGCGTGTACGCCGTTCGCGCGGGCCCGCCGCTCGCCGCGAATTTACGGCGGGCGCTCGCCGGCGAAAGACCCCGGCGTGCGGTGCCGCAGCGGCGCGGGCTGGCGCTGATCGGCACTGGAGACGGGCATGCCGTCGCCTCGCGCGGGCCATTCGCCGCCTACGGCGCCGGGCTGTGGCGGCTCAAGGAGTGGATCGATCGGCGCTGGATGCGCCGCTACCGCGAATTGCCGGAAATGGCCACGGATGAGACCGAAGACCCGATGCGCTGCGGCGGCTGCGCCGCGAAAGTGCCGGCCACGGTGCTTGCGCGTGTCATGGAACGGTTGCAGCCCGCCGTGAGCGACGCTGTGATGATCGGCCTCGACAGCCCGGACGATGCCGCGCTGATCTCGTTTCCCGGGGCGGCCCCGCTGCTGCAGACCGTCGACTTCTTCCGGGCAATGGTCGACGACCCCTATCTTTTCGGGCGTATCGCCGCCACCCATGCGCTCGGCGACGTCTATGCGATGGGCGGCATGCCCGAAACGGCATTGGCGATCGCCACGTTGCCGCCGGCGCCCCCACCGATCGTTGAGCACGACCTCTATCACATGCTGCGCGGCGGACTCGACGTGCTCGAAGCTGCGGGGGCGGTGCTCGTCGGCGGGCACAGCGCGGAGGGCGCCGAGATGGCGCTCGGTTTTGCCGTGACCGGGCGGCCGCGTCCCGGAAAGCTGCTGCGCAAGAACGGGCTGCGTCCCGGTGACCGCCTGATCCTGACCAAGCCACTCGGCACCGGTGTGATCCTCGCCGCCGACGCGCGCGGCCTCGCATCGGCGCGGATCGTCGAGGGTGCGCTCGCGACCATGGTGCAGTCTGCCGGGCCGGCGGTGGGCTGCTTGCTCGCGCATCGAGCGACCGCCTGCACTGATGTGACCGGGTTCGGGCTCGTGGGCCATCTCCTCGAAATGCTGCGCGCCTCTAATATGAACGCAGTCCTCGACCCGGACGCGATACCGGCACTCGATGGTGCTCTATCGCTGCTGGGCCGCGGCATCACCAGTTCGTTGCATGCCGACAACGTCGCTGCACTTGCCGCTCTCGTCACCGGCTCGGCGACGGATGCGCTCACGGCCTTGCTGATCGATCCGCAGACAGCTGGCGGCCTGCTCGCCGGCGTTCCCGCCGAGGGCGCAGCCGCTTGCGTTGCCCAGTTGCGCGGGCTCGACTACCGCGCGGCCGAGATCGGGTTCGTCGCCCAGGCAGACGGCAGCGCGCCGAAAATCGAGCTCGAGCCGGGCGCGGCCGCCGCACCCCGTCAGACTGCCGTCGCGTGATGACGGAACGCCGGGTGGCACTGCCAGCAGTCGATCGGGTTCTGCGATCCGTCGGAGGCGAGGCGCTGATCGCCCGATTTGGCCGACCGCTGGTCCTCGACGCGGTTCGCGCGGTGCTGGACGAAAGACGCCGTTGCGGCGCGTCGGCTTCTGCTGTGGCAATCGCCGAAGCGAGCGCCGCGTGGCTCGCCCGCACCATGCGGCCCTCGCAGCGCCGCGTCTTCAATCTGACGGGCACCGTGTTGCACACCAATCTCGGCCGCGCGCCGCTGCCGGAGGAGGCGATTGCCGCCGCCACCGCGGCGATGCGCGATCCGACAACACTCGAATACGACCTCGAGAGCGGCCGCCGCGGCGAGCGCGACGACCATATCGCGGGCTGGCTGACCCGCCTGACCGGAGCCGAGGCGGCACTGGCGGTCAACAACAATGCCGGGGCATTGGTGCTGGCTCTCAATACATTGGCCGAAGGGCGCGAGACGATCGTGTCGCGCGGCGAGCTGATCGAGATCGGCGGCTCGTTCCGATTGCCCGACATCATGGCGCGCGCCGGCACCCGGCTGCGCGAGGTCGGAACCACCAACCGCACTCACCTCGCCGATTTTGCAACAGCAATCGGACCGCAGACCGGGCTGATCCTCAAGGCGCATACCAGCAACTTTGCGATCCAAGGGTTTACCGCTGCGGCACCAGCGGCAAAGCTCGCCGCGCTGGCCCGCGAACATGAAATACCTTTTGTCGAAGATCTCGGCAGCGGCTCTCTGGTGGATCTTGGCCGCTGGGGATTGCCGCACGAGCCGACCGCGGCAGAGGCGGTGGCGGAGGGAGCCGATCTTGTTACCTTCAGTGGCGACAAATTGTTGGGCGGCCCACAGGCCGGGCTCGTCGTCGGCCGCGCCGATTTGATCGCGCGGCTCGCCCGCAACCCGCTGAAGCGCGCATTGCGCCTGGACAAGATCCGCCTCGCGGCGCTCGAAGTGGTGCTACGCCTCTATACCGATCCGGAACGCCTGGCTGAGCGCCTACCGACGCTGCGAATGCTCGCCCGCCCGCCGGACGAGATCGCGACGGTCGGCCAACGCCTGCTGCCGGCTGTGATGCAGGCGCTCGGCGGCGTCGCCGAGGTCGCCCTAGTCGAAACGCGCAGCCAGATCGGCAGCGGCGCATTACCGATCGCGCTTCTGCCGAGCACCGCACTCGCGCTGCGGCCGAAAACTGGATCCGGCACTGCAGTCGAGGCGCTCGCCCGTGCGCTCCGCAAGCTGCCGATACCGGTCATCGGCCGCATCGAAGGCGGTTGCGTGCTGCTCGATCTGCGCTGTCTCGAGGACGAAGCCGCCTTTTTCGCCCAGCTCCCGGCGCTTGCCGCCAGCAAGCCGTGATCCTGGCGACCGCGGGCCATATCGATCACGGCAAGACCGCACTGGTGCAAGCGCTGACCGGGGTCAATGCCGATCGCCTGCCGGAGGAAAGGCGCCGTGGGCTGACGATCGATCTCGGCTTTGCCTATGCAACGTTGCCCGACGGCACCGAGCTCGGCTTTGTCGACGTCCCCGGGCACGAGCGCTTCCTGCCCAACATGCTAGCGGGCGTGCTGTCGATCGACCGGGTGCTGCTGGTCGTCGCCGCCGATGACGGGCCGCGCCCGCAGACGTTGGAGCATCTCGACATCCTCGAGCTGATCGGGGTTGCCGAGCTCACCGGCGTCGTCACCAAGGTCGACCGGGTCGAGCGCTCCCGGACCGCGGCGGTTGTCGCAGAGCTGGGGGAGCTTCTCGCCGCAGCGGGTTTCGCGGGGAGCCCGATCTTCCCGGTGTCGAGTCGCAGCGGCGAGGGGGTCGCGGCATTAAGCGGGCATCTCGAAGAGAGCGCCCGACTCGCCCAGCGCAAGCGCGCGGCGGCACCGGCGTCGGGTCTGTTCCGCATGCCGATCGACCGTGCCTTCACCCTGCCGGGGATCGGCCTTGTGGTAACCGGCACGGTGGCTGCGGGCAGCGTCAGGACCGGCGAGCGGCTCACCATCAGCCCGCGCGGTATCGCCGTGCGGGTTCGCGGGCTTCATTCGCAAAACCGCCCGGCCGAGACTGTCGCCGCCGGCGAGCGCTGCGCCGTCAACATCGCCGGGTCGTTTCCCGATGGCGGCGAGCCGGGCCGAGGGGACTGGGTGGTGGCGCCGGAGCGGCACGCGCCGGCGCGGCGGCTCGATCTTCTGCTGCGCGTGTCGCGGTATGCCGAGGCGCCGTTGCGCGATGGGCTGCCGGTGCACCTTCATCTCGGTACGGCGGATGTCGTCGGCCGGGTTGCGTTGCTTGCCGGACGGTCCCTCGCGCCGGGCGCAACCGGTTATGTCCAGATTGATTTCGCCGAGCCGATCGGCGCGCTCTACGGCGATCGCGCCGTGCTGCGCGACCACCGCGCTCGCCACACCCTCGCGGGCGGCCGGGTTGTCGACCCGTTTCCGCCGCGCCGCGGCCGCCGATTGCCGGCACGTCTCGCCATTCTCGAAGCAGCTGCCGAAGCCGATCCGGGGCAAGCGTTGACGCGCACGCTGGAGGTCAGCGGTCTCGTCGATCTGCCGCACTTCGCGCTGGTGCGGAACCTCGCGCCGGCCGAACTCGACGCCATCACCGAGGCCGGCGGATTTCTCTGCGTTGGGCCGGCCCGCGCGGGTGTCGCGGTTACCCCCGATCGTTTGGAGGCGTTGTGCGCCGAGATCCTCGCGGCTCTCGCGGCCTATCACGCAGCGCATCCCGACACGCTCGGCCCGACCCGACCGGCCCTGCTCGCCCAGCTGCGGCGGCTGGCGCCAGAAGCGGCTCTGGACGGAGCGCTGATCGATCTCGAAGCGTCGGGCCAAGCCGTGCGCGAAGGTCCGGTGTGGCGCCTGCCGGAGCATCGGCTGCGGCTGACGCCAGGGGACGAGCGGCTGTGGGAGCGCGTCTGGCCGCTGCTCGCCGTCGGGGATCTGCGCCCGCCGCGGGTGCGCGAGATCGCCGCCGCTCTGGAACCCGAGCGGGTCGAACGTCTCCTCAATCGTGCCGAGCGGCTGGCCCGCGTTGCCCGGGTTGCCGACAACCGGTTCTTTCTGCCCGAGACCCTGGCGCAACTCGCCGAGATCGCGCGGGAGCTTGCCGATGGCTCGCCCGAAGGCGCCTTCACGGCCGCAGCCTTCAAGGATCGCTCGGGCGTCGGGCGCAACCTGACCATCCAGATTCTCGAATATCTCGACAAAATGGGGGCAACCCGCCGCCAGGGAGACGCTCGGATCCTGTTGCGCGGCGGCGACGTGTTCGGCTAGACCGGGTACGGAAGAGCATCGGGCCCGGTGGCTCGCGCGGTCTTCAAAACCGTCGGAGGGCGCGAAGGCGTCCTCGGTAGGTTCGACTCCTGCCTCTTCCGCCAAATAGTCTAAATTATGACATTATTTCAATAAGATAAATCGCCAGTCGGCTCCGTACCCACCAACCCACCCTCGAAAGGGTCATAGATGTAGGTCGATTTCAGTAGACCAACCCGTGCACTCCGTTGAGCTGTCGGGGCGCTTCGAGCCGATGATTTCGGCTCTAAACCGAGTGGCGCGGTGTCAGTGCTGCGCGGCCAGACGGCTCGATGGAAGAGGCTCCGACCCTCAGAGATCGAGGCGATAGCGCTCGATCGCATCCTCGTCCCACTCGATTCCGTTGCCTGGCTGGTCCGGGATCAGCAGGTGACCATCTTCAAGCCTGAACGGCTCGGCGAGGATGGGATTGGCCCAGTCCTGCCATTCGAGCCAGTGTGCGGTCTCGGTTACGCGCATCAAATGTGCCGCCACCTCGGGGTAGAGGTGGGTCGACACCTCGATCCCCGCCGCGCCGGCGATTGCTGCTGCACGGAGCCATCCGCTAACCCCTCCGATCCGCATCAGATCGAACATGATGTAATCGCCGGCCTGTTCCTGGAGGGCCCGGAAAAGCGACCTCGGTCCGTAGAAGTTTTCGCCGAGCTGGACGGGTGTCTTGAGCTCTCGCGTAAGCTGCGCGTAGCCCGCGAAATTATCGTACCTGATGGGCTCTTCGAACCAGTAAAGGCCCTGATCGTCAAGGGCATGGCAGCGGTGCAGCGCGTCGCCGAGGCTGAGACCCTGGTTGAAGTCGACCATCAGCTTGACGCTCTCGCCGACGGTCCCGCGCACCGCTTGGATGGCAGCGATGTCATCAGCGAGCTGATCCCGCCCGAGACGCAGCTTTAGACCCTGGAACTTGCCTTCGGCAATAAGCGCCGCCGCTTGCTCGCCGAGTTCGTTCACCGGCGTGAGCCATAGGCCATTGCTGTTGTAGGCGGAGACGGGCGCGAGCGAACCGCCGAGGAGGACGGCGAGGGGCAACTCCGCAGCTTTTGCCAGAGCGTCCCAAGCGGCCATGTCGAGCGCCGACACGGCGATCATCGACATGCCCTCAAGCCCGATCAGGTTCAGTCGAGCGCGCCCCGTTCCGAAATCGTCGAACGGAGCTATCCGTTGGCCCTTGCGCATCTCCGCCAGGTCGCCAATGGCGGGGATGAGGTAGCGCACCGATCGTTCGAGATAAGGCTCAAGATAGCTGCGGCCGACAATGCCTTCCTCGGTGTGGAGGTCGATCAGGATCAACGGCCAGCGATCGAAAAGACCGACCTTCGAGACGATGGGACGTTTGAGCGGAACGGAGAGGGCTCGGAGCTCGACATTTCGCAGCGTCAGGCGGGGAACAGTCATCGATGAGCTTCTCCTACTTGGAAACAAGGACGCCGCCATCTGATAGCTCCAACTCATGGCGTCGCGACCGTGCCGATGGATTGAGGCGCAATGCTATCTGCCAGAGCGCGCCTCGATCAGTTTCGTCCAGACTAGGCCCAATCCGCCGACGCCCAAGCCGGCCATGATGAGGATCGCTGCGGAAGGCCCAAGCTGTTCCGACAGCATGCCGATCGCCAGCACACCGAGCGGCCCGGTGCCAATGCACACCGTCACGATCCCCATCACTCGGGATCGCATGGCCAGCGGCGCTTCGGTGAGTATCAAAGTCGTCTGCATGTTCGAGAAGGCGGCGGTGCCGAGCCCACCGATCAGCAACAGCACGAACGCGAGCGAATAGAACGGGGATATCGCCATCGCCATTAGCCCGATTAGAAACAACAGCGACCCGCCAAGCAGGGCACGACTTCCGTTCAGACGCAGCCAGCCGGCCGACAGCGCGATGCCGGTTGCGATCGCACCTAGCGGCTCGGCTGCAGCAAGCGCGCCGACGAGGATGGGTGACACGCCGTACACATCCAGTCCGATCGGTGCGATCAGGGCCGAATAGGAAAATGCAAACATATTCATAATGATCGACACGAGGACGACGGCGAGGATCGCCGGATTGGCGCGGGCTACCGCAAGCCCTTCGACGATGTCGATGGCGATACGGCCAAACCGCAGCTTGCGCGACTCCTGGCGGAAATCGAGGCCGCTAACGACAAAGCCGGCCACGAGATAGAGTGCAGCGGACAGCAAATAGGCGCCGCCCAAGCCCAATGTCTCAAAAACGGCGCCGCCGGCGAGCGGCCCTAGTACTCTGGCGATGCTGTTCGTCAGCGAATCGAATGCGACGGCAGGTCCGATCTGATCGAACGCGACAACCTCGCCGATCATGCGTCGCCGCACGGCCAACTCCATCGCCCAGACGATACCGGCGACAAGTCCCCCTAGGGCCACATGCCAGACCCGGATCTGCCCGGAAAACGCGAGCACACAGAGCACCGCCGAGCTCACCGCCAGGACAAAAAGCTGCGTCACGAGCAATCGCTTGCGGTTCAGCGCCTCTCCGACCACGCCGGCGATCGTGCCGATTAACAGCATCGGCACGCTGCGCGCGACGATGACCAGAGCCACCAGGACGGCGGATTGGGTGACCTCGTAAGTGAAGATCCCGGCAACCAGCAGCTCGAGCCAGCGCATCGCGTTGCCGATCCCGCCGGCAAACCACAAGCGCAGGTAGCTCGGGGTCGCGAGGAACCCACGCTGCTTGCTTGCAGATGCAATCGTTTCGGAGGCCATCTTGAAAACGCGCTGGTGTGGCGCTTAGCGCAGCAGCCCGCCAATGCTCAACGGAACGCGCCCCCGCGTGGCTTAGAAATAACGGTTTTCACCGTCCAACGATAGCCAAAGGCCATGTCCCGGCAAGCCGCCGTCCTCGAAGCATTGCTCTGCGGAGCCGCCACTTGAATTTGGCCACGTCGATGACGACCCGGGAATGCGAACTCGCCCCGACCTCCTTGGCGCCCTCGGTTGCTCGGACGGTGAATTCGATCTGGCGCTCGTCGACCTTTGTCACCTCAGCCTCCCCGATAACCCAGCGGAGTCCACTTGGCTTCATCGAGCCGCTATCCTGATGATCGAATCTCGGGAACCAAACCTCATGCCTGAACGCTTCACCGAAACCTTGCGCGATGAGCCGAGATGCGTGGTCGCGTAAGCCATTGCCGGCACCAACGCCATCGGATCGAGCAGCGGGATCTGCACGGCGCTCCGTAGCGAGGCGTCCGCATTTCCCCCTAGACGTCGTAAGCACCAAGCACGTCGGCGAGGAACAGTCCGTCGAACAGGCCCCGCTCCAGCATGCTCGCAAGACCGACCCAGTAGTCGAGCGAGGTGTATTCCGACGAGCGGTCACGCGGGTGTGTCCACATGCTGTGCTGAATATGGCCGACGCACGCCATGTCGAAAGCGTTGAGCCGGATCGCCCGGGATGCGTTCATCGGGCAACATCCCTCGGTACCAGATTTTGCCAATCCGGAGGCTGGAACTCCGCACGCACGCTGAACGATGTAGCACACGTTTCAGGCTCGCGCCGAAGGCGACGCCTCACTGTATGCGCTTCGCTCCGTTCCCGCGTGGATCGACCACCACCATGACCGGCAGCTCGGGATCGACGGGCTTCGTTGCCGGCAGACCTTTGCAGAACCGCACATCGGCGCTGAGGCCCGCTCATCGGCGGGCAGGCCCGGGCTACTCCGCCGCGCGGCGAGCAAGTGGGCCGAGCGCCCGCTCAACCCGAGGCCTGACCTCGGTCATCATCAGCTCCATTGAGCGCATTGCCGCCTTATGCGGGGTCGCGCCCACTTTGAACGAAAAGCACATGTGGACCGGCTCGGTCGCCTGGATCTCGCCGACCAGCTTCTCAGCCACGGTCTCGACATCGCCGATCAATAGATCGCGGTGGATCTGTTCGAGCGGGGGTTCGTCAGGGAACGGCTTGTCGAGCAGCACCGTACCCTGCATGACCTCCTGTCGCCGCCGCAGGCTCGAGGCAAGGCGGCTCTGGTAGCGCGCGTTCTCGGCGAAGCGCAGCCCCTCCTCCTTGCTGTCTGTGATGTGGCAGAATCGGTTGACGGTGATGTGAGCGTTAGCCAGCGGCACGTTCTCGGCCGCAAAGGCGTCCTTGATCACTTGATACTGCTCGGCCAGGAGTGCCGCACCCCCAACCCTGCCGGACGACAAGACCCGGTAGCCGTGCCGCGCCGCCGCGCGGAACATCGCCTCGGTATGCCCGGCGACATAGATCGGCAACGGCTGCTGCACAGGCCGGGCCGGGATGTGGGTCTTTGGGATCTGGTAGTGCTTGCCGTTGTAGCTGAAAAAATCCTGGGAAAAGGCGCGGTCGAGGATGTCGCAAAACTCCTCGGTCATTTCCAGATTGGCTTTGATGTCGACGCCGAACCGCTCGAATTCGTAGGGCTGGTAGCCGGCGCCCACCCCAAGCATCAGGCGCCCGTTCGACAGCGCGTCGGCGGTGGCGATCTCGGCCGCGAGCCGCGCCGGGTTGTAGAGCGGCAAGACGACGACCGCAGTGCCGAGACGGATCTCTTTGGTGATCGGGGCGCAGTGCGCGACCATCATCAAGGGTGACGCGCAGAGGCAATAGTTCGAGAAGTGGTGCTCGGCGAACCAGGCGATCGAGTAGCCGAGCTGGTCGGCCAGCCGCGTCTGCTCCGCGACCTCGGCAAAAATTTCCGCTGTCGGTTTTTCGGGGTCCCGCGACCCCATAAGATTGAAAATGCCGAGTTCCATCGTCCGCTCCTCCGCTTTGTCCTCACCGCAACCGTGACCGCGATAACCTTGCGGCGTCAAGCTCCCGGGTTACGTCGAGTGGGGCACCTCCCCCGACCACCCCATGAGTTCAGGTCTTGCGGACTAGGAAGGATTTATCCGCGTAGGGGGTGTCTGGTATCCAAACGCCATCAGGATTTTTCGTTCACCTGATCTCGATCATATCAGGGAGGCCACGATGGCAGACCAGGAAGCCGGCTCACCGAATGCTGCCCAGATTGAATTTTGGAACAGCGCCGCCTCGCGGGCTTGGGCCGACCAGTACGAGCGGATGGATCGGGCGGTTGCCGATCTGACGAAGTCACTGCTGGATCTGGCGAGGCTCCAGGTGGGCGAGCACGTGCTCGACATCGGTTGCGGCGCCGGCACGACGGTGCTCGATCTGGCCGCGCGCGTCGGGCCGGGTGGCCATGTTCTTGGCGCCGATATCTCCGGCCAATCCGTGGCCCGGGCGCGCCAACGGATCGCCGACGCCGGATCGCGGCACGCCGAGGTGATCATGGCCGACGTTTCAGTCCATCCCTTCGAACAGCATAGCCTCGAACTAGCATTCTCCCGCTTCGGGGTCATGTTCTTCAGCGATCCGCGGGCCGCGTTCGCAAATGTGCGGCGCGCGATGAAACCGGGAGGGCGCCTGGCACTGGCTGTATTCCGCGCGGCCAGCGAGGGTCTGTGGCCGCACGGTCCACTCGAAGCGGTGCGTCACCTGCTGCCCCCGATCCCGACGCCCGGGCCGGAGGAGCCAGGCCCTTTCTCCTGGGCTGATCCGACACGCGTGCATCGCATTTTGGAAAGCGCAGGCTTCCGCGAGGTTTCTTTGACGCCGGTCGACCCGGTAATTCAGTTGGCCTGCGACGGCGGAGAAGCAGAGGCGACGGACTTCGTCATGGTGCTCGGCCCGCTAACGCGCGTACTGCCGGTCCTTTCGGCAGCTCAACGCGAAACGGTGCGCGCAGCCCTTGAGGTCTTCTTTCAGAAGTATACCAGATCGCAAGGGGTGTTCTTGCCGGCTGCAAACTGGGTGGTGCAAGCGCGCGTTTGACCCTGTCCTGCGGGGCACAGGACCGAGGCCTTGCTCGACGCATTCCAGAGTCTCCGCGGTGATGTCGCGAGGTGACCCCACTCCCTCGAACATTCTATCGCTTCAAGGCGATTCTGCTCCGGTTACATAATCGAGCGAGTTGAACAGCCACGCCAGGTAGTACGGGTGCATGAATGTCGTCGAGTAGGTGACGCCGAAGCCGAGATGACGGGCTACCCGCGACATTACGACGGCGAGCGGCGCAGATAGCGACTTGTCCGATTCCGCACATGGCGCCGAGCCCTGTCCGGATTGCCGCGGAATACGTATCGTCGCCGTCGGCGGTGACCCGATCCGGAGTTACGCCGGTCACCGCCCTTTGCCGATTGAAAGAAGGCCTTGGCGGCAGCAAGGTTGCGGTGCTCGCTCAGCATCAGTCGACCAACTCCAGCGTAGCAGCCGCGAGGACAACCCCAGCCACGATGATTCGAGCCGATCGAGGGGAGCGCCTCCGTCCTGACCAACTTTACCGGCCCGTACAAGATCATGTTCGCGAGCCCGAAACGGCAGGAAGAGCGCATAATCCCAGCCAGGATTAACTCTGGTTTCGGACGTTGGCCGGATTCGCTGATGAAGAGCTTCTCTCTCGTTCCCAGCTCCGAAGGTCCTCGGCGCGAGTTCAAGATCACATGGGGTTTGCGCGCCGGCTATGGCCCATCAGGGCGGATTTATGATCTCGAAGAGGCGATCCGTGCGGCCCATCGCTGGATGAGAGAGCGCGATGCTCGTGCTGAACCGTTTCTCTCGGGCATGTTTACCCGCGGTGAGGTCGTCTATGCGGGCTCGGAAGCCGAAGCCGCCCATGATCGCGAGCCCGTCGCCATCTTTACGGGCGAGGTGCTGCCGCTCTATGCCGCCGATATGGATGATGAGATGGTTCGGCTGCTGCTCAACGAACTCGCATCCGAAATCGGGAGAACCCTCGAACAGGAAGAGGTCCACGTCGCGTATCGTGATCGGACGTGGACGCTGAAGGGATCGACGACAAAGAGGCCGCGCAGCCATTCGCCCGGCCCTCCAAGGGCATCGTCAACTTGACTGGCTGTGGTCCAAGAGATGGGCATCGTGAGGCGGCGTGGGCTAATGATGATGCCGCTGTGATAACGCTGCTGATTTCCGCCCAGCCCCGGGATGTCTGCGTTCTGGAAGCTCTGTGCTCGGCGGCAGTGAGGTGATCGCGGCGGAGATGAAACAGGTTATTGATCGGGTCGTGCGCTGAAAGGAACCGCCCGGCTTGGCCGGCA
>WNFQ01002528.1_pt1 | contig 13212 bp, 8 predicted proteins | sample 5400171 | NCBI WGS metagenome assembly WNFQ01 (sample SAMN13153356, study PRJNA577476) | soil metagenome | isolation source: 20 cm soil under Madrone tree | place: USA:California | collected 2016-06-14
CGCCCGCCCCCGGCCGCGCGCGGGTTCCCAGGACCTGCATGGGCGCGCGGAAGGTGAGGCTGATCGCGTCGGGGTCGCGCCCGGCCGCCCGCGCGTAAGCGCGGAGCTGCTTCACCTTCGCCGCGTACTCGGCCGGCTCGAGCCGGGCCGGCGGCCTGAGCCCGATCGGATGCCAGCCATCCCCGAGCTCGGCCGCGCGGCGGAGCGCGCCGTCGGTGTGCCCGCCGATCCAGATCGGGATGCCGCCCTCCTGGCGCGGCCGCGGCAGCGCGTAGACCTCCGGCAGGGAGTAGTGGCGACCCTGGAAGCTCGCCGGCGACTTGCTCCAGCAGGCACGCATGACCTGCAGGTACTCGTTCGTCACCTCGCCGCGCGCCCCGAAGGGCGGCGCCCCGAGCGCCTCGAACTCCTCCCGGAGCCAGCCGACGCCGGCGCCGAGGATGACCCGGCCTCCCGAGAGCACGTCGAGGGTGGCGAGCATCTTCGCCGTGGTCACCGGGTTCCGGTACGGAATCACGAGGACGCTCGTGCCGAGGCGGACCCGCCGCGTCGCGTGGGCCAAGTGGCCGAGGAGCGTCAGCGGCTCGAGGTAGTCCTGGTCCATCCCCCCCGGGAACTGGCCGGACTCCGCGTACGGATAGCGGGACCGGGCGGCCGAGACGGGGAGCACGACGTGATCGGTGACGAAGACCGAGTCGAAGCGGAGGCTGTCGGCGCGCTCGGCGATCTTGAGGATCAGCTCGGGCTTGGCCAGGGGGCCGCGACCGGGGAGGGCCACGCCGAACATACGCGGGAATGGTAGGCCAGCGGCTGGCGCTTTGCAACGCGGGGGCGCGGCCGAAGGTTGACACGATCCGGAGGGCGTGAGAATGTCTGGCGAATGATCGACCAGGATCGGCGAGGATAGCCTGCGTCACCCGGCCCCGCAGACCGATTCCGGGGGCGTGCCAGCCAATGGCGCACCCCGCCCCGGCCCCGCGACCTCTCCGCGCTCCGGGCCGTCTAAACGCCTGTCGCGTCGCACCGTGACAGGCTGAGCGCCGAGAGGAGCCTCCCGTATGTGGATCGTCCGCCTCGCGCTACGACGTCCCTACACGGTGGTCGTGCTCTGCATCGTCATCGTGGTGATGGGCGCCCTCGCCTTCTCCCGCATGGTGGTCGACATCTTCCCCGCCATCGACATCCCGGTCGTGATCTCCGTCTTCCAGTATCCCGGCCTCTCCGCGGAGGAGATGGAGAAGCGGGTCATCATCGTCAACGAGCGGGGCCAGTCGACGACGGTCAACGGGATCGAGCGGCTCGAGTCCCAGTCGATCGAGGGGATCGGCGTCCTCAAGACCTACTTTCAGCCGGGAACGACGATCGCGGCCGGCGTCGCCCAGATCAACTCGATCGCCCAGACGATCCTTCGCATCACGCCCCCGGGCATGCAGCCGCCGGTCATCGTCCAGTTCAACGCGGGGAACGTGCCGGTGGCCCAGGTGGCGATGGGGGGCGAGGGGTGGTCGGAGCAGCAGCTCTTCGACTACGGGCTCAACTTCATCCGGCCCCGCCTCTTCACGATCCCGGGCCTCTCGATCCCGGGCCCGTACGGCGGCAAGAGCGCCCAGGTCCAGGTGGACATCGATCCCCAGAAGCTCGCCGGCTACAACGTCTCGCCGAACGACGTCGTGACCGCCCTCCTCAACTCGAACCTGATCCTCCCGGCGGGGACGGCGAAGATGGGGAATACCGAGTACGACATCCGGATGAACTCGAGTCCCGACACGACCGACGAGTTCAACAAGCTCCCGATCAAGGTGGTGAACGGCGCCCCGGTGCTCGTCGGCGACGTCGGCAACGTCCACTTCGGCTTCGCCCCCCAGACCAACATCGTCCGGGTGAACGGCCAGCGCTCGACGTTCCTCGTCGTCCTCAAACATTCGGAGGCGTCGACCACCACGGTCGTCGATTCGGTCCGGGGCCTGCTCCCCGGCGTCATGGCGCAGGCGCCGCCCGGGCTCCAGCTGAAGGTCGGCTTCGACCAGTCCATCTTCGTGCGGGCCGCGATCGTCAACGTGGTCCGCGAGGCGGTCATCGCGACCCTCCTCGTCTCGCTGATGGTCCTGGTGTTCCTCGGGAGCTGGCGGAGCACGCTCGTCGTCGCCATCTCGATCCCGCTCTCGATCCTGGTCGGGATCGTGGCGCTGTTCCTCACCGACAACTCGATCAACATCATGACGCTCGGCGGCTTCGCCCTGGCGATCGGCATGCTCGTCGACGACGCGACGGTGGAGGTCGAGAACATCCACCGCAACCGCGCGCTGGGCAAGCCGCTCACGGTGGCGGTGCTCGACAGCGCCTCCCAGATCGCCGTGCCCGCCATCGTCTCCACGCTGTCGATCTGCATCGTGTTCTTCCCGGTGCTCCTCCTGACCGGTGCGGCCAAGTACCTGTTCACCCCCCTCGCCGGCGCCGTGGTCTTCTCGATGCTCGCCTCGTACTTCCTCTCGCGGACGCTCGTGCCGATGATGTCGCGGGCGATCCTGGGGGGCGAGTCCCACCACGGCCCGGCGCCGCCCGGCCACCGGCCGGGCGCCCTCGAGCGGTTCAACCGGCGGCGCGAGGGGACCATCGACGCCGTCCGCGACCTGTACTTCGCGGGGCTCCGCCGCGTGATGGCGCGGCGGGCGTTCGTGCTCGTCTGCACGGCGGCGATCATCGGGCTCTCGATGCTGCTCCTGCGCGCCGTCGGGGAGGACTTCTTTCCGACCGTCGACGCGGGCCTGATCCGGCTCCACGTCCGGGCGCCGGCGGGCACGCGGCTCGAGGCGACCGAGCGGATCGTGGCCGACGTGGAGGAGACGATCCGCGAGGTGATCCCGGCGCGGGACCTCGACTCGATCAGCACGAACACCGGGTTGCCGATCTTCTTTAACCTGGCGTTCGTCCAGTCCGACAACATCGGTCCCCAGGACACCGACATCCTGATCAGCCTGCATCCGGAGCACGCGCCGACGATCGGGTACATCCGGGAGCTCCGCCGCGTCCTGCCCGTGCGCTACCCCGGGATCCAGTTCTACTTCCAGGCGGCGGACATCATCAGCCAGGTGCTCAACTTCGGCCTGGCGGCGCCGATCGACATCCAGGTCGAGGGCAACAACTTCGCCCTGACGTACCCGATCGCCCAGAAGCTCGAGGGGCTCATCCGGAGCGTCCCCGGCACCGCCGACGTCCACATCGGGCAGGTCATGAACTACCCGACCCTCAACGTTCAGGTGGACCGGCTCAAGGCGGCGCAGATCGGGCTCTCCCAGAGGGACGTCGCCACGAGCATGCTGACGTCGCTGTCGGGGAGCTCGCTCTTCGCGCCGAACTTCTGGCTGAACCCGAAGAACCTCGTCAACTATTTTGTCGTGGTCCAGACGCCGCAGCCGCTGGTCTACGACACCCAGACCCTGCTGGAGAGCCCGCTCACGGCCCAGAATAACGGGTCGATCCGGACCGGGCGGCCCGGCGCTTCCAACATCATCGCGGGCCGGTCGGCGCCCGTCGTCGCGACCCGCCTCGGGGACGTCGCCCAGATGAGCCGGAGCATCCGACCCGCCGTGGTCAACCACTACACGGTCCAGCGGGTCATCGACATCCTCGCCAGCGTCGACCGGCGCGACTTGGGCGGCGTGTCCGCCGAGATCGACCGGCAGGTCGCGACGCTCGGCAAGATGCCGCCGGGAGTCGCGATCCGGGTGCGCGGCCAGGCCCAGGCCATGCGGTCGTCGTTCCGCGGTATGGGCCAGGGGCTCCTGCTGGCGATCGCCCTCGTCTACCTCCTCATGGTGGTCAACTTCCAGTCGTGGCTCGACCCGTTGATCATCATCATGGCGGTGCCGGGCGCCCTCGCCGGCATCCTCTGGATGCTCGCCGTCTCCGGCTCCTCGCTGAACGTCGAGTCGTTCATGGGCTCGATCATGGCGGTGGGGGTGGCGGTCGCCAACAGCATCCTGGTCGTCAACTTCGCCAACGACATGCGGCGGGAGGGGCTGAGCGCCTTCCAGGCCGCGCTCGAGGCGGGGCGGGTCCGCTTCCGACCGGTCGTTATGACGGCGCTCGCCATGATCATCGGGATGCTCCCGATGGCGCTGGCCCTCGGCGAAGGCGGCGAGCAGAACGCGCCGCTCGGGCGGGCCGTCATCGGCGGGCTGCTCGCGGCCACCGTCACGACGCTCTTCGTGGTCCCCATCGTCTACTCGCTGCTGCGCCGGAAACCGCCGGTCTCGCACGAGCTGGACGCGCGCTTCGCCCGCGAGCTCGGCGAGCGGCTCGAGCCGGACACCCTGTAGGCCCCACGTGAGGCGCCCAGGGAGGAGACACGCGCGGCGATGAGTGACGCGGAGGACAGACGGGTCGAGGCAGAGCCCCACGCGCCAGCGGAGCGCGACACGCCGGTGCGGCCGGGCGTTCTCTTCTACCTGGTCCTGCTCGCGCTCACGGCCGCGACGGGCGCCGGACTCTTCGCCCTCTTATCGGCGCGCCAGGAGCGGCTGCAGGCGCAGGAGCGGGCGGTCGCCCGCGAGATCAGCGCGGGACTGCCGGTCCGCGTGATCAAGCCGAAGATGACGAGTGAGTCGTTCCAGATGCTGCTGCCCGGCGACGTCCGCGCCTACTTCGAGTCGCCGATCTATGCCAAGGTCTCCGGCTACTTGCGGAAGCTCCATGTCGACAAGGGGGACCGGGTGGAGGCGGGCCAGCTGCTCTGCGTGCTCGAGAACCCCGAGGCCGAGCAGGACTACCGCACGGCGAAGGCCAATTACGACATCGCCAAGATCACGAACGACCGCAACCAGGACCTCGTCCGGGACCACACCGTCTCCCAGCAGGTTGCCGACCAGTCGAAGGCGCAGTTCCTGATGGCCCAGTCCAACCTCGAGCGGACCCGGATCATGGTCGGCTACGAGCAGCTCCGGGCGCCGTTCGCGGGCGTCGTGGTCGCGCGCAACTACGACCCGGGCTTTCTCGTGCCGGCGGCCACCGCCAGCACGGCCACGACGGCGACGCCGGTGCTCGTCCTGGCCAAGGTCGACCGGCTCCGCGTCTACGTCTACGCCCCCCAGTCGGACGCGGCGTTTGTGCGGCTGGGGGACCCCGCGCTGATCACCTTCGACGAGTTCCCGGGCCGGGTGTTCGAGGGGCGGGTAGGGCGCTTCGCCCAGGCGCTCGACACGGCGACGCGCACGATGCTGACCGAGATCGAGCTGCCCAACGCCGACCGCACGCTCCTGCCGGGCATGTACGCGCAGGTCCGGCTCCAGCGCCGGCAGCCGAAGAGCTACCCGCTCGTCCCCGACGAGGCGCTGGTGCTCCGCAACGAGAAGGCGTTCGTGCCGGTCGTGACCGCGGAGCGGACGATCCATCTACAGCCGGTCACGCTCGGCATCGACAACGGCATCGAGGTCCAGGTGACCGCGGGGTTGACGGGCGACGAGGCGGTCGCGCTCGGAGTCGGGCAGACGGTGTCCGAGGGGCTCAAGGTCCAGCCCGTCGCCGCCAAGGAGTCGGGCGCGGCGCCGGCGGGTCCCAAACCCGTCGGATCGGCCGGGAAGCCCGAGGCCGCGCCCGCCCCGCCGGGGGCGCGCTCGGGCCCGCCCGGGCCGGCCGGGGCGGCGGCACCCCCGACGAGCCCCACGCCCGGCGCGACGAGGTGAGGCGCCTGGCGCGCGGGTGGGCGGCCCTCGGGGGCCTGCTCCTCCTCGCCGGGTGCGCGCCCCGGGTCACGCTCGACCCGCCGGTCGCGACGCCGCCGGCCGACTTCTCGGGCACCGCCATGCCGGGACCCGGCGGGCCCGTCCCGATCCGCCAGAACGAGTGGCCGAACCTCACGTGGTGGAGCATCTTCGAGGACCCCCAGCTCGAGTCCCTGATCCTGGAGGCCCTGGCCAAGAACAATACCCTGACGATCGCGGTCCAGCAGGTGGAGATCGCCCGGGCCCTCGTGCGCGAGAGCCGAGCCGGATTGCTGCCCCAGGCGACCCTGGCGCCGGCCGTGGCGTGGAGCCGCATTTCGAACAACGGCCCCGCGCTCCCGGGGACTCAGGGCAAGCTGCTCGACGCCTACGCCCTGCCCGTGACGCTCAGCTACGAGTTCGACTTCTGGAACAAGAACAAGCTGGCGCTCGAGTCGGCGCGGGCCTTCGCCGCCGCCGGCGAGCAGGACTGGCGCACGCTCTACATCGAGATCGTGTCGAGCGTGGCGACCACCTACTTCAACATCGCGACGACGCTCGCCGAACTCCGCATCACCGAGCGGACGCTCGCGGTCTTCGTCGACAACCTGAAGTTCATCCAGCGCCAGTACGACGTCGGGGTCGCGTCGGCACTCGACCTGCAGCGGGCCAAGGGCCAGGTCAGCGTGACGCAGGCGATCGTTCCCGACCTCGAGCGCCAGGCCCAGCAGTTCCAGCACCAGCTGGCCGTCCTGCTCGGCAGGAATGCAGGGGAGGCGGTGGGGGTGCGGCCGCTCGACGCGACCCGGGCGCCCGCCGAGCTGCCGGGCGGCGTGCCCTCGGGCCTGCTCCAGCGCCGGCCGGACATCCGTGCCGAGCAGGACCGGCTGCGGGCCACCGCGGCCCGGGTCGGCGTGGCGCGGGCGCTCTTTTTCCCGGACATCACGCTGAACCTCTCCGCGGGGGCCACGTCGATCTCCACGGGGAGCCTCTTTCTGCCCGGCAGCTTCGCCATGGACTTCCTCGCAAGCGCCGCCGTGCCGCTCTTCCGGGGCGGGGCCCTCGAGGCGAACTTCGACGCCAACGTCGCCGCCTACCGGCAGGAGGTGGCGGTCTACCAGCAGACCGTGCTCGTCGCGTTTCAGGAGACGGCGGACGCGATCTCCCAGGTCGAGGAGCGGACCATCGAGCGCGACCGCCTGCGCCAGGCCGTCACGGACCAGGACGGCGCCTACCAGCTCGCTAACCGCGCGTACCGGGCGGGCGTCAGCTCGTACCTCGACGTCCTGGACGCCGAGCGCACCCTGCTCGTCGCCCAACTGGCCCACGCCGCCGTCGAGGGCCAGCGCCTGATCGCGATGATCTCGCTCTACAAGAGCCTCGGGGGCGGCTGGGACGCGAGCGACGGGCAGCCGGTGCCGGTCTCGTCGAGGTGACTCGGTCGTCGGGCCGACCGGCGCCGACGACCCCTTCCTCCCCGACGGCCGAGCGTTCCCCCCCGGGCCCCGGCCCGCCTCGGATCGCGGCCAACTCCCACGCTCGACCGCCCCGCCGGGCCTGTCGCGGCCCCCCGGCCCCGCACCGGGCTCGGGTGGCCCAGGCCCGGGGCCCCGCGGCCGGCCGCCGGGGCTCTCCCGCTGGTGTGGAATGGGGGTCGACTCGGCATGTGCCAGGTGGGCCACCGACCGCGGGGGCAGTGGGCCCCCCGCGCGTCACTTTTGGGGGTGTTCGCCCGCGTCGCCCTTCATGCTAGTGTGGAAAGTGGCATGCGGCTGGCCTCGAAAATCTTCCTGGCCTCCTCGCTCGTGATCCTTGTCCTCGTAGGGGTTGCCGCGTGGAGCCTCCTCGCCGTGGACCGCCTCGTCTCCGTCAGCCGAGAGATCACGACGCAGACCTTGCCCGCCCTGCGCCTCCAGGCCGGGCTCCGGGATTCCATGCTGACCCTGGTCCGCCTCGAGGCCCGGTCCCTCCTCCTGCGCGACCCGACGTACGAGGCGCTCTGGGACGAGCGCGCGGACCACGCCCGGAACGCGCTCGAGCAGCTCGCCAGGTACCTGACGAGCGACGGAGAGCGGGAGCACCTGGAGGAGACGCAGCTGGCCTTCGCGGAGTACCGCGCCGCGGTGCGTTCGGAGCGGGCGCTGCTCGGGCGCGGGTACCTCGCGAACGCGACCCAGCTCTCCGAGACCTCGGCGCGAGCGGCGGCGGAACGGGTGGACGCCGGGCTGAACCGGCTGGGCGAGGCCACGCAGGCCGCACTCGAGCACTCGAAGGCCGAGGCGGCCGAACTGGGGGCGCGGACGTGGACGACGGTCGTGGTCGCGCTGATCGTGGCGGTGGTGGCGGCGCTGGCGAGCGCGGCGTTCATCGCCGTCCGCATCACCCGGTCCGTGCGGCGGCTCTTGGTCGCGACGGCAGCGATCGGGGAGGGGCGCTTCGAGCACCCGGTCCCGATCGAGAGCGCGGACGAGATCGCCGATCTCGCCCGCTCGTTCAACAGCATGGCCGCGCGCCTCCACGAGGCCGAGACCATGAAGGAGGATCTCTACTCGACGGTCTCGCACGAGCTGCGGTCTCCGCTCACCTCGGTGCGTGAAGCCGCGCACCTGCTGCACGAGGGCGTCCCCGGTCCGATGACCGCGAAGCAGGCGCGGCTCGTGCTCATCATCGAGCACAGCACCGACCGGCTGCTGCGCCTGGTCAATCAGGTGCTCGACCTCGCCCGCCTGCGGGTCGGGCTCCTGCCGCTCGAGCGCCGGTGGTTCGACCTCGACCGCGCGGCGGCCCGGGCCGTCGACGAGCTGCGGCTCCAGGCCGACGAGCGCGGGATCGCGCTGGTCCGGGAGACGAGCCCGGGCACGTTCGGGATGTTCGGCGACGAGGACCGGCTCGTCCAGGTCATGATCAACCTGATCTCCAACGGCATCCGGTTCACGCCGACCGAGGGCACGGTGATCGTCCACCTCATCGACATCGGCCCCGAGATCGAGATCCAGGTGGAGGACACCGGGTGCGGCATCCCCGCCGAGGAGCTCCAGTTCGTCTTCGACCGCTTCCGCCAGGCTCACAGCGGGCGCGGCGGCGCCGGCCTCGGGCTCGCCATCGTGCGGGCGATGGTCGAGGCCCACGGCGGCCGGGTCTCGGTGGAGTCGCACGAGGGCAAGGGAAGCCGCTTCACGGTCGTCCTGCCCCGCCGGGGGGCCGAGCAGTGACGGTGGGGCGGGCGGGGAGAATCGTGGGAGGGGTCCTCCTCGTCCTGCCGCTCGTGTTCGTGTCCGGTTGCGGGCGTGAGCTGGTCACGCGCGGCGACGACCAGCTCGTCGCCGGCAACTACCGGGGGGCGCTGGCCGCGTACGACCAGTTCCTCCGGTCGAATCCCCAGGACGTGGTGGCGGAGCGGGTGCGCGCGACGCGCGCGCTGCTCGCGCGGTACCTGCAGGCGGAGGAGGAGGCGGCGCGGGCGCGCCCCGAGCTGACCGACCTGCGCGCCGAGGTGACGCGGCTCAGGGCCGCGCTCGAGAAGCTCAAGGCCATCGACGTCCAAACCGAGCAGAAGCGATGACGGCGCCGTGGCCCGCGCGCGTTCGGTCTGCCCCGCGGCGCGCCGCGGGGCGGACCGGCCGCGCCGCCGAACGCGATCGGGAGCGAGCTCGGGTGAGCGCATGAAGGGCCGCGTGCTCGTCGTCGACGACGACACCGCCATCCTCGAGGTCCTCGAGATGCGCCTGGCGGCGATGGGGCTCGAGGTGACCCGCGCCCGGAACGCCCGGGACGCGCTGGCGGCCATCCAGTCGCGGTCGTACGATCTCGGGTTGTTCGACCTCCGGATGGAGCCGACGGACGGGATCACGCTGATGCAGGACGTGCACGCGACCCATCCGCGCCTGCCCGTGCTGATCATGACCGCCCACGGGACGATCGAGACCGCGGTGCTGGCGGTCCAGCGCGGCGCCTTCGACTACCTCACGAAGCCGTTCGTCCGCGACGAGCTGCGGACGAAGATCCTGCGGGCGCTGTCGGAGCGGCGCTGGGCGCGGGATCGCGACCGCCTGCGGACCGTCGGCGAGACGCTCGCCTCGTCGGGGATCATGGAGCGGATCCTCGACGCCGTCGCCCAGGCCGCGGTGGAGACGACCGAGGCCGAGTGCTGCGTCGTCTTCCTGCTCGAGAAGGGTCAGCTCACGCCGATGGCCAGCGCGGGATCGCCGCCGCCGGCGTGGGAGCCGCTGCAGACCGCCGCCGCCGCCGCCGTCGAGAAGAGCGCCCCGACGACGATCGCCGGCGCGGAGGGCCGCGTGATGCTGGCCTCGCCCCTGTTCGTGGAGGGCGGCCCCGCGGGCGCGGTCGTCATCCTGGCCCCCGCCCGCGTGGAGCCGACCGACGACGACCTGGAGCTCCTCGCCCTCTTCTCATCCCAGGCCGCGATCGCGATCAAGAACACGCACGAGCTGTCGCGCCTGCGGAGCGGCGCGCTCGCCGCGCTCGGCCGGATGGCCACCCAGGTGGCGCACGAGCTGAAGAACCCGCTAGGGGGCCTCAAGCTCTACGCGCGCCACCTCGAGCAGCGGCTCCAGAAGGCGGGGGATGCCGAGGGGTTGGAGGTCGCGGTCAAGATCGGCCGCGCCATCGATCACCTCGCCGAGCTCGTGACCGAGATCACCGCGTTTGGCGGCACGCCGGAACTCAAGCGTGTGCTCACCGACGTCAACGCCCTGCTGGACGAGTGCCTGGCGCTCGCCCACGACCGCCTCACCGGCCGGCGGATCGAGATCGTTCGGGAGTACGACCAGGCCTGCCCCCCCGCCCTCCTCGACGCCCGCGCCCTCCGCAAGGCGCTCCTCAACCTGATCGTGAACGGTCTGGAGGCGATCGGGGCCGAGGGCGCCCTGACGGTGCGGACCGTCTTTCGGGGCGGCGCCATCGACATCCTGGTCGAGGACACGGGGTGCGGGATGAGTCACGAGACCCAGTCGCGAATCTTCGACCTGTTCTTCACGACCAAGCCGAACGGCACCGGCCTCGGCATGGGCATCGTTCGCTCCGTGATCGATCAGCACGGCGGTCACATGGCGATCGACAGCGCGCCCGGCAAGGGGACGCGCGTCCGGCTGCACCTGCCGGCGGGGAGGGCGGCCTGACATGGTGACGTGGGTGAGCCGGCCGTGAGGCACGCGCGCGTCCTGGTCGTGGATGACGAGCCGACGATCGCCGACGGGCTCCGGATGGTGCTCTCGGCCGACGGCTACGCCGTCCGCGTCGCGGGCACCCTGGCGGCGGCCCTCGGCGAGCAGGCCGACCACGAATTCGATCTCGCCGTCGTCGACATGGTCCTGCCCGACGGCGACGGCCTCTCCCTGCTGAAGGAGCTGAAGTCCCGGGACCCCTCGCTCGAGATCATCGTCGTCACCGCGCACAGCTCGGTGCCCAAGGCGGTCGAGGCGATCAAGGCCGGGGCCTTCTACTTCGTCGGCAAGCCCTTCGACCCGGACGAGCTGCTGGCGCTGGCCAGCAAGGCGCTCGAGCGGCGCCGGCTCGTCGCCGAGACCTCCGACCTCCGCCGCCGGTTGGTCGAGCAGGCCGCGGACGGGCAGATCATCGGCAGCGCGCCGTCGATGCAGCGCATCTTCGAGCTCGTCGAGTCGGTGGCGACCTCCGACGCCAGCGTGCTGATCGTCGGCGAGAGCGGCACCGGCAAGGAGCTAGTGGCCAACGCCATCCACGAGAAGAGCGCCCGCCGGGACGGGCCGTGGGTGAAGGTCAACTGCGCGGCCCTGCCCAAGGACCTCATCGAATCCGAGCTGTTCGGCCACGTCAAGGGCGCCTTCACCGGCGCCACGACCGACAAGTCGGGTCTGCTCGAGGAGGCCAACCGCGGCTCGCTCCTGCTCGACGAGATCACCGAGATGCCCATCGACCTCCAGGCCAAGCTCTTGCGCGTCCTGGAGGACCGGACGTTCCGGCGGATCGGCGGCGCGAAGTCGATCTCGAGCGACTTTCGCCTGATCTCGTCGACCAACCGCAACTCGGTCCTGGCGGCCAAGGAGGGCCACCTGCGGCAGGACCTCTACTTCCGCATCAACACCGTGACGATCACCATCCCGCCCTTGCGGGAGCGCGCCGAGGACATCCCGGCGCTGGTCCGGGACTTCCTCGAGCGCTACCGGTCGAAGCACGGGCGACCGGTGGAGGGCATCGCCCCCGACGCCTACCGCCAGCTCCTGTCCAACGGCTGGCCCGGCAACGTGCGGGAACTCCAGCACGCCATCGAGCACGCCGTCCTCGTCGCGCGCGGCCGGGAGATTTCGGTCTCGGACCTGCCCGAGACGACCCAGGGCGGCCAGGCCGTCGTGGCCAAGGCCGTGCCGACGGGCTCCCTCGAGGAGATCGAGCGCGCGTCGATCCTGCGGGCCTTGGAGTCGACGGGCTGGAACAAGCAGGCCGCGGCCGCGCTGCTCGGGCTCCGCCGGCCGACGCTCTACTCGAAGATGCGGAAACACGACATCCCCCAGCGCCGGTCCTGACGGCGTCGGGCCCTCGGACAGCCCGTCATCAGCCCGACGGGCCGGTCTCCGCTGGCGATCCGTAACTATTTGATCTGGCTCGCCTGCTCCGGCGGCAGCGTTCTTGCTTTTTGCCTTAATCCGATGATCCGTGACAGCGCCGAGCGCCGGAGGCTCCTCGTGATCGACGACGATCCCGCCTGGCGATCGCTCTACCGGCTCGAGTTCGGTGACCGGTTCGAGGTCGTGGAGGCGTCGGACGGCCGCGAGGGGCTCGCCCAGCTCGAGGCGGCGGTGCCGGACCTCGTGATCCTCGACCTCAACATGCCGCGGATGGACGGCGCGGGGTTCCTGGCCTGTCTAGATACCCGCGGGGTGAGCACGCCGGTCATCCTCTGCTCGGCCCTGGAATCCGAGGCGCGGCGGCTGGCCGGTCCGACCGTCCGCGTCGTGCCCAAGTCGCCCGACCTCACCGAGCTGAGCCTCGCCATCGTGAACCTCGCCCCCGCCGGGCGCTGACCGGGACTGCCGGCAGGACGAGCATCACGGGCCCCCTGCCCAATTCGTAGGCACTCCCTCTCCCGTCTCGATTGCTGCCCCGCTTCGCAAGCTGCTGAATCGCAACGCTTTCGATAGAACCTGGCACCGGCATGCGCGTTGCTTAGCGATTCCGGGCCCGGAGGGCCAGATGAAGAAAATCGAGGCGATCATCAAGCCGTTCAAGCTCGACGACGTGAAGGAGGCGCTGACCGGCATCGGCGTCGTCGGCATGACCGTGTCCGAGGTCCGCGGCTTCGGGCGTCAGAAGGGGCACACCGAGCTGTATCGCGGCGGTGAGTACACGATCGACTTCCTCCCCAAGATCAAGATCGAGGTGGTCGTGCCCGACCCGATGGTCTCGAAGGTCATCGAGATCGTGGCGGCGGCGGCCAAGACCGGCAACATCGGCGACGGCAAGATCTTCGTGAATCCCGTGTCGACCGCCGTCCGGATCCGCACGGGGGAGCGCGACG
>WNFQ01003898.1_pt1 | contig 13211 bp, 19 predicted proteins | sample 5400171 | NCBI WGS metagenome assembly WNFQ01 (sample SAMN13153356, study PRJNA577476) | soil metagenome | isolation source: 20 cm soil under Madrone tree | place: USA:California | collected 2016-06-14
CCCTCCAGCCTGAGTGAGGAACGTCACGGTGGACGATCTGTGGGGTCGGCAAGACCCTGCGCTCCTCTCTTAGGCTCATAGCCATCACCCTCCCCTCCTCCAAACCCGCTCTCCGTCCTTCAAGAAACCCCTCGTCCCTGCCCTCGTCCCAACCCTCATTCCGTCCTTCTTCCCATCCATCCTCCCTCCCATCATCATACCTCCGGATCAGCGCCAGCCGGATGCCCTCCTGCCGACCCTCATCATGAGCCTGATAGTCCCTCAACGCCGACTGCCACCTGCGCGCCAAATCCCGAGCCTTAGCCGCAGCATTATCCGCCTCCTCCTTCTGCCGCGCCAACCGCTGCATCTCGCTCGTAACCCGACGCAACTCCCGCTCAACAGTCTCCAACTGCATCCGTGCCCTCTTCGTCTCTTCCTCCGCCCGAGCAGCATCCAGCTCGGACCGGTGCAATCCCTGTTCCACAACCGCATTCCGGCTACTCGCCTCGCGCACCCGCGCCTCCGCCAGCGTGGCCCGGCTCTCGGCCCCGTCCGCCCGACGCATCTCCGTTTCCAGCCGGTCACGCGTGATCTGCAATAGCGCCTTGAGATTCGACGAGTTCCGCTCTTCCTCCACCAGCATGAGCGTCAACATCGGATCCGTCCCACCGGACCGTTCCCGCTCCCGCGTCCGGTCGCGACGGTTGCCATTGCGCTCGCGCGACTTGGACTTGGACCCGTGGAATTTCGTGCCCGTTGGGCTATGGGCACGGCCTGAACGCTGGCGCGAACGCGAGTGCGACTGTGACGGTGAGCTCGGCTGGATTTCTTCCAGGGGTGGAAGATCGAGGAGGTCGAGGAGGGGCGATGGAGATGGGAGAGGAGGTAAGGGGATTTCGGCGTCTAACCCACGCAAAACGGAGAGGAAGGACATTGGACTGCTAAGCGGAGCGACGGAAGAAGAGAAGAAGAATGTGGAGGAGTGTCATTATCAGCCTCGCGGGTGAAGCACCATGGAACACGGGGCAAACCGTACTCTTTAGCATCCGCAAAGTCCTCGATTAACACACGGGGTTGAAAAGGAGGTTCTATAGGTGCAACGGGACTCATCCTTGTGGCCAGTGTGTGAGTGTGGTGTGTGAATTAGAAGGGGGGGAGGGGAGAAGTTTCTTTTACGTGCGTGGCGTTGATTGGGTTTATAAGATTTATAAATACAGGACGGGGGATGCGAAAGTATCGCCTCCCGCAGCATGGGTGCGGTACGTATGGTGTAGGATGTCAGAGGGCCCAGAAGATCCCGCACTAGCTCTCAAGGGGCTGTGTGGTGCCAATCACTAGGCGCTCGCCGCGTGCCGTGTGTCGCTCCAGTTGCACTTTCCAACGTGTATCACACGAGTTTTGGTGTGCCTGTGATGAACTTGTGGAGTTATTATGTATGTACCGTGCTCATTGCGGTGCTGTCGTGTCGTGGTACCAGGGATACCCGGGGGCCAGTGTCGGTCAAATTACGGAGAGCCCGGGGAATGTGCTTGCTGACCGCGCTGACCTCACATCACAGATCGGGAGATGTGCATATTGTCAACTTATGGTTCTTGGGTTCTTGACCGATACCCTATGTGCATACAAGTATGGCTGTGCGCTTCAACCAGTGGCAGAAAGCGATACCAGCCTCTGGCAGGTACTGTACCCCTTACGGGTAATCGCGGAGATGCGGCGGGGGTGAGAAGATCTCCGGGATCTGCTGGGAAGCATAAGAGAAACGTGACAAGTAGCCATGAGGACTTTCCCGTCCCATCCTGGGATTACTGTACGCCCATACTAAATTGGCCACACTGCACCGCCTGTGATCAGACAAATATACCCAAGCAGGCTAGGACAACCAAATACTGTGTCTATCTCTGCCAAATGACATGACACCGGCAGCTCAATTTGATCACTCGTCCTCCTCGACGTCTCCGAATTCGAACATCCCGTACCGACCGCGCTTCGCCTCACCAACCGCTTCCCGGAGCTTCTTCTGCACCTGCGGGTACGACGCGAGATACTTGCATCCCTTGCGGTCGATAGATGCGACACCGTCGCGTACCAAGTCCACATTGATCGACGCGAGTGGGTCTTCAGCCGTTGCGGGATCTGCGGGGTCAATAAGCCGGAGGTGTAGCGTCGAGCCTTCCTTATGGTCAACGTTCGCAACCAGTTTGCGCCCATCGCATAATTGGTGGAAGCGATTCACTGCATCTTGCCGATATTCGCTATCTTCACCAACGAGCTTCACAAAACTGCCATGATCAACATCAATAGTGGTGAGTGATAAGTCGGGTGTGTTAGATGCCCTAGACAAGTTGCGCACCTGAGACGCGCGTCATGTGCCTGACCGGGCAGCTTTTGGAATTTGGGGTCTAGAGGCCGGATATCTGCAAAACCAATTGTATCTTGGTTGCCGTAGTCGATAAAAGTGACCTCCGCCTCGCGCTTCACGGGCGATACGCGACGAATCTTGGCCCGGTACCATGCACCATCCGAAAATTTCGCAGACACGAGATCACCGGCTTTGGGCGCAAAACCGGGCGGCGGCGTTGTACCTTTGTAGTGAGCAGAAAAGTCGCGCATAAGTTGTGCCAGTGATGCGATCCCTGTAAATATCACAGCAGGTCAAAGTCAACTCTAGCAGAGTAAAGTAGCCACTGCAACAAATTTACCCTCAGTATTAAGGATTTGTACCGAAAAGTTGAAACCATTTTTTGTCCGCACGTCACTTACGATGACGTCGATATACTCTGTTCTTCGGGCGCTAAAATCTTCCACTTCGACTTTTGCTTGCCTGGCTACATCTTCATCATAGTCAGACCAGATCTGCGTACACGTTAGAAAGTAACCATGGTAAAGAAAAGTACATATACATACATTACGCCGGTCTTTTTTTGCTTCTTCCTGGGTGAGATGTCAATAATGTTGCTCACCTCAGAGAGACTCACTTAGTGGTCTACCTCAGCGTCATAAAGCTGCTTCGCCCACGAAAGCGTGTCCGCTGAAAATGAATGAACGGTGGCGAAGCCCTCGGTAACAAGCGTGACGGCAGCGTTTTCATTTTTATTGAGGTACAATGCGCCGATGAACCCGCCTGACTTGTCGATCGTCTCAATTTCGATCTCTACATCACGTTGCATATATCGCCGTGTTGCGAACTCGGCAGCTTCGTTACCATAGGGTTCGCTTTTTTCGGATGTATTACGTGCAGCGCGCGGTGCGCGGATACCTAATTACACGATTTAGCGGACGAGATCCTCACAAAAGTTGATTGCAAATTACCGCCAAGGACAAGCGTGAGGACTTGGTTGTCTTTGGGGAGGAGGATCCTGTGAGTGGTACCACATACGAAGCCTGCACGAACTATACAGACTCATGGCTTACTTGAATCGTGATCCAGCAGCAACGTAGTCAACAATTGCTGGGATTCTACCTAGTCGCTTGAAGCCGTTCAAGAATTGAGCTGCGCGATTGTTCGCCTCAGACAGATTCAAGGGTGGTTTCGGCGCTGATTGTTCCTTTCCGGAATGAATCCCCCGCCCTTCTGTCGCAGCACTAGATGGGTGAATGAGTTTTTATTATACACCCGAAGAAACCTCCACGAACGCTTGCTCTGCAACCATCAACTTGTCATAATCAGGTGAACGGTCCTCGTCGTCGCGTTTGTGTCTTACGACACTCGCAAGTCCTTTTTCAATGAGTTGTTCTGCTATGTTACTGTAGACAGGTCAGAGAAAGCACCAATAAAGTCAAGCTTTAATTGACTGACACGTTTTGGTTTCCCACACGGACGGTCGTAGATTCTCGTTCCCGGTATTCGCCTTCGCGAGGGCGGGTAAAGTCCACCTGGACCTTGACATGCTTCCCAATTAGCTTTTTTCGGAGAAATTCACGGGCTTCATGTGCGTAGTACGCCTGCTTTGGGTCTGACAGCCTGTCCACCATGTAATCAATGTGATCAACAACATCCAGTCTAGTCCAGATCAAGATGCGGACAAACGCACTTGGGGCCACGGGTCGAGCTCAGCTGTACCCTCCGCTCTTTACCATCCTTGCTCAGAACGGAAATCTGATCTCCGGACCACACGCGTATGACACTGCCCTCGAAAGTTCGCTCCGTGCCATTGGCTGTTCCAGATATTGATTTGCTGAGGGCGGGTGCTGTTGGGGCATTTGCATGCAACCCAAGACGCTTCTCCTTAGCTGCGCGGTCGGCGGCGCGAAGCTTCTCCGAGCCGCCATAAGGTGCTAACATCCCTGAGTGCCATTCGACGAAATGTGCCAGCCCGGCCCCAAGAAGGAACTCAACGATGTTCCCCACGGGATGCAGAACTGGAAAGCAAAGACTGGGTAAACACAAACAACGGAAATCCCGCGAATTAACCGGAAAAGCCGACCTATGCCGATGAATATGCTCGCAGGCGGTGGTGTGCTATTACCATTGGTCTGGAACGGCGTGGCGGTCGCGGTAGGCAGTGAAAGAAGTTGTACTTTTACTGTGCGTTGAAGTAGACGCGATTCGGTGAAATATTTCGCCTAGATGGTTTGGACGAGAGAATTAACTTGTGGACGGCATTCGTTAGATATCTATATAGACTCACTTCGTCTCCCAAAGGCTCAGATGTTTCTCCCTGTTTTGATGCCGAACGTGGACTGCGTGCCCCTGCAAGAGTAATGTTGACAAATTGGTGTTCATCGTCAGGCATGAACAGGCGGACCCGGAGGGTAGTTCCGTCCCGGACAGACTCAACAATGGCTAGTTGAAACGTAAACGTTAGTTTGAGTGCAGACATGAAAGTTCGGCTTGCTTACCATCCATCTGCTTCCCTTTCCACTCATTAATGAATCCTTGCGAGTCCAAGGGCATGTTGTGTATGACTTGTCGCGCCTGGGAAGAAGAGATGATGTCCCCGACGCCAAGCAAACAGCAGAAGTAGTTACTTTGGGCCCGTGAGGATTCCATAGACCGCGACTAGCAGACTTTGCTTCTGACTCGAGGCCTTTCCGACGGAGGTCATCATCAGTCGGTTCGCGTTTGAGATCCTTCACTTTAGCCCAGCCATGCAACAACAATTCATTGGTGATATCAACACCGTTGACCTCGCCGTTACCAATGTCACGGGGTATGTCTCCCTCGCCTGGAGGAAGTTGGTGCGAAGATGTAAACGTAATTTCCTTGCCGACTGTGAGCGCGCGCAGAAAGTCGCGTGCCTCATATGCCCACGGCTAACAAGATGCTAGGGATCAGTCAAGCATGGGCAGTAGAAGTAGAGTGCTTACTTCATCTTCCCTGGATGCATTTCCCAGCTTGGGTGAGGACACGTCGGCGAGGTATAGGACCCTGGGGGACTGGTCAGACTTGTGAACAATCTGGTCCTGAGGAGCTCACCTTTCCTTAGGCGACTGTCCCTGTGGTCCCGGGCGACCACGAAGCACGAGGGAGTCTCCAGAGATGACACCTAAGAGACGAAGGGAACACTTTAAAAAGATGTCGTATCCGAGGAGGTGGTCAGGTGTTTACGGACTTTTTACGATCTTTCTCGAGAAAAAAAATCGATGTCAGAGCCCTGTGGCATACAAACTTGCAATAGAAAAGGCTCACAGCTTTCATCGACATTTTGTCTGGTTGATGGGAAGAGTGAGGATAAATCAATAAACACAACAGACAAGCGCGGCCCGGTCCGTCAATCCAAGGATGCCTTTCTACCAGATTCTGTGCATCGCCGCACACAACCCTGACTACGTACGTGAGGAGGCTTTTAGTATCCATACTCTTCCTTATCATCTCGGCCTCCACAGCGGCAAATCAAAAGCCTCGTCCGCCTGGCGGCCACCCACATACAAAACAACGGCGGTGTCGTTCGCGGAATTCAGTACTTGGGCCTTGACACGCTTCCTCAACGCATGCGATCACATGGAACGAATCATGATCACGGAGAGTGCGTTCTGTCATCCTCTTCTGCCCTTCTAGAGACCTATCTTTGAAACGGTTCCCTCTGTCAGCTACTGGACCATGCATTTTGACGTGTCGCCTGAAAAGCAGAAAAGCCTAAGCAAGCTTCTGCGCAAGGACCCGCGTGTTATCCGCGCGACAGTGTTGAAGATGGGCGAGCGCATCGAAGACGTTGCGTGGAGATATCCAAAGACTATCATACGTACTCAAGATGAACCAAAAGTCCCTTGATTCAGGCTGGACGGCGAGTTGTCAACGTCATATATGCTTGATAGTTTTGTATTAGACTGCGCCCCGTCGGTAGACACTCAAATCCAGGATGAGCACTCGCCACACACGCATGGATATTCTTTACGCGTCTTATTCCTCTGCTCAACCCATGCAAGAACGTCATACAAGTCCTTGACTACATGTACCCTCTTTATGGTTCTGAAATCGAACTCGGTACCTATCTGCTCTCCCTCTCCACCCGGTCCCCCTCTTTGTAACAGTAACGCATGAAGTCCTGCATTGTCCGCTCCAAGGTAGTCCCTGCACTGGCATGTCACAGAGCGAGAAAGCAAAACAGACGGCATGCAACTTACGCTCGGAAATCATCCCCAACATGTACAGTTTCCTGCGGGGTGGCACCTCCGCGTGCGCATGCGGCGAGGAAAATAGATATCGACGGCTTTTCTATACGTTCTACTTCGCTTATGAGCAAAGGCGAGAGGTGTTTGGATACCCCAAGGTCCTCGAGGACATCCACTGGATGAGTTATGAGAATACAGCCATTCCCCGCGGTGCAAGAGCACACCTATTCGCGCATCCGAGTTTGTGATAAGACCAGTGCGCACGCCCATCTCACGAAGCCTGTGGACTGTTAAGCGTATCAACTCTTTCGTCCACAGGCAAGGCCACGCAACGCAGGTAGAGAGAGGACGCACGCGTCGCGAGAGTGTCGTCAAAGAGACTATATCCTTCACGAGAGCTGAATCGCTTCATGAGGCTCGGCACGATCGTACCAAGATGTCTCTCAACGGCTAGTGGGTCCGCGCCTGCGCCAATCGCCGTCCGAGAGATAACTTCACTCCACCACCTTTCTACACCTGCACGGTATGACGGCCTCTCTGCCTGCAGTTGCCGAAGTGCTAAAACATACCATGTTTCCTGAGTCTCGCGAAAGCTGTATATTTGTAGGGAGAAGGGCACACCAAGCTTCAATGAGCGAGCGATCGCGTCTGGTGGGAGCGTGCCGAGATGGGGACTGAATACTTGTGCATATTGGACGTGAATAGGTTTGCGGGGTGTGATGAGGGTGTGTAATGCATCGAAGGTAACGAGGCGTATCATTTAAATCCACAGAGGCCTACTTGTAATTGTCTCGGATAACGGGAACACCTAAACGGGCCGAGTAAACTCGACTTTCTCTCGTCGTCTCGACACAACCGATAAAATCTGGATACGGGGTCATGAGGCATCCTGAACTCCAGGATAGCGACAGGTTCAAAGCAGTAGTTTCCCAAGAACGGACACGACTCCGTCAACTACATCCAACACCAGAGGACATACCCACCTGCATGAGCGTCTTTGATGATTTCCTCTCATGCAACAGTATGTCTCTGTGTTCCCAGGGGGTTTGACGCACGCCATTGAAATCACTTTAGTTCTAGGTACCCAACTCAAGTCGATATACCGCTTTGGAGAGATGGCACACTGCTCTGTTAAATGGAACGAGTTCAAGTTCTGCATGAGCACCAAGGGTCTACACCCGGAACAAAGGCGCGATGCGTGGATACGGCACCGCGCAGAGTGGTGGGCAAGGCGGAGATTGGGGTTGAGCAGTGAGAATGTGTGGGAGATGAGAACGTACGTTGACTTGTTCACTACAACTCATCGTGAGCGTTCTCACCGAATGACTTGCAGAGAACCGTTAAGGGATTATCCACCGCCTTTGCCCTCACAAGACGCCATGGGCGCTCTTGTAGAATAAAATTCAATCTTTGGCTCAATTTTACAGTTTAACCAACGGTCGCCCCTGTCTTTGAGACCACTTTGGAATACTGTCGAAGTGTTGGAATTGATATTCAATAACGGCTTCCTCGTGCCCAACCTCATGCTAATGTTGTATACTACCAAATTGTCGACTTCTTCCTCCCCATTCTCAAGGATAAAGTCATGGAGATCATGCCCGTGCAGTAACAAACTCCAATGCCTTCGTTGCTATCGGGGACTTTGATGGGCATGTCGGTCTCAGTGTCAAGTGCGCAAAGGAAGTTGCAACGGCTGTCCGTGGTGCAATCATCCTTGCCAATTGCCAAGCTTTCTGTTGTCCCAGTCTGTCGTGGTTGGGAGGGGGGCAAGTTGGTTTGATATGCGTGGGACACAAGCATGGGCACAGATCTCCCTCTGTCGGCGGTTAAGTTAGGCCGTCTGTGAACGGCGGGTACATAGATGTGTTACGGGCTCAGTAAATGGAAGGCTGTCAGGTCAGCGCCTGTCAGCCACGGATGACACCGAACTGCCCAAACCTTCCCGTCTTGGGCACAGGGTAGCTTGTTATGCAAGAGCATGTCCTTCTTCTCTCGAAAGAGGAAGCACTCGGCCCCTGCCATTACATGGTCTGCTTATCCCCCATTAAGACGGTCGCTATCGCCATTTCTTCGATCTCATCATGCGCTTTCCACGACTGCCACTGCCGCTGGCGAGTTGTTCCTCTTTGGAGGTTATGCACACGGCTCTAGAAGCAATGACCTATATGTGTTCTCAACACGGGATTTCTCCACAACTCTCTTGCAGACCAGTGTAGAGACTCCCAGCCCACGTTGTGGATATGGTGCTGCGCTCACTAGCGCTCACTTTTTGATTTGGGGCGGATTGACGAAAGATAGGCAAAATCAGGTCCCTGATGATTCACTTTATCTTCTCAACCTCGGCATGTCGATCTTTTGATGTCAAGACCCGCTCCAGCTGATCAGAGCTTCTTGCATTCCAGTATCGCGAAAGTGGACCGGCGTCGTGGTCAATGGTCCTGGGCCCTGCGGTCGTTATTACCATACCATGACTTTGGTTGGTTCCAATCTCTTCGTCTTCGGTGGCCAGGTTGACCAAAAGAGTTTTAATGATATGTGGGCACTCGATTTGAATTGTTGTACGTTTTGCCCCTCGCTTCCATGAGCCATTTTTACTAGATATTCCCACAGTAAATTCGAATCCTCATTGGGAGTCATACGAACATGCACCCAGAGACAGGAAGCCCCCTCCGAGGTGGGGTCATGTTTCAGTAACCACCGGCGACCGTATCATCATGTTCGTACTTCTCTCATCCTCGCCCTCTCCCCTCATTATAATATCTTGTAGATTTGGTGGTGGTGACTACGAACATCGGTATAACGACACCTGGTCGTTTGACATTTCGACACGAAAATGGACTGAACTACAATGCACGGGGTCCATTCCGTCTCCCCGTGCCGGACATGCCGCTGCCCTTGTCGATGATATTATGTATGTCTTTGGTGGGCGTGCCATTGATGGATCCATACTAGGAGATCTGACTACCTTGAACCTGTCAAGTAAGTGGTTTGGCATGTTCAGCCTCATGCACTCGTTCAAATACAATATCTAGCTCAGCGATGGACCTCATTTCATGACATAGGACCAAGTCCAAGCGCAAGGGGGAATCATGCGATGGCTTCTGACGGGACTCGAGTCTTTGTGCTTGGAGGAGTATCATCAGCGGGCGTACCGGTGGAGGTGGATGAAACTAAGCCCATTCACGTTCTCAACACAAGTAGGTACTTTCTTTTTGTCATTTCATCTGGATAGCCTCCAACATCGAAAACGCAGAACAACTCGATTACTCGAAACCCTTCTCCAACGATGTCAATCCTGGTGAGAAGACCACCCAACTTGCCCGGAAATCATCCGCGGATCCTCTGAGCCAGGGACAACCACAAGAGCCGACATCCTCTTCGTCGGATGCCCACGCAGCACATCGTACTCCCTCTTTTCAAAGAGCTACCCCCGAAGAATCGGGCCACCCCGCCTCCCCGCGGATTACTCATGAGCGTCTCGTTGAGTTTGAACAGAAGCTGTCAGCAATGCTTGCTGCGCAAACCGAGCGGGACCGGCGCATTGCACAACTAACTGATGAGCTTGCACAAAATAGTGCTCTACTTAAACAGTCCGAGGCAAATGCCCAACGAGAACTTGCAGAGGTGCGTGGCGAGCTCGAGGTGAGGAAGTCCGAATTGGCGGCGCTCCATTTACGACTCAAGGACGCTGAGAGTGGTTGGGCCAAGAGCAAAGCAGAGGCAGGCACATCGGAATGACTCGAGGGCATGTTGAGAGACTGGGCTGAGGCCCGCCTGATCCGGTCGCCGCTCCTTGATGCGCATATACACCATTACACCTCAACAAAGAAAATGATGAGGGCCCCTGTATCGACGAGTGCGCCACGCCGGCCATAATCGTCCACTGAAAAGAAAATCAGGCCGAGAAGGATGGGTTGCATTGCAAGGAGCAATGCGAAGCGTTTCAGAAGCCAGATCTGTAGCAGGCCACCGGTCTGCGAGTAGGTCTGGCCGTACACATAACGAATGAGGAAATGGTCTCATCAACCTCGCAGAACTGAAATCTCTTCAGAAATGGACGTTTGGGAGCATCGACCACTGCAGGTGAAGATGTTCAGTATATCAGGTCGGAATCAATTGGATATGGCTTAGAGATGGTTATTGAACGACTTATAGAAGTGTGTGATAGTGCAGTGGAAGAGAATAGGGGAATATAATAGCTGTTTTATCGAACTTTCGGAATTATTTGATTTATTTTTATAATATAAAACTTGATTTGGAGAGTGTGGCGGTGGCAAAGAAAGCGCAGTACATCAGCGTTATCATACTGTACAGATTGAAGTTGGAGCGAGAAGGACAGAATAAGTTCTATGGGCTCTATAATACTATTCTCAATGAATGCTTCCCTTCCACCCAATTCACGGTCACACCCCAGTACCCCACTGTAGAGGCTCCGGCAGGTGGTACCGGCGCCATCGATTTCGCGATCAGCTATGTCATTGAGCCGTTGAATCTCGACAGCCCCATTTTCTTCGTCGAAATCAAGCCTCCCACACACCTTCCTTCCATATCCGCCCGTAAGGAAGCCGAAAACCAAGTTCGACTCCGGTTCATGCAACTTGCCCATCTAGTCCGGATACCGAAGTTGTATGGAGTCAGCGCCATAGGAAGACAACTCTCCTACTACGCATATGAAAGAGCCAGCGGTAATGTCGAACCTGTTGCCTTGGCGGACTCCTCCACCTCAATTGTGGACACTGCCCCTATTGAGAGGTGGGACACGAATATCATGGAAGAGGAGGGTCGTGCCAAGTTCTTGGCGGTAGTAGAGGAAATTAAGCAAATGGTCGCGATCTTGGGTACGGGTCTATGTATTCTGTTGTGCAACCTTCTCTTACATCATTCTAGGGGCGTAGTGGTATGTTTTGTCCCTGTGAGCTAGTCTGTGGCATCGACATCCATTGATGGTGAGGGGTGTCACAGAAGTTGGGGATTAGCCAGTGTGTTACTCAGTTATAGCTTCCTTTCCATTACATGTAAAATAATCTTGATTTTCCGTTGTCCTGGCCACGCTGCGGACCCGTTCAGCGTCGGCGTCGTGAGTAACTGCCGCGACTTTTGGACGCGTGGGCACGAACTGGGTGTCGAGTACGATCGGCTGTACTACGAGGTCCCGGCGGAGGGACTTTGGGAGGCTTCTGAAGAGACCCCCTTGCAGCTATAGCCGATAGCCAATGACATATTCATTCAGATTTGAATCATTTGATCAGAGTGGGCAGGTGTTTTATTAAGAAAAGAGCAGACCTAAAATGAATTGAGCTGCCCCACATCTATCTGCTGATATGCTGTAGCACTTACCACCAAATGGACAAGGGGCAGCAGGGCCCAGGGAATGGGGTATATTGAACAAAGTTGAGAGTTTTGCTGAGGGGAATGAAAAGAATGTGCATTTAGGGCCATGAGCAATTTTATGAGAGGGGTAAAACTAGTCACTAGCTCACTTTCACTTTCTCATGAACGTTCCATGTCGCAAGCCGTTCCTGAGGCCAGTATACGCTGAAACACTAAGGCGTAAAGGCCTTCATATTAACTGAATGCAGAGATGTGGCAAAGAGAGCCTTTCACTGTATTATTATTGCCAATATCATTGTCGATGTTTTAACCCTTGTGATGTAACTTACTAGTACAGTACACTGTCCGGCATCCGTGCCGCGCGCCGTTGAGCAAGATGAGGACCTCACTTATCTTCCTTAGCTTATTCGGGCTCGCACATTCTGTTCAAGTCTACTTCCACCCATCGACGTCTTCGGATCGTTACCAGATTCCCATGCTAACGCCCTCGTGGCGAAGCACCTTCACCTTGACCGGTTCGAGCCCCAGGACCTCCTGATCAAGCATTCGTCGGGAAGGGTCCACAGCATGCCGTTCTTCTCTCGGAAGAAGCACTCCCCCCCTAACTCGGCCCCTGCCATTGGACTCGCCTCACACTCGCACCCTGTCTACCCATGGTCTGCACATGCTCCCCCATTAACAAAGTCACCATCACCATTCCCTCGATCTAGTTATACGCTATCCACGACTGCCACTGCAGCTGGCGAATTGTTCCCCTTTGGAGGTCGTGCACACGGCTCTGTATACAACGATCTATGAGTGTTCTCAACACGGGATTTCTCCACAACTGTCTTGCAGACCAGTAGAGAGACTCCCAGCCCACGTTACGGACATGGTACTGTGCTCACTAGCACTCTCATTTTGGTTTGGGGCGGGTATACGAATTTTAGTGGCAAGAATGTGCAAAATCAGGGCCATGATGATTCACTTTATCTTCTCAACCTGGGCATGTCGGATCCTTTGATGTCAACACCCGCTTCAGCTGATCAGAGCTTCTTGCTGTCTAGTATCGCGAGAGTGGTCCCGCGTCGTGGTCAATGGTCCCGGGCCCGGCGGTCGTTGCTACTATACGATGAGTTGGTGGTTCCAAGCTCTTCGTTTTCGGTGGCCGGATCGATGATAGGCATGTTAATGATATCTGGGCATTCGATTTGAGTCGTTGTACGTTTGCCCCTCGCTTTCATGAGCCATTTTAACTAGATATTCCCGCAGTAAATTCGAATCCTTTTTGGGAGTCATACGAACCCGCACCCGGAGACAGGAAGCCCCCTCCAGGTGCGCTCATGTTTCGGTAACCACCGGCGACC
>WNFQ01003872.1_pt1 | contig 13208 bp, 13 predicted proteins | sample 5400171 | NCBI WGS metagenome assembly WNFQ01 (sample SAMN13153356, study PRJNA577476) | soil metagenome | isolation source: 20 cm soil under Madrone tree | place: USA:California | collected 2016-06-14
CACCTTGATTTCCAAAGCTGGTGCCACATTCCCACGCCGTGTGAGCTCGATTGACGTGTCTGATGACCTCGAGACCGATGTCCACGCCACAGGCACGTCGTATCCCTGCTGCCATGCCACGCCATACCACGTCAGGCGAACGTGTGCAACTGAGACGAACCAGGAACCGGGCGACGATCGAATAAGGAGTAGGCTCAAACATCTTTGCGTACTCACATCAATCTACTCTACGAAAATTAATGTACAGTAACTGTGGCCACCTGTTTTGTGGCCAGAGCGCTACCAGGGAAGGGAAAACGCATCCTAAGGACGAACGTGACGCCCTGCTCGACCCGCCAAACACGGGTCGTGATTGTCCCCCAGAGACCGCGGAGAAATCCCGCAGATTTCGAAAAAGCGGAGATTTTAATATGACTTGACTTGCAGGAATTAATGATCTCGATAACCTCCAAGTGCGTAAGGGGGTCATACTGTATTGTTCAATTCATTGCTCCAGGGTATTTTTTTTTGAATCTGAATTTGTACAGTATTCCGCGGAACGTGCAACTTGGCACAGAGGCGGTCGCGAAGAGTACCGCGTTATGACTAGAATGTATGGGTATTAAGGAAATGAGATACTGTAGCCGGGGCTTCTATAGGACATTTTACAATATAGAATAGAAACGAAAGAGTAAAAAATTTCGAAATTCCCATGCTTTTTACGTCTTCAAATCAATTACCTCCTTTCCCACTCCTGTTCCTGTTGAGCTGCCACATTGTGTGTTGGGCCTTCGCCATCCCCGGCCATTATTCTCCATGTCTTCCAAGAGAACAAATATTGGTGTGGGTCACCGTGTGGCATATGTGACATCTGAGAAAACTGACATGACATATGCCACACCAATATATACGGTCTTCAGTGCCCTGAACCACTAGCCGCCATGCCTGCCACCCATGCGGCCCTGAGCATCGACCATAGAAGCGCCGGAATCTCCGTGCTCTGAAAAGAGAGAATGACCCGTCGTAGGCAAGGAAGGGCCAATCCTTGGAATCGAGAGTACCAACCTTCAAGTTGCTAACGTAGTTGTTGCGGACATAAGATGCGATCTCCCAGGTTGTCTGGCATAATTGTGAGGATACCTGGTGTGGCTAAGGCTAGCGCCGCGATAATAGGTTTGTCGTCCTTACCAAGGAGAACCGAGAGGCGCGCGAGAGAAAGAATGTCGACGACGGGGTAGCAGTCCCATGATGCGAACGCAAATGACAAAATCTCTCAGCAGCTCCTCCCGGGAGCATGGAAACCACAGCGCTGCCACGCCGTCGACCGACAAACCTCCGAGCTCCTCGACGACGCGCTCGCCGTCTTCTTCCGCGGTGCGCCCCCTCTCCTAAAGCCAATCCCATACCTCTCCCTGGAGTGTTTCCAGTAGGAAGCCCAAGCCAGAAAAGGCAGTGGTGGAGGAGTCGAAATGAGAGGATCCGCACGTTATCGCCGTGCCGTCTTAGTGGAACGTAGAGAGTTGAATGTTGAGGCCATTGAGGGGCGTCGGCTAAACCGATCGTCGTTTTTCAGAAATACGGGGGAGAGGAGGGGTTGTAGAGGCGGGAGAGAATATGATTCGTTCGTCGGTCTGGGATGGATCTGGGATGGACGCGACTGATGCCAGTCATGCCACGGTTGATCCGGACCGGTCCAAGTACTTCATCTTTGGACGGGAATGTGCCAGTGGGAATGGAATTGTGTGATGGAATTGTGTGCACCGCCTATATACAGGCGAAAATAGGCAGAAGCTCATCGCATACTTCAGCATCAGGGGTAGTGAAGGCTTGGTGCCATCGCTATTCGAAGGCGCTGTTCGGCCCAAGTCCGACTCTGTTAATGTGGCAGTGCCTCGGTGCGAACTGTGAGACCGTCACCGCCTTGCCGGAACCATTGGCGGTCGAGTCGAGTGTTTTGCGAAACATGCCAAAAGACCAGGAAAGGCCGGAAGAAATGCGCAAGCGCTCTTCGAAAGGCGCGATTGGAACAGGCCTAAATTCAGTGACTTCAGAAAATCACGGGCAACATCACAAGATACGATAGTCATTCATCAAACCGAGTAGTATGTGGCACAACTACTAAGGTTCCGGGAGACGACCAGAGATATAAAGTTAAGCGCTGAATAGGATAGCGTGACGAGGCGCGAGAACGAGTACAAAGCTAAGTTACCTAGTAATCTGGCAGTAAAAAATCAATTTGTCGTACATTCGGCAGGCCTCTATTGTCCCAAGCCATGTTTCCTCCGGAAAATCATGCTTTTAGCACAGGGGCTTGTGTGCCTCTGCCCAGACGCTCGTGTGCAGCATCGGCGAGCTCGTATGCGGGGCGATAGCGCGCGGTACGGTTAGCGCCTTCGCGCGAATCGCCGGCATCTCCCTCAACACACCCATCTTGTGGTACTCCTTGTTCAGCCTTGTCAGCCACCGCAACAGCCTGTTGGATGGGGCATCCATGGCATTCCGTCACAGGGTCGCTGACGATCAATTGAAGACTCGTGACGTCGGGTAGATCACTTTGCTCTCTTTGCGTCGACGGGGATTCGGGGAGAGAGGTGCCACTGGGTTTGGTGTTAGCGCGATAGGAGGATTTTGAGTCGGGGGAAGTAATGGCCGAAGTCATTTTTGTTGGTGCGGCGACGGTTTCTGGGAGGGTGGTGTGGTGTGGGTTCAAAAAGGAGCCTGGAGGAGTCAAAACTAGTGATCGAGTCAATGGTATATAATTGATCCGAACTGCGCTCACGTGACGGTGCCTGACTGACATCGTCGTCACGCACAAGCAGTGCTGGATTTCGGAAAGTGTTGTACGTGGAACCGAGAGAGGTGTATCTGTCGTAGAAAACAGAAGATTGGAGAGAGATATAGGAAGAAAAAAGCAGACGGACCCTTCGTCGTACAAAGAGCAATATGGTATCTTGAGCAGGCGAAGGAATGTCCAGACATCTGCGTAGCCCCAGTTAATGATAGGGTGTACGCGTACGAACGGCGGCCAGTCAGGGTCTGTCTTCACGCGGAAGACCAATGTCGCTGAACGTCTGCAAGTAAAACCGACTGGGATACCAGGTGATGAACGGCGCACCTCCATGTGGGTCAGTTCGCCGCGTGCCGATAAGTATGGCCTCAACCGTAGGGAAACGCGCACGATACAACTCTAACCCTTCTCGCATATTGTCAGTGTCATCGGTTGATGCATCATTGAACCGTCTCGACGTCTCGACAAACCGAGGTGGAGTGCAAGTGAAGATTGACAGGTTATAGACCCGTGCGGCATGGAAAATGAAAGCTTCGAGGGCAGGAAAGGGTGATGGTACAGGTATATAGAGTGCTGGAATTGAAGGGTGGATAGCTCGCTTGGCGAGGGCGGCAGCATACAGGTGGAGGAGGATAGTACCTGGGAACTGTGGGTAACCATCTTGGCGATATTTTTAAATCGCTACGTACAGTCCTTGCCACCATTGAAGCTCAGAGAGACTTTATCTGGACTAACAGGCAAGCAGTTAGCGAATGCATGGGAAAATGGCACTGATGACAGGCTAAGGGTCGTGGAACTGGGTCGCGCACCCATACTCATCGAGAGCGTCATCAATAACATCAAGCGCTTCCTTGACAAGAGTGGCGATGGGCTCGCTGGATGCAGCAAGAGCGTATGTCTCACTGGCGAGGGTCGAAGGATCAAAAACAACAATGGTTTCTTTCCAAAGTATAATGGGGAAACAAGCCTGGTTGACCCTCACACTACCTCACGTGATGGCGACACTTCTAACTTCTAAGCAGTATCTACAGTAAACGGTCTAAATTTTCACCTTCTCCTCACTCTTCTCACCCGCGCCTGCCTCAAGCTCTTCCATTGAAACTTGTTCGTACTGCCGCGACGGTGGCGGAGCAATGGATTCGACATGCTTACTCCATGTGTAGTATATCGACCCGCCAAGAATGAGTATGATGGCCGAAACACGGCCTCTGCGTCCGTCATGTCAGCATCACACAAAAAGAAAATGATCGCGTCCTGCTCACGAGGTCAAGATGTCACCGAAAAGAGCGACACCAAGAATGGATGCCATAACACCGCGAACAGCAGAGGAAATCATGTGTGTTATCGGAGATGTGACCTGGATCGATAGGGCGCAAGCAATCGAGAGCAGAAACCCGACGCTGCCCTGAACACAGGTTTCGTGAAGAGAAGAACATTCAGACAGGGCCTTTCAAAAAACTGAACCAGACCACACTTACAGTGATCGCTGAGCCAACGAGAAACGTCCGGAGCCCCTTCGCATGCCCAGAAAGGATTTCAAGCACAGCTGGGCCCTCGCCGAGAATTATGACAAATGGTAAAAGCAACAAAGCGCTAAGCAGGTTGGAGTACCAGCTCATGGACAATGCACTACCATCCACAACCTGGAATCCGCGCTTCATCACAGCGGCGTGCACGGCAGTCATCAAAGAACTTGCGATGCCAAAAAGGATACCAAGGTTAGAAACATGCACGTTGTCGAGGAAGACGCCAATAGAGAAGCCTAAAGTGACGATTGAGCACGATAGGAGGATGCGAAGGCTGGGGCGAGTCTGCAGCATGATGTAGGATGTAATAACGGTGAACGGGAGGATAAGACCGCGCGCCACTTGGTAGAAGGACGCGTCCACGAATCTTAGACTATAATTGCTTAAGCTTTCAGCAGAGAGGGTGTCAGAAATAGGAGGTGATGCATGTCGTAGAAGATTCACCTTAGTGACAAGACATTAAAAACGACAGTTGAGGCCAGACCGTTCAAAATTGGAGGAGTAATGCGCATCATTGGTATGGTAATTATTTTGAACGTATGCCCGAGACAGAAAAGGACGACAGCGATAACCAGCTGGGTGAAGAGAAAAAAGAGCGGTGCGCTTGTGACGTTCAGAACCCATTTGTTACTAGAAAAATCAGTGTCAGAAGAACGACTGTCAACGACGTAGCATAGATGAGGGCATACACCATTACCATCTAATAGCGAAAGGAAAGTCAGCTTGTCGAGGGACTAGACATCAAACGTACCGCAAGTGCAGCGACAAGATAGAACGAGACTGTGGCGGTCTGCAAGGCAAAACATTTAGTGTCCGTATGATGGGAGGTGGAGGATACTACGCACTACATGGAGTCTGTAGGAGATAGAATCGGTCATGGTGATGGAGGGGAATGAACGTGGGCGTGAGCTTTGGTTTGGAAGACAATTAAGGGGTTAGAAATAGCGAGCTCGAATCGCGATCGTGTCTCACGAGGCGAACTGGTGACATGACATGAAATGGTGGCGGCGTCGCTGTCGCTGTACGTCCCCACGGTGATCAAATGGTACGGAGCAACTCAAGTAATTACTAATAAATATTTACGGATTTTTCTTGCTTTCCTTGTTCCATGGCCAACGCACTCACACCTCCGCAGCCCACCCTCGGGCTTGATTGTGCGTGCTGGTTCAACAGAATAGAAGCAGTGAATCATGTATTTTTGTCTATCTAGTTCCTGAGGATACTATCCGTATTCTCCTCGCCACGGATAATCACATTGGATATCTAGAACGCGATCCCATCCGCGGACAAGACTCAATCAACACCTTCAGAGAAATACTGCAGCTTGCAGTTAAAAATGACGTGGGTCGTAACATGCCGCACTAATATCTTCTCAATCCCCTCAGGTAGACTTCATTCTTCTTGCTGGTGATCTTTTTCATGAAAATCGCCCCTCTCGCGATTGCTTGTACCAAGTCATGAGTCTACTGCGAGAGTATACCTTGGGAGATAAACCGGTTCAGATAGAACTCCTTAGCGACCCCACCGAGGGAAAGGCCGCAGGTTTCTCGTACGCCAAGTTGCCCCTTTTCCGACACGCTGCCCTCTCAGTCTATATAGCTTTCCAGCTATCAACTATGAGGACGGCAATCTCAATGTTTCAACCCCTGTTTTCTCGATTCACGGAAACCATGATGATCCGCAGGGTGCTGGGCCGGTCAGCTCCACTTCGATTTTCCTACGTGCTGCCCTTTCATTTTGTTTGATTTTCAGGAAGGAGCGCTCTGCGCTCTTGATATGTTATCCGTGGCAGGACTTGTCAATTACATTGGAAAGGTTGAGCTTCCTCTTAGTGATGTCCCTGCTGATGGAATTGCTGTCCGACCTGTGCTGTTGCGCAAGGGCAATACGCACCTTGGTCTATACGGGATTGGGAACGTCAAGGATGCGAGGATGCATTTTGAGCTGAGGAGTAATCGTGTTCGAATGTATATGCCAAAGGATAAAAGCGACTGGTTCAACTTACTACTGTTACATCAGAATCGGTGCGGAGACCTCAGATTGCTTATACGATTCGACTCTGATGTACCCAGGGTCAAACATGGGCCACAAGAATTCGTTCCAGAGGGTCTTTTCAATGACAACATTAATCTCGTCGTGTGGGGCCACGAACATGACTGCCGCATCAGGCCCCAGCCGGTGGCGGGCAAGCGATACTTTATCTCGCAACCTGGGTCATCCATCGCAACTTCTCTCGCTGAAGGCGAGGCGTTAGATAAGTATGGAAGAATTTCCTTTGTCTCAGCTTTCATATCTCACGGTGTTAATGGCTTTGTTCAAGACATGTTGCGCTTCTGAAGATCCAAGGAACGGAATTCGAATTGACTCCGATTCCCCTGCGCACAGTGCGCCCGTTCGTGGTGGATGAGATAGTTCTTACGAAGGTTGCAGAAGAGGAAGGCTTCGACGTTACGAATCCTATGGAAATTACAAAGTACCTTAAACTGAGGGTGAGCCCTAAAGTTATTCGCCTTGAATTTGGCTTAATCTTATTCAGGTTTCCGAGCTGATCAACAAGGCAAACGATATGTGGGACCGACGTAACGCCCAAGCGGTGGAGGAAGGCGAGGCAGAACTCCCTCGCCTGCTCCCTCTTGTCCGACTTAAGGTTGAGGATCCTCCTATTTCGCTCTGTTAACAAGTTTTCAAGGTATGCTTCTTTCCAGGTTGATACCACTGGTGTGCCAACTATGTCAAACCCGATCCGCTTCGGCCAGGAATTCGTGGGGATAATTGCAAACCCGCGCGATGTTCTGGTCTTCCATCGTGCAAAGAAATCTGCTACGCGGCGCGTTGTCGCAGATGAACCTGAATTAGCTGGTCTTGACGGAGACGAGGAAGGGGATGGAATCGATAAGCTGGCTGCAGGGCGAGTGCGGGTGCACTCACTCGTACAGGAGTATTTGCGTGCGCAGCAGATGCAGTTGCTTGCGGAAGCTGGCATGTCAGATGCAATCCAAATCTTCGTGGAAAAGGACGATATCCACGCCATCAGTAAGTATGTGTCAACCATTCGACCTTCTCGGATGTTCAAAGGCTAATTGAAGATAGACATGTGGACAGCACGCTCCGAGCACACATAAAGGACATGCAGGCGAGTGGTGAAATAGCAGAAGATAGCCTGGATGATGTGGTGAGTAAACCACTCCTTGGAGTTGCTCTGTAGCTCACCCGAAACACTCCAAGTTCGAAAGGGTGCGTGAGGAGCGCGAAAGGCAATATGCAGTGGAACAAAGATCCGGCAAGACGGGCGGAGCAAAGGTTCGCGATAACCTCCTATCTGGTATTTCTACTATATGCTGATACTGTCTAACAAGGCTAAGGGTCGTGCCGAAGTGGATGACGATGACGCTGGGTCAGTTGATTCCATGGCGATGGAGTTAGATGAGCCAGGCAGCGATTTCGGCTCGGACACAGGGCTGTCAAGGAAGAAGGTCGGGACAAGCAGAGGTAAAAAGGCAGCACCACCCACAAAGGCCGGTAAGACGACCTCAAGCAGAGGGGAGAAGGCCATGGTGAGTAGAACCTCACGCTCAGCTTCCGAGGTACGACTTACACAGGTGGAGGCTGAGAGTGATGACGAAGAAATGGATGAAGTGCCAAAATCAACAACACGTACTAAACGCGCGGCTGCGCCAAGGTTTGTATTCGATATTTCTCGTCTATTGCCAAGTACAGTAAAAAACATCTAATAGCAACCAAAGAACAGACAAAAGGTCTACTGCTGCCATTAACCCCCCGGCCAAGATGAAACAGACAACACTGAGTATCGCGCCCTCTGGCGCAACTTCTGTGCGGACATCAACGAGGGCGGCAGCCGGGAGAGCACGAGGGAAGATGGCAGACATTGTAAGTATCCGTATCCTCTGCACCCCGATACTTATCGCCACATACCTACGCACTCAGGTTGACGTAGACAGCGATTGATTCATTATCCGCAAATTATCACGATGAGCACTCGATCGATGGCCTATTTTCTCTTTTAACGTGTGCCTTGGGATACAGAGCCCTATCGATTCTCTCTTTATCGTTTTGGTGCAATAAAAATGTCGTTTATCATTAACAACTGTCCTGCGAGCTACCATGAAACTTTAGGTTTTATTAACTGCCAAGAATTTGTTGTTTTTGGCTTGGGTTCGAGGGCAGGGCTGAAGTCCTGTGCTGAAGGTCAAGGGAGCAAGCGTTCAAGCACGCCATACTGGAGCACAGAGATAAGCTTGTCTCATATTTGAAGATGATGAGTCATTCTCATATTATCTTGGGTGTCAGTGAGTACTAGTGAGTATTTGGTTGTAAAGTCGGTTTCCAAATTTGGCATGTCGTAGGTAGACGTGCAGACTGCCGTGGGTTCATATGCAATGATCCTACTAGACCTTCCACCAGAATTACTGATATGGGTCCTTGATGTTGCCACCGCAATCCATCCGATACCAGCTCATGTACTCGTCCTCAACAAACTCATATATAGTATCGCTGCCCCGATCATGTATAGGCATCCCTACTTTCCCTCCATATCAGCAATGGCGCGCTTCCCTACAGTAATTTGGGGTTCAAAAACTGTCGGCAAACCAAGTACCATGACTATTAATTTGGCAGGGGCGGAAGTGGGCAGGGGCTCATTTCGTGACTTATTGCGTCTCCTCTCCAAGACTCGATTTCCGAGAGATGTCACGAACTTGACCGTGACTCGGACCAGGCTGGAGCTTAAGGATCTGCGTTTGTGCTTGCACTCCACAAGCGATGGCGATACGGACGACCAAAGTCTCGAAGCGTTGGACTTTGTAGAGTGAGTTTCTCTCACTCACCGCTTCGGGGCGATATTGACACGACTACTACTAACTAGTATTCAGTCCTCAGAGATTCATTTGGACGGGACCGGATCCTGCACACCACTTTTCCATTGCGGTGCGTCATGCACGATCCTCGGTGAATCCGTCACACGTTTCTATATCTCAAATCTACGGCTGCGCAGATTGTTGCCTCGGCCGTTAGTGTCCTCTTTGGGCGTTTTCGGGTGTGGGCGAGGCTGCAAGATCTGCACCTCGCGAACATTGCCTTCCCTCGAGACGCGGAAGGACTCTTCCCGACGCTCCCTACCCTGCGCACACTGTATCTTGGCCAAGCTACGGTTTTCCCGGTTGTACCCCTGGCAAGCTTCCTGTGCGACCCTCAAATGAACTTACTCAAAACAGTGCGGCTCGTAGACTGTTATGTAGAGAGTATATGGGGTCCGCGCGTCCGGCGCGCCGACCTTGAACGCGCAGCGGTTCAAGCACAGTATGGTGGGATACCCTTGGTTGGTGAAGACGCGCGGTGTGGAGGACACTATGACACCGTTTTAGACAGGATACGCACCATCGTTCGGTGCGAGGCATTGACTGAGAGGATAATTGGCGGGGATCGGGCTGATAGATTGGGTGTCCTTGAGTAGCATGATATCATCGTCTGTCATCATACCATCGTGGCATGCATCCTTGAACGGAATAGGATAATAAAATGATATGGTTGGCTCGAAAATAGACCCAACACTGTCCCTAAGCCCAGTCTCAGAGTTGTCGACTTTGCTGCTTCTCATTGGGCTGACCCGAACTTCCCCGCTTCTCGGTTCTTGTCCCGAAGCCCTGCGAGCCATCCCTACCTTGCCCATTCGGCCCTTGAACAGGCTCAGGACCTCTGGGATTCCGGATAATCGCCGATACTGCACCCCCCGTCACACCCTCCTCCGTGCTGCCCGTGCTAGTGCTAGCAGCCTCCGTCGTGCCAGCCGCGAAGATGCGTTCCCGTGCAGCATTATATCGCGCAGAGCGCTCCGCCAAGGTCCCAGCACTCATCGATGCGAGAGCATGCGAACCAGAACCATCGCCCGCATCGCCGTTCTTCTGAGTCGATGTCGTTGAACGCTTTAGGATGCGAATGGGAGATTGGAAGGCCGAAGCCGGTGGCACGACGCTCGGCAAGATGGATCCCGTCCTCGGGGACGTCACGACGAGCTGAGGCATGGGAACTTGCTTATTTCTATACACACCAGGCGCGAATTCATATTCAGTGCAGGGTGGCAGGGGTGGCGAAAGAAAAGATGCCGCACGCGTTGTCCCATATTATCTGGTTGTCTTCCTCTCCGGAGGAGGTTGCTTCGTCCCAGTCATCCGGGATGGCGTTTGAAAGTGTAGCACCTTTATGACGTGCGGAGACTGGCTTTCTCCCATCCTGAATCTCGCGTGAGCACTCGTGAAGGCTCAGATTCGGGTTTCAACTCACGTCGAACGGGCGGTCCCATGGATCTGTATCCGTGGAAGGTGTGTTCGACATGGAAGTCAGAGGACAAATCACCGCCATACACGGTACCTGCACACGGGTTCACCCTGGCCAGTAAATTACCTTGCCATTAACCTCCAGAACAAGAAAGGAAATCTACAATTGACAGAGCAGAATGTATATTTTTCCAATGGCATTATTACTCTAGTCTGATCGCACCGCATTCTCGATGAATGCCATTTACATCTCGATATGTAGTGTCCCGGATGTAGCAGAAACCAAAGGAACGATACTTTTCACATCTTGTCACACCCCGAAAACCTCCAGTAGCAAGATCCCGTTCGGTTTCCGGGCTTCTCACAACTTTCTCCAATGTGAATCGTTTCCGGGCGGAGACGGGAGGACAGTTCCGTATTAAAACAGAGTCGTCTACGCGGAGCTCTACAAGAGCGAAAAGGTGTGAGAGGCGAGCGAACGCGATGGCGGTAGGATTAGTAGTTGCACGTACGGTTTCCCTCATCGTGGACGAGGTATTTCTTGCTCCGGGAAATGCGCTAGAATTGGCCAACGGCATGTTGAGTTTGTTGTGGAGGAGACTATGTTACTGCAGCGGTCATGACGCACCTTGCCGGTCCTTGCATCGATGGCCCAACGAGACACAGTGACGGTTGCGGTCTTGTTCGAAAAGCCAGCCTTTGTGACGACGCCCAAGAAGGACATGGGAGGCATATTGAGAGTTGTGAACCCTGTTCCCATTTCGGGCATGCCGAACGTCGGATATTCTCCCGATCACGCGCGCGAAACTGTGCACAGCCCTCTGTCGGCCCGTTCCTGACCCCGACATGCTCCCGACCGTGCCGTCCATTCGGACGTTTTTGCTTGGCCTCCTCGATGCCTTTGTCCGTTCACTCGGATTGGTGCATAACACCTATTTAGATGGGGGCTATTCGCCGCAAATGGCTTCAATCATTTTTAAGTTCCTGTAAGGCTTGTTTTTGCCAAGCTCGTGTCTTATTGGCTCAATTGTATTTAGCGTCGGTTCCTCCCACTTCTGAGTCTCCAATATTCCGGCTATTGAGAAACCTACGGCGGATCGAGGTGTCGTGTGCCCCCCAAATCCTTTGTGGACCAGGGCGCTCTCAAGCACAACCTACGCAGGTGTCACGGCCGTGGAGCTTCGTTTACAGACGGACCGATACCGGCTTTGCGTCGAAATCTACAAAGGGCAGAATTCAGCACGGGCATCAGGAACTCTCGTACTCCGCTTAGGACGCAGCATGTGCAACGTTACCTCATGCGTCTAACATCCATGATTGACTGATTTACAATGAACTCGTTCAGCCCTGCAGGTACGCGCCATAATCATGCCATACTGTTATTAGCTATGAGTTGTATGTGTTTCAGAGTAAGCCTCCTTTCTTTCTGTGAAATTTTTTTGGCAAATTTTTGAGGTGACGCCTTGCTTGGAGGCACACCGGAAAGCATTTAGATGTCAGAGGCGGGCATGTGGGTCACTCAATGGGTAAGTAGAAGTGAGGCCGATGTTCGGGTCCGTTCCAAGGCACTTCTAGAACGCTGAGATAGAATACACCGGAGACACAGTCCGGGTGTCATATGGCACATGAAGTGAAAAAACTGCCTAATCCTCACTCTACACTTCGGACTTCGGCCTAGATATGAAAATAACTTCCACGGGTTCGTGTGGCACTGCTATCACGCAATTATTTACAGTGAGCTTCTTGGCTTCTGTCGATGGTCACAGGCAAGTCAACATGTGGATTGTTTATTTGGGTATCTTTGCACGTTATAGATCAGTGTATACGCATTTCAAAGATACAGTTGAAGCCAGCAGCTCCATAAAGACTGGCAAGTTACCATAATAAAAAGTGGTGTTGACACTTTCTGTTACCGTTGAGAAACCTGTTGGCATACCAATCGCCCGTCCTGCTGTTGAGATGAGCCCAATGGGATCCTCGATGGATGGATGGATGGACGGAAGATGGGGGAGTATCCCCAGCGGAGTGAGTTAGGCGATGGCTCAGGATGGTCAGGGCTATGCAGGAGCAGGAAGATATCGCATCTGATTTCGGTTTCTCCTTGTGGGGGATGGGAGGTAACCGACACAGCGCTAAGGAGAGCTTTTGAAGCTCGGTTGCTTCAAGAAGCCGAGAAGCCGAGTAGCCAGACTACAGGCAGCGAATGTTGCTGCGCAACAAGAGACTACGGGTGGCGGTACCGAGGTGGTCGATCACGAAACGCAAGATCCGGAATATAAGAAGGAATTCGAAGCCGATAACGGATTGGTTTCAGGAGATAGGCGCCGAGAGGAGAGATGAGAGATGAGATCTGGAAGAGTCTGGACGAGGAGAGGCACAGGAGGGAGCTGGACGTTGCTACCGAAAATTTCTGAACATCCTAAATTGATACAGTAGAATCTGATGCTGTGCACGTGCTGCGGAGTCGGATTGAGTGGGAGACCGCGACGCGACGCTGCAACTCGACTCTTTGTCCATCGATCGCCTTCTCGGCCAGTCGTCACCAATCGAGAAAGGAAAGGTGCCACAGGCCGGGTCAGCTAATCGGACTCAGCTGCAGGCCCTCTTTTATTCAGCCTTCATTGC